>Ga0315307_1001504_pt1 | contig 10430 bp, 16 predicted proteins | sample TDP2_MG_FD_203079 | JGI IMG/M metagenome (GOLD analysis project Ga0315307, IMG submission 203079) | Freshwater sediment microbial communities from Lake Towuti, South Sulawesi, Indonesia - TDP2 | ecosystem: Environmental > Aquatic > Freshwater > Lake > Sediment | place: Indonesia: South Sulawesi... | reverse complement strand
TTTCAGCGACTTCCCTGAAGCATTGGCGGCAGAGGTTAAGCCCGTGCCTCCGTATGATCGGCCCGTACGATCCGCATCGCCTGCAAGGTCTGCTACCCTTGCCATATTTCCGCCTCTTCTCAACCCCTTGATCTTCTTGGCTTTTCATGATGCCCCCTCTATGCAACTTCAACCCCGAACATTTCCTTCACAAAGAGCAGAGACTCATTAACCGTCAGCAGATGATCCGAACCTATTTTAGATTTGCCATAGCGTCTTCGTTTTACTCTGTATCCTGGTCTCTCCATCGTGACGGATATATCCATTCCCACTATGCCGAGCTCAGGCATGTACTTCGTGCCCGGAATGTCTATGTGCTCTTTTATGCCGAACGAAAAATTGCCGAGCTCATCAAAGGAGCTCTTAGAAATCTTATTTTCAATAGCTGGGAGAACCCTCTTGAGAAACTCGTCGGCCCTTTCCTTCCTGAGTGTGACGATACAGGAAATGGGTTCGCCTTTTCTAATACCGAAATCCCTTATGGTCTTCCTAGCTTTACGTGCACAAGGCTTCTGCCCAGTTAGCTCTTCCAAGATCTTCATAGCCTTCTCTAACGGTTCACCAGATTTCCCAACGGATATGTTGACCACCACTTTCTCAATCTTGGGTCTAAGCATCGGATTCTCCTGCCACTTACGCTGGATATCCTCTTGAGACATCAGTCACCCTCCAGTTTGGGAAGAGAGATACGAGGTTTCTCGTCTCCAACCACAAACACGTAATCCAAAGTTGTTTGATACTTCTCGCCCTTCTCATCCTCTATTGTAGCCAGCGATCTTCTTCGTTCTTGACCTTTCTCATCAATGGAGACTATCCTTCCAAATTTGCCAATGTTCTTTCCGCCGGCGAACATGGCGTACATTCCCTCGTCCAGGTTCAGACATTCAAGGATAGACTGATCATCAAGCTTTATCTTCAAAGCGTCAAGCGTACGATACTTATCTTCTCCGGGATTTCGAGGATCATTCACTCGGATCAACAGATTTCTCCCATCGTGAAGGTTAAGTTGTACATGGCCATTGTTCACTGTAGTCTTACTTTCGATTCTGCAAAGCTTGAAATCCGCTTCGCCCTCATTTATGGGATTCAGAATTAACCCTTTCTCAGACGGTACTATGCGAAAGTCCTTCCGGATGTCCGGTATCGAGACCACATCCATCAGCCCCGCAGGGAAAAGATCGTCCCTCCGAATTTTCCCATCCACCCTTATTTTGCCCTGAGAGATTATCTTCTTAGCTTCCGCTCTTGTCTTCGCATGACCAAGCATATCTCGAACCAAGACTGCCAATGGGATACACTGGCTAATCGGATGTGGTCCAGGCCTCGGCTTAACGACCCAATGGTATTCCTTCCTGTGAATAGGCCAAAACTTCGGCGCTACTTCCCTCTTCAAGTGTTTGCTTGCACCCATCTTCCCCATTTCAAGCTCCCCCAGCCTCTTTGGCTTCGGCTAATTCTTCCATTTTTTCCACTTTCTCCTCGGGTTTCCCTTGAGGCAATTCAGCTCCAACCGCGCCACCCTTTCTTTCCAGAGTTTTCCTCCTCCATTTGTCGTCGGTGTTCAGGCTTGTGATTATGACTTTACTGGGATGGATTGGGATCAGCGTCGTTGTTCCATCAGCTTTGTCTCGGGTTATCCCTTCGACGAAGATTCTGTAATCTTTTCGGTCTACTCGAGTAACCTTGCCCTCGAACCCTTTTCTGTCTCCTCTCAGTATTCTGACCGTGTCGCCGCGCCTTACCGTAACAGCATTGGTTTTGAAACGGGACTTCAACCCGGAGGAGAGGGCAGATGAGAGATTCTTTCCTCGTTTGTGAAGAGGAGCCTGATAGAGTCTCTTTCTCTGCTTACTCGGTTTCTTCGTTTTCGTTCTCCGTCGCCTCCCTAGATGATTATGGTCGATGCGCTTGCAATCCTAGGCCATCTCTCTGCGGCTTCTCTCGCTACAGGCCCCCGGATTTCGGAACCTCGCATTTCACCTTCAGGGGTTATTATGACTGCTGCGTTGTCTTCGAATTGAATCCAGAAACCTTCAGGTCGCCTATATGCCCTTTTCTGCCTGACAATGATTGCTCGGAAGATCTTCTTTCTCATGTCAGGGGTTCCCCTTCGAACAGAGGCGAAGATCATGTCTCCAACCGATGCTGCTGGAAGACGTCTTAACCTCCCTCTGTATCCCGCTACTTGGATGATCCTTAACATTTTCGCTCCAGAGTTATCTGTGCATTTGATCATAGAACCGACTGGCAATCCCCTTGAAATCTTAGGCTTCTGCGCAGTCGCACCGGTTGCCACTAGGGCGCGAGCCTTAGCTTTCGCCGCCAGCTTTCTCACCTTCTATCTTCTCAACAACCACGAAGGAGACCGTCTTGCTTAGGGGTCTGCACTCCGCTATCCTCACGCGGTCGTTCTCCCCAACGTTTAAGCATGCAGGATTATGTGCAGGGATGTGACTGTGCCTCCTCTCATGACGCTTGAACTTCGACGCATACTTTAGGAAGTCACGCCTCACAATCACCGTCTTGGCCATTTTGGCGCTTTCAACAACACCCTCTAAGACACGTCCTCGGATGGGTAGTGTCCCATGGAAAGGACAGTCTTGATCGTCGCAGGTTCTTTGAGGTTTCTCAAAAGATAATGTCGCCATCACCAGCGCCTCCTTATCCTTCTCTTAACTCGGTCTTCGGGGCGACCGATTATGGCTTTTCCATCAATCCTTACGACTGTTCTGTCAGGCAGTTTGAAATGAAAAACTGATGTTTCCTTAACTATGACCTTCTGTTTGTTATTATGAAGTAACACCAAGGTGTTGCGAGTCTCATCGATCACTCTGCCTCTTACACCTACGTAACTCGGATTACTGCTTTCCACAACCCTTGTTTCAAGCCCTATAAACTCGTCTTGAAGTATCTCCGGCGTTACCTTCACTTCTGTTTCACCCCGGCTTTTTCTTCGTTCTCAACCGTGAGGATCTGGGCTATCGCCTTTCTTAGCTCCCAGATTCTAGAGGGGTTCTCGACTGCTCCCCCAGCCTCAACCATCGTCTTGAGCCTAGCCAGCTCCGTTCTGATTTCTTCCAACCTTCTTCTGCGTTCGTCAGGAGGCATCTCCCTTATGTCCTTCATTCTAAAGATGGGCATCTATTCCTCAGCCTCAGTCTCAGCCTCTTCTTTCTCTTCTTTGGGAGCAACCTCGCTCGGCGTTTCGGCATTCACGCTCTCTTCGAACATCTCGATGTGATCGGGAAACTTAATGTCAGGAGGCAATATCTGAACCTTGACTCCAACGATTCCAGGTTTGAGTTGGACGTGCACCCCTACTTTCCTAACATACTTTAATGCGGCATCGCCAGCTTTAGGTACGTAGCCAGCTCTGAACTTTTCGCTTCGAGCCCGTATCGTTCGGAGTTTTCCGCTGATGGTAATTTCTACTCCTGAAGCTCCACCCTCCATAATCTGGTTCAGAGCCCAAAAACCAACTCTTCTGAAGTGCACACCGCGCCGAAGAGCCGCGGCTATACGGGAAGCCATGACGCGAGCATTAAGTTCCGGAACCTCAATCTCAGCAACAGAGATCTGAGGATTTGACATCCGAAAGTCTTCTTCCAACACCTTAGCGAGGTCTTTGATTGTTTTTCCACCGCGCCCGATGATGATGCCCGGGCGCATGACGTACACAACCACATTAGTGCCTAGAGGCGTTCTCGTGACATCAACCCCGCCATATCCAGCTCTCTCAAACTCCTTCCACAAAAACTCGTCTATCTCAGTTCTTCTGAGTGTTTCAGTTACAAAGTGCTTTACTGAAGACATCAGGTTTCGCCCCTCTGTTCCAGAACAATCTCCACATGGCAAAGAGTCTCAAAACGTGGCGACGACCTTCCGAAAGCTCGCGGAATATACCTTCTAATCCTGACCCCTCGGAAAGCAGATGCGTGAATTATTCGGAGATTCTCCGCATTCAGACCCTTGTACATCGCGTTCGCCTCTGCATTCTCCAGCACTTCCAGCACCTTCTCCGCAGCCTTGACTGGATAGCGTCCAGTCGGAAACTTTTCTAAGCCGTGGCGGTGCGGGACCGTCTTCTTGTATCGACGGTAGGCAACTGCCTTCTTCTTTGACATAACCTGTTGGAGGAACTCTTTAGCGTCGTCCAGTTTCATCCCCTTGATTGCAACGCAAACTTCTCCAGCGGCTTTAGGGGATACCCTAAACTCTCGCCCACTGGCTTTGACGGTGGTATCTGGGTCTAAGCCCACCGCGGAGTATCCCCATTTCGGCACGATTCTATCACCGGCTTCCAATCAACAGATGCAGAGTTATTTATAAAAATTCCTCCTTATATTTAAAGAGGTACACCAGACTTTTCTTTCGGCTTGTGGATATCCAGCAGAAATACTCACATGCAATCGACTTGGCAAGGGGACGGACTCTCCTAGCTTACTCGAAGCTGAGCGATTTGATGTTTCAAGTGAAAGGCAGAAACGGCTACTTCCTTCTTGAAGTAATACCAAATGCTTGAGTGATTCGGAGTGCATCAGTTTCATGCATACAGATCAATTGAGAAAATGCAGAAAAAACGCGCGGAATCGGGTTATATATAAGTAATATCGCTAACTCCTATTAAGATTCGGTGATTGGAATGGCTGGAGCCCTCATGGTTAGAGACGTTATGACTAAGGCGGTCAAAACTGTGAGAATCGACTCTAATGTCAGAGAGGCAGTCCAGAAGATGAATAAGTTTGACATTGGATCTATCGTGGTTGTTGATAATAGGAAACCCGTGGGAATAATAACGGAGAGAGACATATTGCGGAGGATAGTGGAACAGAGCATAGACCCTTCAATAGTTAAGGTTAGGGAAATCATGTCTCAACCTATAGTCACAGTGGACTCAGATACCAGCATCGAAGAAGCAGCCAGACTAATGGCAAAAAAGCAGATCAAAAAGCTACCTGTCGTAGAGAATGATAGACTTGTAGGGATAATAACTTCTATGGACATCATGAGAGCTGCTCCAATGCTATTCAGCCTACTTGAGGAGCTCCTACGAACCCATGTCTCTTAGTCAGCACTGAAAACCTCTACTGACCACATTGTCTAAAGCAGAAGTGTTGTTGGAATCCCCGCACAGAATTCAGCCGACAATAGCTCTCCTTATGATTGGATGTTAGTCTATTGATATCTCTGATTGAGGATTGGTGGTGATTGGTTGGAAACTATGACGATGATTCTCAATAGCGCTCCATATGGGGATGAGAAAGTCTGGAACGCTTTGAGACTGGCAAGAGCATTGATCTCTACTGCAATAAAGATGAAAGTAAACATTTTCCTCCTCGGAGACGCTGTAACCGCGGCAAAAAGAGGACAGAAACCTCCAGAAGGCTTCTGTAACCTCGAAGAGATGTTGAAAGAACTGATCGATCAAGGGGTGGAGGTTATCGCTTGTCGAACTTGCATTAATACAAGGGGGCTGACCCAAGAAGGCTAGTTGAAAGAGCAAGGGTTGGGACGACCGTGCAAAACTTGGCTGAATGGGTGAAGGAAAACCAGGAAGTCCTATCGTTCTGATGCAAAGAAAAACTTTAATAAACCTCATATATTCGCCTCTTAATCTATGCAGAAAGAAGAAGCTAGAACTCGGTGGCTCTGGGCTTTTGCGCCTGTAAACGCCTCGGCAGGCATCTTCCTTACGCTTCTTCCTCTCTACATTCTCAACCTAGGTGGTAATGTTGTTGATGTGGGACTAACGACCTCAGTGTATATTGTCTCCCTTGTCCCCTCTGCCCTTATTTGGGGGTTCTCAGCGGATTCCTATCCCCGTAGAAAGATCTACATCACTTTTTCCTACCTGGGGATGGGCGCCATTTTACTCCTCATTTACTTGTTTGGTAAACTAAGCCTTTTGCCCATCTTCCTAGCCCTTTACGGTTTCATATCGGTTGCTGCAGTTCCAGCGGTCAATCTTCTCCTCATGGAGAGTTTCACGAAAAGCTCGTGGACAGACATGATTGCCAGACTCTCATTCATATCCCTAATAGGATACGATGCTGGGATCATCACCGGGGTTGCGTGGTCTTCATTTTTCAAACTGGAGGGTCTCATTGCGTTGAGCGCCGCCTCATCTCTGCTTTCAGGAGCACTAGCGATGAAACTGATCCGCGAGCCAAAGATAGTCTTTGAGAGAAAGGCAATTCTGTTCAGCAGGGAAGTATTCACCCATAGGTTGCGTGCACTTCCAGCCCTGTTCCTCAGCTTCCCGACAGTTCTCGAATTCCGAAGGTTTGCCAGGATGTTACGTTTAACCTTCCTCAACGAGGTTCCGTTACTATATCTCTCAGTCTTCGTTTTTGACCTTGGAGCCAACATCTTTGGAACGTCATATACTCCAGCCTTGAAACAAAACTATGTTTTGGACAATGAAATATTCCTCATCACCTTCTCAAATACTGCAACCCAGACCGTTTTGTACTTCTACATCCATAAGAGAAGATTTTTCGAAAGGTACACGGTGGTCGACGCGACGAAATGGGTTTTAGGGGCGAGATCAGGCATATTTCTGGCCACCAGCATTGCAGTCGCACTGTTTCAGGGAAGCAGATTGATGGCTGCAAACATGGTAATCTATGCAGTCTTAGGTGGATCTTTTTCGTTCTATAACGCTGCAATGTCCACCCTTGTATTTAGAACACTGGGTTCGCAAAGACAAGGCGAAATCCTAGGCGTATATAGTGCCCTCGGCGGACTCTTCTCCTTTATGGGAGCCATCAGCTCAGGATACTTATCCCTCACAATTGGCTACGCTGCTACCTTCTTGATAGCAGCAGTTTTGATGGTCCTCTCTCTATTTCTTCTAAACCTGTCTGCAAAAGTAGGAGAAAGAGTAAAGCTTCTACACGACATCATCACTTATGGGTAATCTGACGAAATGCCAACCTCGGTGTGAAACCTAAGGAAACGATCTTTGAGGTATTTCAGCTAGACGGCCGAGTATATTGAGAAGCTGACGATGGTTTCATTCTCTCGTAGTAATTATCTCAGGGTTATTGACTTTTTCACGGCGAGGTCATCGAAGCCCTTAGCCAGTGGTGTACTACTTAGTCTTCTCGATTGCTTTTGCTATCAAGTCAGCCGTCTCTTCGAAAGCTCTCAGCCCAGTGTTTATAACGATGTCGTAGTTATGAGGGTCGAGCCACTCTTTTTTAAAGAGCCTTTCCACCATGTGCCGCCTTTCGCTGTCGCTGACTCGGATGGCCTCCTTAGCTTCCTCAAACGCGATGTCCCTTCTTTTCGCAATATGTTCGGCTCTTCTTGCTTCTGGGGCCACAAGGAGAACCTTGAAGACACGATCGTCGTCGAGGAGCATAAAGCCTGCTCGTCCCTCCACTATGGCGTCGCCCATCTCAAGCAACCTATCGATTTCGCCGTCTATCATTTTGTCCAGGTCCACCTCGCCGGATCGTACATGGCTCTCAAAAACGGAAAAAGTCTCCTTGAAGTCTGAGACTATGCCTTTTATGATCTCAGCTGAGTTTACGCACCTTAGACCAAGCCTTTCAGAGAGAGCCTGTCCCACCTCTGTACACCCAGCACCGAGCTCCCCACAAACAGCTATGCGCATCCGCAACTGCCCTTCTGGAATCTTGGTTAATTAGGGTCACGGCTGCTTAATAAGGGTTTTTTCTCTATCCTTATCTCCCGCACAGGAGCAATCAGGATTGGATCATCTACTGAGAGACCTAGGAAAAAAAGAGCATCAAGCACTTTTTCATGATACTTTCAGCTGAAGGACTCTTTTGGAAGCTTGTTTCGCCAGAGGCAAGTATACAACGCTTGGAAAAGACCCTATAATATGGTGATTTCACGTGTCATTTTTTCCAGTTTCTTCATTGCGTCTCGAAAACTTCTATCCGCATCGGACATTGTAGTTTTCTTCGTCTTATTCTTTATCAGCCCCGCAACAACCATTGAGGTCCCTATGACATCGGTTATCGTCGGATCCGGAAGGGCGATCAAGGCTATGCCAGCCGCGATCAGCCGGGAGCTCGTATTGTCGTTTTCCGGGCCGGGTTCTCCGATTAGATTCTTCAAGGGTTTCACTGCGCGAACAGTACCATTCACCGCGCTGCCAAACTCCTTAGAGCTGCGGCTTAGCTCACGAACTGAAGAGGCGATCTCTTTGTGTTCTCCGTTCTTCAATGTTCGACACCGACATCTCCTTCTTTTCGGTTAGTGGGAGATGACGGATTTATACCTATTTAACATGCCAAAATACACAAAGATGTTATTACGAAGATTCATGCGTTTATGAGGTGTCTGGCGTCGGTGACTCATAGGGCTGACAGACAGTCCGCCTTCTTCTTTCTGACAAGAAGTACGTTTCTATTGTCTTGGGATTTTCATCTCTTTCATGTTTATTTCGGAGATTAAGCTACAAGTCCTCCTGTTTCTGGCCGGCATCTGTCATCCGTTGATACGGACCTGTATGGAGGTATCTGACAGAGCACCCACCATCCTTCCAAAACCTTAGGAATACTATGAATTGAAGATTAATGATTCATAGATTAATCTCCATAAAATAGTTTCCTAAACCTTTACACACTGAATCCTTTCTAGCTTCATCCAAGCTCGGAGCAGGTGAATACCACTGAGGACAATCTTTGATGTGAGCAAGTTTGACGTAGGTGAACTGACAAAACAATTGCACTGGTTAGCTTTGAATGTGAGGTTGAAGTTTAGAAGGGGACGAGTGGTTGCCATCATTGACCAATAGCTCAAACTCTTAGTGACTTACGCGACCTATCTTTGAGAGCCTGAATGGTTCACTAGAGCTGCAGATTCCATCACCTAGAATGCGCAGAATGGAGCCATTAGCCGAACTCTTTTTCATTGTGCTTATAAGGAAGGTCGCCAGATTATTTGGCAGTAACGTTCTGTCGTTCACGAACGAGCAGACACGGCAACGTTGCACGCTACAATCAACAGAAAAAGGAGTGAAAGGAATGATAGAAAAGGACGTTATTTTCGTTGGAGGTAAACCACCTATGAGCTATGCCCTGGCAATCATCACCAGCCTATCTGCAAGCAATGCCAAAGAGGTAACCTTGAAAGCGCGAGGCAGAGCAATCACCACAGCTGTTGATGCGGCTGAGATAGTCAGAAACCGCTTCCTGAAGGATCTGAAGATCAACAAAATCACGATCGGAACAGAGGAAGTACCGCCACGAGAAGGCGAAAACCGGGGCAGGATGGTTTCAACAATTGAAATAACGCTGGGAAAAGAGTAGGAAACCTAACAAAGTGTCTCTCGGCGAATACCTCGCCTTTCTTTCAACAGAAGAAGAATTGGAACTAGATAGCTATCATGCGCTTTAATGCGGCATAAAAAAGCCGATAAGACTGATCTGGATTCCTAGTAGGTAGAACAGATTCCTGCACGGAACTGTGCCTTCCTTCAACTTCGCCGAAATCACTTGGTTGCTCACAGTACTAGGAACAAGCTTGGAGTTATCTGCAACATCTTTAGCCAGAGCTAGTGGTTAAGTCATTTTTAAGTCCGCGTTCAGCTCTAAGAAATGATGTGGATGCAATGGTGAAAATTCCTTATTGAGAAGTTGAGGGATGATAGAAGCAAAAGAGTCATATTTGTTTCGTATCGTGTCTTGAATGAAAACACTCGTTATCTTGGTGGGGCATTCAGGAAAGGCTGTGTTGATGAAGTGGTAGATTGCCCCCAAGCGACGGAAGTTGGCATCGTACAGATGCCTTGCCCGGAAAGGGAATATTGGGGAGGAGCTTTAAGAAAAAAAATATTTAGAGCGTACAGTTCAAAGGAGACGGGAGGAGAAACATCTGGGTTAAGAATTGCCTAAGGCAAGCTCGTTAGGCATGTCTTGGAATGGATGATGTCATAAGAATATCGAAATTTCCTGTCTAGTCCCAACCATTAATGAGTTTTTTCATTCATGACCTTTCCATGAATTCGGGGAATTAGTCTTGGAAATTCTTTGCGTATTCTATGTATTCATCTCCAAACCTTTTGTTTAGCTCCTTCTATTCCAGGTCAATGACGATGTTCCAGAGAATCAAGTCATAGAAAAACAAGGTAACCATGTTTTTGATGCCAGATAACAGAAAACGGTCAAGAGGCATCAATATCATGACCAGATTGCAGCGTTTCTGGTATTGCGGGGGAGATTCGAACATATATTGTGGGTTTTCCAGACGATTTCTAAGTATTAGACTTTTTCATACCGTAGCGCGCGCTAAGAGAACGTGACAAAACTATTAGAAGCCTAACACACCCGATTACTTTATCAAATGATATCCGGACATGGAGGCGTCAAAGTGATACAGGTAACTATACCCTTAAACATTGTGATATTTTTTGG
>Ga0315307_1001503_pt1 | contig 10430 bp, 8 predicted proteins | sample TDP2_MG_FD_203079 | JGI IMG/M metagenome (GOLD analysis project Ga0315307, IMG submission 203079) | Freshwater sediment microbial communities from Lake Towuti, South Sulawesi, Indonesia - TDP2 | ecosystem: Environmental > Aquatic > Freshwater > Lake > Sediment | place: Indonesia: South Sulawesi... | reverse complement strand
ACCTGGCCATCTACATGAGGAACGGCCTCTTCACACACCAGACAAGGAGCGAGTACTTCGACCGGATAGACCGCAGCCTGCTCGAGCGGTCGGTGATACTACTTGACCCCGACATAGGCCTGGGGGTGAAGAGCATGGTGGGGAGGGAGGAGAGGTATGTGACGTACGAGGAGGTACGTCTGCTGTTCGATCGGATGGACGAGCGTTCGATACTGATCGTGTTCCAGTTCATCCCGCGGGTGAGCAGGCGCCCGTACATTTCCCGCATCCAAGCGGAGCTGAGCAGGAGGGTCGCCCGCGGCGGGGCCGCATATTGGCTATCGGATAACCAGATCGTCCTGTACGTGCTCGCAAAGGGCCGGCAATCAGGGCGCCTTGCAGGCAGCGTGGTCCACAACTATGCTGAGCGTTACGGCCTGCTCTCGGGCCCTCGAGAAGGACGATGGCCGGCTTTGCGACATGCAAAGTCGTATGCCTGGTGGTGCATATGTCAGCCTCGGTTGCCGTAGGGTGAGTTCAACTAGAACGCACGTACGACGCCCGATCCACCAAGGTCGCTCTCTGGAGGGGTCCCCATCTCATCCGGCTTTCGAAGGTCGTGGCTTTGGTGTCCGGTTATCTGCTCCATTTGGTGACGGCTACCTCTCGGTACAGGGCCCTTCTGACCATGAGCGTCCAGATCATGGCTCCTGCGACGAGTAGGACACCTGTCGTGGTCAACCATTCGACGAAGTAGACCCACGTCAGTGCCTTGCCCTTGAGCTTGGAGGCCTCTTGCTCCACGCTGTCAAGCTGGCCCGTCGCCGCTATCATGGCTTCGTACGCGCCGTCAAAGTCTCTGTCGAGGTACAGCCCCGACGCGTCCATCTTCGCCTGGTCAACCCCGGCGAGCTTCGAGTAGACACTTGATGGGTTGGCGCCGAACATCTCGGCGAAGTCAAGGAGGCTTGCCACGAGGGATCTCCGGATGTTGTAGTCGAAGACAACCTGTCTGTATTCATGCACCTTGAGGGGGTCATCGGGCAACTCCCTTCCGGTGGCGAACCAGACTATGTTCGCGACTATGTCTAGGGTGTAGGGGTTTGAGGCCGGGCTGCCGGGGCAGCTCCAGAATGGGTCGTAGACCATGTCCCTGAAGGTGAATGTCTTGGATGCGTTCCAGTCCCAGTAGAAGACGTGGGCGATCTGTCCGGGTACCGGTGATCCAAGGCCCACGTTGTTCTTCGTGTAGGACAGGATGACGGACCCGGGCTTCGGTACCGTGTTCAGGCCGCCGTAGCTGCGAAACAGCGGCTCTATTCCCTGCTTGTAGGATTTCATTATGTCAGGCAGGGCGGGATCGTCATTGATGATGAGAGGCCCGAGTTCGCTTTCCTGGTGTTCTGCGTCCCGGACCACGGCGGCTATGTCGTTGGGGAAGGCGGAGGATATGATGCTGTTCATCCAGGGTCCGAAGAACCAGGGGTGGGTGCTCATGATGCTTCTGTCGTTCATTCCGCCCTTCGGGTAGTTCGTCAGCGCATCGTAGATCCATTTCTGCTGCTCGCCGGTGAAGAAGGTCATGTCGACCTGGGCGAGGACGAAGAACTCGAACTCAAGCAGGTCCCTGTAGCTTCTGGGGAAGTAGATCCTCATGAAACGTCGGATGTCGTCGGGGGTTGTGGAGCTCCCGGACCACACCCGGGTGGGAAACACGACCGGATCGGTCGAGGGCTCGGTGGTGAACCAGGTAGCCAGGATGGGCGTGCTCTGGTCCTTTCCAGTTGCGAGAACCCTGATCCTTCTTGGTTTCTCTTCGCCCAGCGCGGGCCCTGCGAGCAACAACGCGAGGGCGAGCAGCATCCCCTCGGATAGCCTGCGCCTAACCGTTTTCACCGCAGATCCTGCGGGCTTTTGTGGATAATAATGCTCGCGCATATTGCGCATCACGAGTCTCGACGGAACGAGGGCGACCGATGGGGGTTGAGACGGGTCTCCTTGAGAGCCGCCTTTCCTTGCTCGACTTCACCTTGGGGGACGGAGTGGGGAGTGAACAGCCTTGAGGGGCCACTCAAGCTGGCACCGAGCGTACTCAAGCCTTGCAAGGGTGGTGTCGTAGGGATCAACGACTTCCTCCTCAAGGCCGCGCACCAGACCAGGGTCGATCTGTGCCAACCTTTCGACGAGAAGCTGCCTTTCCTCCCACGTGGTGATCCTCGGGTCGGCGGTCATGGCGGCCACGTGGAAGCTCACCTGTGAGTCCAGTAGGGTTCTAATGGCCTTGAAGGGAAGCTCGAAGCTCTCCTTCCTTGCCCCGGTCTTCCTTGTGAATGCCTCGGGGGTGCCCGCCTTCAGGGATAGCCTTACGTGCGGCTTCCTGAACTCAGCGATGGATCGGACGTAATCTGGGTCCGCGCCGAAGAGGATGCCATTGGTTTCGAGGACGAAGCGGCTGAACTCGGACCTCTCCACATGCTCCAGCAGTGGCAGTAGGTGCTGCTTGCCGATGGTTGGCTCGGCCCCTGATACCCTGAGCTTGTCCACCCCGGCCCTCTTGGCAGCCTCCCTGAGCTTCGCGAAGGCCTCGCCGGGCGAGTGGAATCGGCCGTACCGCTCGGGGAAGTCCCGGCTCCAGCCCACCCAGCAGAACACGCAGCGAAGGCAGCACCCGCATGCGTAGCCTGTGGCTATCCCACCGTAGACGCCGGTTGCATAGAAGTCGGTGTACTTCCTCCGATCCCCCTCGCAAACGATCGCCTCCGTTTCCCTGGCAAGCTCCAGAGGGTCGAATGGTCGAAGGGCGGGCGTTATGAATCGCGGGTACTCCCTCAAGGCTGTTCCACGCTGGTCTGTCTCTCTCTTAACCCTTCCGTCGAAGAATGTGGCGCCCGGACTCAAGTGGGGGATTGACCGGGCACCCAAATGCGGTATCTAGCTGCTCTGGGTTTAGTGGAAGGTGGGTCTCGTAAAGAAACGGTGCGAGCGGCGGATCGGGCTCGCCGATGGTCCTCATGGTCTCGTTTGCTGCAACGAAGGCGAGATGCCCCGCAATCCGCTGTCCGCAATCTCAAGGCAGGGCCACTCACCAGGGTCATGCCGATGAAAGCCTCGTCGCCCCGACCTCCCGATAGACCTTCCTTCTGACCATCAACGCCCACAGAAGGGACCCGGAGATCACCGCTGTTCCGGTCACTGCAAGCCACTCAATGGTGTAGACCCACAGGAGGGCATTTGCCTTCATCTTCATCGCCCTGAGCTGAAGCTTCTCTAGGTCTTCCCTGCTTTGCCTCGCGGCTTCGAAGGTTTCCTCGTACCTGTGCTCAATGTAGAGCTCCCTTATCCGCCTCTCGTATTCCTCGGACTCCTCGATCAGACTTTCGAGGGCGGCAGTGCTCGCCCCGAATCGGCTGGCGAACTCTATGATGTCGATGAGAAACTGTCGCTTGGCATCGAACTCCTGAAGCAGCACCCGGACTTGGTGGGTCTGCACCGGGTCGTCCGGCATATCGATGTGGGCGGCGAAGTACTGGAAGTTAATGAGAAAGTCGGCGAAGTACTCCCAATAGGCGAAATTCCCGTAGTAGCCACCGATGGTGTAGACAAATGGAAGCCAGCCTACCGCCCTGCCTTCGCCGACATCCAAGTGTGCATAGACGGGCCAGTCGGGGAATTCCTTCCGGACGATGACGGTGGTTGCCCCCTGTTTGATGCCGCCCTGGTTGATCCACATGAACGCAGGCCTGGGGATGGTATTCATAGGAAGAGATGCAATGAACGGATCATCCGGAACGAGGATCTGGAGGGTAACGACCTTGGGCAGGATGGCGCCGGCGGGCTCCTCACCGGGACTGTGGATCAGCTCGACGGGCATGATCTCCTCCACCTCCGTTCCTATCCAGCCGGGGAACTGCTTCTGTCCCCCGAAGCTTCCAGCCCCACCTGTCTCACAGAGGCCCAGACCTTCGTTCACGACGGAATCCCGGAACCACCTCGTCCATGCAGGTTGATAGCCGACGGGTCCTGCGGAGCCGGCCGAGTAGATGACATCGAAGCTATCCAGGATCTGTCCGTAGGTGCGAGGGAAGTAGATCCTCTGATACCGCTTCAGGGCAATGGCATCCCGCTCCCAGTTTTCCCATGTCATGCTCTGGGGGAATGCCGTGACCGTCAGCAGGGGATCCAGACCCATTGTTCTGACCATCCTGCTGGTCCCGATGTTGAAGACTCGAACGCGGCCGGTCTGCGGGTCTACCCTGCTCGCGACCATCGGGCGTGAGATCAGCGATATGGCAAGGATGCTGGCACCCGCGAACTGCAGGGCACGGCGGCGACCACCCGGCACGCATTGGGGCGTCCTCCCGGCCTTAAAACGTCATCGGGGCTCTTGCGTGACGGTCCCCTCACGCCCCAGTCGGGACGGACGCGGAGGACACGACGGGTGTCCAGCACTTTCTGGACAGCGGCACCTTCTCGTTGCTGCTCCTCGTGGAGGGAGATCCAGACCCGGCAGCGTCCGCCAGTGAGGTTGAGGATCTGGAATGTGCCCAAGAGGCTGAACCCTGTCGGATTCCCGAACTCAGATTCCTCCTCGAACCATCCGAATCGATCCGCTCCGGGCGCACAACACGGTTGCAGGTTCTGGACCATCGCTGCCGAGTAGCCGATGTCGGATACCTCGGTACTGCTTTCGCCATTCGAAGGATCTTCATTATGACGTCGGGTGTCGCTTCCTCTTGATGAAGCGGGAGAAGCTGCGGGCAATCTCCTCCATCCCCTGGGGCGAAGGATGTACAAGATCGAAGCTCAAGCCAGGCACCTCTCTGAGCAGGGTCCTTCCGTCGACATGGACGAGCCTGGGCATGCCCAGGTCCCTGACGGCCTCGCGAACTATTCGCCTGAACTCAACGTGCCTGGCCTTGGTGGGGGCGAGGTCCGCATTGAACGTGAACATATCGGTGCAGAACACCCATTTCCTAGGATGCGACTTGGCAATCCTGCGCACGAAGTACCTCACCCTGCGTTCGAACTCCTCGGTGCTGAACCGAGTGTTGGGCATCATGTTGATGCCGATCTCCAGCGTTGCCAGGTCCCAATCCCTGCGTCGGGCGATGTAGTCCGCCATCTGGCCCTCGCAGTGGGCGCCGCCCCCGAAGCCCAGGTTCACCAGATCAACGCCCAGCATCTGGGCCATCCTCATGGCATAGGAGCCCGTGGGCCTGATCGCCCAGGCGCCGTGGGTGATCGAGGAGCCGTAGGTCAGCAGCGTCTCCTTCGGGGTCTGGGACCTCCCGGGAAGGGATGTCTCACCCTGGATATCCACCAACCTCACGGGCGGCCAATACGGCAGGATCACCCTTGTGAGGTGGGGGTCGAATGGGAGCTTTCTTTGCTTCGTGACTTCGTCGAGTGTCTGCATGTTCTGTGGCTTGGATACCGTGATCTCCGTGGGATCGGGGCCTATCTGACGCCATGCCACCAGGAAGCATCCCTGGAAGATCTCCACCAGAGCTGGCGGTTCCTTCCCGGCCGTGAGGCTGATCTTGGCACTGGGGCCTTCGAGGTTGAAGCGTATCTCGCCTCCGGCGGCGGCCAAGGCGGCCTCCTTGGCCGGATCGTTCACGCTCGTCCTGAGCTCGTTCGGGATCCGGCTGAGCATCATCCCCTTGCCGTCAGGCGGGGATATCATCTCCTCGATGTTGTGCATTTCAACGTTTCCGTGGATCAACTTGCCATGCCTCGCGACCCTTTTCCTGATCTCGCGGCCCAGTCCGCCGCGGGGGGAGTCATCCCCCGGGGTTGGCGCTGCGGATATGGGTCACTTGCCCGGGGATGCCTGGGCGGAGAGGGGCAGGGGCAGGACCGCATATCGCTTACAAATCTTTTCGACGCACGAGGGTGCTGGGAATGTAGCCCTTGCCAGAGCGCCTCCGGTGGCTTCGACAACGAGCGACTGGCCCCAATGGGCCTATACACGCCGGCGCCCAACACCGAACACCGAAAGACCATACATGTTTCAGCATGGCCCCAGGTACCCAAAGGGCAGTTCCCTGCCCGTCGGCAGTGCATACAGATGTCCACGCACACCGCGCCGATCACGAAAGAACACCCGTACAGTCACCTCGCTCAGTTTTCCATCTTCGTCGCCTTGATCGTGATCTGGGTGTTGGACTCGTTCGTCTACCGGTTCTCCACATTCCTGGCGAACGCTGTCCCGCTGGCGATCCGATTGGCGACGGCGGTTCCATGCCTTGCACTGGGATCGCTGCTTCTTGATCGTTCCCACAGGGTCGTCCTCCAACACGTCGGCAAACGGGTCTGCGAGGAGGGGGTCTACGGCGTCGTTCGCCACCCGATGTACCTCGGCCACATGCTGGTTTATCTGTCAGCCATCCTCGCAACGCTGTCGCTTTCCTCACTCCTCCTCTGGATAGTGGGCTTTGCGGTATACGACAGGTTGGCGACCTACGAGGAGGAGGACCTCATCAAGGCCTTCGGGGAGACGTACGTGGCGTACCGCCAGAGGGTGCCGAAATGGCTGCCAGCCGTAGCCGGGAAGGGTCGAGGCTGGATGTAGCCTGGATGAACGGGTAGACCTTTCCGTCTATCGAAGCATTGCCGCATGCCTAACAAGCCTAAGTGAGGACCTGGAAGACCCCCCTAGACCCAGACCTGCGTACACTAGGCAGCATGGCGACTGTGGCCTTTGGGGTTACAGTCCCAGGATCTTCACAGCATTTCGGTAGTCGGCAATTCGGAAATCGCTGTAGGTCGGCATGAGGCTTTGGAACGGAAATTTCTGGATTTCCTCATCCTCGGTCATCAGGATGTTCGCGGCCCAAGCGCCGGTCGCAAGTATCACGCAGTCCACGAAGTCCGACATCAGCCTCCGGGCCAGTAGTGACCTGAGGCAGACCTCGGGCTCGGAAATGGGCACCCTTGCCAGTCCCTCCTGGGACGCCAACACCGCGACCCCGGTCAATATGTCATCCTCCCGCAGATCCGATCTTGCACAGTGCTTGGCGGCGATTGCCATAGCCTCGAACACGGAGATCTCACTCAGTATCGTCTCGTGGCCGGCCCTCCGTATCCTCTTGAGGAGGTCCACGGGAACCCCCTCCTGCGCCACACCTACGCAGGGAAGCACGTAGGTCGTGTCTAGGGCGATCCTCATCGCTCGAGTCTCCGGGAAAGTTCCTTCCTAGACCTGGTGAATTCCTCGGCAGAGATGACAACCTTTGGCTTTCTGGCGAGGAGATCATCAAGGCTTGGGAGCGGATGCACCACGAGCCTTCCTCGATCCAAGCTGTACGATACCAGAGAACCTGGCCCAATCCCGAGGGCTTCTCTCATGCTCTTCGGTGGGAAGAGCTCACCCTTTGACCCAACCCTGCCGGTCGCGGACACACGGTGCCCTTACCGGAATAGCTGAAAAATGTTCCCTGAATCTGGCAGAACGCCTCTTATTCGAATGCTCTGTCGGATTGGAAAATAGCCGGAAACCGGGGTGGCCTCTTTCACATCGGTGATTTTTGACGGGGACTGAGGCGGGTCGCCTCCGGGTAGCAGCTCAATCACTCCCATCTGCAGTCAGGTCGCAATCCTTCTGATGCCGGAAGATTCTTATTGGCGTTCAGCCCACCCACACGGAATGCTGGGACGGCTCCCGCTTATTCTCATCTGCCTTCTGACCATCGGGTTGCTCGCACCCCGCGGCTGGGGCCTGGAGGATCGGCGGACCGGGGTCCTCTACATCAGCGATCCCATCAGGTCCCCGGCCTTCACCTTCATGCGTGCCGAGCCGATCTTCTCCCTCACCTTCGTCGCGGCCTCCCTGAGGGGCTTCGGGGGCTGGGACCTGGACGACGTGCACAGGGCCATAAGGCTCTACTTCCCCCGCACATACCGGGACCTCACAACGCAGTTTGATGTCATGGTCCTGGACAATGCAAACCAGATGGCCGTCACCGCTCAGCAGATCGAGCTTCTGGCCCGGGGTGTGAGGGAGGCCCAGATGGGGCTGCTTATGACGGGGGGATGGGAGAGCTTCGGCGGCACCGGATCGACCTCCCAGCCGACATGGGGCCCTACCGCCATCGGCAACCTCCTTCCGGTTCAGTGCGTTGACAACACATGGGTCGAATCAGGCAGGCTTGTGATCGATGTGGCGGATCATGAGTTCGTACACAGCATCCCCTGGGATCGGAAGGGCCCGTTCATGCAGTCCTTCCACCACAACCTGGTCACCGTGAGGGAGGGGGGCCAGCAGCTCGCCCACACCGACCGCAATCAATACCAGGTGGGCGGCGACCATCCGCTCTTCATCACCTGGGAGGTGGAGGGGGCGAGGGTCTTCGCGTGCACGGGCGAGATCGTCCAGATGGCGTCGATCTTCAGCTACGGCGGCACGAACTACGACATCTGGGAGTACTACGGCGATTTCATAAGCAACCTGATGATCTACCTTGACAAGCGCCCGGTGCCGCAGGACGTCGACCTCGTCCATGCGGTGAGGTCGGCGGCCTTTCAAGGCAAGACCAGGATCTCGCTTCTCCTCAGCCTCGTGGAGTTCGTTGAGTCCTTCGGGGCGAACGCAGGACGGGTGATGCGCTCGGTTGATGATGTGAAAGGCGTCATCGCGGAGGCAGACGATGCCTACCTTGACCTGAACTTCGAGGAGGTGCTTGACACCTACGAGCGGGTTGGGACAATGCTGGACGAGACCGAACGGCAGGCCGTGGAACTGAAGAACCGGGCCCTGCTCTGGGTCTACCTCGTCGAGTGGCTGGCGGTCACCGGAACTAGCCTGCTCGCGGGCTTCATCCTATGGACGACCATGGTCCGGCGCAGCCTCTACAAAGAGACGAGGGTCACGAGGATCATGGCCTTGTAGGCCTGTCTATGCCCGGGGCAAGGCGGGCCGGAAAATGGCAGATCTTTCAACGCGTCCCGGGAGGGTTGGTCCGCACGGAAGGCCGGAAGGCCGTCACCATTAAATGCCCCGCCACCCGGTGATCCCGGCTCGGGCTGTGTCTTGATTGAAGGTCGGATATGCAAGGAGGGAGATAACGCCTCCTGTGGGCATTCCGTTGAGCGGCTACGGCTTCTTCCGAGATCGAAGGGCGGTCGGGGTGGCCGATCCCCTGTACGTCCGAGCCGTGGCCATAGAGGACCGGGAACCTGCCCTGATCATGGCCTTCGACCTTCTGGGCTTTGACTCCGTGTTGGTCGGGCGCCTGAGAAAGAAATTGGCCGATGTCGCGGGCGTCGGCAAAGATCGGCTCATGCTGGCCTGCATCCACACCCACTCCGGCCCCAACGTCATACCCTTGCGGGGCGAGCCGCCGAGAAGAGGGGCGTATCTGCGGAATCTGGTGGAACAAGCAGGGGCGGCCGGACAGCAGGCCCGTGAAGGGGCCCAGAAAGTGCGGACGGCATCAAGGTTTCGCAGGCGTTTCGCGGGCTTCTCCTGGAACCGAGCCTTCCCTGATGGCGAGGTCAGCCGCGAGGTGAGTGGGCTCGTGTTGAATACCTCCTCGCAGACCGTGGCCCTGGTCAACTACGCCTGTCATCCCGTCACCCTGGGCATCAACAAGGAGATCTCGGCTGACTACCCGGGAGCTTTCAACGCAATGATGGCTGAGGCCCGGGTTTCCTCCCTCTTTCTCACGGGTCCCTGCGGTGACCTAGACCCCGTTGTCAACCGGGACACTTGGGGCCGTGGAACCAAGGAGCACACGGATCGGTACGCGAGCTTGCTGTCGAGGGCGGTCCTCAGAGGCCTTTCCAGGGCAAAGCCGTTCCGGGCGGATCGACTCGCCTCGGCAACCGCGGGATTCAGGGCGAACTACCGGACACCAACAAGGAAGCAGCTCAGGGAGGCCTTGTCCGAGGCAAGGAGTGTCAAGGAGGACCCCGACAAGAAGGCCTGGTTCGAGATCTGCTGGGCACGGGAGAACCTGGAACTGCTCAGGTCAGGGCATTTTGCCCGATCGGCAACCCTGTGCCTTCAGGCATTCCGCATTGGGGAGGCGGTGGTGCTGGCGCTACCGGGCGAGGTCTTCTTCGAGTTCGGTGAGGCGGTAAGGGCGTCCTTCCCAGAGCTGGAGATCCTGATCGCCACAAATGCGAACTCTGTCGTGGGGTACATTCCTTCCGAAAGGGACTTTGAGGCCGCCGGCTACGCCTCGGGCCTTGCCTGCAAGTTCTACAGGAGGTTTCCATTCGAGCCCGACATTGGTGAAAAGCTTGTCAAACGATCGGTCGAGCTCGTTCGATCGGTGCAGGGCTGAGTGAGTCGGCGCGGCCGTCTGGATGTTCCAAGGCCCATCTCCAACTCATGTTCCGGATTCGGGGTCCGCCTCGCCGTGCAACCACCTCAGACCCCCGGGCCATCCTCTGTCTGACATCTCGAGGATGGATCGATAGTATCGGTTGACGTGGGTGACGGCATA
>Ga0315307_1001500_pt1 | contig 10444 bp, 12 predicted proteins | sample TDP2_MG_FD_203079 | JGI IMG/M metagenome (GOLD analysis project Ga0315307, IMG submission 203079) | Freshwater sediment microbial communities from Lake Towuti, South Sulawesi, Indonesia - TDP2 | ecosystem: Environmental > Aquatic > Freshwater > Lake > Sediment | place: Indonesia: South Sulawesi... | reverse complement strand
AGCGCATGATGGTGACTGTCACATCGACCAAGTCGGGCGCGGCCTTGGCTGGGACTGCTATTCCATTCACGATAACCAGCGCGATCATTAAAGTAATGGAGACGTCAATTAAGATCCTTTTCATCAGTTTTCACCTCCTTTTACTTATTGGTATGTTTTGTACAGCCCCACCTCGGCTGTGAAATAGCCTGTATAATGTACAGAGTAGGATACTCCTTTCTTTTGTCCAGAAGTATGTCTTTTCAACTTAAATGACTTCTGAAACAATCTTCTAGAACTTATTGCCTAATGTGTTAGTCATGCGCGCGCATGCGTACGCACAGACTTGTCATGCTAGGTATTCGTATTCAATGAAATGAGAGAGTAGTTTTCGGACTATATGTACGAGGATGCTTTCGTATCGAAACATGAGAGCTTGCGCGAATAGAAAAAAATGGGGTTTCTGCTTGGTTAGATGTATGGCTTCTAGGGTGAGAGGTTGTTTAAGAGTATGTCGATGAGATCGCGTATTTGCTTTCGGGTTGCATTGTCGAGAATCCAGTCGTTCCTATCTGCGTTTGGATCCCCGTCAACGTGTTTACGCAGGTTTTGCAGAAGTGTGATTGCGTCTTCGTTTTGGCCGTTGAGTAGGTAAGCTTCGGCATCATCAAGGATGTCATTGATAGCTGCTCGGTGGTCTTGGGTGCTTCTTCCTCTTTTGAAGGCACTAGTTGGCAAGCTGTTAACGACGTTCTGAATGAATTCCACATCTTCGCCGTCCAGCAGGCCATCGTCGTCGGTGTCGCTGTCCAGCGGGTCAGTTCCTGCTAAATCCTCAATACCATCGATGAGACCGTCGTCGTCGGTGTCAGGATCGAGAGGATCAGTGCCAATAGAGACCTCGTAGCCATCCGTCAGCCCATCGTCATCAGTGTCAGTATCCAAGGGATCCGTTCCAATGGAGACTTCATAGCCGTCTGTTAGTCCATCGTCGTCGGTGTCAGGATCGAGAGGATCTGTCCCGTGAATGTCCACTTCGTCACCGTCTGTTAGTCCATCGTCGTCGGTGTCAGAGTCCAATGGATCTGTGCCATGCACATTGACCTCGTCACCATCGGTCAGTCCATCGTCGTCTGTATCTGGATCCAACGGATCCGTGTTCCAAGCAAATTCCAATCCGTTCGCAAGCGAATCATTGTCGGGATCCTCTGACCTGTCTGGCACGCCGTCTTTATCAGTGTCTGTCATTAGAGGGTTAGTCTCCGATTTGTCCACTTCCCACCCATCTGGAAGCTCGTCATCATCTGTATCTGAGTCAAGCGGGTCCGTGTTGTACACGTACCCTTCATCGCCATCAGTAAGGCCGTCGCCATCAGTGTCGCTGTTCTTGACAACCCAGTAGTTCACACGGTAGTGCATGAAATAAAAATCGTCACTTGGCCAGTCATTGTCGAGTAAGATTACGTGAAGTTGCCCCCTTATGTGTGGTGATTCTGGGTCCTGATTGTCGCGATTCCACCAGTCGATGCCCTCGGGCTCCTCATATATAGGAACATAAAAAATTCCTACCCAGTCCCAGCCTGGGTGGTACTCGAACTTGAAGGGATTACTCCCCTGTTGCGAGTCGGCTATAAGCCGTCGAGTCCCACCGTCAAACAGGTGGATCCCTCCGCGTTGGTCACCGGGACTGTTGGTCTCATCCCCGTTAATCAGGTAGAGGTCTCCCCAAGGCGAGAAGACGCCGCCCTGCATGGTCTTGAAGCGCGACGACTCGCTTATTGAGTTACCGTTCGCCTCAAATAGCTCAATCCGATCTTTATAGGTTAGGCTGTTATCGAGGCTACTAGTATTCCTCAGAGCAGTCATGTTTAGCCTGTAGCGAAAGAGTGGAAAACCTGACCAGAGATCATTGCCGGAGCTGTAGAGGAAGACAACACTTGCGTCATCTGGATTTTCATCTGGAGGGTGAGGGTTGACTGCCAACCAAGCTGCAGAGGACATTTTATCAGTGCCTTCCCAGTTCCAGACTTCCTTGAAGTCCACAAGAGTAAGGGACTCAGTCTCGAAGACTGCGATCGCAGCATGTCCTCCTGGTCCCTCCAAAGGAACGAATAGGAAGCCGCCATACTGGTCTAGGTCACCGAAGTGGTTGTACCCTAGGTTTGTCAAATCGTGCAAATTCTCGAGCCATTGGACATGTGCCCCAGGATAATTCTCAGGGTCGATATCATCATTGCCGAATTCCGTCTCGACTGAGATCCGCACGAGTCCCACGGCGCTTGTGAAGAACCAATTCTCGTTATCGTGCGCGACGCCCTGCATATTGTCCCACCATGCGGGTTCATCCGGATAGTCGCCTATCCATTCGTGATCGGCTTGTTTCGGGCATGTTCCCGAGGCAAAAGCGAAGCCAGACGGAACCATCCGCTCGAGCGGAGTAGCCGATAAAACAGCAGCTAATACTAAAACTGTCAATAGGATTTTCCTATTCACTTCAATCACCTCCGTTCTCATCCCTTCAATTTAGGAAGGATGTTTTCGCTTTTGGAATTGAGAGAAGACATGTGTGCCTTATCACCTTCTCTAGCTCTGCTTCTCCTAAGTTCAATGGATTTCAAGTAGATTCTATTTGGGAGAGATACTGAAAAAAAAGAGGTTGCAGGCGGGACATTATGTATTCTGCTGATTTGATTAGGATGTCTGCAGCCTGTGGTGTTATGTGGATTCCTGCCAGTTCTTCAACCTGTTCGATGAAGTCTTCTAAAACCATTATGGCTTCGTCTGTCTTTTCTTTGTCAACCAGTTTCTGAGCTGCATTCAGTTTGGCAATGAGACTTTTGACTATGCCTTGGCTGTCAATTTGACCATCAAAGCCCAATTCTTCTATATTTGTTTTCAGGTCATCTATTGTTATAACAAGTGGATAGCCTTTGATATGAAGCGAAGGGTCACCAACCATCTGCCACCCGTATTCTTCACCGGGGATTTCGTATTCAGGGTCCGCAATTATCATACTTTCGTATATTTTGATATCCTCTAAGTAAGCTTCGCCTATACATCTCCCTTCAGATAAAGCTTCATAAAATTCTGTACGAGGTGTCGGAAACGAGGAGTGCGTTGGTAACGATGTGTCAGCGCTGCCTTGGGTGCCTATTGCCAGAAGCCCGTATGTATTTGCAAATACGGCGGACCCAGCGACGTTGTTATATCCCGCAGCAGTGTAACATGCATAAAGAACATAGAAGAAAGTGTGAGGATCGATTGATCGATATTCGTATCCATAGACTGTGCCATCCCAATATCCGTGAAGCTCGAACGTGTGGCTGCCAGGCGAGCCGTGGGTAGACAGATGAATCCATTCGTAGCCTTCGAGAAGTCTCTGTCGGTAATCACTCGCTATTGTTTTTTCATCGTCATCTACAAGAGCGACCTCATCATAAGCGACTTGCATGCAGTTCACGAACCATTCTCCCCATGGGGCATATACGTCAAGGTATGCTAACGCACGGTTCGGCAGAGTGAGTTTGCCAGTTCGATAGAGATGATTCTTTTTGAAGTAGTTATTGAGCAACAAAATATCATCACCATAAACCGCAGAGGGCTGAAGTGTTCCCAACCATATCTCTGCACAAACTTCCCCCATATGTTTATCATAGGCGCCATCGCCGTCAGTGTCGCTCCAAACTCCGTCAAGGTCCATGTAATAGAAGTCCGTTGGATACCTATAATATATACCCTCTTCATACTCAACCCACTCATAATAGGCTTTGGCTATGTTGCCCACCAGAAGGCAACCGACTAAACCTACAGGTAACGCTTGTTGCAAGAACGACCTAATTGCTGTCGTATCTGTCGTCGACACCGTGTATATGCCTACGGAAAATCCATCGATGGATTCCAAATCTTTGGCATATTGGTTTAAGGAGGATTGGATTCCGTCAAAAAGGGACGGTTCAACCAGAACGTAAATCCAACCTTGAGGCAAAGAATATGGCGTTCGATATTTCAACTCGATACCTGAGATCGAACCTGATACAGGCAACACAAGTATTAACATGCTTGTTAACAGCAGTGTCAGCACTATTCCAGAAACCGCTTTCCTTTCCAATCTTTTATTCTCCTCTCTCGATTATGTTATGCTTCATCGTCTCAACAGAAAGAGACTAGGCGCGTTTAAACAAATAGGCGCAATCAACATTTATGACTTGTGAAAAAATCTTCTATACTAGATGAAGTGTTCAAACTGTGGTCATTGGAATAGTGTTCCAGCTAACAAGATTTTCCTTGAACAATGAGGGTTGGTTTGAATGGGAATTCTATCATCATTTACTGAAGATTGAAAATGGCTGGAGCAAACAGAATCAGAAAAATAGAAAAGGCAAAAATAGGAAACCTGGTGGTGATGGCGTTGATTTACAGTTTTCCAACAGTGAGTCTCGTTTATAGAATTTTGGAGTTGGCGACCATTAGATAGCTTAAGTCCTCATAAGCTTTGATGAAGGCTTGTCCTTTTCTGGTTGTTTCATATTGGCGCAAATCTTCGTTTGTTTCCGTCTTAGCAAAAGTAAGCTTCAAAAGCTTCATTTCAATCAGAAGATCAAGGTAGGTATTGAGTTGTTTGAAGCTTAGGTTGCATCTGTACATTATGCGTGTCTTCTTGGCACCCCCGTAGGCTTCATTTAAAATATTCGCCATTATTTCCATTCTATTACGGTGCAGCAGACTGTTTTTCTCATTTATTTGAACCATAAATTGCCCCCTTTCTATACAGCAGGTATCTACCGCCAACCCGCCTTACTTCATAGCCAAGTTCAATAGCAACAGAGACAATGATGCCACTGAGAATACCCCAGCCTATCCCTGTGAGTCCAGGAAAACCCATAAGCTCAAAAACAGTTGAAAGCGCGATGACGGGTTCAGGGGTTCTCTTGAAAACTGAGATGACGCGTTTTTTCAGGCCTTCAGCATCGTTAATAAGCATTTTCGGGTCAGATTTTGATTTTTTCACAGCATCACCATTTCCAGCGGTCACTACGACAAAAGAACATATAATGTCTTATAACGTCTTATAAGATTTTGCATCGCTTCAAGCAAGCATTTTTGAAAAGCGCGTGCGCCGAAGGTTTGCTGGTTTTCTGTCCAGTCCTTATCCATTCAAAGACTTTCTTTCTAACGTCAACTAGGTAATCGTAGTACAATAAAAAAAGGGGGTTTTGGGTCGGTTTTTCGTAGTTTTTGCTCAGGTCGAATAGGCGGATCAATGCCTAAGGAACGGTCTTTGTTGCCCACACTGAAGTGGCGAAGAAGTCTCCCCACACCCTACCGGTGCTGCTAGAGACAGCCCAATAGAATTTTATCGTGTGTGTTCCACCGGGGACGATCCTTTCCCAGGTAAAGGTCCACGACTCAAGTTTGCTAAAGTCCCCAACAGCTCCTATTCGAGGATGGGCTACGTATCCAGCTAGGTAGTTGCTACCGGGGCCGCCGACGTTGGGATACATGGGAAGCGTACCGATTACAGCTAGGACGCCGGCAGCTACATCTGCAGTAACAGCCAATTCTACGCTGAGCGTCACCTCAACCTTAACAGTGGTAGCAGGCTTTATGATGACCTGCATATCAGTGGGCATCAATACTAGCGTTGTCGATGTCGTGCTTCCCCCTGAGGCTCCCCATATCCTCCCAGACTTCCCTCCGTGGATCCAGTAGGTAACCTCTCCTGAGTAGGAGACCGAAACTACTGGGCTCACTTGTTGACTGGTGGGTATTCGCTGCGACTCCGATTCTGGTGATTGTCCGTAGAGGACGGGAAAGGCAACCATAGAGGCAATCAAAGATGCGACGATGGAGGCGATGACAAGCAACAGCACTTTCCGTCTAGATAGATTCTTATCCATACAAATTCCTCTTCTCTCAAATCACACGTCATGCGTGCGCAAAAAGTATGGCATCATAAAAATATATTAATCTTGTGGAAAATTTTCAAACAACTTCTAGAAGAAACTCCTAGAACTATCTATAGCATCAATGTATCTTTGTTGAAAGGCATAAAACCAACGTCGACTCACCTGAAGGCGGTAAATGCAGTATATACCTGCGAGGGAAAGATTCAACCCTCGATTTTACCCCTCGAAGGTTCAGGGTGAAGTCTGAGGCAGAGAAAGAAGGAAACGCAACTCTTTAACTTGGACGCGCATATGAAAGATTTAAATGTTGTTTACCATGACATTAGTAATTACTTAGCAAACTGGAGGTGTAAACATGGCTAAGATGCTGCGCTGCCGAGATATTGGAGTGGATTGCGATGGAGTAATCCGAGCCGAAACTGAGGAGGAACTCATGAGGAAGGTCGCAGAACACGCCAAAACCGTGCACGGCATGAGTCAAATCTCTCCAGACATGGGTGCAAAGGTTAAAGCCGCAATAAAAGACGTTTAGCTGCGCGCACGAGAGCGTCTTCGCCACGCTCTCCTTTATCTCTTGTCATTCCACCTTTCCATCTGTGTAACAGTCCTTCCGTAGGGAGACCCATAAAACATTTCAACGAAAAACTCAACTCCCATTTTCCCTTTTTTTGTTCAGAAGACTAAGACAGAGTTGCTGCAGTCCGAAGGTTGAAATTCCTGTTCCACATCTTTGTTTTTGTGGTTGTTTAGGTTAGTTCTCCTTTTGCTGTTGGCATGATTTTTCCGCCTATGTTTACTTGTATTCTTCCTTGTTTGTTCTGTCTGGCTTTTAGGAGTAGTAGTGATGGTCTTCCTATTTCGTAGCCTTGTTCGACTCGTATGTTGATTTGGTTTTGTCCGAGGTAGTTGTGTTTGATTAGGTAAGCGGCTAAGCAGCCGTTGGCGCTTCCCGTGGCTGGGTCTTCGGGCACCCCGTAGTAGTCCGCGAAGAAGCGCACATTCAAGTGGTTTTTTCTGTGGTAGGTTTCAGGAGAGAAGATGAGTAAGCCTTTAGCTTCGATGTTTTCGATTAGTTTGAGATATTTGTCTTGTTTTATTCTGGCGCGTTTTATAGCGCTTAATGTTTTGAGTGGAACTATGATGGCTGGGATGCCTGTGCTGACTTCTTGGGTTGGGAAGGCTGTTTCTACGTCTGCTACGCTGAGGTTTAGAACCTGTGCGATTGTTTCAGTGTTGAAGGTTTGTCCGAATGTTGGCTGTTTCTGCTTCATCCATAGGATGTCTGGTTGTCCTTTGATGTATGTGGGTGTGACTGGGATTTGTCCAACCTTTAGGTTTAGGATTATTTTGTTGGCTTGTTTTTTGATGATTTCTTGTAGTATTATGTAGGCTGTTCCCAGTGTGGGGTGTCCGGCGAAGGGCAGTTCTGTTTCTGGTGTGAAGATGCGGACGTCGTATCCGCCCTTTCGCTTCTTGTCAGATAGGATGAAGGATGTTTCCGAAAAGTGCATTTCTTTGGCAATCTTCTGCATCTCAACAATGGAGAGTTGTTTCGCATCTCTAACAACCGCTAGCTGATTGCCCGCATATTTTTCCTCGGCGAAAACATCAACAATGTAAAACGTCAACTCTGTCATGTCTAATTCTTTCGCTCAAATGTCTCTTCTAAGCCTTTTGTTAAGTTCGTCCCTCCTAAGCTTCAATGTTCTTTTCTATTTGCATTGATGCATTCTTTGCATTTGATGCATAGAACCGCACAAAAACTTAAATGTGTTTGAAACTTTTACACCTGAATAGCGTGATTCTTAGACTTGAAGAGAAAGAAAGATGGTGAAATCACCTTTCCCAAGGTTGTTGAAGAAAGCATCTTGGAAATCAGAAAACTCTTAAATATCACCGCAAGTTCGGCTGCGCCTCCCAAACTAATGTCTCTTAAATCAACCACTTGATGCCCAAATTTGCTAAGCACCACTGCGCTAGAACGAGGAACGTCAGCGTCCGGTAAAAACCTCATTTTTTGATCATCGGTTTAATCGGTCTAATCTCTTCATGCGCCACTAACGAAGCAGCATACTCTATTGCTGCCAATACATCTTCCTTCTTTATTCCATATTCCTTGCACACGTTGTCGTAAGTCATCCCGCCTGCAAGAGCGCCTAAAATCACGTCTACAGAAACCCTAGTTCCCTTAATGATGGGCTTTCCATGCCTAATCCTTGAATCAACAACAATCCTGTTCATAGTTCACCCAGAACCACATTAGCGCAATATCCCTTAAAAAGCTGATGTCAGAAAAACGATTGAGTTCTCTTTTTCTCTCTTCACAAGTGCAGTTTGGTTTGACGTAATCTTTAAAAGTGTGGTGGGGTTATCCCTCTCTTCTAGGTTTACAAACGTAAAGGTGAGAACCAAAAATGAGCGAAAGAGTAACCAAGAACAGCGCTTATCTAAACGGTAAATCCACCAGCGGCACAACAACCCGAGTCAAAGACGTGTCGCCCACAAGCGGCATGTGCCCCCTATGCATCCGAGACTGCCCAATCCTATGTGAAATCAGCCTCAGCGCCTTCAGGGGAAGAGAAGCCCTATACCCCGAACCTGTTCAATTCGGCGCCTCAACAGCTGGAGCCCTTAAAGACTTCCGCCTAGATTGGTCTGACCTCAACATACACGCATCCTTGTTCGGCGCAGAAGGCATCGAACCCAACAGCGACATAGCCCTATTCGAAAACGTCGACGTGTCAACCAAAGTCGCAGGCATACCGTTAAAAGTTCCAATATTAACAGGAGCCTTCGGCTCAACAGACGTTGCCAGGCTCAACTGGGAAGGCTTAGCCATAGGCGCAGCCCTTGTGGGCGCACTCATCACAATCGGTGAAAACGTTTGCGGCATGGACATGGAAGGCAAAATTGAAAACGGCAAAGTAGCGTACAGCAAGGAGCTAAAGCGTCGAGTTGACACCTTCCGAAGGTTCTGGGATGGAAAACACGGTGACGTAGTGGTTCAAACAAACGTGGAAGACCAACGCCTAGGAGTCGATGTCTACGCTATTTCAAAACTTGAAGTCAACGTGATCGAGCGAAAATGGGGACAAGGCGCCAAAGCCATCGGCGGCGAAGTACGCATCCGCGACCTAGACAAGGCAATGGAGCTGAAAAGGAGAGGATACATAGTTATCCCAGACCCAGAAGAACAAGCCGTACAAGAAGCCTTCAAGGAAGGCGTATTCAAATCATTTGAACGCCACAGCCGCGTCGGCATGCCCAACCCAAAAACATTCGCCGAAGACATCGATTGGCTTAGGAGTCAAGGAGCAAAACACGTGATTCTGAAAACAGGAGCGTACAGACCATCAGCAGTGGCTTGGACCATGAAGATGGCATCAGAAGCCAAAGTTGAAGCAGTCACCTTCGACGGCGCAGGCGGCGGAACGGGCATGAGCCCCGTGCCAATGATGGACGAAATGAGCACCCCCACAGTTTATTTGGAAACTCAAGTGCTGAAGTGCGCCAACATCCTAAAGAAGAAAGGACGCTTCGTACCCGACCTAGTCATGGCCGGCGGCTTCATAAGCGAAACCCAAATCTTCAAGGCAATCGCCATGAGCAACTATGGCGATGACCCCCTAGTTAAGGCAGTGCTGCTGGGGCGTTCACCCCTAACCGCGGTTATGAAATCGTCTTACTTTGCGCAGTTAGCCAAAGAGGGACGATTGGCCAGGACTTTTGCCGACCGCTTCGGAACAACACCCGACAAATTCTTCATCGCCGTGCCTGAACTAAAGCAGAAATACGGCGAAAGGTTCAGCGAAATTCCATGGGAAGCCGTAGGCGTTTACACCTATCTCTACGACCGCATCGGCGTCGGCTTGAAGCAGTTGCTGGCTGGAAACCGCAAGTGGAAACTGAACCTGATAAGTCGCAGGGACCTCATGGCATTAACCGAACGAGCCGCCAAAGTCACGGGCATCCCGTTGGCTGAAGACGCTGAAGCAGAAGAAATCGAAAGAATACTAGACTAAACCTCACCATCCCCTCCCTTTTTGTTCAGCCGTAAATAGCGTCATTATCTAACGTGAATAGCGAAGTCTGCTACAAACTATCCCGTTTTCCTATACACACGCTCATACGGGAGGAGAATTTGTTCACTAAGAAAGAGTAAGGCAATGTTTTGATCAAAGTTTCTGCTCTCTTTTTGTCATTTCATTATTGAGGTATTCAAACCATTCAGATATCTGAGGTCGGTTGAACTGTTTTCTCCAGCCTTCTACTATGGGCTTCATTTTGTGCCATGTGATAATTATGTCCGAGCTGAACAAGTCGTCAACCAGAGAGATGTCTACGAGTTTCCTACGCAGAAGAATGCCTATTCCTTCAAAGAAGGAAGCAACCATATTCACTGAAGTGTAAGCAGGTTTTTCAGAAGTGGCCCCATACTTCTTCAAGAAGTCTTTATAGTCCTTGAATTCCAGACGCAATGTTTCAACCCATGCTTCTTGGAATTCTCTACTCCCGTAGGCTGAATACAGCCTCATGACAAGGTCTGTTTGTCTCGTCTT
>Ga0315307_1001499_pt1 | contig 10444 bp, 5 predicted proteins | sample TDP2_MG_FD_203079 | JGI IMG/M metagenome (GOLD analysis project Ga0315307, IMG submission 203079) | Freshwater sediment microbial communities from Lake Towuti, South Sulawesi, Indonesia - TDP2 | ecosystem: Environmental > Aquatic > Freshwater > Lake > Sediment | place: Indonesia: South Sulawesi... | reverse complement strand
CAAACAAGGTGTTAATATTGAGTGAAATCATTAAGGTTGAACATCTAAAGAAGTATTTTCCTGTCCAGAAAAGCTTTCTTGAACAATTATTAACTAGAAAAATGAGTTATGTTAAGGCTGTTGACGACGTAACTTTCTCAATAAATAAAGGAGAAATCTTCACTTTAGCTGGAGAAAGTGGATGTGGGAAAACAACAACCGGCAGGCTGGTTGTAAGGCTTCTTAAACCAACATCAGGTAAAATCTATTTTAACGGCCCAGATATCACAGAATTCAAAGGTGAGAAACTTAGACTGCTAAGGAGAAAAATGCAGATCATTTTCCAAGACCCCTACGCATCACTTAACCCGCGAATGAATGTAGGCAGTGCTGTTGGTCACCCACTTGAAATACACGGCTTAGCTAAAGGCGAGGAGAAAAAGAAGTTGGTCTTGAATGCGCTTAATGAAGTAGGATTGACCCCTCCAGAGCAATTCGTTAATCTATACCCACATCAACTCAGTGGAGGCCAAAGACAACGAGTTGCCTTGGCTAGATCAATAATCTTGAAACCAGAGTTCATCGTTGCAGATGAACCAGTCTCCATGATCGATGTGTCCCTCAGAACGACAATTATCGACCTCATGCTAAACTTCAGGAAGGAACTGAGGTTAACCTACCTCTTCATCACCCACGACCTAGCGATTGCCAAATACATATCGGATAGAATAGCCATAATGTATCTTGGAAAAATAATAGAGATGGGCAACAAAGAACGTCTCTTCTTGAACCCTGCACACCCATACACAAGGGCTCTGTTATCAGCTATTCCAGTTCCAGACGCCGAACGGAGAAGAAGAAAAATAGGCCTTAAGGGAGAAGTCCCATCTGCAATCAATATCCCACTAGGTTGCAGGTTTCATCCCCGATGCCGCAACAAAAAACCTGCATGCACCCAAAAAGAACCCCAGTTAATAGAAATCGAAAAAGACCATTTAGTAGCATGCTACTTCGATTGACCTCTGTGCAAAGATTGTATGGGCCGAGCCGGACCAATACCCAAATAGGTTCAAGTCCAACCTTGTGGAAGCTGAACTGCTAGCGGAGCGTCCATTTATTGCGCCCTCTGAGAGAACTCTGAGGAGGGGGAGATATCTCCACTAAGCTATGGTTCCACCGAACTATGGAACCCAATATGTCATGAAATTTGTCACCACACATTTTTACTGGTAAAGTTGGATGGGGTCCCACCCCCCGCACCAAAATCAGAGCGTGATACGAGCGTATTTTGGCTAAAGAGGCTTGATTTTATGATTTGGGAGCGGGGACTGAAATCTAAACATCAATTTACTAGCAAAAAATGCGAGTTTAGGTTTCATTTAAACTTCAAGAGGGGCCTATTCACTCATCGTTTCTCCTTCTTGAAGGCGTCAGCACATGCTTTTCCGTGGAATGTGTATTTTTTTCTGCTGATTGTCTCGACGTAGGGTTTGCCGTCTATGACGCGGCCATCATAGGCACACTTCTTTTTTCTTCTTCTCGTTAATAGTAGTAGCGTGAAGACTAATCCTATGAGAATGGCGGCGAACCCCACGTATTGCAGGGGGAAGGGTTCTCGGACTGTTATGGTTGTAGTGTCTGTATAAGTGTTGCCTGCTGCGTCTTTAACGGTTAAAGTTACGGTGTAGGTTCCCGGACTCGTGTATGTGTGGGTTGTTGTTTTGCCTGTTCCTGTTGTTCCATCTCCGAAGTCCCAATCGTAGTTGGTGATGCCCACGTTGTCTGTTGAGCCGCCAGCGTCGAAGGTTACGGGTTGGCCAACGCTCGCTGTTTGGTCTGGGCCTGCGTTGGCTGTGGGTTTGGTGATGTCTAAGACTATCACGGTAACTGTGTCTGTTGCCCAGTTTCCTGCGGCGTCTGTTACGTTTAGGGTGATTGTGTAGACGCCGGGTGTGTTGAAGGTGTAGGTTGGTTTTGGTCCGGTTACTGTTTTGGTTGTGTTGTCTGTGAACGTCCATGTGTAGGTGGTTATGCCTACGTTGTCTGATGAGCCTGTGCCATCTAGAGTTACTTGGGTGTCTTCGTTGACTGTTTGGTCGGGTCCTGCGTTGGCTAACGGCTTTGTGATGTCCAGGACTGCGGTTTCTACTGTTAGGTCGTAGAGAATGGGTGAGTTTGCTCCTGTAATAATCTGCATTGTGGTTTCGATTTGTAAGTATCTTCCGTTTGGTGTTGTGGTCAACGGAACTCCGTCTGCTACGGTTTCCCACGTTGACCAACCAATCCTATTGTTTGAGCTTCTCACTTTAACCGTTAAAGATATCCCATCAGGTTCATCTGCAGTCCAAGAGATTTTTCCCCAAGGTGCGCTTAGGGCTCCGCTGTCAAAAACAACGGTCCACGTCCCTATTTTTGTGGTTATCGTCCTTGATACTATGCCAGTCATGTCGCTGTAGGTATAATGCCCACCGCTGCCGATTATGGCCTTAGACAGGTCAACTGAGTTTGTAGCTGGGTCTATTCTGTGAATGTATTCGTCTCCAATATCAGTGACCCAAACTTTGCCAGCCGCATCTACCGCTACCCCTGACGGCGCCGGACCAATATAAATTGACACTATGAGATTCCCATCATGGTCATATCGAGACACGCTATCATATGCGTCTGTGTCACCGTAACCGGCTACCCAAACATTGTTATCAGCTGTGACTACAACGCCTCTGACCGCTCTTGCTTCCTTTGTCCATATTATGGCACCAGTGTTTATGTCAATCATGGAAAGTTGGCCACCTCCACTAACAAACAGATGACCATCGTAATCAAGACCCAACGCGTAAGTGTGCCACAGATCAATTTTCGTTATATCAGTAAGATTTGAAGGATTAATTCTCAAAATATCGTTGCCAAGGTTCGCGGACCATAAGATACCGTTTTTGTCGATTACGGCGCCATAGGAGTAGTGATACCAAGGAGAAACGTCAATCATTTTTATGATCTCTCCTGTGGATCCACTTATATAATAGTATTTTTGTGTACCCGAAGTCCCCGCCCAGAGGTTGTTTTTGGCATCGATTGCTAATCCTCGAGGCGCAGTTCCCCAGTACTCAGTGTCGTATGGCCCAAGATATGTCCCAGGTACGTATGTGCCTTCGTGATCTGGAATTAGGACAACTTCGTAGAGAACGCTTTCGTCCTGACCCCAAGGAAGGATTTCAGCGTCTGTTATATTTCCATCACTATTAAGGTCTCGAGAAGTTTGGGCGACCCCATCTTCATTTCTGTCTATCCATTGACCAGCCTCGTATAGCCCTATTTTAACAACGGTCCCGGCCTGTCTGAGACCAACCCAGACGTTGCCTTGAAGGTCGACGGTTGTTCTGGAAGGGTTACCACCTGAGGGCAGATCTGGCGGCGCGACTCGATAGCGCCCTAATTCTTTCCCTGTGACTGTGTCAACTTTAGAAACCGTGCCGTCGTTGTTGGGAATCCATATAATCGGTAAAGTTGTAACCTCTCTTGATAGCTGAAGTTGATCGTGCACGGTTTCGTGTTCAACTCCAACCAATGTTCCCTCGTCAAAGTCGGCGTCGAACGTGTAAATTATGCTTCTTACGCCTAGAGTGATATTGCGCACCTTAACATTCACCGTGTCTGAACGAGTAGCTTTGCTGTCACTTGCTGTCAAATTAAAGGTGAGCACTGTGTCAGCATCCACATCTGGTGCTGTGAAGAAGGGTGTAAGACTAGCAGGGTTGCTTAGTACTACTGTTGGCCCAGCCGTTTGAGTCCAAGAGAAAGTCAAGGGATCGCCATCTCCCTCGAATACAGAGCCGGTGAGGTTCACTGAAGTACCCTCGTATACCCTCTGATTGCGACCGGCATCAACCACAGGCGCCTGGTTTACGTTGTTCACGGTGATGGTAAAGCTCTCACTGTCGGTGAGGATTCCGTCAAAGGCTGTTATCTGTACATCGGGATAGATGCCTGCATCTCTGAAGCTTGGTGCCAGGGTTAGCTTACCTTGGCCATTGCCGTTGTCCTTGAAGGTAGCGAAAGAGGGTAGCCCCGATGCGGTAAGGGTGATGATGTCGCCGTCAGGGTCCGTGGCCAAAATTGCTACACTTACTGGGGTGCCCTCGTTGAGTGTCTGATTACCTATAGGAGACAGCTCAGGCGGTCGGTTTTTAGTCAAGGCTTGTAACGCTGTCAGAGCAAGGGCTGTTTCATAGGCGTTTGAGTTCCAGCTTCCATCTGGGTTCTGCGCCCCTAGGATGTAGCTTGTGGCTACTGTTGAGTCAAGCGAAAAACCCGCTCTTCTCAAAGCGAAGCTGGCTAAGGAGCTCTCGAAGATTGTGGCGCCGTCTTCTCCCCACCCACCGTCGGCATGCTGTTGACTCACCAGCCACGTGGAGGCTGCCCGAATTGTGTTGTAAGCACGTGTGGAGCCCGTCGCAGACATATGTTCCTTTAGGGCAAGAAGCGCCAAGGATGTGTAGTAAACCCTGCTTGTTTCTCCAGGTGCTAGGCCGTATCCACCGTCCCAGTTTTTCCCATTTAGTAGGTATGTGACTCCTTTTTCTAGGACGGTGCCGGTAAAGTAGCGTGCCACAGCTAGGGCTTTCACAGCTAGGGCGGTATCGAGGATGTCGCTTGTAAATCCTTCGGCGGTGCCCCATCCTCCGTCACGGTTCTGAAGGGATGTTAACTCGTTGATTTCTTGTGAAGCGTTCATTCCTGCCTTCGATAGGGCTTCTGCTTTTCGGGAAATGTGGTCTACGTTGGTGACGTTTTGATTGGATACCCATTGGACTCCTTTTTGGTATGTTGAGTCTGTGATGTTGAAGGAGTGAAAGGTGTTGACAACAACGGTTGTGGTGTAAAAGCGGGTTGTAAGATTGGTGGGTCCGTCTCCCCAGCTTCCATCTGCGCTTTGATTGTTTCTCAGCCAAGTGAATCCATTGAGTATCGCGGGTTCTTCTTGGCTTAAGGTGGGAGGCAACAACTCAAAAAAGCCTAAAGCCAGAAGAAGAATCAAAGCCAAAAACTTAACTTTGCGCATCATCCTTCTCAAGAACCTACCCCAAACCAAACTCGACGAGAATCAAGCTAATCGCAGTCGAAAATCCACCTAAATAAAACGAGACATAACCAAGTTCAAGAGCCAGTTCCTCCGTATACACTGCCCCAGCCAACAAGACCGCGCTGGATGCGAAAGTTATTGCCAAGATGCCAACGAGAAGAACTCCAAGTCCAAGTAAAACCCCATATCCAGGGTACAACTCATTCAACTTTTGACAAGCTTCCAAGTCACACACAAGCCCATATATTCCGAGGGCAATGCCAAGCGGTGGGCAATATGCACCCACGATAAGCCCTGCGATTGACAGCCCAAGTGCTTTGAGTACTTCAGTCCAAGGAAACTTCCCTCCCCCGAGTGCACCGCTCAACATGTAGGCTCCGGCACCCGTCTCTGGGTCTTGTATCACATAGCCGGTTCCCGTCCAGTTGCCAATAGTGATCTCTCTCTGTGGAACTGAGACTACATTGCCTGCGTAGATTGCGTTAACGATGTCATCTTTTACCAGCTGATTAACCTCTAGTTGGAGCAAAATCTGATCCAGATTCTTCTCCGTTATCACAAAGATCGGGATGCCCTGTTCGTTGGCTATTTGAAGAATCTTTACAGCAGAGATGCCGGTAACGTTGTATTGACTCCACAGCTGTTCAAAGATAGAGTGTTCAAGAGTCGATCCCAGCGCACCCGAACTCCTCATGAAATGCCTCGTGAGGTTTCCATCCTCTTTCCTTGGAAAAGGCGAAAAAATGGCTCTAAACGCATCCAAACCGAAACCTCCCAAACTAGCCTCGTAAGGAGTCCCTAGAATAGTGTACGTCACCTTGATGTCAGCAGATACTGATGCCGCCGAGGTTTCTCTTAAAACTGCTACATTAAGGTTCTCCTCCATTAGACGCCCAAGAATGTCGGCTTCATATGAATAGACTACAAAGGTCGCATACAAAATCTCTCCCAAAACGTCATCCGTTTTCCATATGGTGGTGTTATCTGCAAGAATTTTCTCGAAATTGTCTATTAACCTTTTCACGAGTTGCGAAGGCATTCTCTGCAGGTTCAACCCCACCGCGTAGTAAGCACCAGCAACCAACCCACTTTGAGCAACGTCATCTGGTTCATTAGGAGCCGTGAACGTCAGAACAAGATTCTGCCCGGAACCCATAACAATCGAAGACCCATTCACTACAGCCCTTCCATCAATCCTCAACACAGGTTTAAGATTAATCAGGTATGCAGGCAAAACAGTGGCGTTCTCATAACTCTTAATCAACTCCTCATCACTCGGAGTTGCTCCCAAATATGAAAGTGTTATACGTTTTCCAGCTACCGCCGGCAAATTCACTGTGTAGCTGATATCTGTGAAACCAAATAACTCATTCTGAACCTCAAAAGTCACCTTATGCCTGAGGTCATCAGGCACCTCGGCAAACTCACCCCCCCAGATAACATTGTATGGAAGTGTTGCAGGAAGTATCCCAAACTCCTGCCTCAAAATGCTTCTTCCGCCTAAGACATCTCGCACGGTGGCGTTAGGCATGTTAGCCTCAACATAATCTATCAACCGTGCACTATAAGCGTCCATTTCTTCAGAGATTAGAGTGATGTTAAAGCTCGTGAAGTAGCTTCCGGCCTCATTTATTGTGGCCGTGCTTTTAATCCGATTCAAGAGCGCTTCGGCATCGAAGGGAACTTCTTTAGTAAAGTTCACTCCCACCATGTACGTGTACTGCTTGAAACTAGGATCCAGCTGAACCCAAGTGTCTCCGGCTACGTTGACAGCGCCCCGCGAAGGAATATAATCAACATAGGCTTTCACCCACACATGATCGAGCCTCATGCTCATACCTCCGTACGTAACTGGGACCCCCCCAGTGGCAAACATATCGGCTGCGGTTTGAGGATCGGAGACTCCCACCCAGTTCATAACCCGTTCAATAGGAAACTCAATGCTTCCATACACGTATCTGGCTGGTATACCGCTCACCCTGTACAAGGCGATCAACAAGCTCGCGAGGTCAAAGTCGTTGCCCGCCATCTCCCAAAGGGTCTCTTGAGCCCCCTTCAACGACCCATAATAGATTTCATAATCAAAGTTGTTGCGCACGTACTCATACATCTTAACAGGGTTGTAACTCAAATTGGCAGCTAACTCCCTAATCTCCTGAGTAAACCTTACCTCCATGGTTTCCGAAAGGTCTGACTCGCTGAAGTCTGCTCCTAGAGCCACAGAAGAAAGCCCTTGCACATCAGAGCTTAGAAAAGACGAAGTTCGCTCCGCAGATTTAAACTCCGGCCTGAAAGGCAACTTCTCCATATTTAACGCTGTTGTCCTCCTTTCGGGTTGAAGCTTCTCCACAAACTCAAGTAAACCGATAACCCATCCCCGCAATTTCGCCTCATCATTCCTCAACCCCTCAATCTCAGCCAGACCACTCATCAAGGCTTCAAATTTTTGACCATAACTCCTAACCATCTCCCTGTGCCTATCCATGATCTCCTGAGAAACGCCAGCCGCCATCAGCTTCCCTTCATCATCGCTAAAACCTCGCCTGACCTCAACGTGAAGTCCTTGAAGAGCAACTCTACTCGTCCTCAGACCAGCCAACTCAGACGAGAAATCACCCCCCTTCTCAAGTTTAATCAAAATATTGCCCAACAACTCCCGAATCGCTTCGATATTACGCTCCAGCTCCCTGAGGTATCCACGTTCAGATCTTGGCTGGTCAACTGTTGCCAGATTTAGGGTTGAGAAGTATTTGATTAGTACAGAATGTACGGCCTCGGAAGTCCCAAAAAGAACTATGACAGCCAAAGCCACCGCAACTATCTTTTTATAAGTAAGTGAAGGTTTGATTCTTTTATCGAACATACCTACTCCTCCCTCTCAGTACGGTGCCGCTACTTTAACCAACCGAACATTGAACATCGCACTCAACTCTGCCACGAACAGCAGACAAACCCAAACGCTAGAAATTGAACCAGTCTTTCTAGCTCCCATCCTTTCTCCTCGATGGAGTCCACTTTGTTTGAGAAGCAAGATATCATTGTATGACATTACTTATTTAACGGTTGCGGGTAACCATTCTAGAACAAAAACTTGCGCATTAGCAAACCACTTATTAATGGAACAGGTCATAACACTAGGTCTGTGAGCAGCTTTTTCGGAACATACCCATCCTCTGCTTGGGAGGTATCCCCACTTGCGTTCCAACCGTGCTATTTATTACATCGGTGTTAACGTAAACTTGCTTAAGCAGCTTGCGTAGAGGCAAGAAGATTCTCGATTCTCTCTGGAACACTAGGTCTGGTCCATCTTCGGTCACCAAATACCCCGCCTTTCAACCACTCAAGATCCCTCAGACCCAATCCATCAATCTTCCTAAGCGTGTGCAAGAGAGCCTCTCTTCCCACCAACTCGGCTGCCTGTTCATCCGCGATCAGCCATAATTTCTTATAGTATCGCTGAAAACGCCACATAGGGAACAGAGTCGCAGCAAAGACGAGAATTAGAAGTAAAGAAATAGAAATGATCGATATCGGCACGTACTTCACGAACACGAATCCAATGAGCGTTATTAGAAATACAGGTAGAAGGATGGTGGTAGACATGTACACAGGCAACTGCTTCGTCCTAGTCTTCTTTCGGAGGGTGAGGGAAGCGGCCATCAGAGTCTTCCACTCTTCAGGCTCCAATTTTCCCCTCAAAGCCTTTGCAATCATGACGGTGTCATGATTGAAGAAGCAATAATCTGACATGTGCATCAAAGTGAAAATATAGCCCATTGCGTGGACCAGCTTACTGTCCCACCAGGACACTGCTTTCGGCTGAAATTTGATTCGGAGTTCTCGACAGAGTTCGTTTGCAATCTCCACTAACTTCTCATCTTCCGGAATAGAAGGAGTCAACTGGTCTGCTCTCCCTTGGGCTTGGGTAATGTCGCCTTTAGTGATTCTACTAATTCCTCTATTTCGGCGTCGGTCAATAAATGTCGAAATTGGTTTTTTATTTCGGCGTTGGTCATGTTTACTCTTATCATGTCTTCTATTTCGGATAACACGCCTCTTCTTTCGCCTCTACTCATTCTGGCTCAAGTCTTGGACCTACTCCAAAGAATTTTCTCGCATCTATGGAAATACACAAGTAGACGAAGATAAGGAAGTCGGTGAAAAAGAGTATGATTCCAGGGTATCCGAGTGAAAAGTGATCGACACGATAGGTAGCAAAAAACCCTCCAAAGAAAAATCCAAAGCAGCTAAATGTGAATGTAAGCCAATACCCCCAACGTTTCCTTTTAAGGAGTCCGTAAGGTATTAGGAAGGAGACAAGACCTGCAGCGATCAACACGGCTCCCCAAAGCTGGAACACAGGGTACACGCTCAAACGCGTGGGTCCTAGAACTTGGTCAAGTGTTCTTCCCCATGCGACATATAGGAGCCCCCCAATGACTGCGCCTATGCCACCGAGGAGTGTCAATATCGCAACAATCGTAACGCCCAGCGGCCTACCCCGTCTCCTTGACGGAGGTTTCTTTCTTAGTTGTTCTTGCCAATAGAAGAACACCATCACTTTCTTTCGCCACAAGTAGACAAAGACAATTCCGTTGGGAATCGAGAACGCTAGGGCTATTGCTAGCCGGAGGAGGGCGTAGTCTTGGAGTGCAATAAAAAGGCTCACAGGAAAAAGCATTCCCAAGAGCGAAACTACGAATGTGACATAGAACGCCCAGCTTTTCTCTTTGAAGAGTCCAAAAGCCGCAAGAAACAACGCAAGCCCCCACACAATAGACATAACGCCCAAAGCCTCCCAAACTGGAATCCAGAGCCCCAATCTGGAAAAATAAAAAAACTCGTGGGTAAGGGTTTGTTGCAGACTGAGACATAGAAGTCCCACACCGATTCCTACGATGCCACATATGACATAAGAAATGGCTACGACCGTAATGCCAGACGGTCTAGGCAGCTGCATATTGTTGATAATATCATGGAAAATGTATTTAAATTTAATTTTTCTCGAAGAAATTTCAAGGTTGCCTAGCGGTCACTGAGATTATTTTTGTGTTGCTGGCTTAGGCGTCAGAAGGTTTTCGATTCTCTCTGGGACACTAGGCCTAAGCCACCTCCAGAAACGGGCTTTCAATCCCGAGCCTTTTAATCTCTCAAGATCCTCCAAGCCCAAATCATCAATCTTCCTAAGCGAATGCAAGAGAGCCTCCTTTCCAACCAACTTAGCAGCTTCTATATCAGCCATCAGCATCAAATTCTTAATGCGCCCTGGAAGGCTCAACAAACTGAAAAAAATCACGGCACAAACCAGAACTCCAGCTATAGAAGTTGCAGTGTAAAAGTACGGTTTGAGCACGGTGAAAGTGAAACCAAACACAATCATTTCAA
>Ga0315307_1001497_pt1 | contig 10451 bp, 9 predicted proteins | sample TDP2_MG_FD_203079 | JGI IMG/M metagenome (GOLD analysis project Ga0315307, IMG submission 203079) | Freshwater sediment microbial communities from Lake Towuti, South Sulawesi, Indonesia - TDP2 | ecosystem: Environmental > Aquatic > Freshwater > Lake > Sediment | place: Indonesia: South Sulawesi... | reverse complement strand
ATTCCTTTTGGAATCTATATTTCTTTAGGGGCAATATTGGTTTTTCTATTCCAGCCAGGATTTAATCGGATTTACCTTGACTTAATCTCTATCTGCAGATGAAGAACGTCTGGAAAAGTGAGGTTTTTCTTAGACCCTAATTAAAGTTGTTGACAATTTTTGCGTTTTTGGTATATAATTAAAACAAGTGAAGGAAAAGAAATGGGACTATTCAGCGGCAGTAAAGAGTTAGTAGGTATAGACATCGGGACTCACTCCATTAAGCTCGTAGCATTGAAAGGAACCCCTGCCAGGTGGAGCCTTGCTAAGTATGCCATCAGTGAAATTCCCTCGGCTTCTACCGAAGAACTCTCTCCCGAAGAGAGAAAGTCTTTGGTCACCTCTACTCTAAGGAGTATGCTCTCCACTACAAGAATCGGTACAAGAAAGGCTGCTACTTCAGTTTCTGGAAATGCAGTAATTGTTCGTTATGTGAAGTTCCCTCGAATGAGCCCTTCCGATCTGGAAAAGACCATCCAATTTGAAGCTGAGCCTTACATTCCATTCGACATTCGTGAAGTCAATATAAGCACCCACATATTAGGCGACGTTATGGAAGACGGACAACCAAAAATGGAGACGGTTCTCGTGGGAGCGAAAAAGGAGCTTTTGCAAGAACGAATGGAGATTATCCAGGGTGCGGGTTTGAAGCTTTTAGTAATAGACGTAGATGCGTTCGCTTTAGAAAATGCTTATGAGATTACTAGAGATAAAGACCGGGCAGAAACGGTGATGTTGCTCAATCTGGGAGCGACGACGTCCAACATCAATATACTCGAAAATGGGGTTTCAAAAATTGTGCGCGATATATTCATCGCTGGCAATAATTTTACCAGGGCAATACAGAAAAATTTGCAAGTTGAATATTCAGAAGCAGAGAATTTAAAAAAAGAGTATGGCTTAACTTTAACAGGTGCAGGAGAAGAATTGGAAAGTATAGCTGCCCAAGATGAAACAAGAGTCCAGGTATCCACTATCCTGATGCCACTTGTTCGCGAACTTGTGGGAGAGGTTAGGAGGTCAATAGATTATTATCAGGCACAGACCGGTGGTGAAAAGAGCGTGGATAGGATTATGCTTAGTGGTGGCAGTTCGAAGTTAAATAACTTGGATAAATTTTTGAGTGATGAGCTCGGGCTCCCTGTAGATATATACGATCCGTTTGAACGAATCGACACAACGAGGGTTTCGGGTAGAGATTGGGAGGAGCTGGCTCCTGTATTTGCTGTGGCTGTAGGGCTGGCCACGAGGCGGGAGGGGGACACCAAATAGGGATGTAGCGGCAGAGCGATCTACGCATCCCGATGTTCAATCGGGAAATTTGTGCCTACAATGGAATGAGGGGAACAGGAATTAAAGATGATTAAGATTAATTTATTTCCTAAAGAGCTGGAAAAGAAGGTCGCGGTCCGGGAGAAAAAGTTCCTACTTTCTGGTATAGTTCTCTTGGTGGTAGCAGGATTTTCTGGACTATACTTCTTAAAGGTTGCACAGTACGTTCGTTTCAAGAAACAGTTAAGAAAAGTTGAGAAGGAACTTGTCCTTTTGGAAACAATAGTTAAAAAGGTTGATGAGATAGAAAAGTCCAAAGAAGCGCTTTCTAAGAAGTTGGAGGTCATTCAGAGCTTGATGGGAAATCGCCTAATGTATCCCCAACTGTTGGAGGATTTGGCAAGGATAGTTCCTTCCAGAGTGTGGTTAAACTCCCTGAAGACTAAAAGTGAGTCTGACTTCTTAACCATAAGCATAGAGGCCTCGGCTATCGATAATTACGCAATTGCTGACTTCATTACCAAATTGGGTGAGGGTAGCAATTTTTCTAAAGTTGAACTGACTAAGATAACCAGCAAAAAAAGGAAAGAAGGAGAGGAAGTAATAAGAAATTTCGGCGTAACCTGCGAGTACAGGCAAGGCACTTGAGAGTAGTTTTGATTGAGACGATAGAATGACAAAGCAGCAAAAGGTATTGTTGGCTATTTTGGGGGTTTTAGCTTTCTTTATGTTCTATAAGTATGCTTATGGTCCGCTCGGGCTTAGGTTGAAAACGGTCAGGAATGAATTGACTACCAAAACAGCAAAACTTACAGTCGCCAGAGAGAGAGCGGGTCGTCTGGACGAGCTAAAAGCTGATTATGACGCACTTAAAGTTAAGGTAGAAAGGGCAGAAAAAAAGTTGCCGAGAGAGAAGGAAATCCCTCGCTTGTTGCGAGATATAACCAGTGCTGGGCGAAAGTTTAAGATCGATATTTCTAACTTCCAGCCCCAAGCGGAACAAGCTCAGCAATATTACATATCCCATCCCTTTCTAATGATTCTGGAGACTAAGTACCATAATTTGGCGTACTTTCTGGCCGAAATAGGGCAATATGAGAGAATTTTTCATGTTAAGAATTTGGGCCTAACGCCAATACTGGAGAATGAAGGGGAAAAACTAAAAGGCATTACAGCAGATTTTCAACTATACACTTATACTTTTAAAGAAAAAGGAGAAGAGAAAGTAAAAGAGTAAATGAACAGTAGAATTCTTCTAATTATTCTTATTCTAATTCTTCTAGGGCTCAATGGCTGTCCCAAAAAAAAGGCAAGGCCGGTTTCCAGAGAACCCATAAAAGAGAAAGAGATTGTCACCGCAAAAAAAATAGAGGAAGAGATACAACTAAAATATAGATATGGTGGTGAGAGGAGTCGAGACCCATTTGCCCCTGCCGACGAGAGGGCAGCAGCAATTGGAAGTATCGGTAAGAGAGGTATAGAAATTGACTTGAGTAGATTGAAATTAACCGGAATCATAATTTCTCCTTCTTCCAGGGACCACTACGCTCTAATCGATGCTGGTGGAGGGAGGGGATATGTGGTCAAAGGTGGCAAGCTAATAGATAATTATAATAGAATTATAGACGGTGTGGCAGCCATAGTCAGAAAGGATAAAGTAATTCTAATTACTAGCCATAATGTCATTCAAGAGCTGAGATTGAAAACAGAAGAATGATAATTCGAAAGAGGAGATATCGAATGAGGAAACTACTTTTTCCTAGTATAGTATTTGCCTTAGTGTTGTGGATACTTTGTACTGTAAACGTAGGACCAGTTGCCCAGGAAGAGAACCCCGTGCCTGAATGGCAGGAGTTGACCAATGTGAAAGTTCAGAAGCTGAGCGAAACAAAGTCAAACATCATAATTAGCACTACCGGACCTGTAAAATACCATTGTTTCAAGATTACCAATCCACCAAGATTGGTAGTGGAGATGACCAATACAGTTCACAACTGGAAGCAAAAGGAGTTAGAAGTTGGCGGCCTTTTGCTTAAGAGAATCCGTTCCGGTCAGTACCAGAATGAACCTGTTAAGATAGCCCGGGTAGTTCTCGACTTAGCAAGGCCAGTTGATTACGAGTCCGTGGCTACTGAAGAACAGATTATCCTGACTATTTTTGGTAAGGAAGGGATAGAGAAAGTAGAAAAAGAAGTTCCCAAAGTGGCGAAAGTAGAAAGAGAAAAGAGGCCAAAGATAACAAAGGAAAAGATAACGAAGAAGGTAGAGATTGAACCAAATATTCAGGATGAAGAGCACAAAAGGTTGGTAGAGAAGATCAGAGGAGAGGAGACGGAGAGAGGCCTGGCTAAACTGCCAGCAGAGGAGAAGAGAAGAGAAGTAGCGGTAGGGGAGGTAATGGGTCCGCTGAGTCAAGACCTGGTGAGCTTAGATTTTGTTGATGCCGACATCTCTGAGGTAATTCGCTTCTTTGCCTTAAAAACGGAGATGAATTTTGTCCTTGCGGATGGTGTAGCAGGGAAGGTCACCATGCACTTACACAATGTTCCATTCGATGAGGCGCTAAAGACCGTTCTGGAACAGAAGGGACTCATAGGAATTCAATATTCCCAAAATATTATCAAAGTTTTAGATAAAGGGAAGATGCCCACTTATAGGAAGACATTCATGCTGCAGAACACTAACGCTAAAGAAATCAAGGATGCTATTGACAAATCGTTGACCGACGAAGAAAAGAAATATACCATCGTTGGTCTTGCTGATGTCACCAATGCCTTAATTGTGACTTCCACAGCCGAAGGCATTGAGAAACTTTCTAAGCTCATTGAGGAGTTGGATGTTAAGAAACCCCAGATAAGGATTATGGCAAGGATTATGGAAGTAGATATTACGAGAGGTGTAGATTTAGGAATAGATTGGTCAGTGACCAAAACATTTGAAGCCGGAGGCGCATTTGGGGATACAACAGTAACTGGAAAAACGGATGTTATGGCCACTCCTTTTGGTTTGGGAGTCCCAGCGACCTTAAATATCGCTACAATAATTAGTGGAGCAGATCTTGATCTCACTTTGAGGGCCTTGGCGAAAAAAACGAGAACAAAGACATTGTCCAATCCGACCCTGGTTGTGGAAAATAACCGTCCAGCGCACATCCATGTGGGTGACACAATCCCTTATGTGCAAACCGTGGTTAGTGAAGGAGTGACTACTCAGACTATGGGGCAACTGGAAATTGGAACTACTCTTGAAGTAACCCCTACAGTTAGTCCCATGGGTAAAGAAATAAGCCTGGATGTTAACGTAGCAGTTAAAGATTTCGTGGGTTATACCGTTGCAGGGCCGCAAACCACAGACCGGGAGGCAGCGACAAAGGTTACAGTAAGCGAGGGACAGACAGTGGTGGTTGGTGGGCTAGTCAGCGAGACGGAAAAAGGTTCAGCAATGCAGGTGCCCATCTTAGGTGATATTCCAATTTTGGGTTACTTATTCAAGAAAAAAGAGACACAGAAGCGATCGTTGGAACTTCTGATATTCTTAACCCCCCATGTGATGCGCTACTAGAAAAGGGGACAGGCTACTTTTTCTCCTTTACCTTATATTTTGTAGTGAGGGCAGGTCTTGACTTTTCACAAGGGAACTTTTTCATTAAAAAGTAGCCTGTCCCCTTTTTGCCTAAGAAGGGCTATTTACGCAATTCTATGCCTGATTCTTCTATTTTCTCCTCTCGCTCGTGCAAGCTGGGATATCTGGGCTTTTACTTTTGTCCATCTCTTCTCTCTTTTCGCTCTCCTACTATATAGTATCCTCCTCGTATGGTTCCTTCCATCTACTTCAGAATCGCAGCTTCCCATCCGGGTTCAACTTAAGGGATTTTTGTTTCCTCTGCTCCTCTTTTTGAGCACGGCTTACATTTCCTTTCTCTTTTCAACTAACAGATTTAATAGTAGAAATGAAATCTTCAATTTGCTCAATTACCTGTTTCTGTTCTACTTAGCAGCTACTATGGTAGAGGAGAAAGCTAAACGAAATTTAATTGGTTCGACATTATTGGTTGGTATTTTACTCTCGATAATCGGGATGTACCAATTCATTAGAGGGAATGTAGTCACTGGGACAATGGTTAATCCTAATATTTTGGCCGGATATTTGGCGATGGTAATTCCGGCTACAACAGGGCTGATTCTTTCCTCATCAAGTTCGACTAACCAAGAATTCTTTAAATTCCGCACTTTTTATCCAATTGGTTGCTTGCTAATGGTTGCTTGCTTGTTCCTGACAAAATCTCTGGGAGGGATTATAGGGATGATTTTTGGGATTTGTGCAGTTCTCTATTTCAAATACGGAAAGCAAATCTTTTTTAAGTTTCGATATATATTCATCAGTACAGCAGTAGTTGTTTTAGTTCTCTTCTTCTTTAAACTCAAAGAATTACAGGTTTATAATCGCATCCTGTGGTGGTGGGGGGCATTGAGGATGGTTTACCAGCGACCTTTAATCGGGGTTGGTCTTGGTGGGTTCGAAACCGCCTATGTCAAATATAAACTTATAGGATTAAACTCATTATATACCCATAACCATTTCTTGCAGATTGGGGCTGAGATGGGGGTTATAGGATTGGTTGCTTTCCTCTGGTTCCTGTTTAGGGTTTGGAAGCATGTTAAATTCTTATTTAAGGGGTCAAAACTTTCTTCTTTGCAAATTGGGATATTTGGGAGTCTTGTTGCTGTATTGTTTCATAATCTGATCGATTATAATCTATGTATTCCTGCAAATGCAATACTTTTCTGGGTCCTGTTGGGTCTATTGATTAGCGGTGCCAAGCCTGAAGGCAAAAACAACTTGGAAAATAGAATCTCACTTTCTCCAGGACGCCAGGGTTTTTTGGAGTCCCCGATGAAAATCGGGGGAGGAATCTCGATAGTCCGTGGGCACCGATTGGGGAGAACTAGCAGACTACTACTTACCGCAGCAATTACCTTTTCGATTTTCGGAATGGGAATGGGGGTTACCAGACCATTTCTGGCTAGCCGCCATTACGAGTGTGGTAAACATCTTTTCGAGATTAAGCATGGAGAAGATCTAATAAAGATTGAAGAGAAGAAGATAGAAAAGGCAGAGTTCGAATACAGGAAAGCGATTGAGTTGGACTGTTTAAACTCTTGGTACCATCAAGGACTTGCAGAGGTATATTTAGCTAGATATAAGAGAGAAGGCTACTCAAGTTACCTGGATGAAGCGATAATTGAGTTGAGAGAAGCGGTTGAGCGGATGCGGTTTTATGCCCCATTTTATGCTAATCTATCCTATCTCTACGAATTGAAGAAGGATTACAGGAAGGCTATTCTTTACATGGAGTCTGCTATTGCCTGCGACAGAGAAAATGGTGATTATCGGCAAAGAATAATCGAGTTGGCGAGAAAAATGTAAAATTAATAATGGATGAAGAAAATAATTGGTCCGGGCCTAATATTTATCTTTTTATATATCCCCTGGTTCGGCGGTGGGCAATGGATACTTTCGCGTTCATTAATTCCGGCAATAATCCTCATCTTGTCAATTTTCTATTTAGCAAAAAGGGAAAACTTTGATTCTCTTTTTAGTAAATTTTATACATCCTCTTCACTCCATTTTCCAGTCTGTCTCGTTCTATTCTTTTCCTTCTTTTCAGTAGTTAATTCGACATATCTCCACAATTCGGTTCTCTCCTTTATAAGGATAGTCACTTCCGTTCTCTTCTATTTTTTATTATTTGAGCATTTATCGGGTAAAAGTATACTAAGGGGGAATTATCTATTTAAAATAATCTCTGTTTCCGCTTCAATTCTTGCCGCCGTTGGCCTATTACAGTCATTCCTCCGTTTAGAAATCAAAGCAACTCTTCCTACTCCAGACTTTTTAGCGGGTTACTTAGCAGTGGGAATAACCCTGGGAATGGTTGAACTACTAACCTGTAGAAGGTGGAGTGGTTCAAATCGCACTAAAATAGATTTTAGGAGTAGAATCGCTGAACATAGAGTTAACTTCGCTTTCTATCTCATATCTACGCTTCTAATGTCTATATGTTTAGTTTTGACTTGCTCATTAAGTGGACTACTTGCTCTTTTAGCTGCGATCATATTTGTAACTATTTTTCTATATAGGAAACGGGCAGTATCCGTAATCCTCACTGTCATAGCAATATTTCTAATATTTCCTTCTACAATAAAAATCTTTCAATTGATAGGAGGGGAGAATTTCAAAGAATTCTTCCTCCAGAGGATGGCAACTTGGAGTCAAGGTCTGGAAATAATCTCAATACGTCCGTTCCTGGGATTGGGGCCGGGAAACTTTAATTTCCCGTCTGGCTACGGGGAATATATTAAGTTTGCAAATAACGAGTATTTACAAATAGGTACTGAACTGGGAATGATTGTATTATTTCTCTTAGGTTCAATTTTTTACATAATCACAAAAGGAGTAAAGAAATTATTAAGTAGTAATCTTTCCCTAAAATCTCAAAGCGCAGTAGTCGCCGCCTGGGCAGCCGCCTTAACGATATTAACCCAGGGCCTATTCTATTTTAATCTCCACCTTCCGGCAGTAACCTATAGCTTAGTCTTTTTTGTAGCAGAGATTGTTATCTAGGTTCGGAAGCTATTCACGTGCCAGATTTCGCCTAATGAACAACCCGGCTCGATTTCCAGGCCCAAAGCTCCCGGGTGGTTAAGAGTGACATCTATCGCTATTTCCTCGTTTCTACTCGTTCTTGTTCTGGAAACCTATCTTGGAAACCACCATGGAGAGAAAGGTGAATATGGAAGGGCCGCCTTCGGCTAATTGACAATGCGATCTCTGGAGTAGAACTCCAATTAGAATAAAGCGCTAAGTATCAACCCATTGATTTTGTAGGGGCTCAATTCATTGAGCCCGATGATAACGCGTTTGATAAATCAAACCCTTACAAGAGAAAACGGTAGTTTTTTTAGAAATCTGCAAAAAAAGCTTGACAAAACCAGAAAACTAAGATATGCTTTATTTAGAACATTCTAAACGTCCTGAACCAACTATCATAAAGTGGTAAAGTTATGGAAAATGCTGAACTTGAGAAAATAAGAGATGAATTCGCTGAAATTGCTGGGCAGCTGAGTGGGCGGCTGGGACTTAGCCGTACCGTGGGACAACTATACGCACTGCTTTACCTGAGCCATGAGCCACTGTGTCTGGATTACATGGTTGAAAGACTGAAAATAAGCAAGGGGAGCGTAAGCACAAATATTCGGGAATTGGAGAAGTGGGGCGCAGTTAGAAAGGTATGGGTGAAGGGCTCGAGAAAGGATTTTTACGAGGCAAACCCTGATACCTTGAAAATAGTCGTGAGCAGGTTTAAAACGGGGATACAACAGAGGCTAAACGAGATGTTGGAAGGTATAAGTAGATTCGAAAAGGTAATATCTAAGATAGAAAATAACCTTCCTATGGAGGAAAGAAAGAGGGCTGAGTTCTACAAAGAAAAATTCAGAAAAGTGAAGAAGATGCAAGGCCTGGTCAGTACCTTCTTGAAAATCATCCCCAAGAAAATTTTTTTATGAAAAGGAAATTGCAAAAAGATAGAGATACATCGCCAGTCCTTCCCAAAGGAAGGTTAGATTGCTGATGGATGTTTCTCAAATACAGGGGCAATTATTGGAGAATGCTGAGTTGAGGTAGTCCATGAAAATAGGCGTGTGCATGATTATTGCCTATTTTCCTCCCATAGTGGGAGGAACCGAGACCCAGACTTTGAGTCTCGCCAGGGCATTGATTACTCAAAATGTAAATCCTTCCGTTATAACCGAGCGGGTAAGAGGGCTGAAAAGATTCGAGAGAATAGACGGGGTTCCAGTTTATAGATTACGTACTTTAGGTTCAGGAACTTTTGCTTCTTTGTCATTTATGCTTTCGTCTTTTCATTTCCTGATGAAGAATCGAAGGAAATACCAAATTATACACGCCCATCTGGCATCTTCTCCGGCAATTACAGCAACAATTGCAGGCAAACTGTTAAGAAAGAAGATTGTTGTGAAATTTGGAGGTGCTGGAAAGACGGGAGATATCCAAACTTCCCATAGAACTTTTCTTGGAAGGATAAAGCTCAAGTTTCTAATGAAATATGTTGATATTTTCATTTGCCCCAGCGAGGAAATGAAGGAGGAACTAATAAATTATGGATTTGCCAAAGGAAAGGTGGTAAAGATTCCCAATGGTGTAGATATAGCTCTTTTTCATCCAGTCAACGACCTTCAAAAAGAGAATTTAAAAAGACGCTTTAACTTTCCTTCACTCCCAATCCTGGTCTACGCAGGGAGACTGGAACGAGGTAAAGGACTAGCAATGCTACTCATGGCTTGGCAAAGAGTGGTAAAAGTCGGAAAGCAAAGTTACCTGGTTGTTTTAGGCGGAGGCTCTGAGAAAGATAGTCTCACTGATTTAGCGAAGCAGCTACAAATTATTGAATCTGTAAAATTTACTGGCGAGGTTGGTAATGTCAATGAGTATCTTCAGACTGGCGATTGTTTTGTGCTTCCTTCTTCTGCAGAGGGGTTGCCTAACGCCCTGCTTGAAGCAATGGCTACAGGGCTCCCCGTTGTGGCTACTAAAATAGGTGGGGTAGAGGAAGTAATCGAGAACAAAAAGAATGGATTTCTATTCGAGCCAGGCAGTGTGGACCAACTCGCAAAAGGAATATTAACACTGTTAAGCCAGAGTGAGCTTGCTCACAAACTGGGTCAACAGGCGAGACGAACAATCGAAGAAAATTACACCATAGATATAGTATCCGAGAAGTATCTCAAGCTATATGCGGAAATAATCAAATGAGATTTGCGCTTAATTCAAAAATTTCCCACTTGCAAAGAATTCTTATGACGCTAAATGGGTCCATTGTAAACTGGGTTGTCCAACGAAATAGAAACCAGGCAATGAGTTTAACGGCTAAAATAATGAGACGAGTAGTGACCATAGGTTTTCCAGTTCTGTTCACCAAGATGTATTATTATGGTAACAAACAGAAGGGAAACCCGTGGGATGGGAAGAAGAGTTGTTTGACCCTATCATGGGATTGCGACCTTTTGGAGGATATCCAGGCAATACCGGAAATATTGGATAGTCTCGCGCGTTACTCG
>Ga0315307_1001496_pt1 | contig 10456 bp, 9 predicted proteins | sample TDP2_MG_FD_203079 | JGI IMG/M metagenome (GOLD analysis project Ga0315307, IMG submission 203079) | Freshwater sediment microbial communities from Lake Towuti, South Sulawesi, Indonesia - TDP2 | ecosystem: Environmental > Aquatic > Freshwater > Lake > Sediment | place: Indonesia: South Sulawesi... | reverse complement strand
GTCAACTACAGTCATGTCGCGCTCTTCTGTAGGAAGTTTCTGGGCCTTGTGGTAGCGCTCGCTGCACAATGAGCACATATTGGATGAATCATCTGGGCTGCATTTGAAAGAACACACTGTGGACACTGTTATCCTTGGTAGAATGTCTGCCAGACCGCGTACGACTGTGGTTTTTCCTGAGCCTTTTGGACCGCGAATCAAGACGCCACCTATCTTTGGGTTGATAGCGTTGATGATTATAGCCAATCGTAATTTGTCAAGGTTGACTATAGCTGAGAAGGGAAATAGAGTACGCTTCTGCATTTGAGATTAGGCACCTAAGTAATGATTTTAGACTCGGTAGAGCAATTTAAACAAATCTGCACAAGGTAGCGCTTTCTCGGCTTGCAAATCGACCTCGCAGTCGGTTACTCCTTCATCGGACAAGACTAGTATTTAGAGGTCACTGTCTTGCTTTCTTGTGTTGCTGTTTTCTGAAGAGCTCCACAAGTTCTTCTATGGTCTTCGAAGAGTCCCATTGAACCGGCGAACCAAATACAGTTCTCCACCAGTGTATCGACCGCTCAAGTTCAATTCTGGCAAAAAGTGCCACGAAAAGACCCAGCACAGTCAATATCACGGCGATGTTCAAAGGGAATCCGAATACAAGTGTTGCCGTAGGAATCAGCCAATACATGAAGATCCCAATGAGAAACACAAAAATAGGCAAAATCATGCCATGAAAGATTCCTTCAACAAGAGGAAATTTCCTAGTAATGAGAAATGGCATCTTTGGAATCGGGATTTTCCTCAGCAGTTTGACAAGTAGGCGATATCTGAGTGGCATTTCCGAATAAAGGGCCTTAAGGTCTTCATCCTGCTCTGGCAATTCTGCATTGATCCTGTGAAAAAAGCATATCGCATAGTGCTTAAATACCTTTTCGAATAGTCGACTATCTTGCTGTCTTAGCAAGCCTTCTCTTAGGCTTCTGCCTCGAAATCACGCCAAAACTACATATGCCCACTCCAACTAAAATGGACGCAAGTGCATACAGAAGCAGATTCGAATTAGGATACTCAATATGAGATGTTACGACCATTCTATATATCACTATCACGAGGGGGTATGCTGGATCAACTAGCCCAGGTGCACCCACTTGAATCCTGTAGGATCCCGTATAGTTTGCCAAAATTCCTTCTTGGAACTGCGCTTGATACGGTATGCCTTCAGTCACATTGCCATAAGGATCAAAGACGTTCACAACTACGTCGTTTGGATCGACGTATCGGCCCCCTCCAGAATACTTTGCGACAAACCTTTCGCCTTTGGTTAAGTTGACATTAGGCACCTCTGGAACATCTCTCAATCCCTCAACGATTGTCTGAAGATCTTTGCCTTCTATTGTGACTGCGTTCCTAAGAATCGCGGAGAGGGTCAGCCCAGCAAACAAGAAGATTAAGCCTATGACAAACAACCCAACCCTCATGATATATCCTCCATCAGAGTGGTTGATCCTCAACCTTTAAAGGGATTGCTTTTTTCATGAATCTCTGTGACAGATGTGTCGATGCGTTTCAATCCAGAAACGTGAAGACGCGCTCGATTACCTGTGTTCCTATGTTGCGGGGCCAAATTCCTTCCATTTTGCTGTCCCGACTAAGTTACAAGCTGCGTAGTGTCCATTCCCGTAGTCAGTCAGAGGAGGTTCCTTCTCTTTGCAGAGCGGGAATTCGGCGATGGGGCATCTTGTGTGGAATCTGCATCCCGAGGGCGGATTCACGGGGCTAGGAATCTCGCCTTTTATCACTATGTCACTGCGTTTGATAAGCGGGTCTGGGACAGGTACTGCAGAGATTAGTGCTCGTGTGTAAGGATGTAGCGGGTCGTAGACCAGTTTGTCGGTTGGTCCTTTCTCCATTATCTTGCCCAAGTACATCACTGCTATTCTGTCGCACATGTGTCTCGCTAGAGCCAAATCATGGGTAATGTACAGGAATGAGGCGCCTGTTTTCTCGACAAGCGTGGACATTAGGTTCAAGACCTCTGCTCGGATAGATACGTCAAGCATTGAGACAGGCTCATCTGCTACGATGAACTCGGGGTTCAGGACGAATGCTCTTCCTGTTGCAACTCTTTGTCGTTGTCCTCCGCTTAATTCGTGTGGATACCTGAAAGCGAATTCTTGAGGTGGCACAAGATCTACGTTTTCTAGGGTTTTGTAGACCTGTTCTTCCACATGTTTCTCATCATGTCCTAGTCCTTGAACTTGAAGCGGTTCCGATAAGATGTCGTTGATTGTCATTCTTGGGTTCAAGGATTCGTAGGGATCCTGAAAGACTATTTGCATTTTTTGGCGGAGAGGCTTTAGCTCAGAGTCTGACAGTGCTGTTATGTTTTTTCCTTGGAATTCTATTTTCCCACTGGTTGGATCAATAAGCCGAATCATTAGTCTGCCTGTGGTTGTTTTTCCGCTGCCGCTCTCGCCTGCCAAGCCAAAGATTTCGCCTTTTCTAATGTCGAAGCTTATGTTATCAACTGCTCGAACATAAAGCTGCCTTCTAGAGATGATTGATGACAGAAATCCCATGTTGACTGGGAACCACTTCACTAGATTTTCAACTTTCAGAACAATGTCTTGTGCCATGGTTATGCTCTCCTTAAGTTTTTGCTATAAGATAGCAAGCTGCAAAGTGATCCTTATCTATCTCATATAGCTCCGGCGCCTTCTCTTTGCACACTTCCATTGCGTAAGGACATCTTGGATGGAATCTACAACCTGATGGAGGGTTCAAAAGGTCGGGTGGTTGTCCAGGGATCGAAGCCATTTTTGTCCTCGCAGCTCTAATGCTTGGAAAAGCCGCCATCAAACCCTGCGTGTATGGATGTAAGGGTTGCTTGAATATGCCGACAACGTTTCCATACTCAACTATTCGACCAGCATACATTATTGCCGTCTTTTCACATGTTTCCGCGATTATGGACAAATCGTGCGTGATCAATATCATGGCAAGGTTGAGTTTAGTCTTCAACTCTCGCAGTAGTCTGAGTACCTGTGCTTGTACAATAACGTCTAATGCGGTCCCTGGTTCATCTGCTATTAAGAGGGCGGGGTTACAAGCAATAGACATGGCAATCAGGGCTCGTTGTCTCATTCCGCCGCTGAACTCGTGGGGGTGATGGCTTGCTCTTGAGGGGTCTATGCCAACCATTTGCAGGAGTTTTCGAGTTCTCTCGTCAGCTTCCTTTCTGGAAACTTCTGGCTCGTGGGTTACGATGGCTTCTACTATTTGGTCCCCGACTTTGAAGACTGGGTTCAAGGCATTCATTGCCCCTTGAAAAACAATCGCCATCCTTTTCCATCTTACGTTCTTTCTCATTTCGTCTTCTGCTAGCCCTACAAGATCCGAGTTGTCAAAGAGCACTCTGCCTTCGACTATTTTGCCGGCACGCGGAAGTAGCCTCAGAAGAGATAGTGCCACTGTGGTCTTACCACATCCAGATTCGCCTGCGAGGCCTAAAGCTTCTCCCTTTTCAACTTGGAAGCTTACTCCCTCAACGGCTCTCACGTCGCCTCTGAGCGTTGAATAATATGTTTTAAGATCCTGCACGTCTAGTAGGGGCATTGTGACGCCCTCCAATCTCCCGTGCTATTTGCCGAGGAATCGTATTGATAAGCAGAACGGAGAATATAAGGCTTCTTTGGATGAGAAAGTTCTAGGGCTTCTTGTATTCCCAGAGAATTCATTTATTGTGACTATCAACGGTCTCTCATCGGCCCCCCTTAACGAATGAGCTGGTATTGAAGTTCCATTGTTCCCAGATAAGTCGGTGTTGTAAGCGAGATACGGAAATTGAGTTGCCATCGTATATCTTGCTGTCTGCTTGGATTTTCGTAGTAATCGTTGAAAGCCTTTGCGGTTTCATCCTTGGCAATAATGCTCATTGAGAAACTATCTACTGAATATGGAGTTACCCGTATCGGCTCGGCTGGAGAGATGTAGCCATCGGGTAGTTGCCAGAGATTTGTCTCAATTGTTTGATAAGGGCTTCCTCCACGTGGTCCTCCAGGCGAGATTATGATGGTGTGGTTTTCTCCCTCGTAGTAGGCTGTTGCAGCTACGCCATTGAGCAGCAAGTCGCCATAGTCGGTCGGGTTGCTGACCTTCAGCTTTATAGTTACATTCAGATTTTCCTGCGTTGTCGCGAAGCTAATACTGCTCAGTTCCAGTTTGAAGTTGGCTAAAGCATTGAAGAATCGCACATATCTTGCCGTGGCGTCAGCAAGGGAAATCGACGAAACGATTACCACGACTAGAAGAACAATGCCAATCATCTGCGGTCTTGATAGGTTCAGATTCTTTCACCTTAGGTCAAGCCAAAATATATTAACCTGTGTTTCCACCTTTCGCTTGATTGTGATGTTGAGGCTGGAACTTAAAGACGTCGCCGCAACTACCGGTTGGGCTGTCGTGCTCGCTTCTATTGTTCTGCAGGCGTTGTATGTAAGAGCTTCAGTAGCTGAGTCTGAGATTATTCTCCTGTTTTTTGGCAGTGTGATTGTGGGCGCAGTGTTAGCAGACTTAGAAAAGCTGATCATAGGTTGCGTTGCGGCCATTGCTTTGTCTCTCGTCATCATGTATGTCTGTCTGAATCTTCCTGTCATTTTGCATCTAGCAGTGGCAGCTGAGGCTTTAGGCGAAGGAGCGATTGTCATGATTTTCAGAGGCATTTTCCCCATTCCAATCGTTGCCATTCTGTTTGGCGGACTCCTAGGCAGCTATATTGGAGAAAGGCTGCAGTTTCGTTAACGTCTCTGCCTCAATTTTGGGTTAAGTATCTCGTCAAGTGCGTATCCAATCAGTATGAAGGAGAGAGACACGAGAGCAATAGACATTCCTGGGGGAACTATCCACCACCAGTATTGGCCGCCTTGGTATTGCTGTGCATCGTAGAGTGTTCTTCCCCATGATGCTTGATTCGGATCGAAGAGCCCTAGCCAGCTTAGGGCTGCTTCTGATAGTATGGCGTTTGGGACGTTTAGTGCAAGTGAAACATAGACTAGGTTCATGACGTTTGGCAGGACGTGTCTGGATATTATGTGCCATTTGCCGGCTCCAACTGCCCTGGCAGCCTCCACAAAGGGTCTTTCTCTTAGGCTGAGAGTCTGAGACCTGACCATTCTTGCGAAGCCCATCCATCCTAACACGCCGATTACCATGATTAGGTTCCAGAGCGAAGGCCCTAGCACAGCGATCAGAACCAGCAGAAGTGGTAGACCGGGTAGGACGAGAAGTGCATCTGTGAATCGCATGAGGATTTCGTCTACTACTCTGCCTAGGTAGCCGGCGATCAAACCGACGAACAGTCCGATGACCACGGATAGTACAGCCGATAGGATTCCAATGAAGAGCGAGATGCGTGCTCCATAGACTAGTTGTGCGAACAGGTCTCTTCCACGCTGGTCTGTGCCCAGAACGCCGTATGCGTTTCCGTAGAGCCTTAAGCTCAAGTCGTCTACGTTTACTGTTATGTCTCTGTCGATTGTCCTTGGGCTTTGGTCTGTGAATATTACTTCGAAACCGAATTGATATTCTCCTGGAGTTGGAAAAAGTGACTTTGCCGCTTTAAGTCCAATTACCCCGGTGATCTTCTGAATTCGGGTGACCATGCTTGGTTCATATGAGTCAATGCTACTAGCTGGAACTATCCAGCTATCGGTTGAATTCGCTATTTTTTGTGATGTCCAAAGGTAGAACCTTTCGAATTCCAACTCGCCTATTTGAAGTGCGCCGCTTGCGTTTGCAACGAACACGCGGGTTTCGACATCTACATCCTCGGCTCCGTTGACCAAGACGGTCACCTCAGCACTGAACCTTTCTGGCGGTGATTCAGATCGATAATCGAAGTTGTTTATTAGAGCAACATAGACTATTTCTGCGCGAGTTTTTGGTCTTGTTCGGTGGAATGCTATTTCTGCTGATCCCGGGCCTGAACCGCCGGATTCCACGGGTCTTCCTATGTTCGAGTATTTTAAGGTGATGTTGCTCAAGCGGGGATAATCAGTTGTCACTGTAAGGTTCCAATCGGCATTGCTGCCAAAAAGTGAGTCTGCGGATTTGAAATGTGGATCCTTCACCGGGTATAGATCTTCGGCTACGTTTTCGCCACCGGGCAGATACTTGAACCATACTGGCTGAGCGTAATCGGCGGATACAAAGTTGTCAAAGGTAGGGTCATTTGGAGTCAGAAGCGGCGCCGCTACTGCCAAGAATGTGAAGAAGACTAGGATTCCTATGCCAAACATTCCACGCTTGCTTCGACCGAAGATTCTAAGAAAATTCCTGAATCTTTTGATTGTGAACGCGAATCGAGAGCTGTAGGTTGGCGGTTGAGAAGCCATTGTTATCACCCGTATTTGATCCGCGGATCTACAATGCCATACAGAAGATCAGCTACGAAATTAGCAGCAATCACGCACAAAGCTATCAAGTAGAAGATCGATTGCAGGACTGGATAATCGTTAAATGATATTGCTGCCCAAGTCCATTGTCCAAGTCCAGGGTACGTGAACACCTGCTCCGTTATTATTGCCCCACTCAGGATGAAGCCAAACGTGAGGGCCACGCTGGTGATCAGTGGCAGTGAGGCGTTCTTCAAGGCGTGCTTAAATAGGATAGCTCTTTCTCCTAGGCCTTTTGCCTTTGCTGTTAGTATATAGTCTTCTGAGAGGGTCTCAAGCATCGTAGCTCTTGTCAGAAGTGCATACCCGCCGTAGCTGAAGAGGGTCAGTGTTAAGGCCGGAAGGAAAAGGTGCAGTAGCCTGCCTTGGATTTCGATTAAGCTTGGCAGGGCGATTTGAACGCCTAAGAGTTCGCCTAGAATGATCTTGGGAGGCAAGCCGCCAGTGGATTGATAGATTATGGCCCATTGTGGTGGGTATGTGTTAGCGTTTGGGAACCAGCGAAGGTTGAAGTAGAACACTAGAAGGAGGACCATGCCGATCCAGAAGGATGGAAGTGAATAAGTTGTAAGTGAACCAAGTACCGACAGATTGTCGAATATTCCTCCCCTTTTGTGTGCCGCTATCACTCCTAGCGTGACACCTATCACAATTGCAAGTATTTCGGCGGTTCCCATCAGAACGAATGTGTTGAATAAGCGGTCTCCGACTTCCTTTATTATGTAGTCGCCTGTGCGGTAGGAAGCGCCAAAATTGAAGGTGAGCATATTGATGAGGTATAGTCCGAATCTTTCGGTAACGCTTTTGTCCAAGCCGAACCTTCTTATGATGTCGTTTCTCATTTCTTCATTCCTGATTCTGTTTGAGCCTGCAAACACCTGTATAGGGTCGCCTGGCATCAACTGGAATATTATGAAATTCAACGCGAGGACGAAGAAGACGAGGAAAACAGAAAACAGACTTCTCTTTAATATGAAGGTTCTAAGTCCCATTTTTTCACCTTTCTGTCTCTAAACTTGGCATTATGCAGAATGATGTTCAGAGATATTTTAAGCTTCGTGTATCGTCTTTTTCTTGATGGTGCTCTCGGTAAGTTTCTTCTAGAACTGAAGGACTAAAAAGCCTTAAATTCTCCTTCATTTCTATGTCTTATTGCCGACAAAAGAGAAAGGAGAAGGAAAAAGTCATGAACATGCATATTAAGTCTATAGCTTTGTTTCTAGTGTTTGCTTCATTGACAGCAATGGCTCTGGGTGTAATACCTATGGCTATGGCTGGCGGACCCTTAACTGGCAACTTGCTGATTAGGATATACTATGCCCCTGATCAGGAGGAGGCTGCTTTAGCTGCGGGAGACATTGACATAAACGATTGGCCTTTGACCGCCTCGTTCATTAATACTTATGCAACCAATCCAGCTATCACGATGAACGAGTACGCTGAAATTGGCAAGATGGAGTTTGACATAAACAATCAATTGTGGCCGACTGGTCCAATCACGTCGCCTCGCTCTGGCGCAAAGAACGATTTCTTCAATCCAGCGGGGGTGCGTGACATTGCAGCTTGGCACTTTAGGCGTGCTTTAGCTCACTTGACAAACAAGGACAAGTACGTAACCGTTTACTTGGGTGGTTACGGTTACATTCTGCGTACAATGGTACCTGTTCCTGCACTGGAGGGTTTCACAGACTTTTCAACACTGCAGAATCCAGCTGCCGTGGCTGATGCAGGTGCCGGTGGATACTGGTACCCGTATGATCGTGCAGCAGCGCAGAATGAGTTCTGGATCGGCGGCTTCAGAGACTACGATGGCGATACCCTCAGGGAGTGGAGAGATCCTGGTGCCGACGGAATCTACGGCACAGGTGACGACGGTCCGATTGAAGAACTGCCGAACATGAAGTTCTGGATTCGACTAGACGACCCACAGCGAAGATCAGCTGGAGAAGATCTGTTTGATGAGATGACTCTATACTGTCAAATACCTGTTGCTGCATCTCCAGGAGCTAATGGACTTGATAAGAGAATAGCTGAGAGGTCAACCTGCTTCAACAACGTCATGGTGTACTTTGACTACAATATTTACACTGGCGGTTGGTCCATGACTGCGGACCCAGACTGGCTATTCGACTTCGGGCATTCCAGTATGGGACAATACTCTTGGTGCAACAACTACGCAGGCTTCAAGAACACCGAGTATGACTATTGGGCTGAGAAAGTCAAGTATCCATTGAGCATGGCCGATGTCCGACCTGCTGCGATTGAAGCCCAATATGTTATGGCTAAATACATTCCAATCATTGATCTGTGGGCTGCGAAAGGTGTCAAGGGCTACAGGACTGGTTGGGATGGTGTGGTCAACTATGCGGGCTTTGGAACCGACAACAGCTGGAGTTTCCAGTTGATGAACTGGATCGACGGAACAGGAACCAGCAGAAACGGACCTGCCAACACTATTGTGTACGGCTTCAAGAGTGACGTTTCAGCGCTTCATGTACTCACCTCAGAGTGGCTGTGGGATTGGAACGTCCTCGGCTTGATCTACGACTCATTGATCGCTAGGAACCCATACAATTTGCCTGATGAGATAGGCACCTTAGCAACAAGCTGGAGTTCCACAAACAGCTATCCTGGTTGGGAAGGCAAGACAGTGTGTACGTACACGATGAGAACCGATGCCTTGTTCCACGACGGATCACCTGTCAAACCAGCAGATGTTGCATACACAATTTTGTGTGTCAAAGCTGGGGGTGCGGGCAACGTGTGGAACTACGCCTCTACGATGGATGTCAACAAGGTTGAGATTCAGGGACAGACAATCAGAGTGTACTTCAATGTTGCGAGCGCCTTCGCAGTGCACTGGGTAGGCTTCCTGCCCATAATCAACAAAGACCTATGGGAAGATGCAATCGGGGCTGGAACAGTAGCAGGCTACACAGGCTTCATTCCAGACGATACGAATGGAGTCTACTTGCCTGGAACATATGCTAATCCAGCTGCGATAAGAGCGTATCACCCATGGGAAAGCACTGCTGCAGGCGACCCCGCAAAGAACGACCTGTCAGAGGACGGAGGCTGGATCTACAGCTTCGTGTCGTACACTGTGGGCAACAATGTTGCTTTGTCAGCGTTCTCACAAATGTACACAACCATTGAATGGCCAGGCGCATCACCGATCACTTTCGCCAACTTCATTCCCAAGGCATTCAACAGAGTTGGCAACGTGAACTATCCTGGCGGATACGGCGCTAATGCGGGATGGTACACGACTGACAGGAGGATCGACATTGACGACCTGAGGAGGGTCATTACATCGCTTCCGTCCTTAGCTACCCAGCTGCCATGGGGTACTGGCAAGAGGCAGTACAACCCAGATTGCGACACCAACAAAGACGCTAGAGTCAATGTCATCGATTTGGCGACGGCTTGCGTGAACTATTACAAGAAGCAAGGATAAGAATGAGGTGATTAGAGTGAGAGGCAAATCTAAAGTTTGGACGTTCGCTGCGATTTGCATTGCAATGCTCGCTGTTTCCATGGTGAGTGTTCAAAAGGCATACGCGGAGAACACGATCGCCATCACACCTCCTGTTATGGGACCGTTGGAACCAGGCGACAGCTTCCATGTAGACCTAGTGCTCGATGAGTCTTGGATGGTTCGGGCTTGGGAGCTTACGGTAAGCTGGGATCCGAGGATCCTCAGATTGAACGGGGCGACACCTATTGTTGAAGGCCCATTCCTAAAAAAGAATGGCGACCCAACTCTCTTCGTCTACGCCATTGGCATAGCAGGTTCAGTAACAGGTTGCAACATAATTACAGCGGATAAGGCGGTTGATGGCGGTGGAGTTCTGGCCACGGTTTACTTTGATGTCCTAGCCGGTGGAAGCACAAACATAGGCCTTGCTGGGCGAATGCTGGACCTAGATTTCAATGACATGTACCCCACACTTGTTGGTGGAAAGTTCATAAGTGCATTTCCAATGATTTACCTGACATGGTATATACCAACCGCT
>Ga0315307_1001494_pt1 | contig 10464 bp, 8 predicted proteins | sample TDP2_MG_FD_203079 | JGI IMG/M metagenome (GOLD analysis project Ga0315307, IMG submission 203079) | Freshwater sediment microbial communities from Lake Towuti, South Sulawesi, Indonesia - TDP2 | ecosystem: Environmental > Aquatic > Freshwater > Lake > Sediment | place: Indonesia: South Sulawesi... | reverse complement strand
TCGTCCCAGTAGGCGTCAGGTTCGTGCCCATCCACACCCCGGCGCCTGGCCCCGATGCGTTCCTCCTGGGCGGCTCTTCCACCGAGGTAGTTGATGGCATAGGGCGGGTCCGTGATCACCGCGTGCGCAAGCTCTCCGGCCATGAGTCGCTCCCAGTTCCTGGGGTCAGTAGCATCTCCGCAGAGCAGACGATGCCGGCCCAACTGCCACAGCTCACCGGGCTGCACCCGCGTCGGGCCCCGCTGTTGCTCGGCCTCTGCCATTGCCTGCTCGGCGTCGAAGCTTTCCTCTCGGCCCCGCTTCTCTTCAACCTCCAGGCGCAGCAGCAGCTCCCTGAGGTCCTCCTCGCCCCACCCCGCGGCGCTGAGCTGTTCCTGGGCCTCCAGCTCGCGCAAGAGCGCGGCCAGCGCCTCTTCGTCATCCTCGGCCAAGTCGCTCGAGCGGTTGTCGAGGGCCAGAAACGCCTCGGGGTAGGGGCCGTCATATACGTGGCAGGCGATCTCGGTCCATCCCTCGAGCTTCGCGGCCTCCACCAGCCCGTGGCCGGCGAGGATGGTGCCATCTGGAGTGATGACCACGGGCTTCTGCTGGCCATGAATGCGCAGGCTCTCCCGCAAGATCACCACCTGGTGCTCGGGGTGGCGGCGGAAGTTGCGGGGATGGGGCCGCAGTCCGACAAGCGCTCGGCGTTCGGTTGGGAGCCCATCTGTAAGAACTCGTGCGCCCTGGTCCATGCTTCATTCTCCTCGGCCAAAGACGAACCGGCCCCTGGGCTCAGGTTCAGGTTAGCTAGACCCTACCTCAGCTCAGAAGCCGGCTGTCGACCGTCGGCTCTTCCCCCCAACCCGCCGAAGGCGGGCAAGCCCACCAGGGCCAGGGGCCTGTCTTCGTCTACACTTCCATTATACCACGGCACGGGATGGGCTGCAAACGTACGCGCGATCTATGCCGCTTGGTTCAGATGATGCTCTGGGGATGGGGTGGCCTGGCAACCCGTGGGCCGCGTCCGTCTGCGGCTAGAGTCGAAGAAGGACGGAGGTTCACTGAAGTTGGGATGGAACTGGTCGCCGCCTGCACACCGAACCAGGCGGGCGGCGTGCGCTCAGAAGAGGAGAGACCTGTGCTTGACGGGCGCCGAGGGGTTAGGAAGGTTCAGGCTTCTCGCTCCCGAGCCTGAAGGCAACGCCACTTGGCAAAGAAGTCAGCATGGTGTTCCCTGACTCGCTCAAGCATCCTACGTCTCCCATCGTAATCGGACCCCCAGAACTGCCGCATCGACCGGCCTTCCTTGCTCGCGGGGCCGTAGCCAAGTCGTGGCGCTCGAAGGAAGTAGTCCACCAGCACTTCCCTGTTTCTTGAGGACAGGCCCAGAGAATCTAGTTCCGCGCAGAAAGCAGCTTCGGCACGCCGGACCTTTCTCTCGAGATCCTCGCGCTCTTCCCTCTTCACATAGAGGCTCTCGGGAGAGAGGTCCTCGGCGAATTCCCCGCCTGCCGGCAGATAGTCGTCGATGTCGATAACTTGGTCGCTCCTTGGGTCGATGCGAACCTCCCTGGTCAAGGGGGTTCCCTTGACCCTGACGAGGCCCTCCAGCGGGGCATCCGCGGCATATGCCGCCCTGACGGCGTGCCGGATGGAGCGCCTCAGCACCTGCAGACCGGCGCCAAGCACGGCCCTCATCAGGTCGAGAACGCGATCCACGTTGCCCGCCTGCTTGATAGCAGCATACCGCTTTCTCAGTTCGCGGCGGAGGACAAGCTCAGCTTCTGGATCGTGAGCGCCCTCGAAAACGGCAGCCGGGTCCTGCTCGGCTCTCTCCCTCTTCCTGTGCTTCTGAAGCGGCGAAGAAAGCGTGCTCGTTGGCGCAAGCATAAGCCAGAGAACTCGGCCTCTCTCTGCCATGTCTCCCCCCGCGCAGACCCGGGCGAGCCCTTCATCCAGTTCCTGGCGACACCAATCGGCGGCTGCGCGGCTGAGGGCAAATCCCTCCCATATCAGTAGCGCTGTCACAGTGCTCCATACCCGCGTGCACGCCTCCATGCGCCGCGTGGCTTCAATGGTGCCGACATCCCGCGCTGCGAGGCAGAAGATGCCCGTGCCGATCTTATAGTGGACTGCCATAGTGGCGAGCAACCTGGCGTAGAGTCGAAGCGCCCTAACCCGAACGGTCCAGCGGAACTGGGCGCCGTGCCCGGCATCGTCCAGCTTGGCACCAACCTCGATCAGGATCTTGAGGGCGGCAAGCGTCTCCCCCAGGGAAGTCATCTCCTCTCGCAGCAGGTCCCGCCACGAGGATGGTTCGATTTGTCCCATTTGCTCATCCCAGAATGCCTAGATCCAGTAGAGACCCGTGAGCGATGTTGAGCATTCTCCAGATTCTACGACGGACTGGCGGGTTAATCAAGGAGGTTGATAGGATGTCTGGCTTGCTCAGTCCCAGTGAGGTCGCTCGCCTGGTGAACCTACACCCCAACTCAGTCCGGCGCCTGGCGGCGGAGGGCAAGCTCCGTTGCCAACGTGTTGGCTGGGCCCGCGTGTTCGAACTGCACGACGTGCAGCAGTTCCTGGAGGAACGCCGCCGCGGACGACACCGCCCAGACGCCAAGCGCCTAGCGCGAGTGAGGGGGTAAGGATTCACAGCAGGTTCGACTACGACGCGATGTCCCTGGAGAGTCTGGAGTCGGTCCAGCGGGTCTTCGCTAGGCTGGCAGGCCGCCAGCTCGTCTCGGGAAACTCAAGACTTCGAGCAGCCGGGCCGCGCCTCCACCGTTGCAACGGGAGCGCGCTCACCGCTCAGGAGGGCGGCCCGGCAGAATGTGAGCGTGAGTATGCACAACCGACAACTGCCACCAGGCGAGGCGTTGCGTCAGCTCCGGGCGGCGGGGATTGAGATTGTCAGAGAGCATACCGGCGACGGCACGGAAATCCGCTGTCGCTGCCCTGACCATGCCGATCCCGACGGCCACCTCTACGTGAACGCCTTCACTGGTGCCGGCTTCTGTCACAAGTGCGGTCTGCGAACACACATTGACGCGCTGTGCGGGCCCCTAGCTCAGGCAGCAGCCGATCCGCGCTCGGAGATCCTCGCGGCTGCCGCGGTCTACTACCGCAGCCGCCTACCCGAGGAGGCGCGCCGCTATCTCCTCGAGGCGCGCGGGCTGTCGCCTGAGGTGCTGGACCGGTTCCAGGTCGGATGGGCAGACGGCGGCTTGCGGCGACACCTGCTCGAGGAGGGAGGCTTCTCCGCGGATGCGTGCTTGGAGGCCGGTGTGCTCAAGCAGGACGAACGGGGCCTGCGCGACTTCTTCCTGGGGCGCATCGTGTTCCCCAACACCGTCGGCGGCCGGGTGGTTCACCTGTCGGGCCGCGCCCTCGGCGAAGGCGAACCAAAGTGGCTCCACATACCGGGAGAGATCACCCATCCGTACAACGCGGATGCGCTGCGGCGACCGAACTGCCTGTGGGTCGAGGCGATCCTGGATGCGCTCAGCGCGGCCTGCTGGGATATGCCCGCGGCCGCGGGGCTGGGGACACACGCGAAGCCCGAATGGGCGAAGCTAGTGCCCGACGGCAACCGCGTGATCGTCACCCTGGACGGCGACGCGGCGGGCAGCCGAGGTTCCCTCACGATTGCTGAGCTTCTGGGCGACCGGGCGCGCATCGCCTCACTGCCGCCGGGGATGGACCCCAATGACATGCTCCGGGAGGGCCGGCGGGAGGAGTTCGAGGTTTCTCTGCGCGAGGCCGTTGACCTGCTGACGTTCCAGATCAGCCAAGTGCCTGCGGATGCACCCAGGACGGAGCTACCACATGTGCTGGCCGACCTCCTCAAGCAGATCGCTGCGAAGGATCCGGCGAGCGCGGAGGCCTACCTCGGCGTGCTCAAAGCGCGCTTCGGTCTGACGCGCGAGGAACTGGGTGCGTACCGACGGACAGTCAGGGAACTCCGCTCGGCGTCCAGAGAGAGCATAGCCCACGCACCTCTTGACGATGTCACCTACACGGCTCAGTTGGAGGGCCTGGTAGACCTCGTCGAGGACGAGGGTGAGCCGGCATTCCTGCTGGTCGAGGGAGACGGACGCCTGCAGGTCATGAGGGTCGTCGAGCGCGACGGCCAGATGCTAACCCCGCCTCCCAAGGACAAGATTCCGTGGTTGCTGCCGCGGGCAGATGAGGTGCTGCGTCACTACCAGGCGGATCGCGACGAGAAGCTCTATGACGACTTGACCACCTACCACCGTGCAGTCTCGGAACTCCCGAGCGACGCCCATTACGAGTTCCTCGCCGCTTGGGACATGCACACCCACCTGCTAGAGGAGGCGCAGTACTCGCCGGAGCTGTGCTTCCTGGCAGTCCCGGAGCGAGGCAAGACCCGCACCGGAAAGGGCATGGTCTACGTCGCCTACAGGGGCATCCATGTCGAGTCGCTGCGCGACCCGTACATTGTGCGCTTCGCTGAGTACTTCGGCGGGACCATCTTCTTCGACGTCATGGGTCTGTGGCGGAAAGCGGAGCGAGAGGGCACCCAAGACGTCATCCTGGGCCGCTACGAGCGCGGCATTAGAGTCCCCCGTGTGGTGTATCCCGAGCGCGGGCCTCATAGGGACACGGTCTACTTCTCCATCTTCGGCCCCACTGTCATCGGCACAAACGAGGCCATCCACCACATCCTGGACACACGCGGTGTCACCATCACGATGCCAGAGACGCGCCGCAGCTTCGAGGACGACATAACGCCGGAAGCAGCCCGGCCTCTGCGCGAGCGGCTGGCGGCCTTCCGCGCTCGACACCTCGGGAAGCCGCTGCCCCAGGTGCGGAAGCCCGCATCTGGCCGACTTGGGGACATCCTGAGGCCGTTGCGCCAGATCGTACGCTTAGTGCGGCCCGACCGGGAAGACGCGTTCCTGGCCTTCGTGACGAGCCTGCAACGGGAGCGACTGCAGGACAAGGCGGATACTCTCGAGGCCGAGTTGCTCCGCGTTCTCGATGGCCTGCGGGCAGAAGTGAGCGAGGGAGGGCTGCTGCCCGTCAGGTTGGTCACGCAGAAGCTGAACGAGGGTCGCCCTGACGAACACAAGGTGTCCGACCAGAAGGTCGGCGTCCGGCTGCGCAGTCTGGGGTTCAGGAAGGGAACGCGGAGCGCAGAGGGCGCCACCATCCAGTGGGATGAGGAAGCCCTCGTGCGCGCGATGGAGGGGTACGGGCTGCGCAACTCTACACACTCAGCACACTCTACACAGTCCCCGGCCCTGACGCTTGACGACAACCGGGCCAGTGCAGAGTGTGTAGAGTGTGTAGAGTCAGGACGGCAGGGAGGGGGCAGCGGCGCACACACCCCTCCCGCGGCCAAAGACGATGCCGATGCGGGACCTGACAGGCGCACACCGCTGCCAGACCGGCCTTGCTACGCCTGCAAGGGCAGGCGCTTCTGGCACTCCATCTACGGGCCTTGGTTCTGCAGCACCTGCCACCCACCGGGAAGCCCAAGCCTGGCAGCCGAGTGGTGTGACCTCAAAGGAGCGCCCTGATGCCGACGGTCGCGGCCTGCATTCGGCGCTTCTGCCTGGAGTGTCTGGGCGCCACCAGCCGACGAGCGGCCTTCGACTGCGGCTCCGAGGTCTGTCCCCTGCGTCCCGCCAGCCCCTTCCTGGGCAAGCCCATGCCCCTGGCAATGCGGACGGAGGACTACGACGCGGAACCTCCCGGGGTCGCGAAGCGCAGGCCCAGCCGAGCGCTGATCCGCGCCCAGTGCCGGCAGTGCCAACCGGATGACAGGGACGATTGCGAGTCCGAGGACTGCGCCCTGTATCCCTACCGCCCTTGGGTGGGCCCGGGCAAGGCAGGACAGAGGAAGGCATCCCCGGCCCAGCTTGAGGCCGCCGCTAGAGGCCGAGAAACCATGCGCCAGAAGGCGAGTACAGCCGTAGGGGCCGCGCTCGATGCCTGAGATAGGGTTGGGTACTGCTTGTACCTCTCAGAGGCGGAAGGCGGCCCCAAATCCGCTGAACCCAGACCTGATGGCCGACCGGGAGCGCCTGGCGGAGGTGGCGTCTCTGCTGGCCGCCGGATTTCTGCGCTGCTGGCTCCACAAGGCCCCTCAGAGCGCCGACGTGGGCCTTGCTATTCCTCGGACTTCGAGTGAGGTATGTGTCTGCCCGCCGGAGGCGGACAAACCCAAGTCCGAAGGGGAGAAGAGCCTATGAGCACGACCGTACTGAAACAGATTGCAGGCCTGGAGAAGCTCGCATACGCCGACCTCCAGGAGCGCTGGCGCATGCTGATGGGGAACGAGCCCCCAAGGTACAGCCGGGAGTTCATGGTGAAACGCCTCGCCCACCGCCTGCAGGAGCTAGCCTACGGAGGTCTCAGCCAAGACAGACGAGAGCAGATGGACCGGCTGCTCAATGAGGCCGGCTACAACGAACTCGGCGGCCTACGAGCCGGCGGAAGACCGCGGCCGCACCAGGACCTGCCGGTGGTGGGCACTCGGCTGGTCCGCGAGTGGGACGGCCAGCGCCACGAGGTCACGGTGATCCATGGGGGCTTCGAGCACCGCGGGCGGCGCTACCGGTCGCTGTCGGCCATCGCCAAGCTCATCACCGGCACCCACTGGAATGGGCCCCGCTTCTTTGGGTTGCGCGACGGCAAGGAGCGGAGAACCCGATGAGCAGGTCAGAGCAACTCAATGTCACGGTGCGGCCCCTCCGCTGCGCCATCTACACCCGCAAGTCCACAGATGAGAACCTGGACTCCGAGTTCAACTCCCTCGATGCCCAGCGGGAGGCGGCCGAGGCCTACGTCGCCAGCCAGCGGCACGAGGGGTGGGTGGCGGTGGCGGACCGCTACGATGACGGTGGCTTCTCCGGCGGCACGCTGGAACGACCCGCCCTCCAGCGGCTACTCCGTGATGTGGAGGCGGGCCGCGTGGACTGCGTGGTGGTGTACAAGCTCGACCGGCTCTCCCGGTCGCTGTTGGACTTCGTGAAGCTGATCGAACTCTTCGAAAGGCACCAGGTAAGCTTCGTCTCCGTCACCCAGCGCTTCGACACCTCCACCTCCATGGGCCGGCTGATGCTGAACATCCTCCTCAGCTTCGCCCAGTTCGAGCGGGAGATCATCGGAGAGCGCATCCGGGACAAGGTGGCGGCCACCAAGCGCCGGGGCAAGTACTGCGGGGGCATGCCCGTGCTGGGCTATGATGTGGACCGGGAGCGCAAGCGGCTGGTGGTCAATCCTCAGGAGGCGGAACTTGTCTGCCATGTGTTCCAGCGCTTCGTGCAGTGCGGCTCGACCACCGAGCTGGCCAAGGAGCTGAACGCGGCCGGCTGCCGCACCAAGTCCTGGACGACCAAGAACGGCACGACGCGCGCTGGTACCCCCTGGAACAAGGCCCACCTCTACCGGCTGCTCAACAACCCCATCTACCTCGGCGAGGTCAGGCACAAGGGGGTCCGCTATCCCGGTGAGCACGAAGCCATCATCAGCCGGGAACTGTGGGAGAAGGCCCACACCATCCTTGCCACCAACTACCGCGCTCGTGCCGCCAAGACCCGAGCCAAGACCGAGGCGCTGCTGCGGGGCCTCCTCCGCTGCGCCCACTGCGGCTGCGCCATGGGGCCGACCTTCAGCAGAAGACGCGGCAAGCTCTACCGCTACTACCTCTGTGTCCACGCCTCCAAGCACGGGGCGGATTCTTGCCCCACGCGTTGCCTGCCGGCGGGGGAGATCGAGGGCGTGGTCGTTGACCAACTGCGGAGGGTGCTACGGTCGCCGGAGGTCCTCGCCCAGACCTACCGGGAGGCGCGGGCGCAGGCCGATGAGCAAGCAGTCACCTGCGAGGCCTTCACGGAGCAGGATGTGGTCAACGCGCTCTGCTCCCTGGACCCGATCTGGGAGCACCTCTTCCCCGAGGAGCAGGCGCGCATCGTGCAGTTGCTGGTGAAAGAGGTGGACGTCTACCCGGACCGGGCGGAGCTGCAGATCAGGGCGGAGGGCCTGGCCTCCCTGGTGGCGGAGCTGAAGGAAGGGTCAGCCACGGCTGATCCGCCTGCGGCGCGACAGGAGGTGGCGGTATGAGCCAAGCAGCGCGGGTGACACTCAGCGCGGACGGCGATTACCTGGTAGTGCAGGTGCCGCTGCGGACGAAGCGGAGGGGCGGCCGCAAGCAGACCATCGCCCCGGGCGGCGGGGACGCCGCGTCGCCCAATCACATGCGCGCCAACCACAGCTTGGCAGTCACCATCGCCCGCGCCCACCGCTGGCAGCAACTGCTGGAGTCCGGCCGCTACACCACCATTGGAGAGCTCGCCCGCGACGTGGGCGTGGACAACTCCTACCTCGCGCGGGTGTTGCGGCTGACACTCCTGGCCCCCGACCTCATCGCGTCCATCCTGGACGGCATGGAGCCGGATGGGCTGTCGCTGGAGAAGCTCTACCGGGTGCCGGCTGTCTGGGAGGAGCAGAGGCAAGCCCTGGGGGTAGGCGGGCGGCCCGCCTCTTCTGAGTGATCCCGTCCCTCTTCGGACTGCACGTCCTGTTTCCCCTCTCAGTTCCTTTTCCTACTCCGCGCCATCCTGTCCTCGAACCCCAAAGCCACCATGGGAAAAGCCAGCGATTTCCTTGGTCGTCTCTGTTTCGGACGGATTTGCACAAGTCTCATGGATTCAGAGACAGAGACGCCCAAGAGCCCGTTTTGGGCGCAGCAGGGGTGGTTCCAGGGGTCACCTCGTCCGACGGCCTTGAGAGCCGCAACCGCAGAACCTCGCCACGTGCGCCCCAACGTGCGCCCAGGTGATGGGGACCTCATTGGATAGAAGCGACAGAGACACCCCTTGCCGGGGCAGTGGTGGTGTGAAGAGACCTCCAATCGGCGAGAACATGACCTCTGGACGGCAGGGCATGTGCTCAAGAGAGGTCTCTCCATGTCGAGTGGCCTCGAATGGCCCCATTGGCCGAATTCTTGGCGGTTTGGAAGACCGCTTGAACGCCCTTCGGGGCGGTGTCTCAGAAATCGAGTTTGGCAGCAGGGCGTCGACATTGGGATTACGACGGCTCGCGGGCGCCTGTGGAGCTATGCCGCTCGATGCCTTCGAGCGTGCAGGATCGCGCCGGATCTATGCCAGAACCGCACATGTTGCCGTCGGCGCATGCCAGGCGTATGCAGGGACTCGGCACGGACAGGGGATGCGGAACGCAGGGTACATGAAGACTGTTGGTAGGCCGGCGAGAACCTTGGATCGCCGCCCACTGCGTCTCCTTGTCCTCTGGGCGGCCTGAGGCAGGTCTTCGTCAGCGCTTCGGCCTCATCCCAGGTCAGCTGGGTGTCGGGTCGCCCCGCCTACTCTGTGGTCGATGGCAGCAGCGTAGTCACCCGGCTCTCTCCGGATTTGCTGAAGGTGACGATGTCGGCGACGACATGACCGCGCGAGCTTGTGAGGATGAGCATTGAGGCATCCTTGCGGCCTGGGGGCAGAAATGACCCGCAGTTGTAGACTACCATGGGCGAAGACGCGGGCCCGTCGGCCGCGCACACCCATGCGCCAGCCAGGTGGGTGTGGCCGAAGACAAAGGCATCGGCCGCAGTGAGGCTCGCCACGTGATTCACGTACAGGGAGATGTCGCGCAACGTCCCTGCTGATGGAGCCTTATTGCGCAAGCCAGAGACGTGTTCGCGCAGCTCAGACAGCCTATCGTGCGCGCCTGTGATCCGGTGGTACCACTTGTGAATGCCTTTGCGAGTGGCCCTGCGGATCGCCACCGCGTGAGCGAACACCTGGTACTGCGCAGACGCTATGGACAGCCGTCTGAAGAAGTCCCGCGGGTCAGCTGCGTCCGCGATCGCTGCCAGTCTGACGCCGCCGGTCTGAATACGATCCAGCGTGTGCCCGTGTGTCATGACGACGCGGTTGTCGGCAATCTCCACGACTACGTGAGGAAACGCAAGGATCATCTCATCACGATGCCCGTCAGGAAGGACGCCAGCAAGGAACGGATCATAGAGCATCCCCGCTTGCAGCATGGTACCGCTGAGAGCGCGCCCTGCTGCGAGTGATCCCAGCACGTTTCGTTGCCGAGCTTCCCAGTCCCAGATCATGTAGTCGTGGTTGCCTGGAATGTAGATGATCCTGCGGACAGCGGTGGCCTGGCACACCTCCGCCATGAACGTGCGGAAGCCAGGACGCCGCACACTACCCCCGAGCCTACCTTCGATAGCGGTGGTTAGGCTCCCGAAGTTCAAATCGAGGGTATCCCCAAGCAACACGAGCAAGCTGATATCGGGTCTCCTACGCAGCAGGTTGACGACCCCGGCTTGGACCGGCTCCGTCTCCAGCCAAGAGCTACGATCACCGAGGTGCGCGTCTGAAAGGACGGCGACAGCACCGTCTCCGGCATCGATCTCCCCCAGCCTAGGGATCGGTTCGAGGCCCTCACTCAACGCTGGCGTCCGGCTCGAAGACATAGGAG
>Ga0315307_1001492_pt1 | contig 10471 bp, 9 predicted proteins | sample TDP2_MG_FD_203079 | JGI IMG/M metagenome (GOLD analysis project Ga0315307, IMG submission 203079) | Freshwater sediment microbial communities from Lake Towuti, South Sulawesi, Indonesia - TDP2 | ecosystem: Environmental > Aquatic > Freshwater > Lake > Sediment | place: Indonesia: South Sulawesi... | reverse complement strand
GACAAGGCCATCAGCGTGGTCAGCGGCGTAGGTGGATCCGGTAGAACCTACATAGTCTCCACCTGGGCGAAGGACAACCTTAAGGAGATATCCCGAAAGATAGGCCAGATGGGTCTGGCAGACAGGTTGAAGCCTGAAAGGCCCAAGGGCAAGGGCTTCCAGGAAGGACTGGCGTACGATACGGAGCTTGGTTATCTGAACACCTTCTTCAGATCCCTTTTCTGGCAGGATGAAGCCGAGCCCCTTTACGTCCTGTATTCCTCCGAAAATGAAGATCTGCCAGCCTTCCGGAGAAGAACGCTCAATAGGACACTTCAGGCAATGAGCCGGATGTCCTCGACTCTACTGGAGAGAATCGAGCAGGGTAGGACTCCACCTGCGGCGTATGTCTTCTTCTTCGCCTCCATGGTCAAGCGCTATGTCTCCCTATCGGAAGAAGTCGGAGTCCCGCCCAAGGAGACAAGGGAACTGCTTGACCTTCGGGAGAAGATACTGGCAAAGGTGGGTGAGGCACGATGACTGGAACTGCAACAAAGGCTCCCGAGAAGATCCTGCAGCTGTGCAAGGACGAGGTTTCCTCAGTCCTGGGGGCGGAAAGGTCTCCAAGTCTGCAGCAGGAACAGCTCCTCTCCCCCGTTCTGAAATACCTCGTGGCCTTCTCGAACCAACCCAACATGTGCACCGAGACCCAGGTTAGCAAGAACCTTTCCATACCCAGGCCGATGACCAAGAAGGTGATGGAGGCCTTGGAGGGATACCAGGTCGTGGAGCCCATAGCGGATTTCGGGACGGTCAAGCCCTACAGGGTGTCAAGGATCGCAACGGCACTGAAAGCAGCGTGGGTCAGGTTCACGCCTGAGGAAGTCCAGCTTCTGTTTGGGGTCCGGGACAGCAACAGGTTCAACGCCGGGAGCGGGTTCTTCCAGACCTTGGTCACTGCTGAGGACGGGACAAGATGGCTCCCTCCCATGGAAGCCGCGTCCTCCTTTTTCTCCGCCATAACAAGCGACGTCAACATCAAGCCACGTTTCGAGTTCAAGTTCACGGCTTATCATGTTGACGTCGTGTTCCTCGGTCGGTTGCTTCAGGATGCTGCCCTCTGGCCCTTGGTCGCCGGCGACCTCCTCTTGATGGAGGACGGGGGTCGAATCAACGAGATCACCGAGGAGGCCTTCTCCACGGCAAGAAGGAGGCTGGCGGAGAGGTATTGCTCGATCTACTACCAGATAGCGGAAGGGATGCTGTCCTCCGACCCCATGCCCCGAAAGGAGTATCTTTCCTACATGTTGGAGGTGCTTCAATCCTGCGTGAATGTCGCGCGGACCTTCGGCGCCCAGGACTGCGTTCAACCGGGTGAACAGCTGATGGCCAGCGTGAGATCGAGGTTGGCCGCTGAGGCGAGTGGGGACTGATTCCTCGGAGGTAAGTAGCTATGCGATGGGCACTCCAGGGAAGCTCTTCGACCCGGGGGCTCCTCTGCTCTGTCGCTCGATCCCGTACGGTTCCTCAGGTCGCCGCGCTTCAGACACAGCCGCGTGGGGCGGGAAGTGCAATGCTGAACGCCTGCTATGCTTGATATGCCTTAACGGTACCTACTCTGCCCCGAGCATATGCGGCGTGAGAAAGGCTTTCGGGCGTGGCGCGTCGAGTCGCCCGGCGGGCGCGGATCGGAGTTCAGTGGTGCGAAACATTTATTATATCGGATATACTCAAATGATACTGAAATGCCTGCGGTGCATCTTCTTCCCGACCTGGGTTGCGTCGCCACCGAGGCCTTCTTTTGCCGAGGGCAGACGATACGGGAGTCTGGTCTCCCCTTCATTGAGCCCCTCTTGAGCCGTAGGGTTAAGAGCCTCAAGCCTCAAGCAAGGCTTTACGAGCATCCTTGATGGGGCGGGACTCAAGGGAGGACGAAACGGAAATGGAATCCGCAACGGATTCTGCTCAGACTATCGGTAGGTACAGATCCCTCTCATCGGTCGGGAGGACCTTGCTGCCACGGGCGGAGAAGATGCACGAAGGGGGCATGCCTTGGGAGATGATTGCACTGCAACTGCGTGTCTCGCCGAGCGTGCTCTACATCTGGCGAAAGCTAGGAAGGTGAACATGATGGTTCTTGGCCGCTTGGCGCATATTGGGATGATCGAATCCGTGCTGTTGGCCGGATTAGCCTTGGCAACCTTCTCGTGCATGGCGGTTCACGGCCTCGCCGTCCCGGGTGATGAATGGCTGACGCCGATAAAGACGATCGGGTTTGGCAGTCTGAATTGTGTAGAGGCCTGTCCCGCTGGCGATTGCTTCCTTAGCGGATCGGGCAACGGTCTTCATCTTTGGAACATGCAAGGGCAGCTCATTTCCACGCTCATCTCGGGGACCCCCGTGTTTGCCGAGTGGTCCCACGACGGGACTATGATTGCCGCTGTGCTGGGCAACGGCTCCTGTATGATCCTGTCGAGAGGTGGCAAAGTCCTTGCGAGCACGGAAAGCATACCATCGGGGGTAGTCAACTGGCTCGGCGACGACCCGGTGGTGAGCAGTCTGGACGGATCCAAGCTTTGCATTTGGGGTTTGAGGAACGCTACGTTGCTGAGGGAGATCCAACTGCCCGGCTACATGTTGGGCATGTATCTGTCCCACGATTCGGGACTTGTCGCGGCTTGGTCTGGGCAGGATTCCTACCTCTACATGTACAGCGTCTGGAACGGGTCACTGGTTCAGAGATTTGATGCCCGCGGGAACCTTCTGAATGCTGGTTGGAGTCCCGATGACACCAAGCTGGCTTACTCCATATACTCGACTACAAGAAGATCCATCTGCATCTGGGATGTGCGCGGTAGGACCAAGGTCGCCGAACAACCGGTGCAGTATCCTGCCAACACGGTTGAATGGTCCCGCGATGGTTCCCTCCTTGGGGCATCGTCTTTGGATTGGATAAGGATCTATGACGGAACCTCCCTGGACCCGGTGATGTCCTTGGGGCCCACGCAGCAACAAGAGCTACTCCTTTCATGGTTTCCCGACGGCTCGCACCTGCTGTCTGGATCGTCAGGGGGCCCCATCACGATCTGGGATCTATCACCGACCCCCAGATCGCTTGGCCCAGTCCAAGAGCAGTGCGGGTTGACGAGGGTGAGGTACTCGAGTTCGGGACTTCTAGCCGTGGGTCTGGAAAACGGGACCATACGATGCATCTCTGGGCAAGACCTTGAGCGAACCGAGTTCTCCGTAGGCTTGACGGGAGCTGGAGCCATCTCGGCCCTTGATTGGTCACGCGACTCTGGATGGGTTGCGACGGGCTACACCGGCGGCATGGTCGCAACTTGGTCGAACGCGGGAGGGTTGATGGCTGGCTGGACCGCGCACCCAGGCCAAGTGCGGGATCTTTGCTGGCATCCCACAGACGGAGTCCTTGCCAGCGTGGGTGATGACGGTTTTCTGGCTCTCTGGGACGAGAAGGGCAGGGTGATGCGCAGGGAGAACTTGACATCCCGACTCTCCAAGAGGCCGATGAGCCTCTCATTCTCACCCAACGGCTCAATGATTGCGGTGGGCTTCGCGGAAGGCGCAGCCAGGGTCCTGAGCTATCCCGATCTAGTGCTTTTAGGATCTCCGTTACGAACTGGGCACTTCACCTCTCTTAGGTGGGCACCGTCCACGGCGCAGCCGGGAATGGACAGGCTCGCCGGATCTGGCGCCCCCGATGGATCAATCTTGGCGTGGGAGGCTTGGGGCAAGATCGCCTACTATGAGGAACTGAAGGGGCATGGGCGGGAGGTGACAGATCTATCCTGGTCGCCCGACGGATCGATCCTGGCGTCCTGTTCGCTGGACGGTGAGGTGCGACTCTGGCAGATGGTGCAGCGGGATCTGTACGGGTTGAAGTCGATGGGCGGCCTTCTGGAGACGTTGGTCACTGACGCCGAACTGACTTCCGTTGACTGGTCCCCCGATGGATCGGTCATCGCCTCATCCAGGACCGGCGTGCTGCATAGTTGGAACCCGCGGGAACGGCAGCAAGTCAGGATGCAGAACCACACATCCCAGATAAGGGATGTTGCATGGTCGCCCGACTCTAGGAAGATCGCTTTCAACTTCGGCGCCACAGACCTCGGCATCTACGATGTGGACTCAAGCGAACTTGAGAGGCGGGTGCTCGAGGTTGGGCCGTTGGGGGCCATCCTTTCCGTTGACTGGTCGGGGGATGGGACGAGGTTGGCGATTGGGCATGCGAGGGGCATAGGGATAGCGGATGCAGGGGGGGTTCTGATTGTATCGATTCCACAGGAAAGCGCCGTGATGTGTGTTGAGTGGTCGCCTGATTCAAGCTACCTTGCATCAACTGCCATGGACAGATCCATCAGGATCTGGGACGGCTATGCCGGCAATCTGTTGGCTACGCTGACCGGTCACGCTGGATACATTACCGCCATCTCGTGGTCGTCTGACGGGAAGTGGCTGGCCTCAAGCGACTACCAGGGGTGGGTCAGGATCTGGGGTATGCCGAGCGGTGAGATGGTCAGGCAACTGAAGCCCGCGGGGGACAGCGTGTATTGGGTATCATGGAGCCCCGATACGAGGCTGCTAGCGGTAGCAGGGTCGGACTCACTCACGGGCAAGATGCTCCTCAACGTTATTGATGTCGAGGGCAAGATCGTGTGGGGCAGCGAGGCGAGCGGAGGGATCTACCGGATTGCCTGGTCCTCGACCGGCTCCCATATCGCTGCAACCATGTCCTCTGATGGCGATTGCATCGAGATCTTCACGGATACAGGGATATCCGTGTGCAATCTCACCCCAGGTTCTTGGGGGGAGGTGGTGGAGTGGTCGGCGGACGGCAGGTTCATTGCCTCAGGAGGATACGACGGCGTCCTGAAGATCTACGATGCGGAGTTCATTTCCCAGATCCCCGAAACCATGGAAACGGTCGCCTATCCGGCCTTCGTCCTGTTCTTTCTGTCCACATACAGGAAGAGAAGGCACGCGACTGAGCACGGCACCCAAGTGTCTCCTAGCGACGCCTGGCCATCTGCCCGACGCCGTACGCAGCAATCCTTCGAGTAAGTGGGGTCCACCATATCCCAGGTTGGGCGGGTCAGCGTGGGCCCTACAGCATCGGTCTGTTATGCTCCTTCAGGGAGGAAGGCTGGGGGTCTCGTTGAACGCCCCGCACTGCGGGCAGACGATGACAACGTCGGAGAGGTACACGCCCTCCACCAGAATGGCACGACATTTGGGATTCCCGCATCCAAAAATCAGGTTGCCGGGCCCGGTCAATACCGGCTGGGATCCGTTCTTCAGCAGGAGCATGTTCCTTGTCCCGGGCTTGGGTTTCCTGATCACTCTCAGGGTGACACGGTCATGGGCCAATCACATCGCCGTGCCTTTGTATGCGTCCCTTGGTCTTAACCTTTTCCAGAAGGACAGAAGGACAAAACGGCAGAAGGGAAAAGGGAAACGTTTTAGGTTCCAAGATAGAGTCCTATCAAGATGATGAAGGGCCAGCCTCAGGCAACGTTTGAGGAACTGAAGTCCATCGGCTCGAAGCTCCACACCGACCCAGCAATCCTGGAGAGGGCAGCCGACCTCGTGGTCGCCTACCTGCGTGCTGAGACCGAGTGGACCCCACGAACACCGGTCATGGCTGCTGCTGCCCTGTACATGTCCACCGTGATGTGGGGGAGGCCAATAGCACAAGAAACCGCTGGGGAGGCCATCGGGGTAAGCGCGAGCACGGTGAACAGGAGCTACAAGAAGATGGCGAAGGTTCTGTTCCCGTATTCCGGACAATGCTGTCAACGCAAGGGCAGGGACGACAAGCGCAAGCACTGACCAACCAATGGGGCCAGAGGACGCCCACGCCGGGGCTACTTCTTCCTCCACCGCTTGAGCTTCGGCAGGACGGTCCTTGCTATCGCCCTTGCCTGCTCCTCGGTCATGCCCATCCTGCCTGACATCCCGACAAGGCGCTCTATCATCTGGTCGAGGGTGCCCTGAAAGGTGAATTTCCCGCCCTGGTAGCACAAGGTGCAGTAATCCTTGCTCTTGCTGCCATCTGCATTCGTCCCGAAATCCCCTGACTTTTGTATGGGCATCGAGCAGCTTTGGCAGATCGGAATGTTCTGGACCATACATCCACCTAGGTAGGGGGGCCAAGTCCAAGGCCCTTGATAGTATTACCCTGGTCGCGTCGCGAGCGAGAATAGCGGCCTCTTGGGCAACGAGCGCAGATCCTCGTCCTCGTAAGATTCTTAGCCCAGCGCCGATAATGTATAGATATGCCCGGGGCCGTGGCGGAGTTCTGGGCCAGCAAAGATGCCCAGGGCTATGATCGTTCATCAAGGATTTCGGGGAGAATGGAAGCCATCAAGAGAATGGCTGCGATCGCCAGACCCCACTTGGAAGGGATGAATTGTGTCACGGTGGATCTGGGTTGCGGCACGGGCCTCTTCGAAGAGGTCGTCGGGAACAGAAGCATCATCGGGGTTGATTTCTCCCCATCCATGCTTGCGCTCGCTCGAACCCGGATGGACACCGTCTGGCAGAAGGACATTTTCAGAATCCAGCTGCCGGCGAACGGGGTAGACAACGTCATCTCGCTGTTCGTCATCGACGACTACCCGTCCAAGGACAAGCTTCTCTTCTTCAGAGAGGTGTTCTCATTCCTCAAACAAGGTGGACGCCTCTTCTTCGCGGCCTACTCTCCGAGAGACGAGCGCATGGGTAGTCTCAGAGAACTGATCAGCAACAGGACGGGGGTCTCCTTCAAGGTCTATCTGGAGGAGCCATCCTTCTACACGGGCGGGCTAGGGGAGTGTGGGTTCACTATCGACAATCTCGAGGCGATCCAGGCCAAAGGACTCTACAGGACGCGGACCGGGGAGGAGACAACCGAAGTGAAGAGAGAGTTCATACTGATCGTGGCCAGGAAAGCCGACCCTTGCACTCGCCATTGCACCAGAGGGCAACTTCGACCCGTTATGGGAGCATCCGGACATGGTCCGAGAGGCACGCCGCCTATGCGCGCGGGCTTGGGACGTTCGGCCTCTCCGATGGCCTCGTTACTGCGGTGGGCCAGGCAGTCCGCGTCGGATCGATCATCGCACACACAAGGGTCCCGGCCACGCGACGGCCCTACACGGATCATCATGAGTACTGCCTCTACTTCAGAAAGGGAACGTGCGGCAAGCGCATCGAACGGTGCCCCATCGGTGCCATCACGAAGGAGGGGCACAACAAGGAGCTCTGCCGTAGGTACATCAACATCACAAGGGAGTATGTGAGGAGACACCTCGGCTTCGAGGGCTTCGAGGGCTACGGCCGCGGTCTGTGCCAGACGGGCGTTCCGTGCGAGTCGGAGATCCCGGAATGACGACGCCAGCCGCCATCACCGTCATGGCGGGTCCGCGATCTTGCGGCTGCGAACCGCATCGCGGTTGACCAGGTTGGTGGGCACTTCCCCGCGGATGATCTGCGCGGCCTGCCCCGCCGCTGCACGCTCAAGATCCATCACGGATTCCTCAGAGTACCACGCGAGGTGGGGGGTCACCAGTACATTGGCCAGACCGAGCAGGGGATGATCGGGGGGAGGCGGCTCGGTTGAGAGGGTGTCGAGGGCGGCACCTGCGATCGATCCGGACCGCACGGCCTTTGCAAGATCCTCCTCCCGTACTATCCCGCCCCGGGAAACGTTCAGCAGGAATGCGGTCGGCTTCATCATGCCCAGCTCCCTCTCCCCGATCATCCCCCTGGTTTCCGCCGTCAGGGGAGCGTGGATGGTAACGATGTCGGATTGCTGCAGGAGCGATCTCAGATCCAAGACCTCGACCTTTGCGGCCAGATCCCCCATCGCTCCTTCCCCCAGATAGGGGTCGTAGGCGGCCACGGAAAGGCCGAAGGCGAGCAGCCTCCTGGCCACCTCCCTTCCGATGTTGCCGAATCCGATTATGCCGGCCCTCTTGCCCGCGAGGCGATGCATGGGCCTGTGCAGTTTGTACCCAGAGGTATCGACATAGCGGCCGCCGCGAACGTAGGTGTCGAGCTGAGGGATCTTCCTCGTCAGTGACAGGATGAGGGCCATGGTGTGTTCCGCAACATCCAGGGTGCAGAAACCCGGGACGTTGGCGACGTAGATGCCCTTCTCCGTGGCAGCCTCGACATCCACGCTATCGTACCCGACGCCGTAGCGCACTATGCCCTTGGTGCCTGCCAGCCGGCCGATTACCGTCCTGTCCACCCTGGCCAGGTTGGCGAGTATGACGTATGCGCCGGCCACGATTTCCTGCAGTTCGTCCGGGGTCCTCGCATCATGGGCTTCGAGGTAGCCGCCCGCCTCGTTGATTATCCTTCGCTCCTCCTCTACGTGGGGCAGGGGCCTGTCGGTGATGACGACCTTCCTCCTCAAGGCTCGCACCTGCCGAGGCGGGGGTGGCCGCGGATTTCTCTCTTTTCATTCTGCTTTGCCATCTGCACTACCACAGCTGACTCGATCCTGGCAGGTGTACAAGGCGCGCGGAACCCACATCGATCCGAGGCCAGCTTGCCACGATGGTAGTTGGCCAGTACATCTGGGGGAAGGGCGTAACATGTTAATCCCTACGTGCCTAGGTTCAAGTCAAGGGTCCGTCCGAATGATGGCCGTTTCGGGGCCTCTCTAGAGCAGGGCCATGTGTGGGTGGGCGATGCTGCGGGCGTTCAGACCTCTGAGGGCAGACCGCGATGCTTTTGGTAGGGAGATGTACGACTGCCACTTTGGTCAGAGACGGCTGCCGGAGATCGTAGAGAGGGACGATGGCTACATCAGTGCCTGGTCACAGAGCGGAACGTACTTCGCAGCGTTTGACGATTGGCCTGAATGTGAGAAGAGGGCAATGGAGTTCGTGAGAGGGAAGGTTCTCGACATTGGATGTGGAGCTGGTCGTCACTGTCTCTACCTGCAGGACGAAGGCCTGGATGTCCTAGGGGTTGACATATCACCGCTTGCCATCGAGGTCTGCAAGGCCCGTGGAGTCAGACATACCAAGGTGATGAGCATGTCCCAGCTGACCTGGAGGATGGGCATCTTCGACACCATCCTCATGCTGGGCGACAACTTCGGCCTGGTCGGCAGCGTGAAGCGGGGGACATGGCTTCTCAGAAGGTTCAAGGGCATGACAGGCTCCACAGGGAGGATTCTGGCGGGGTGCAACAATCCCTACAAGACGACCAATCCCGTCCATCTGGAGTATCATGAGATGAACAGGAAGAGGGGCAGGATGCCCGGACAGATCAGAATCCGTATAAGGTATCAGAAGTGTATGTCTGAATGGTTCGACAACCTCCTGCTCTCACCCGAGGAGATGAGTGATCTGGTCGAAGGCACGGGCTGGTCTGTGAACACATTCATAGAGGACAAGGGGTCTCTGTACGTCGCCATCCTCGACAAAAGGGACTAACCCAACAGGCACACGCCGCTGTGGACATGATGGCATGACGGGAGAAAAGAGGAAACATGGCCACGAATTATATATTCGTATCACGCTTCAGCGTTCCAGGCCTCCTAGGTTCCCCCTTCATGCCAGGGTGGCTTCCAAAGTATGGCACTATGCGTTCTAACCACCTGGCTGAACATCCCGACATATAGCTCAAAGTAGCGACGGCGCGTCCTGAGTAGATCCATGATCTCTTTCTCGAAGGAGCTGGTGTTGGCCTCCACCAGAACGGCGCCGCTTTTGCCCAATTCCTCTAGGATCCTTGCGAACTCTCGATGAGTCGGAAAGCAGATCCAGCCCAGCCTGCCCGATCTGCTCCTCTCCTCCCAGCACCTGATGAATTCCTCCAGTTCCCTCTTGCCAATTCGACCCGCTAGATGCTCCTCGTATCTTGCCCGAAGTTCGTCATAGCCTTGGAACCACCCTCTCGATATTGCCTCGGCCAGCCAAGGGATCCTTCCTCCACAGAACTCCTTGAACCGCTTCCAGGACTGCTGTTCCTTCTCCCAGCAGGCAGGATCCAACTTGAAGCCTTCGGGGAAGCCTCTGGGAAGATGGTCGGGGAGGTATCCTGGCGGGATGTGTTCAAAGACCATGGCGTCCTCGTCGTGGGCGGCGGGCAGCTCTAGGAAGATGTATCCGCCCGGGCTGATGGTTCTCCAGATCTCCTTCAGGCCCACCTCAGGATCCATCCGATGGAGGCTGAGAAGGGAAAGGGCAACGTTGACCCGATTCCGCTTGATGGGCAAATGCTCCCCATCGGCCAGAATGAAAAGGACGTTAGGACTGCGAGGGTCGGTGCCTAGCTTGTCCTGTTTCGTATTCGCGGCCCACGAAGACAGTTTCCCCCTCGCTTGCAGAAGCATATCTCTTGAGATGTCCAGCCCAAGCAAGATGCCCCGCGGGCCTGTCAGGCCTAGGATGAGAGGCAGAGCCGGCCCTGGTCCACACCCAACATCGAGCACGACATCCCCCTTCCTGATGAGGGCTCGCAGCCTTCTCCT
>Ga0315307_1001488_pt1 | contig 10487 bp, 10 predicted proteins | sample TDP2_MG_FD_203079 | JGI IMG/M metagenome (GOLD analysis project Ga0315307, IMG submission 203079) | Freshwater sediment microbial communities from Lake Towuti, South Sulawesi, Indonesia - TDP2 | ecosystem: Environmental > Aquatic > Freshwater > Lake > Sediment | place: Indonesia: South Sulawesi... | reverse complement strand
GACGACAGAAGACGCGACAGCCTTGATTCTTAACCAGTAATCCTTGACATTATCGCTAAGCCTTAGAATAGGGTACTCCTTATCAAGGTTAATTTCTTCAGCGAACAATCGCTTACCCGAAGATTCATGCAACTGCTGAAGTCTTTTCAAAAGCCGCTTCCCACCCTTCTCGGAAACCCCCAAGCTTTCCAGAAGCTCCTGAAAAGAAGACTGTTCGACCTGTAGCAGTCTTTGAATGGCAATGTACGGTAAGTAACGACTTCTTTCCGGCACCCAGTTCTTCCCTGAACCCAGAACAGAAGCTAGGCTAAAGTCAAGATACGTAAGTGGGCCATGTGCTGTTTCTTTGCCGAAAAGGACAGACCTCTTCCCCCTTAAGAGAAAGCGAAGATCTCGGGATGACGGTCCGAAAGTCCCGTACAGCGGCCTGTCAAGAAAAATAAGACGGACTTCCTTGTCCTCAATCGCCTTCAACGCCAAGGACAATTCAGCCATGGTCATCAATGCGTATGGTATGCGTTCAGCAGACCGCGCCAAATCATATTCAGTAGAACCAGAATCATTGGTGACAAAGAAGAGATCCTCAGTCCACAATGGCACAGACGCCGAAGCCGCGAGACGCTCGTCCCTAACAACATGGTCAAGACGGAAACGGACCTCTTTCCCCACCGAGAAGTCGCATCGAAAACCAGTGGCGCAAACATAGAAAAGCAGCATCTCAAGAAGCTCATCATAATCCATAGAACCATCGATACCCACAGCAACATAGTCACCGGACTGAAAGAAAGAAGACTTCACGCTGGATGAACCAAGACATCTTATGCAGGGAACCAGCTTCTCCCTGTTCCTCAACTCCTGTATTCTAGCTGCGAACAGACCAGCTACATCCGAAGTCTGTTTCCTGAGTCTCTCCGCAAGAAAACTCATCTCAACCCCAATTACACTAAGCCTTCAAGCATTAATTCCTTTCTGCAGCACACCCACAAGGAAGCCTATTCAAACCGAACATCCATTCTGGCCAAGGATTCCCCAAGCAAGACATGCCGCATCTACTTTAGAGCGCCAAGACAAGCGCAGTATCATAAACATTGCAAGAGTAGGAAAGGAAAAGAACTGAAGTTTTTTATGGTTTGTTTAGAGAGTACAGCAAAAACACAGAGGAAGCTGGATGGGAAGAGGCGGATCTTACCTTCAGCATGCTCATCATCTCCAAAGCAGAAAGAAAACACCAGTACACGCAACTGAGGAAAAAGCGACAGAGAACCAGTACCTTGAAGTCTTCTTTATCCGGTGCGATCATCTGTCCAAGCATCTCAATTCCTACTGATTTCCAGGATCCGTTGGCTAATTCATCTCTTCCAGAACACTCAGAGGTAAGGCTTGACCAAAAGTTTCTGAAGCTTCTAGCGACCTAAGCAATCGAACAGGACGGCTGCTCTTCTTTGATCCTCCGCATGCCCGCAACAACTTCGTTCGTGGGTTCAAATCCCACTCCCCGCACCGAAAATCAAGCTTGTTTTGAGTGTAATTTCGCCAAAGAAACTCGATTTAGGATGTTGCGATTGAGGCTAGCATTTGAACACAAGTTTACCAGCAAAATGCCGAGGAGTAGAAAGGGTTTCTGAAAATCAATAGACAAGATTCATAAAGCCAGTTTCTTACTATTTTGTTCGATGAGTTTGATGATTGACTTAGTGCTCTGGGTAGCGTTGCTCTTGATAAATATTTTCTTCTTGTCAAAAAGTGCGGATTGGACTGCGGATTCCGTCGTTGCTCTGACCCGCAAAACAAATACCACAAAGGTTGCTTTCGGAATACTCGTGATCTCGCTCTTGTACATCCTGCCGGAGCTTTTGGTTTCGCTCTTTGCGGCTATTCAAGGCGAACCCGAAATAGCCTTTGGCAATATCGTTGGGTCAAATGTCGGCAACATTGCGTTCATGATAGGGCTTTCCACCATGTTTTCAACGCTTCTAGTTCACAGAAGAATGATAATACGAGACGGTACTTTCCTGATGGTTGCCACAATTTCTGCCCTCGCATTTATGTTGGATGGTCTTGTGTCGCAAGCTGAAGGAATCGTCCTTCTATCTCTAGCTGTGTTCTACGTCATCAATGTGTATGAACAAGAGAAAATTGAAACTCCAGAGGAGAGAGAGACCGAATCTGTAGAAGTCGCAATTGGATTAGACTTGCTGACAACTCTGACTGGAAAGCGCCTAGAAATAAGAAACGCCTACGTTTCCTTTGCACTTGGAATAATCGTATCGCTGATTACTGCAGACCTCCTTGTACGATCAGCAGTCAATATTGCTGGCATTCTTGGCATTTCTGAGTTGTTCCTGGGAATGACTGTTGTCGCCTTGGGTACGTCTTTTGCGGACATTGCCACAGCAGTTGCGGCTTCTAGAAAAGGACATGGTGACTTGGCTGTTGCAGGTTGTCTTGGCGCGAATTTGTTCACATTAATGATTGTTCTTGGACTCACGGCGCTCATAAATCCGTTGCCAGTCTCAAGTGAGACGTTGCTATTGAATGGCAGTGTTTTCCTTTTCATAACTACTTTATTCTTCATTTACATGATGACAATGAAGATTGGAAAATTGAAAGGTCTTGTACTCATCTTTATCTATGTGGTCTTTTTGTTTTTGACAATAGTTGCGGAAATTTGAGAAAGGAGTACGTAGAGTTGACTCATCACTGGGGATATGTTGGTGCCATTTCGTCAGCCTTATTATTTGGAATGGGGGCGACTCTAAACAAGATAGTCTTGGCACAGGTGCATCCAACAGTCGTCTCAGGACTCATCTATCTGTTTGCTGGCATTTCCTTGTCATTGGTTCGCTTTTCACCTCTTCGCAACCTAATCATGTCCCTTCTTGAGACACCTACCAAGACTGAAGCCAAGATTAACATGAAAGATTTTGTTATACTTGCTCTGGTCGTGCTCTCTGGCTCTACTATTGCACCTTTTCTGTTCCTTAACGGACTTGATGAAACAACAGCGATAAATGCCTCTTTATTGTAGAACACTGAATCTTTATTCACAGTGTTGATTGCACATCTATTTTTGAAAGAGAAGACAGACAAGAAAAAATGGGTTGGTATTCTCTTCTTGATTGTGGGAGTCTTGTTCTTAACGACTAATGGCGAATTCTTCAGGTTGACCTTAACTCAGAGTTTGTATGGCAATATGCTAATAGTGACAGCATGCTTGTTTTGGGGCATCGATAACAGCTTGAGCAGATTCTTGAGCCAAAAAGAGGATATTATTCTCATAGCAGCACTAAAATGCCTAGCAGGTGGAACGATTCTGCTCTTACTGTCGTGGGCGCTTAGACTTGAGTTTCAGATTTCCTTGTCTGTTTTTCCTTACTTGACATCTGTGGGAGCTTTCAGCATAGGCTTCTCGATTCTCTTCTTCCTGTTAGGCCTCAGAGAGATAGGGGCTATGAAAACAGGCGTCATATTCTCAACATCTTCACTTTTTGGCGCTGTTTTCGCCTTTCTAATGCTCAGAGAAAACTTTTCTTCAAATCAGTTAATAGCTGGATTTGTTATGCTGTCAGGAGTTTACACTCTGTATAAACGGTAGGTAGTGCAAGGTCAAAACCGAGAATTCAAACCCTGCCCTAACTACGGTTTCATGGTAGCCCGGGAGGTTCAAATGTCGGTTCAGATTATCGGCGTTAAGACTCAACTCTTCACTATTTTTGGAGAACACCCAAAAACCAAACTTAAAATGCGATTTTAAAGTGATATCGTGACTAATCAGTCACGGTAAGTTTCTTTTGTGCGCGCGCATTTGCAGCGTTATTCAAGCTTGCTTCACCCACCGAACAACAAGAAGACTGAGCAAGAAAGTAGCAGTATGAATGTAAGCGAAAAGAAGAGACCAGTGTATTGTAGGCTTGTGGCAAGTATCAAGCCGCTAATTATAGGTCCTATTGACTGTCCAACGTCCATAATAGTGTCTAAAAAACCCATAGATGTGCCAACCATATCTTTCGGTACCAGCTCGCTGATCAATGCCGGTGCTGACGCAGTAACAGTTGCAAAGCCAAACCCGTAAACTATGACAAGCAATAGAAGAACCCAAAAACCAGCGACGAGAGGAACAACAAACAGGGAAAGCCCAGAGATGATGCAACCCAAAACTATCGGAGTTCTCCTTCCAATTTTGTCTGAAATCCTACCCATATATGGTCTGGCAAAAATCGCAACTCCTATTATACTCGTGATTATGATGCCCGTCAAGAATTTGTCTAGGCGAACAACCTCTGGCAGATAACCCGCCAGATAGAATTCCACAGAACCATAGACATAGAAAAGACAGGCTTGGACAAAACTGACTGCTAAAACTCCACGGTTTCTAATGACATCTTTCCATCCTTGGAACATTCTTCCAACAGTCTCTTTGGCACTTGCTTGCCGAAAAACCATAGTCTGTTTTCTTTCAACCAAAAATAGCAGACCTAAAATAAAAGCTGTTACACCTGCGACTGAAACAACCAAATAGAGAATATGAAAATTGTCTACAGTAACAAACAACATGTATCCACCCAGAACAGGCGCAATTACTCTACCAACATAAGTTGCTGAAGAGAAAAGCGAGATGCGTTCTCCACTCTTTGCTGGGAATAATTCGGCTATCGATGCCTCGGCAACTGGGACGAAAATTGCCGTTGCAAAACCATGATAGAAACGGACAAGAATGAGCTGCCACCACACAGTTACTAAAAGATACAGAAAAGGAGCGGAAGCAAAAACAAAGCCCGCTAACAACAAGAATTTCCTTCTGCCAAGAATGTCGGAAAGGGAGCCGGCAGGCAAGCTGATTAAAACTCCCGGAATAGTCGAGGCTGCAGCGACAACGCCTACCCAGTCCGCAGGTGTTCCAAGACTCAAGGAGAAAGGCTTCAAAACGGGGCTTTTAGACATCGTTGAGCTCAGAATTGCAAAGAAACCCATGATGCAAAGTGTCCAAAATACGTCGCTTGGCATACCCCTTTTTCGACAAACCATGATTAGATCGCCAGCTCACCACCTCATACGAGTTAGTAGAAGCGTGATAAAACTGTAGATTACTGAATATATTCCTTCAAAGTTGCGTACAACGCATCCATTACAGCCAAGGCTTTCCAGAGAGTTTCAGAATCTGTCTGCGATGTTCTTTCAAGTCCCTTCAAAACGTAGCATACACCGAGAGTCTCCTTCAATTGGATCTTGTCAAGATCTCCTTCGTTGAATTCATAGTCTCGAATGATTTCTCTAATCTTTTTTACGACCGTGTCTTCTACTTTGTACTTTTCCAGAAGTACATCAAACGTCGTTTTAACACCTTCTATTGGATTTATTTCAGCCTTTGGCAAGGTGAAGGCAGCCGCACCTTCAGGGATTGGATCATCTTTTGATATGAATTCGAATTTTGCGTCTGTGTCGATGAATCTCTTGATAACCCATGCGGATGCGCAACGGTCAACATGAGGTTTGGTTCGCGTCACCCATAGCATTACTGGTCACCAGATGCAAAAAAAGAGAATGAGAGGCCAGAGCCTACTCCATCAACTTCTTTATCAAGAACTCTCTTCTTCGCTTCCTGTCCATCTTTTCGATTTCCACTTTGTGCTTTTCGCGGATGAGCTTCAGTTTGCAGTTCGTGTAGAGCGCGTCGTACACTAGACTCGCTTTGGCAATGGTCTCATGATCGTCTTTTGATACGATGCCAAGACCCGTCATGACTGCCTCCAACCCTGCAGTCTCAGGCACATCTTCCATTCTACCAGTGTCAGCTGCATGTACTATCTTGGCTAACTCCAAGACTGCAGGCTCCTTTATCTTGTACTTCTCGACTATTGCGTCGAAACTGCACTTGTCACCGTGATGGCCTAGCTCAACACCAGGCGCGTCGTAAGGTATTGCCTTCTCTTTCTTGACGGTTTCTTCGATTTTTTCCACGGGAACGAAGAGGAACTCTGCTTTTGGGTCGACGAATTTCTTTATCAGCCATGGACACGCGGTTCTGTCAACGTGCACGTATTGTCTTGTTACCCACTTCATTGTTTTCACCTACGTAGATTAACTACTTACCATGAGTAGAATATCTACTTATATATAAGCTTAATCTAACATTCCCAATGTGAAAACAGAATGCACCGACTCAGGAGCATGAAGATAGGTACAGTTCAGCTTTGGCTTCTACTACTGCTATCGGACAAACCCATGTATGGCTACGAAATCATACGCGAACTAGAACGCAGATTTTCAGGACATTGGCAACCCAAAACGGGTACAGTTTACCCTGCACTGGAGAAGTTGGAACAAAACGGTTTGATAACTGGGCAAATCGAGTTTAGAGACCACGGACCAGATAGGAAACACTATGCTATCACTTGTAAGGGAAGAAAAGAACTAAAATCTGCAATGATGCAATGGGCTAAAATGACAGAAATGATCGACATCTACAGAGAGGCACACGAAGCATTGTTCAAGTTCAAAAAAGCATGTACATCGAATGAAGTTTCCAAAATGCTTACAGGGCTGGGAAACGCTTTTGAAGACAAGACTTTTGAGTTTTCTGAGATCTTTCCTTCGGAAGAAAAAAGGCAAGCTGAGCCAACGCAGCCTGTCATGTTGAAATTGCTTTATGCCCAAGAAAATCATAAACACGAAATTCACCTAGAACTTGAATGGTTGCCTCAAGGAAGAGAGAATGCGTGCAGATTGGATCGATAATTCAAACCTCGCCCAAACTACGGTGTCATGGTAGCCCGGGGAAGATCCGAGCTCTCGCCAAAAATATAGGCATTTTTGCTGGTAAACATGTGCGTAAATCCCACCTCCCTCCAGTAACGAATACCTGTACCTACTAAGGCTATTCTGGACTTTCTGTGATGTTTGAAGGAGGATAAGCACAGAGAGACAACGGCCAAAGAGCAATCTACGAGGAGGTTTGAAATCAAGAGGAAGTTTTCTGGCGAATCGTATGTTTCTCGGAGCCCGCTCGAGAAATTAAACGATTCAGTCCAGTCCAGCCAAGTATCGGGCCAGCGCTCTAGCGATTGGCTGTCCAGTGTTGGCTTCATAGAAACTAAATGCGGGGCTTGGGTTGACCTCAAGACAGAAGACCTTATTGTCCGGCGTGATTTTCAGGTCGATGCCAGCAAAGTCCAGCTTAAGAGCCTCCCCGAGCCTGACGCATCTCTCCGCAAGTTCAGTTGGAAGCGTCATAGGCTTCATTTCTACGGTGCCGCCCTCCACTCGACTCGCATAGCGGTAGTCCGTAACACTCGTGAAGATGGCAGTTGCGAAGGTCTTCTTGCCCAGAGTGTGCACTCTCACGTTGTTGCCTTCCACATATCTCTGAAATTGAACCGGGCACCATCGGATGCGGTCTAACCGCTCTAGGTCATCATCCTTCAAGACTTGGACGATGGAACGCACGCTACTGATTGACTTGTACACGATACGTCCGTGTTTGCCTAGAAACTCCCGAACAAGATCTGGGTCATTAGTAATAAGGGTCTCTGGCACAGCAAAACCTTGATCCCTGATGAGCTGCAACTGATAAGGCTTTGAGTAGTTGGAGCCCATTGGTTCCGCGCGATTGACAACACGGGCTCGTGCAACCTCACACCAGCGTATCAGGGTGTCATGCAGGGCACGGCAGTATCTTCGCCTCTGCGAATCCGGAGGCTCATGTCTGATCTCTGGCAGTAGCTGATCGTCCATGAGTCTTGTGTAGACACCAACGAAATCCTCAAGGTTGTACGTATTGCTTCTAATTCGCAACTGTCCAGTCACGCGTTTACCCGATATCTCAAAACTCATATGGGCATGGTCGAATTCACGTTGGTTGAATATGGCATAGGGCAGTCCGAGCTTGTCAAGCTCTCCTCGAACCATAGCAATAGGAGTCTCTGAGGGAATTCCGCATAGGAGAATCGTTCACTTGACCTCCTTTTCGGCTTTCAGGACTCGCGCAAGGACGTCCAGAAGGGCTTGTCCGCCGAGCGTTAGGTCTGGCAGGGGGGTTGCGCCGGCAAAGGTCCAATGGCCTGCGAGACCGGACGTAAACTCGACGCCAAGCAAAGGCGTATTGACAATCTCAGCAAGACGTTTGCAGCCTTCAGCTATTTCGGGGGACACATTGCTGCCAACGACATGTCCTCCAACCACAATCACTGTTTGCACTGGTGTGTCACGTGGAACGAGACGCCCTATCAATCTCGATGTGTCAATCTTGTCGTGGCTGGTCTGTCTGTAGGGCAGGCTTGGAAGCCCTGCTCTCGCTGCTAGCACAACCCATTCCGACGCATGTCTCCATTGGCCTGAAAGGCCCTGAGGTGTCGGAGGGTTTAACACAGCCCCGGGGAAGACATTGAGCCAGCTCACAAAAAACGCAAACAATTCTTGGACTGCATAGTCTCGGTCAGTGGGGCTTGCTCTCAGATGGGCCGATGGAATCGTCTGAAGCCTGTTCAAAACACCATAGGTGCTGTCGCTACGAATAACACGACCATCAGCCAAAGTGATCTCGATGCTAGCTCCCTCAGTTCCGAGTCGATGTTCCCAGCGCAGGCTGTAGGCTAACATATCAGAGCTAACCAGCTCGATGGGCCCGAGACCACGAGCCTTTAGCCCTTGATAAGCCCAGATTGCCGATAGGTCGTTGGCCTCACAGAATACCAGATATATTTCGATACCTCCGCAAAAAAAGAGGGGAGACCGGATAGGATTTTCCGGTCTTGACGTTTCAGTTGGTAGTTCAGGATCGGCTTTCGCTCATCTTTTCAATGTCTTTGCTGTCTTTGGCCTGCTTAGCATCTGCGGCTTGTTTCCGAAGCTGCTGGCTCTGAGCGACTAGATCGGGCTCTTGGGTCAAGCTTGACTCTCCGAGTTCGGGGCGGAGCTCTATCCCTATGAAATGAGCCAACTGGATTATGGCTCCCTCAATCCGAGCTAAACGTTCCTCAACAGAAAAGGCCTCTGCTGGCTGTGGAGCGACGACCTCTCTCACTTCCTTTGTCTTGACATCTCTGAGATCTTTCACGTCTTTGTCCTTTTCCTTGAGCTCTTTGACTTCTTTCAGTTCCTTCCGCTTGCCTTCTACGATATCTTTTATATCCTTCTCTTTTATGTCCTTGTCTTTCTCTTTGGTGTCTTTGCGTTCCTTCGCCTCCTTTGCATCTTTGGCATCCTTTGATTCCTTGGCGCGCAACTTCTCAACCACGACGCCTTTTTCCTTGAGGATTTTCTCGATCACCTCGACTTCCTTGATCTCCTTCAACTTCCCGCCGGCGCACGTGATTAGCTGCCTTATGTTTGGCCGGTTCCCGATCCGTTGTGATGCAGGTCTTCCTGGCGCGTCCTGTTGAGGTGAGCCGGTGGTTCTCAGACAATTCCTTGCACTGGCAGGGGTAAATAGCGGTTTGTTCTGCGCGCGTAGGACGCCTTGAACGCAAGCGAGGGCGCCAACTACGATCGGCGAGGCGCTGGAAGTACCGCTGAACCGATCAGTATACCAGAAGTCTTCGTTGCTACCGCCTTGAAGATCACCATAGCCGCACGATGTGACTTCGCGTCCCCAACATTGGGCGTCAAAGATTGAGCCGTAGTTCGAGAAATCCAGTCGTGACCTATCTGGGCCCCAGTCTCTACCGTGAGTGCCCGGCGGGGGCGCACCAGCGCCCACCACGATGGAGCCTGAATCACGATTCGCACGGTTGAACGGATTTGTCCAAGTTGCTGGAAAGCCCCCAGGACGAACATTGTAGAGAGGATCGTCGAGGTTCTCTGCCCCGTTGCCCCCAGCTTCCACAACAATCACACCCTTAGTTGTGGCATATCGGATAGCGTCAAAGTCATCCGGCCACCACTCTATGGCGATGTAGCCCAGTTGATCCAATCGACCTTGGAAGCTGTAGCGCGGACCAGGACGGTGAAGCTCTATTAGGATGATGTCGCCTGGACTGAGGGCATCAGCAGCTTGTCTGATTGCTCCAGAAGATCCAGTCCCGCCGAAGATTGATATAGCACGTACATTGGATTCTGGGCTGATTCCCGTAATGCCGAGGTTATTCCGGTCGCCGCCAAACTCCCCAATGACCGCTGTTCCGTGATTCCTCCACCCAAGATCTGTGGACTGTGTGCCTGCAATCACGCCGCCTTGGTTTTGCACAAGGTCTTCATGCGTGAAACGCCAGGCGCCTTCGATGTCAATGATCCCGATGTCTTTACCTCCGCCGCCAGTCAACGTCCATGCAAAGCGAGCGTCGATTCCACTAGGGGCTGCTTCCAGATACCCTTGCCGAGAAGTGAAATCAGGAGTCACTGGTGGGGCTTCCTCGGGCGCGGGCAACATGTCATTCAGCATCTGAGGCGGTTCTGCAGCTGGTTTCACATAGGCGGCTTCTACAACGTTTAGTTTTGAGATGCGTGTTGCCAGTTCATCCAGACGTTCTTCGGGCGCCTGCAACCTGTAGTAA
>Ga0315307_1001486_pt1 | contig 10488 bp, 4 predicted proteins | sample TDP2_MG_FD_203079 | JGI IMG/M metagenome (GOLD analysis project Ga0315307, IMG submission 203079) | Freshwater sediment microbial communities from Lake Towuti, South Sulawesi, Indonesia - TDP2 | ecosystem: Environmental > Aquatic > Freshwater > Lake > Sediment | place: Indonesia: South Sulawesi... | reverse complement strand
AACTGGTGCCTCGGATATCGAGTAGCCCGTATGTTGGGGGTCGCCGTGGAACATGGGCCAATCTTGAGCCCCCACTACAGATGCAGAGGCCAAGAGCATGAATATGACTATGGGTCCCCACTTCACGTGATCCCGGAGGGTATTTTCATTTTTCACGTATAAACCCCATCAGAAGCCGATTCAAATTAAAAACCAACATGTTTTTAGATTATTAAAGCTATCCTAAATAATGGGATTCCCCTGGGGAGGAGTGGACCGATAGTAGCAATTTCAGCTTCATTGCATGAAAAAAGGGAGAAAAACCTGAGAAAGATCATCCCGTGGCTCGTCATAGCGACCATCATCTTAACCTTCGCGTCGGTGCACGCAACCCCTCCTTCGGAGATGGTTCGGGCGATAATCGTTTTCAAGGAAAAGCAGGACATCGCCTCGGTCCGTAGCCTCGGGGGCGAAGTGATCACCACATACCGCATTATCCCAGGGCTGGCGGCTAGGGTGCCAGAACGGGCGCTCGAGGAGCTTAGGAAAAATCCTGCCGTCGCGTACGTTGAACCCGATGGGATCGTCCATGTGTCGGGACAGCAGGTGCCGTGGGGGATAACCAGGATAGGAGCGCCGAGCGCGTGGTCATCTTCAACCGGCGCGGGCATCAAGGTGGCGATCTTGGATACAGGCATCCAATACGATCACCCGGACCTAGCGGCGAATATCAAGGGAGGCATCTCGGTCGTAGGTGACGAGAATAGCACCGATAATGCGAAATGGGACGATGGACATTGGCACGGTACCCACGTCGCGGGCATTGTGGCCGCCATCAACAACGACATCGGCGTGGTCGGAGTCGCCCCAGCTGCGTGGTTGTACGCGGTGAAGGTCCTTGCGGATAATGGCGAGGGCTACATCAGCGACGTCATCGAAGGAATGGACTGGTGCGTGCAAAATGGCATGCAGGTGTTAAACATGAGCCTCGGCACGGCGAGCGATGTCCTCGCCTTTAAGGAGGCATGCGATAAAGCGTATGCTGATGGAATCCTCCTAGTTGCGGCTGCTGGAAATGAGGACGATAATGGTGTGCTCTACCCAGCCAAGTACGAGAGTGTAATCGCTGTAGCCGCCACGGATGCCTACGACAACGTTCCCTCATGGAGTTCAAGGGGGCCCGAGGTTGAGTTGGCCGCACCAGGTGTTAATATCTTATCTACCTCTAAGGGATCCAATTATGCCTGGGCCGATGGCACCTCGATGGCATCGCCGCACGTCGCCGGAACGGCTGCGCTCATATGGGCGAAGAACCCGGGCTTGACTAATGTTCTAGTGAGATCGATCCTCCAACAGACTGCCCAGGACCTAGGTCCCGTCGGAAAGGATAATGTATATGGCTATGGCCTCGTGATGGCGCCGGAATATGGGGTAGATGTATCAGTATTGCCTGAATATCAGAGCGGTTTGAATGGCCAGACGCTCAACTACACCGTTACCGTCGTCAACGCCGGCAACGCCTCCGACACCTATGATTTGAGCGTGAACGATTCCTTGGGGTGGAGCCCGAGCGTTTCCCCAACCTCGCTTGCGGTTCCAGCTGGCGAAAACAGGACTTCGACGCTTAGCGTCACGATCCCGGACAATGCGGTAGGCTCCAATGATAATATAGCAGTGACCGCCAGCTCGCAGGCCGATAACACGGTGAGCGACTCCGACTCATGCGTGGCAACATCCAAAGTTGGCAGGGTGAAGGTGTCAAGCCCATATAAGAACTATCCATACTGGTTCAAGGGCAACCTTCACTCTCATACGGAAAACTCGGACGGGTCAAATACTGCTTATGAGATGATGACCGCCTACCGCACAAATGGCTATTCTCTCAACGCGATAACCGATCATAGATATTTGACAAATTCGGAACAATTTACCGATCTACCGTACTTCTTGGGGATAAATGGGGAGGAAGTGGGGTATGGTACACACATGCTCGCCATAGGCATCGAAAACTTGATCTCAAGTAGTGGAAGCGTGATCGATTGGGTGGATAACGTTTTGAGCCAGGGGGGAATAGCGATACCGGCTCACCCGGCCTACTTTGGTTGGACCTTAGATTCTCTAAGAGCAGCCGTGGATGCTGGGGCAAGGGGGATGGAGATCCACGGTGATGCAAATACCGGCCCGGCGGCCAGAGAGATGTGGGACACCCTCCTAAGCGAGAACAGGCTGGTGTACGGCTTCATGAACGATGATGCCCATTCCACGGGAAGCATAGGCAGATGGGGTTGGAATGTAGTCAACGCTGAGTCCTTGAATAAAGAGAACGTCCTCAAAAATCTTAAGGAGGGCAACTTCTACTGCGTGCAGAGCTCCCCTCCGGGGCCGGGGGTTGGACCCCAAATAGACAACATCATCGTGGAGAACGAAAATGTAATAGTGATAACCTCGCCAGGCGAATACGTCCTTTTCATAGGTGATAACGGCATACTTTTGGAAAACAAAGAGCTGGTCGATAATAAAGCTTCTTATATCCCCGCTCCATGGGTCAGCTACGTCCGAATGGAGGTTTATGGAGGAGGTGGGGTATCGTATACTCAGCCATTGTCGGTCTCATTCGAAGAGCCAAAGGCCGAGTTCAGCCTCGTCACCATTTACAAGGTTGGCCTTGATGTTGACCTCCAGCTGGAAAATGGATCAAAGCTCGTCGTCAAGTTCTACACCTACGGCTGCGAATATCGATGCGAGAACGTAGTATGGGAGGGCACGACGCCCGCACACGTGGCCTTTGTGGAAAACGTGCCACATCCTGAGAACAGGCCCGTGGAGAAAGTCACGTTAGTCCTAACTATGGACAACACCGAGGACGAGATCTCGACCATAACTAGTTTCGTCGTTACTGTGGACGACCTCTGGACTAGGCTAGGGGAAATCAGCTCTAGGTGGCCATACGCTCCGCCAGGGGAAAGGGATAATCTCTGGAAGGAGATCGCCGATTTATCAGCCCAGTGGTCTTTCGCACCTTGATGAAAGCTCTTTAGTCGACAACAAGCGGGTTCAGAAGAGGAGCCGCGAGCGCCCCTTAATTCTTTTTGAAAAGGGGCAATTGGGTGCCAAGGCGTTTTTAGATGGCAGGGCCTCCGATTTATCGGGTAAAAACAGTCCGAAAAATTTTAACCTAAACCTTTTATATAGGATAATGTAAAAATTTAATGCTAAGAGAGGAGGCAAAAAGTGAGGAGTGGGGAAATTTTAAAGCAGGGGGTTTTCTTCGCCCTAATCATTTCGATAGTATCTTCATTCATCATCATACCTGCTTTCTCTGGGCCTCAAATTTGGACGGAGGATGATCAAGGAAATCCGAGGACTGACTTTGAGTCCTATGAAAATGTTTACATCAGGGGATCAGGTTTCAACGAAAATGCCCAAATCAACATCATCATAACCCGCCCAGATAATGTAGGTGGAAATTATTCGACATCCAGCGATGAAAATGGATGGTTCCTCTACATTTACACCCTCGATGGCATGTTGGGGACCTACTACGTCACCGCTACTGATAATGTCAATTCAGCGAGCACGACCTTCGAGGATTCCCTAAAGCACCTTGAGGGTTACGATAAAACGGCATCGAGGTGGGAGAGGGGACTCCTAAATGGATGGAAAGAACTCGATTGGGTGCCCTACCGCATCAAATTTGCAAATCTCGATAATGGGACATCAAATTTCAACTTTAACGTCTACCACAACAACTTGCGTGTGGGCAAGGACGGCGTCGATAGGCTGAGAAATTTCCGCGTTGGGGATGTAAACGGAAATCCTGTGGAGAACGGCTCGGTCGATAATTATTCAGGTCCATTTTACAAGACCCCGGGAAAGAATTGTGATCGAGACATATACTACTCGCTCTCGGTTACCTTCACCACCCCATCCTCGGGATTGGACCGGTACGTTTACTGGGATGCCCATTTAGCAGTTGGTTCAAGTGGATGGCCGGGAAATAGTCTGCATGGATACACGGATATAACGGGAAACCAAGATGTCCCAATAGAACGCGCTCCTGTTCCCCTCGGCAGCATCTCGGGCTCGAAGTGGAATGACCTGAGCTACAATGGCATCTGGGATCCCGCTGAACCCGGGCTATCTGGCTGGACGATCCAGCTTTACTTCTTCGACCCTGTTGAAAACAGCTGGATTAACATAGATAATGAGAACACAGGTGGGGGAGGGAGTTATACTTTTAGTAAATTGGTGGCCGGTAATTATCGCTTGACCGAGGTCCCGAAGGAGAATTGGATGCAGACATATCCGTCCGGAATTCATTCCATCACTTTATTGGAAGGAGAGAATAGGACCGGCGTAAATTTCGGGAACGTCTTGGCCGTGCACGATGTTGAGGTTTCGGTGTCGCCAAGTTCTCAGGGCGGTTTAAATGGGGCGACGCTCAACTATACTGTCACCGTCGTCAACACCGGCAACGTTTCCGACACCTATGATTTAAGCGTGGGCGATTCTTTGGGGTGGGGCCCGAGCATTTCCCCGACCTCGCTCACGGTTCCAGCAGGCGAGAATAGGTCAGCGACCCTCAGCGTTACCATTCCAGGCAATACAACAGGTGGCACTCAGGACACGATAACCGTCACCGCCACCTCTCGAGCTGATAATACGGTGAGCGACTCCTTCGCGTGTGTTGCGAGGGTACTTGTCGCTAGAGGTGTCGATGTTTCAATCTCGCCTCCTTATCAAAGCGGGGTCCCTGGGGAAAACCTCATCTATGCTGTCACGGTCGCGAACACCGGCAACGTTTCGGATACCTATGATTTGACCGTCAGCGAAAATTTGAACTGGGGCCCGAGCATTTCCCCAATCTCGGTGACGGTTTTGGCCTTCAGCTCGGGCAACGCCACGCTAAGCGTAGTTGTGCCCCTGAGCGGAATCGGTTGCACAGAGGATAACATAACAGTAACTGCCAATTCGCGGTCAGATAACACGGTGAGCGACTCGGGTTCATGTATCGCCCACGCTACAATCGTCCGAGGGGTCAATGTTTCTATCTCACCCGATTATCGGAGCGGTTTGAACGGTGCAACGCTGAGCTATACTGTCACTATCACAAACGCGGGGAATGTTCCCGACAATTATGATTTGAGCGTGAATGATAACTTGGGCTGGTCCCCAAGTATCTCCCCAAGCTTGTTTAATCTAGCCCCAGGCGCCTCCGGTAACGCTTCGATGAGTGTAACTTTACCTTTAAATGCGACGGGCTGCACGGGGGACCTAGTAACGGTCACCGCCCGATCGAGGTCGGATAACGCGATTGTGGGCAGTGATAGCTGTATTGCCCACGTGACTATCGTTCGGGGTGTTGGGGTTTCGGTATCGCCCAGTTACCGAAGCGGTTTGAACGGTGCAACGCTGGACTATACCGTCACTGTTTCGAACACGGGCAACGTCGAGGATACCTACTCCTTGACATCTGCCGACGATGCGGGATGGTCGCCAAGTGTTTCGCCGACTTCTCTTACCGTGCCTCCGTGGGGGAACAGGACCGCGACGCTGAGCGTGACCGTGCCCTCGAATGCGATAGGCTGCACCAACGATAACATGACACTCACAGCAACGGGAACTGGGGTCAGCGACTCAGACAGCTGCATCGCCCACGCGACGATCGTCAGGGGCGTCGATGTCTCGATCTCGCCGAGCTACCAAAGCGGAGGGAATGGGGCATTACTTACCTATACAGTTACCGTTGCGAATACGGGCAACGTCTCCGACACCTACAACTTGACCGCAAATGATGGCGCAGGTTGGGGGCCGACCCTTTCCCCGACATCGCTTGCTGTGCCGCCTTGGGAGAGCAGGACATCCACCCTAACCGTGACCTTACCTTCAAACGCGTTTGGCTGCACCGTGGATAATGTGACGGTCGCCGCGACTGGAACTGGAGTAAGCGATTCAGCCTCATGCATAGCCCACGTCACCATCGTTCGAGCCGTTGAGGTTTCGATCTCTCCGAGCTATCAAACCGGCCTGCCGGGATCGACTCTTAATTATACCGTAACCGTCGCCAATACGGGTAATGTCTCCGATACATATGGCTTGGTCGCAGGCGAAAATCTGGACTGGGGCCCGACGGTCTCCCCGACCTCACTGACGGTGCCTCCATGGGAGAATAGGACGGCCACCTTAAGCGTCGCAGTCCCGGAGGACGCCCAAGGCTGTACTCGGGATAACATTTGGGTTGTCGCCACTTCACAGGCAAATCCAGCGATAAAGGACAATGACAGCTCCATCGCCCATGCTGGCTACGTCATCCGAGGGGTCGACCTCTCGGTATCGCCCAACCAACAGAGTGGCAAGCCCGGCGCCGTGCTAAGCTACACTGTAACCGCCGTTAACACTGGCAATGTGGAGGACAACTACATCTTGAACGTAGCCGATAATGAGAACTGGAGCTTGACAGTTTCCCCAACCTCGCTCGTGATCCCCCCAGGCAGCTCTGATAACGCATTGCTCACCGCCAGCATACCAGGAAAAGCCCGTGGGTCCACCAAGGACAACATAAAGGTGAATGCTGTTTCAGCCGAGGATCCCGAGGTGAGCGCTAGCGGCGTAGGGATAGCGAGCGTGGAGAACGTGAGGGGGGTTCTAGTCGAGATAACTCCCAGCTATAAGGGAGGCTTGCCAGGGACAATCCTAGTTTATTCGTGCAGGATCACGAACACGGGGAATGTCGAGGATACGTATGATGTGACGTTTTGGGACAACGAGAACTGGAATGTGGCGTTTACCATAGAGGCGATCCATCTCCCACCGTATTCCTGGGCAGAAACTACCCCCCTAAAAGTTACTGTGCCAGAAAATGCGGCCCCATGTACTGAAGATAACATAACCATCAGGGCTGTTTCGAGGTCGGATAACACGATCGAGAACAGAGATAGCTGCATAGCTCATAGGGATTGGGCGGAGCTGACCTTGATCACCAAGTATTTGGTCAACGTGGATTTAAACTTCTACAATGAGAACGGATCAAAAATTGCCCTGAGATTTTACGATTTCTCGGACAATTTCGAGGGCGAGAACGTCATCCTCGAGAATCTGACACCTCCAACTCAGGTCATCTTTAACGATAATGTTCCGCAGCCCCTCGGCAAGGGCATAAAGAAGGTATCCCTAGTGGTCCTGAATGAGAATGGATCAGTTATGCAAACCGTGCAGAATTTCATCGTGCGCAGGGACGATCTCTGGAGAAGGCTGGGTGAAATTAGCGCGGAGTGGCCCTACGCTAGTTTAGAGAGAAGAGATGTCCTGTGGGCTGAGCTCGCTGACATATCCACCCAGTGGCCATACGCGCTTTGATGAAAAACGAGGAAAAATCCCGGCGTGGAACCTTTCAAATTTTTGGGGTAACTAAGGATAATTCTAAAAAAAGCATCGATGTCTGATAGGGACAAGGATTGAAATGAAAAACGCTCTGCGCCAGTTTTAGGGGTGCATCAAATTTTGCTTAATCGACAACTTAATATCGTAATGCCCCCAATTAAAAATTGGGAGCCTTCTAGAAGAGGGATGCTTTGAAAAAGTTTCTGATGAACAAAATGAGGACCAGGTACAAAGAAAGTCAAAAAATGAGGTTAAAGTCTAAAGTTTCCATTTTAATATGTTTGTTGCTGACCGTCTCTATTATCTACTCCGCGCAGGTTCCAACAGCGCATTCTTGGGGAGGAAACACTCATCGGTTCATTACACAGAAAACCGACAATATTATGCCGAGTAGTTTGAGTTGGTTTTTCACGGGATATTCAAGCACCATCGAGAATTATTGCACCAAGCCCGACGATTGGAAAGGCACCGACAATTATGAGGAATATAGGCATTGGTACCATGTGAACATCCCCCACGACGAGAGCGATTACGAAGATGGAGTGTTGCCATGGGCCGTCGAGGACAACTTCGGCACGTTCGTGCAGTATTTGAGCGAGAACGACTGGGATCATGCAGCGCAGCTCGCAGGCGTGATAGGGCACTACATAGAAGACGCATCTATGCCGCTCCACGCAACTTCAAACTACAGCCCGGGCGGAAAACATACGGCTTATGAAAGTCAAGTGAATTATCAGATAAGTATAGACAACGTGAACGCTGACGTGCCGGGGTTCGTGCCTTATAAGCTTGATAACATTTTCAATTCGACGATGCAGTTGTTAACAGAAAGTTACCAGTTTGCTGAAAACAAACCAGATAATTTGAATTATTGGTTAACACGGGGTATCTTGTGGAATGAAAACATAAAGGGAATAACGGAGAATAGATTGCGCACCGCGACACAGTATTTGGCGAATGTCTGGTATACGGGAATGGTTCAAGCGGGTTTGGTTATAGCAACAAAAAGTGTTGAGGTTTCCGTCTCGCCAAGCTACCAGAGTGGTATGCCTGGGGTGACGCTCATCTACACTGTGGCCGTCAAGAATAATGAAAATGTTTCTGACAATTACTTCCTCGAGAACACGGATAATATTGGTTGGAGTCTATCGCTCGATAACAACCTCCTGGCGATCCCAGCGGGCGAGAATCGGACGACGACACTTCGCGTCACCATCCCTGAAAATGCGGTCAGCTGTACCGAAGACAATATAAGCGTCACCGTCACCTCGCTGACGGATAACACTGTTGAAAACAGCGCGAGCTGCATTGCCCATGCGGTGACGCTTGCTTGGACGGGCTCGGTGACGTTCAAGCTTGAGAACCTGTACGCGCTCAACCTGTACAAGGACAACCTCTGGCTCTACCAGGGCTCCAAGCTCGTCGTGAAGTTCTACACCTACGAGAACATTTTAGAGAATGAGACCGTGATCCATGAGAACTTCACCCTGCCTTGGAAGGTGGTCCCAGAGAACGAGAATGTGGCGCACCCAAGCGGCATAGGCGTCAAGAGGGCCAGGCTCGACCTAACCGGGGACAATACAGAGAACGTGATCTCGACCATAGCGAGCTTCATCGTGACCAAGGGCATTCTATGGGGCAGGTTGGGGGAAATCAGCTCTAGGTGGCCATACGCTCCGTCAGGGGAAAAGGATGCCCTCTGGGAGGAGATCGCCGATTTATCGGTCCAGTGGGCCTATGCGCTAGCATGAATAGATCAGAAAAACTCAGGTTGAGAGGTGTTGCTAAACAAGTTTTTAATCATTTTCATCTTTAGATAATCAGAGTAACTCAATAGGGGTATCGATGTGGTCAAGAGTTTTGGACTTCGAGTAATGTTTATTTTATTCGCATCAGCCATCGTATCTTTTTCTATTTCTATCCCCATGCCAGTTTGTTCGTCGGAGACCATCTCCCATCCAGGGGGCAAAATATTTGAAGTCGCTCAAGCCGAGACCTTCACTCTCCGTTATAGACTCGGGTGGGATGAAGTTGGCGTGGATGGGTACTACAGTATCGGTATCTATTGGGACTGTCCTGAAAATCACCCATATGAGAATTTCACAGTCCTGTACGCAAGGGCATTCTTCGACAATAACGGCGATAACCTGCCAGATCTGGGAGTTAACCCGATAGATAACACTGTAAACCTCTCCCGGGGACCTGGGATCGATGGCGATAGGTGGGCATTTGGGGTAAGTAACGCGACGGGCGATCCTAGAGATGGGTACTTCAACGTCGACATATACATGAGGGCTGCGAGCGGCGATGGAACCCCCCACATTCCTACAGATAACCATCCGATTTGGCACACGATGGACTCCTTCAGAATTGCGGAGTCCGATATTGTCTTCGTACCTGCAGATGTAATTACAACGCGCATAATGGGCCGAGGCGTCAACGTGTTTATTTTGCCAGGGGAGAAGAGCGGATTGCCTGGGGAAGTGGTCAGATACCTCGTTCATGTTGTCAATATGGGTAATATGCCCGAAAATTGCTCCCTAACCGTCAGCGATAATTCTGGTTGGAATCCGATACTCGCGTCTGCTTCGCTATCGGTGAATCCAGGTGAGAATAAGACGGTAGAATTAAGCGTTTCCATCCCTGATAATGCAGCCCTCTATGATGAGGACGTTATTCGCGTCACCGTAATTGGGGCAGGGATGGAAGCCTCGGCTAGCTGTTTGGCGATCGTTAGTCCCTCCCGGGGCTTTGATGTATCGATTTCCCCAAATCGTATGAGCGGCTCGCCTGGGGCGACGTTGATTTATTCTATAATAGTTGGGAATACCGGGGGTGTTACCGATGACTACAGTTTAACCGTCAGCGGCAATACGAACTGGAATCTCGCGTTTTCAGAAAATCTGCTTATGGGCATCCCGCCTGGTGAGAATGGGTCATCAACACTCAGCGTCACGATACCTAGCGATGCAAGTGAAGGTGATTTAACTACTGCAACAGTTAGCGTAACTTCGGTGGGAGACCCAGCGATGGTGAAAAGTGCAGTTTGTGAAGCGGTCGTAGCCGTAACTGAAGAAAAGGGGTATTCGCCTGCGCTCTTGATCGCGATTTCTTTAGCTGTGGTAGCGG
>Ga0315307_1001485_pt1 | contig 10490 bp, 10 predicted proteins | sample TDP2_MG_FD_203079 | JGI IMG/M metagenome (GOLD analysis project Ga0315307, IMG submission 203079) | Freshwater sediment microbial communities from Lake Towuti, South Sulawesi, Indonesia - TDP2 | ecosystem: Environmental > Aquatic > Freshwater > Lake > Sediment | place: Indonesia: South Sulawesi... | reverse complement strand
CGACTGTGTCTACGAGCTCGGAAAGCCAGGGATGATCCTTCCTCCATCCTGAGCCCTTTGCGTCGAGGTGCTCAGCCATGCCGCGTACACCGTTCAGGATTCGCCCCCGGTTCGGTGGCGAGGCCGTGACCAGTGCCGCCAGCTCTGCGCCTAGACTGTCAAGGTCGACTGCATGAAGGCGGGCCAGCACCCTACCTGCCTCCAGCCGCGTATCACAGCTCCATGCTGTCGCAGCTACCTTCTCGGTGACCAACGCCGCACCCGGACCCTCGGCAGCACATCCAAGGAGCCGGGGGACGGGTATCCCATGCCCGCTCAGCTCTCGCAGCGCGAGAGCGTGCTTGCGGGCCAGCCGCTCAGGTGACAGCCCCACGTAGTCCCTGCAGTTGGGCTCATACATCTTCAGTACATAGTCGGCCGCGCCCATGCCGGGGATGTCGAGCGAGCAATCCCATACCCGACTGCTCTTGCCTTGCCCGATCTGGGACGCCGACCGCATCGTGGTATCGTCGCGTCCAAGACATAGGGCAAGCCACGTGGTGACACTCACCTCGCCGCCTGGGGCCGGCTGGCTCACGCTTCCGCCTCTCTGTTCGTGCGTTCCACTACGCGCAGGCTGAGCCCGCGCTCATCGTATCTCCGAGGCGTATGGCTCACGCTCTGAACGGGGGCGCGGCTACCCGCTACAGCGCTCCTGCCTGGCATGCCTTGAGGAGCTGGTCGGCTCGTTCCTGCGCCCGCGCCCGGTAGTGTTCCTCCAGGTAGATGCGCTCCCCCACCAGGGCGAGCATGACATCCCGGAGGCGGGAGGGGCCTTGGAAGCCTCCCGGGGTCACGGAGCCGCCGGAACTCAGGAAGATCGAGTAGCCAGTCCGGAGGGCATCCAGTAGGCTCTGCTCGGACCGGCCCTTGGCGAAGACTATCGTCCGAAACGGACTCGCAAACGCAAGCGTGTGGCTATCAGTCACGCTCGTCAGGATGGGCCGACGGCCGACGAGATCACGGGTCTCCATCAGGCCCGCCATCACTGGCGTGGGGCGGTCGAAGCCGTCGAGGCCGAGAGCGTCGAAGTTGGCGACAAGCTGCTCGCCAGCCAGTCGCTCCCGGTCACCTCCGCCGCCGGTGTGGCACACGAGGGCCAGCCCGTTCTGGCTGTGGATGTGGGTGACGATCTGCTTCGGGTCTACGCTGGTCGGGACGGTGCGGCCGATGCCGAGGGCGAGGATCTCGAACTGCGCACCCATCACCTCCTCGCCGCGGATCGCGGCGAAGCCCGGCACCCAGCGCTGCGCCCACTGCTTTCCGATGAGCGAGCCAGTGGCCTCGAAGTGGTCGGTGAGCGCGGCGAAGTCCATGCCCGCCGCGATGCATTCGAGAATGACCTGCCGGGGGCTTCCGCTGCCATCGGAGAGCAGGGAATGCATGTGGAGATCGCCCACCAGCACCTCACGATCCGGGAGCACGGTCCGCAGGTCTACGAACACCTGCGCCGCGCGCTGGAGGCCCTCCAGCGTCCGGCCCCACAGGCCGACGATAGGACGGCCGGTCTCGCTCCGGAAGGCGACGCGGCCCTGCTGTGATCCGCGTGTCCAACCGCTCGGGTCGAAGCCCGCCGCGCGCAGCGCGCTCTCCCGGCCCTCCCACCCGAAGGTGATCACCGGCCCGTGCGCGGGCATGGCCACCGCGCTTGCTTTGACGGCGAGCACACCGCGCAGCCCCGTGACTCGCTTGCCCTCCTCTGCCGGCATGCGCGAGGGGAAGAGCGCCGTTGCCTCGGCAACCGGGAAGGCCAACAGGCTGCTCACTCGCTCCACTCGCACGGGTACGGGAAGTCGCGACCAGAGCGCGTCGGCGAGCGCCGTCGTGATGGGCTTCCCGGCGATCAGGGCATCGAGCAGCTGCTGCTGGCCGCCGGGCACGGGGGTGATCGGGTTGTAGGTGGCAAGGCCGCGGAGTGGATAGGCGATGCGCCGGCCCGTGATCGGGTCGGAGCAGACGGCCAGCTCGAACTCGCCATGGCGCTCCATCGTCAGCGGGAGCCCCGCCTGACGCCACATCTCATCAATGCGCTCCCGCCACTCCCTCAACTCATCTGCACTCGGATGCAAGAACTCCGAGATGGACCCGATCGGGATTCCGGCCACCATAAGGCCCAGGCTGTACTGCCTCCGGCCGGTGTGACGCGCCGATCCGGTGACGTTCGCCTCCCAGATCGCGGGACCGCGCGGGTCGGCGGCACAAGAGGCCAACGCCGAGGGCAGGTCCGCCGGAGGCCGGTTGCTCTTCATGAGGATGGCGGCCAGCGCTTCCGCGTCGCGCACGTACTGCTCTCGCTCCGCCAGGCCCTGCACTGAGATGCGCTCGACGCACTCGCGCTGTTTTGGAACCGCTTCTTCGGTCCACGCGGCGAGCGTGGCCGCGCGCAGCCGCGCCTCCGGTGAGAGCTGCGCGTCGGCCAGCACCTGCCCGACCGCGGCGTGCAGCTTCGCCACCCGCGCCACCAGAGGGGCGACGGCCGCGTCATTCTCCGCGTCGATCTCGGCGAACATCCCCGGCAGATCCAGGCCGCGCACGTGGGGCGCGAGGTACGGCGGAGGATAGCCCTCGGTCGTCTTGTACGCGACGGCCCAGGCGAGGCGCGTCTCCGCCGGGAGGTAGTCGCGGGCGATGAACAGGCCGATCGTGTCGTCATGGTGCCGCACATAGGGAAACTCCGCGAGAGCGATGGCAAGCTCGAGGCTCCAGCCGCTGGCGCTCTTCGCGACCGCGGAACGCGCGTGCGGGGGACCCTTCTCCCAGACCGGATCGCCTTCGCACTTCTGCTCCTGCCTGCCATCGCTCGTCACACTGATCGAGCGCGGCGGCCCGTCGTGGATGTGCATCGTGTCCAGGTACACGATGGCCCGCTCGCCCTGCGTGGTGTTCCAGATCGCGCGGCAATCCAGCCCGATAAGGAGCGTTCGGCCGTGCTGGGCGAGATACAGCGTCGTCGCCTGGTTGGGATGGTCGAGGGAGACCTCGGGGTTCTCCTCGTAGAACGCGGTCGAGGAGAGAGCTTGACGCCAGCAGTCATCGTCCAGCTTCCCGTCGAGCCGTGGCGCGGAGGTCACTGTGGGGATGGTGAATTCCGGGATCGGATAGAGAAGGGGGAGGCCGGCCCGCGCGGGCAGCGCGATGAGCACCAAGCCGATGGTGCAGCACAATGCGAGCGTCCAGGCGCGGCCGCCAGCATGCCACATATCCCAGCTCCTCTCTGCGGTCCAGTCGGCGTCAGTGAGTCATGACTGAGACCCAGGTGTCGTGGAAGACCTGTGACCGATCCAGCTCCGGGTGTTGTTCGACGTAGACGTCAGTCCACTTCCACTGTACGGATTCTCTTGCATCAGGGTAAGAGCCGTGATGCAAGAGAATCTGTAGAATCGAAACGCGCGCTGAAGTGTGGTGTCTAAGCTGGCGTCGCAGCCAGAGGCCCACCCACCTTCGCCCCTCGCTTCTTTGCCGACATGCGGAGTAATGCAGCGTGAGTGAGACCGGTGTCAGGGGCGGGTGACACGGGCAGGTGGGGCCTTGTGGACGATCTTCAGCTCGAGTGTGTCCCCCGCCTTTATGGATACGTGTTCCGCGCGGGTGCCGTCTCCTTCGATCGCCGCCATGAGATCGGTGCTTACCCAGTAGTTGCCCGGCGGCACGCCGGTGAACTGGAAGCTGCCGTCCGTGGCGCATCGCATGCTGCCGCCCCACTTGCCGATCCGCTCGCCCACCGGCTCGAGGTGAACGTGGACCTCCGTTGTGGGAACGTTTCCCTCATCATCCACCACCCTCCCCCGGAGGATGCCGGTGCCTTCCATGACCAGTTTGATGGATTGGGTGGGGATGGGGTAGATCTCGAAAATCGAGTTAGTGAGGTGCAGCGACGCCGCTTGGCAGCGGAGGTGGGTGAAGCCGATCGGCAGGGAACTGATCTCGAAGCGGCCTTGGCCGTCGCTCGTCGTTGTCTGGGAGCCGGCCAGAGTATAGCCCCGGCCATCAATCCCCAGGAGGTCTCGGGTGTACACCTTTGCCTGGCTGATGGGTCTGCCCTGAAGATCGGTCACGGTGCCCTTAAGGCTGGCGGCGCGGGCCAACTCTACAACGAGGTCATGATACGCGTTGGCCGCGTTCTCGTAGCGCCCCACCTCTCGGGGGGCATAGCCTTCGGCCTGGATGGTGATGATATAGTGACCGGCCGGGATCTTCTCGATGCGGAAGGCCCCCAGAGCATCGCTTCGGCCCCGCATTATCTCTTTCGAGCCGCCTCGCGCTGGAGGTAGGGAAAGGATGACTTCGGCCCCGGCGATGGGCTTGCCAGTTGACATGTCATAGACATCGCCTTGCACCAGTCCCCCGTCTACGGGCTTGATCGGAGCGGAGGCGGCCCGCTGGTCAATCAGCACCACCCCCCGGGGTGTGGCAAAGTCTGCGGGAAAGACGACAGGGCCGCCCCCGATGTAGACATCCAGCCTCGGCGCACCAACCGGCTGCCTGTAGTTGGGGCTGCTCGTGTTCGCGAGGGTCTTTGGGTCGTTGTAGGCCCGGTGCCAATTCTCGGGAACCCAGACGGTGAAGCTCCAGTCGAGGCGCGTCTCTGGGCTCTGCTCCGGGTCCTGGTCCGTCTTGCGGAGGAAGTGGTTGTAGCTGGGCCCGTCGTGAAGTACGATCTCGAGACGCGGGGCGCGGATGCCGGCAAAGGTCTTCAGCGCATCCATGAACTGTTCGCTCTTCTGGCAGCGGTAGAGAAACTGCCACTGCCCCCCGCCGTGAGGCGGGCCCTCCCACCAGCCGACCCGAGTCGGAAGATTCGCCATCTCAACCGCGCCAAGGGGCCAGCCCGCATCCTGGACGGGGCTATTGCCATGCCCTACCGAGATCAGGCAGAGGCCCGGCCTTGCTCCCAGCAGGAGCAGGCAGGGGATGAGCAAGAGGCCAATCTTGATGAGGTCCCATTCTCTGTTAGTTCTCATCTGATCCTCCTCCGGGAAGAGCTTGCGAACCATCTATAGGATTAGACTTCCTGACTCCGGCAAGTGTTCCAGGATCCTCAGAAGGGCCCCGGACGCTCTCGTGGGGAGTCTCTCGAATCATGGTCTCTCACCATGATTCAAGAGACTCTGTAGGCACCGAAATCAGTAGGGGATTGCCTTGGGCAAGGCCGGGGTAGGGGGCAAACGCTGTCGTTGGCTGCGCAACTGTTGAGGTGCTCCCCGTTGCTTGATCCACCTGCGACGGGATCCTTCGACCCGATTGGGTATAGGACACCTTGCGTAGGTGGTGGAGGAAAACGACCTGGGATGGGAACTTGCCGGCCAATCCAGTGGTCGGCCATTGTTGGCTGGTAACTCACCTGGAGCCCAGCGCGATAGGCCTTCCGAGGGCCCAGAGCGCCTCATCGGGTGGTGTGACCGGCGCACACGAAGCCACTGAGGAAGGGACTCGTCTGGCGACAGCGCGGCATTCTGGAGCCGGTTGCGCCTCCAGTCGCCTCTGGGCTACTATAGGTTTCGATGTTCTCGAGTCGTCGCCGGCTGCCAAGGGGCTGTTGTCGAGTGTCAGCATTCCCGGGGCCAAAGCACTCTTGGCGCCGCGCCAGAAGGAGTCAAGGATGAGAAAGCACACGTACCTGCTGGTCACGGCCGGGCTGCTGGTCTCTGCTTCGGCCCTCCTATACTGGCTGCACTATCTGCTTTTCCGTGACGCCCACCATATCTGGATCTACCTGGTGGGGGATGTGGCGTTTGTGCCGCTGGAGGTGCTGCTGGTTGTCGTGGTGATAGAGCGCCTGCTGAGCAGCCGGGAGAAGCAGGCTGTCATGGATAAGCTGAACATGGTGGTAGGCGCTTTCTTCAGTGAAGTGGGGACACGCCTACTCGGGGATCTCACTGTTGCGGTGCAGGCCGGGCAGGAGGTCAGGCAGCGGCTTGCCCCGCACCCGAATTGGGAGAAGCACGACTTCGCAAAGGCTTACGAATTCGCGCAAGGCTTCACGCAGAAGTTGAGCCCGAGCATGCTCGATCTGAGAGCGCTTCGGGAGCTGCTCGCGGGGAAGCGCGAGTTCCTGCTGCGGTTGCTCGAGAACCCCAACCTACTACGGATTCTCTTGCATCAGGGTAAGATCCCTGATGCAAGAGAATCTCTCAGAAGGGCGCCAGACGCTCTCCTAGGGAGTCTCTTGAATCATGGTCTGTCACCATGATTCACGAGACTCCGTAGAACACGAGCGCTTCACAGACCTGCTGTGGGCGATCTTCCATCTCGGAGAGGAGCTTAGCGCAAGAGAGTCGCTGGAGGGCCTACCGGAGAGCGACCTGGAACACCTGGCGGGGGACTCGACCCGGGTATACTCGCAACTTGCCAGCCAATGGATCGCCTACGCGCAACACCTGAAAGCGGACTATCCCTTCCTCTTCTCACTGCTAGCCCGCACCCATCCGCTCCAGGAGCAGCCTTCCGCGGTGATCAGTTGATCAGCTCAGTGTCTTGGTAGTTGCCGAGGGGAGAGCGCCGCTCGGATCAGGACGCGTGTAGAAGCGCGGTAGGGCGGGGGCCGGATGTCCCTTCGGCTGCGCACCCTCGGCCCCTTGTCCGACGGCCGGGGCTCGGGCCTCTGGGGCTCAGAGCCGGCATGCTGCTGCACCACAGTTCTGCTCCGAGCCTTCTTTGGGAGGTGGAGGCATCAGCCGAGCAAGCCGTGGGCCACGAAGGGTGCTACCAGGCTTCCGTCTCGTCCGCACAGCCAGCCGAATACGAGCCCATGTATGAAGGCAAGGACGAAGTATGGCCAGGCTTGGTAGTAGCCGAGGTGAGCGACGGAGAAGAGTGCCGCCTGCAATACGATGCCGGGCCCCAGACCGTACCGCGAGATGAAGAGCGGCTGGAGGTAGCCGCGGAAGACGTTTTCCTCGGACCAGGAGGCGACGAGGAAACCGAAGGCCACCGACAGGAGCACGCTAGCTGCGGACACAGTGGCCGCGCCCGCCGCGGGCTGAGGCGGCTTGAGGCCCAGGAGCCGCGTGCCAATGACCGCGAAGGCGAGGGTTATCAGGCCCAGGAGGATGGCGGCAAGTAGACCGCGGACGATCTCGCGCCCGAGACGCTCGCGGCGCCATCCTAACCCCTGCCAGGAAGTGCCCGCAAGGCCGAAGAGCCCTCCCCCGATAACCGCCACCGAGAGCACGACAATCAGCCCGAGCAGGAACGCCGCTCCCCGCCACGACGGTTCGAAATCCACCGCCCCCCACCACCGCCGCATGAGCAGGGCACCGATGGCGCGCGTCCCGCTCAGGGCCACCATCAGGCCCAGGCCGAGGACAGCGCGCGCTGACTCCAGACCGCCTTCTCGTCAGCCGTCTCCTCGAATGGCATCAATGGCCTCCCAGTACGCGCGGAGGCTGGAGCGCCCCCGCTTCGTGAGTTGGTAGCTCGTGTTCGGCATCTTGCCGCGAAAGGACTTGGTTACCTCGACGTAGCCTCTCTCTCCCAGCCGAGTCATGTGGGTGGAGAGGTTCCCCTTGCTCAACCCCAAGGTCTGCTGGAGAAAGGTGAAGTCAGCAGAGTCTACGCCGGAGAGGATCATCAGGATGCGCAGACGCGCCGGCTGATGGATAGTGGGATCAAGGTCGCGCATGGGCCGGCTATCTCTCCTATTCGTGCGGCTCGGGGCTCGCGGCCAGCCTCCGCAGCCGCCGCAGCGCGACTCGGCTGTAGAGGTGTCCGGAAAGCGCGGCTACGAGGCCGTAGCCAACCGTCGGCACGAACATGTCAACCATGGGACCCATCCCGATCGGTACGCCGGTCACAAGGAGGACCGCGTGGACTGCGTAAAGCCCTGGCCAGAGAAACATGAAGGGGCTGCCAACTCGGCCCATCTTCAGCCCGAGATAGACGAGAAACGGCACAGCATACAGCGCCGAGATGGGCTGCATGAGCCTGATCGGGTAGAGTTCCAGGAGACCAAGCCCCACACTGGCGAAGACGCAGAACATGAACAGGAAGGCGACCAGCATGAGGCCCTTGGGCTCTCCGACTCCGGCACACGCTCCGAGCGAAACGCTTCCCTCGCCCTGGTACAGCCGCTCACTGATGCCACGAATAATGCGGGCCGCGCCGATGAAGCTGAACCACAGCCACCACGCCGTGAACCCGCATAGCGCCAGCAGGGATACAACTGACAGCACCCGCCTGTGCTCGACATGGGCCCACGCGGTGAGCAACGACAGGCCCCCGAACAGGCAGAATCCCGCCGCGAAGATCACAAGAGAGGCCACCACCGGAAGGGTCCGGCTCTGCGCGTAACGACGCGTCCACTTCGGGATCTCCCTCAGCGGAATCCCTGCACCAGCCTGGGAATCCTCGGGTTCTGGTCCCACTTGTCAGCTCCTTTGTTCAATCATCAGGACTAGTTTGTACCACAAACCAAGCGTGTTGTCAAGAGCGATCTGAAGGTGCCTGTGGGCCGACGCCAGAGGGCTGAGGATTGTCTCCGCCTCGGCCCGCGGAGGGGCCGGGGATTGCCATCTCTGGGTCCGGTAGGAGGGTCACGATCGCCCTGCTCCGAGCCGTTGTATACGGGAAGGAGTTTGGAAACGTCGAATCGTCCGGCGGGGGCCGAGGAAGAAGGAGTGCGAAACGTGGAGAACGGCCTGGGGCCGAAGCAGCGGGCCAGTGAGAGACTGACTGGGACGCTCCAGGAGCTGATGGCACACTACGGCGTCCCAGGAGTCAGCGTGGCCGTCACCGCCGAGTTCAGGATCAGCTGGGCCAAGGGCTATGGATTCGCGAATGTCGAGACCCAGGCGCGGGTTACGCCGGATACCATCTTCCAGGCGGGCTCGATCAGCAAAGCGATCACTGCCGCGGGGGCGCTGCGCGCGGTCGAGGAGGGCCGGATCTCGCTCGACAAGAGCATCAACCAGTTCCTGCGCTCCTGGCAGCTTCCCGAGAACGAGTACACGATGGCCACGCCCGTCACGCTCCGGCACCTGCTCGGACACACGGCCGGCACGACGGTCGAGGGGTACTTCGGGTACTTCGCGGAGGAGCCGCTGCCGACGCTTCTAGAGGTGCTCGAGGGGCAGGCGCCAGCGAAGACGCCGCCGGTCCGGGTGGATCTCCCTCCGGGCACGACCTGGCGCTACTCCGGAGGCGGATACTGTGTTGTTCAGCAAGCGCTGATTGACGTATACGGCAGGCCATTCCCTGAGATCATGGAGGCGAAGGTGCTCGCGCCGGTTGGCATGGCCTCCAGCTTCTTCACGGAACGCCTGGAGGGGCCGCGGGAGGGCGCAGCAGCCTGGGCTCACCGCGCCAATGGGTCAGTTCTGAAGAGCAAGTGGCTCGGGTACCCCGAGATGGCGGCCGGGGGTCTGTGGTTGAGGCCGTCCGACCTCGCGCGGTTCGTGATCGCGCTGCAGCGCGCGCTTCAGGGCGACGGGCGGGGCGGTATCTCTGTCAATGCGGCCACGCAGATGGTCAGCACCACCGTAAGTGGCGAGCACGGGCTGGGCCTCGAGCTTACCCAGGGCAACTACTTCCGCCATGGCGGCGCAAACCCGGGCTACACCAGCCTGCTCATCGGCCACCGGAAGGCCGAATGCGGCGCAGCTATCATGACCAACTCCGAACACGGAGCTTCGCTGATTCCAGAGATACTCGCGGCGATCGCAGCGGAATACGAGTGGCCCGAGTACTTCACGGAAGGACTGGGCGGGTGAGCATACAGCCGGTCCCGACACCCGCAGCAGAAGCGGTGGTCGCCAGGGTGTGGCCTCACTACGCACTGGCTGCGCCGACCGTGTGCGGCCCGACCCAGGTCGGGCTCAACGACCACCACCTGGTCACCACGCCCGAGGGCACTTACGTGCTCCGGGTGTATCGGCGCGGGTGGCGGACGGCGGAGGAGATCGCCTACGAACTCGCCGTCCTCGTCCATCTGGAGGCCCGCGGAGTCCCCGTCTGCGCGCCCTGAGCCGGCGCCGCAGGATGCCCCTGGCCAGCAGGGAGCCGCCGCCCCAAGCCGCTCGCCCGCCATGGCGGCCGAAGGCCTAGCCATAGATACTTACCGGACGCAGGTTCGAAGTGTCGGAGTGCCTCCGGGCATCAACCCCGGTAGGGCGGAAAGGCCTCGCCGAATGCCGAATAGGATGTTACCTTGGCCTCGGAATCCGCGTCCCTGTAAGTGCGGGAAGAGTGAGGAGTAGATGACGCTGACGGACGGACAACTCGTCGAGCGCGTGCGAAGCGGTGACCGCGACGCATTCGGGGATCTTGTTGGCCGCTACCGCGACATGGTCTATGGACGTTCGCGCAATGAAGTAACGTTGCGCGAACGTCTTTCTTCAGGCATTTCCTACGGATTCCCTTGCATCAGGGTAAGATCCCTGATGCAAGGGAATCTCTCAGAAGGGCGCCAGACGCTCTCCTGGGGAGTCTCTTGAATCATGGTCTCTCACCATGAT
>Ga0315307_1001483_pt1 | contig 10492 bp, 9 predicted proteins | sample TDP2_MG_FD_203079 | JGI IMG/M metagenome (GOLD analysis project Ga0315307, IMG submission 203079) | Freshwater sediment microbial communities from Lake Towuti, South Sulawesi, Indonesia - TDP2 | ecosystem: Environmental > Aquatic > Freshwater > Lake > Sediment | place: Indonesia: South Sulawesi... | reverse complement strand
TTTCCACGGAGTTCATATTCGAGTCTAGTCTCGTCTTCGCCGGGCGGCAACAAATGCACCAGTGACAATATACTGATGGATACTTAGCTTATATGTCCATTTTTTAGAACAAACGGATTATGCTGTGAGTGCTACGGGGCCTCATTATGATAGTGGCGTAGTCTTGGTTGTTGGGTTTTCAAGTTTTTGTTGGCTTTGTTTTTTATCAACACTCCCCTCGGTGATAACAACTGTAGTAATGTTGAGTCAAAATTGATTGTGGCGCCGCCGGTCGGATTTGAACCGACGACCAACTGGTTAACAGCCTCAGCCTTCTATTACGCTAGAAGTCAGCTGCTACTACCGTGCTGAGCTACGGCGGCATCGTCGCGGCGCTGCTATTCTTGAGAACCTTCATCCATATTTAAGTTTACTCAGCGCACAAGGAGGATAGCATTCTTTCGACCTGGCTACGACCCCCTGCGAAAATCCTTCTTTTAGAAGAAGAAGGTATAAGGCATCTCACCACTTCTTCTTTGAACCGAGTCCAAAATATATGTGGCGTTAAAATAATAAGTAATTAATCATGAGGAGAAAATAGGCTGCCATTGTCAAAGCATGGGTTTGACACGGTTGTTGTCCGTTTTGGAGGAGAAATCGGCATCAAGGCCGATTGGACCAGAAAACTGTATGAACGACGCCTACTCACCAACATTAAGGCAGTCTTGAAGAAACATGCCATTTCCTATACCAGATTCGTCAGAAGGTTTGGGCGACTCTACATCAAGACCGTTCAAGCTAAAGAAGCCGCAGAAAAGCTGAGCCGAGTTTTCGGCGTTTCCTCACTCTCGCCAGCCTTAGAAACCACCTCAAACCTAAACGACATCTTAAACGTCAGCATCCGCCTTGCCCACTCAAGTTTCAAAAAGGGAAAAAGCTTCGCCGTGCGCTGTCGCAGAGTTGGAAAGCATCCTTTCACAAGTCAAGACATCTGCCGAAAAATCGGACACGGAATAATCGCTTCACTTCCCGGACTGAATCTGCAGGTTGATTTGACTCATCCTGAACAAACCCTGCATGTTGAGGTGAGAGAAGACAACGCTTACGTGTTCATCGACATCATTAAAGGAGCAGGTGGCTTACCCCTCGGCACTCAACCTAAGCTAGTCTGTTTGTTGAATGGTGACGCCTCATCCGCTGTAGCTTGCTGGATGACTATGAAACGCGGTTGCCCAGCCATATTGGTTTATTTTAAAGACGATGTGCTGACCAAAAAGTTAAGCACTGAAAGAGTGATCGACACTGCTAAAAGGTTGATGGAGTGGTCCACGGGATTTCCAAGAAAACTGTATGTGATAGAACACCGTCAAAACTTTCAGAAACTCGCTCGCAAACATCCGCAAGAACTGAGTAGTCTCTTGCGTAGGCGCTTGGGGCTCAAGATAGCTCAAGGTATAGCCCGAATTAAGAACGCTGAAGGCATAGTCACTGGAGATTCACTTGGAAAAAAGGCAGCTCAAACACTTCACTCGTTCAGAACACAAGACGAAGCCGCCAAAGACTATCCTATCTACAGACCTCTGCTTGGATTAGATGAACACGAGATTGAGGAACTTGCTCGAAAAATCGGCTTAGAAAAAGCAATCCTCCACGAACCAAAAAGCAGAGCAGAGAGAAAAGAGGAGCAAATAGCCACAATAAAGCTTGAGGACATTAAACGGCGTGAAAAAGAACTGAACACCGAAAAAATGACCGAGGAAGCACTGAAACTACCTAAGGTTCTAAGAGTCTAAGCCAACTAACTAGTGCCAGCTCAGTTACTCTTAAATTATTTCGCTCAACCATCTCTCATGTCATGTCAACCGCTGACATCGCGGTCAGAGTGTTTCGCACACTGGAACCCGAGGACTTTCGTGTATTGCAAGTCATCGAAGCAGACATGGCACGTCACAGATATGTCCCAGAAAAAGAACTGCGGAGACTGACCAAGCTAAACCTCAGGGAACTAGATTTTCGCTTGTCTCGTTTAGGCAAATTTGGCCTAATAGAACGCCAGAGTGGACCCTACACGGGCTACGTGCTCTACACAGTTGGCTACGACTGTCTGGCAATCAACGCCTTGGTCAAGGCAGGCATGCTCGAAGCGTTCGGCAAACCACTCGGAGTCGGCAAGGAATCGGACGTTTACGACGCTCTCACGCCTCAAGGCGAAAGGGTCGCGGTTAAGTTTCATCGCCTGGGCAGAAGTAGCTTCCGTCAAACTAGACGAGTTCGCGGCTACATCGCCCAGCGTCACCACATTAGCTGGCTCTATCAGTCACGACTCGCGGCCGAGAAAGAGTTTGAAGCCTTAAACCTCGTTCACCCTCACGGCGTGGCTGTTCCCAAACCAATCAACCAAAATCGCCATGTGGTCGTTATGGGAATGATTGAAGGAGCCGAACTCGCAGAGTTCAACGAAGTTCTGAACCCAGACAAAACGTTAAGAGAGATTCTCTCAAACATTCGCAGAGCCTATGCTTCCGCTGGTGTGATACATGCTGATCTCAGTGAATTCAACATTATTCTACAGCCAAACTGGCACATACTCATCATAGATTGGCCGCAATACGCCACAAAAGACCATCCCAACGCTGAACAGTTGCTTGAACGAGACATACAAAACATTGTGCACTTCTTCAAGAGAAAGTTCAAGGCCAAAACCACTCTGAATGAAGCCTTAAACTACGTTAAGAAATGATGCTTCTCGGTTGACTGCTCTAAAGCGTTTAACTTGCGGCTTAACCGTACGTCCAAAACAACCTGATGCCAGTTGGGTCCTGTTGGACGCACAACTCGCCCAAAGGAAACAATGAAATCGACGCCTAATTTTTGCAGTTTCTTCGAGATTTTTACCCTGACTTTTTCCATTGGATTCTCCCCTTTTGAGGCGTGTTCAAGATCGTAATAGTGTATCCATCCGCCATTAGGTTTTAGAGCCATAATCGCGTAGTCTAGATATTCGTAGGCTTTCTCTGGCAACGGCATAACAACGCGGTCAACCCTGCTTTTCAAATGCTCGATTATGACCTGCTTAGAATCGCCCAGAATTGGAACAACCCGACCCTGAACGCGGTTAAGCCTGATGTTCTCTTGCATGAATTTGACGGCTGAAGGATTCACGTCGATGGAATACACCGTTTCCGCTCCGCCGTACTTAGCCATCAGAATGGAAAAGCTGCCAACTCCAGCGAACATGTTCAAAACAGTCTCTCTGGGCTGAACCAATCTTGTAATGCGCATGCGCTCAAACGATAAGCGAGGCGAAAAATAGCACTCGTCTAAATCAACTCTGAAAACGCAGCCAAATTCCTTGTACAATGTTTCTGTTTTCTTTTCTCCTGCAATCCATTCGAGTTGGCGTAGCCTGAAGTCACCTGAAACAGCGCTGGCTTGCCGAAGAACCGTCTTCACGTGTTTGTGCGTTTGCAAGATAGCTTCACCGATGATTGCGTTTTGAGGCTTGAGGTTTTCTGGAACACGGATGATGGCTGTGTCGCCGATGACATCGTAGGATTTAATGACATCGTCTAGTTCGTGCGACCGCAGCTTTCCCTTTAGAATGGACTTTAAGTCTTTCTTCATCATACAGTCCTCGAAAACATCCCTAGTCGGCGGCTGCAAAGCGTTCCAACCATGTAGCCATGCGCCGTAGGTTTTTTGGCAGATAGTCTTCTACGAGTTCTATGTCGTGTTTCTTTATTGCCCTCAAAGCGATTAAGCAGAGGAAGTAGGCTAATGCGCCGAATAAAGCATAGATTGGAAGCATTTGCAGACGAATAACAAGGAACTGATAGGAATCTGACGACAAAAGCTTTCTCACCAAATCGAGACCTAGGATTGCGAGAACCATGAAGGCAGAGGCGGCGGAAGCCTTCCACAGTGCCTCCTTGTCGAAGGAAATGGGCACATGACGGGTTAAGACATAAAGGCTGAGGGCTAAACTAATTGCTGTCACGATGGTTCTAGCCCAAGCTGTGCCGATCATGCCTAAGCCTAAGTAGGCTAGAAAGACATAAGACAAAAAAGCGCTGGAGATTACAGAGATTATAGACAGTGCAGACACAATGTTCGTGCGTTCCAAGGTCATTAGTATCGGGCTTACCGCAACTCCTAAAATAGCTAGTAACGAAGCTATTGAGACGACGATCAAAGGTCCTGCTGCTTCGACATATTGCGATCCAGCAATCAGTGTTACAGTAGGTTTGGCTAGAGTTGCCAATCCAATGATCATGGGGAAACCTATAAGGACTAAGTAGCGGATGGAGACACGGAATGCGTCCCTTAGACTGTTCAAGCCCTGCTGCGTGTACAGCTCTGATAGCTTAGGGAAAAGAGCTGTCATAATCGCGGTTGAGAATAAACTTGGAACCGTAGCGGCTTGCAATGCTACGCGGTAGATCCCCAATATTCTTTGGGCTTCTCTCGCTCCTGCAGGAAGCGAACTCAAGTACGAGACCAAAAAGAGCTGGTCAATCCATCCTACCATGAAGCCAATTCCGCCAGAAATATAGAGGGGTATGGAGAATTGCAGCAAAGGTTTTATTTCATGGGGCTTTCCGAAGATGCCTAGATATTTAGCCGTTATTATTAAGCCAGCGATAGAAGCAACGGCTAAGCCTGCCAGCCAACAAGCGACAACAGCATATAGGCGCCAGCCCAAGTAGAGAAGAAAAATGCCCACGGAATTTTGAACTAGAGCATAAGTGAAGCCTATGGTGGCCACTTGAGGCATTTTTTGAAGGCCCTGTAGGAAACTTGAGGCCAACACCATTAGGACGCTGAAAACAGAGGTTAAAGCTACGATGCGCAGTATTAGGGCGTATTCCGGCGACTTGAACATCATTATAGAAAGCCATTCCGCTGGGACAAAAAGCAACACGAAAGCAACAGTAGAGGATAACAAACCTATCTGTAATGTGCGGGTGATAACTGATTTGGCTTTGTCGGGGTTGTTTTCGGCCATATACTGAGAAATGTACTTAACCGCGGCTGAGGGTAGACCAAATGTTCCAAAAATCTGCGGTAAGGTGAGCACGAAAACTACGAGAGCATAAACTCCCACCTCCTCAGGGCGGTCTGAAAGCGCGTGGGTTAGAACGCTGAAGTAGACTACACCCGACAAAGCGTTGACAAAGCCCTGAACAAAAAGATAAGTGGCACCGCGAGCTACTCGCGCAGTGGGACGCACCCTACTCAATGAACTACTTTCACCTCACCCAACGACGAGATGGAATAAACATAGCATCTAATAAAGTTAAGCGCAAGAGTCTTTCTTACAGCGTTCTTTTGCTTATCTAAAAATTAGTGCTGTCTTCACCATTGGAAGCTGAAAATCATGCTTCAGAGTTTATGGTTGATTTTAACGTCGTTCCGTTTTGCTTATTTCTCTCGCCACATAATCTATCTGAGCCTTCGATATTGTCGGAAAGAGTGGTAGCGACAGAATTTCTTTAGAAATCTTTTCAGCTATAGGAAAATCTCCTGTCTTGTATCCAAGCTTCCTTTTGTAAAATGTTAGAAGATGTAGAGGTGTGTAATGGACGCTTGACCCTATGCCTTTGGCTGAAAGTCTTCTATACAATTCATCTCTGTTGATACCGTAGCTTTGTGTAACTCTAATGACGTACAAGTGGTACAAGTGTGTTCTATTTTCAGCCTCGTATGGGGAAACGATTCCGTCGATTTCCTTAAGTTTGTGAGTGTAATAATGAGCCACTTCAATACGCCTCCTATTGATCTCTTCAATTCTCTTCAATTGGGAAATGCCTAAGGCTGCCTGAACCTCGTTCAGTCGATAATTGTAGCCGATATCCACAACATCGTAATACCATGCTGCTGTCTTTTCTCTTGCAAAAGCGCCTGAGGTCATTCCGTGCTCTCTTAGAAGTTTGATTTGTTTTGTCACTTCTTCATCGCTCGTTGTGGCCATCCCTCCTTCAAATGTTGTGATTGCCTTTGTTGGATAGAAGCTGAAGCATCCCACGCGACCCATGCTTCCTGTTTTTTTGCCATTATACTCCGCTCCCAATGAATGGGCGCAGTCTTCGATTACGTAGAGATCATGCCGTCTTGCTATTTGCATGATTTCCTTCATGTCGCAAGCTTGTCCTCCGTAATGGACAACAATTATGGCCTTCGTCTTGTCGGTTATCTTGTCTCGAATGTCTTTTGGGGAGATGTTGAACGTTTTCTCGTCTATGTCAGAGAATACCGGTTTGGCACCCACGAAAAGCGGTGCGTTTGCTGTGGCTGCAAAGGTGAGGACCGGAACTATGACTTCATTTCCAGGACCTATATTCAACGCTCGCATAGCCAAATGTAACGCTGCAGTACAGCTATTAACTGCAAGAGCGTATTTCACGCTCACATAGTTTGCGAACAGTCCCTCAAACTCACTCGTCTTAGGCCCACCTGTTAGCCAACGAGAACCTAAAGCCTCTAACACAGCTTTTCTATCTTCTTTAGTAACCCATGGAACAAAAAAGGGTACTTTTTCCAATGAAATTCCCCGCAGGATAAGTAATTGCAGGACATTTCATTAGTCTTTCTATGTTTACTTTATTACTGAATAGAATATTTGAGCTAGTCTCTGAGTTAAAAAAACTCTATTGTATTTGTGGATGTCGCCAGTCATTTCAACACTTTTACCTTGATTCCACATCTCATAAAAACTAAATATGGTCTTTCCAATTAGTTCTATATCATTAGGTGGGATAATCACCCCGGCTTTCATGGACTTTATTATTTCAGCGGCTTCACCGTTTTCTGGAGCGACAGCAAGTATTGGTCTCCGAGAGGCAAGATATTCAAACAATTTTCCTGTTAGCGTCCATTCTTTTTGCGGGCCTTTTTCGGTGATTAATAAAAGCAGGATGTCTGAATTTAACATAACTTCTATGCATTCTTTATGAGAGATGTACCTAGCAAGCTTCACAACATCTTCGAGTCCCAGTTTCTTAACAAGGAGTGGAGTTTCCTTATTAAAATTACCGACAAAAATTACCTCCAATTTTTCTCTGAGGTGGACTTTTTCTTCAGCCAGTTTCTTTAACGCAAGTAGGAATGAATTTGCGTTACGTACCCGATAGAGAGAACCAGTGTATGTTATTCTAAACTTGTTGGTTTGTTCATATGTTTTCAAATTCTTGAAGTCATCCGGATCATACCCATTTGTTATAACCTCCATTCTGGATTTCAAAAACGGATATTTTTGCATGAAACTTTTTTTTATTGGGTCGCCTGCAACAATCACATAATCAGCGTTAGTTACGATCTCTTCTTCCATTTTTTCCTCGATATACTCATGAAGCCTAGTCGGGTATCTTACAAAGGGATTATCCGTCCAAGGGTCTCTGAAATCTATCACTAGGGGTTTTCCAGTTTTCTTTTTCAGTAAGTAGCCGACCAAAAGACCTGTGTTAATTGGAGCAGTTACATATATCACATCAATGGACTCTTTTTGGATTATTTTTCTACCCCTGCGAACCGCAAATGGTAACCATCCTATGTTAATGTCCGGTACAAAAACCCATTTTGGGTCAGTTTTCAATGCGTAGAAAGGCTTCAGGAAAAGCCTGTGTTCTATCGAAAGAGTTCTGGATATTTTCACTTCTGGAGGGATATCATTCAATAGAGTAGGATCTTTTGTTTGGTACATCGCGTTTTTAACCGTGAGAACATACGGTTCAAATCCGAACCTAGGAAGATATTTAGTAAACTTAAGCGTTCTGAAGACCCCTCCACCACCAAGAGGCGGAAAGTGATAAGCTATAACTAATGCTTTTTTCACTTCGCTCAACTCGCAGCCTTCGTGCACGCTGCGTAAATATATGTTGCGAATTTTGGAAAAAGCATCGGAAATATTTCAAGGCCGATGTGAAAACTTGAGAAAGGTAAAGGAAGACAATATCCTATGCCTTTGAGCTCCTTTACAGACATTTTAACCTTTGAAACCAATTGAACAGTTGACTTGAGCGTGTACTCTCTTTTGTGATCCGAACTCATGAAACCTCTTCTCCTTTGCGGAAAGAGAGGGACGTTGTATCTTAAAGGATTTGGTACGCTCAAAACAACTTTGTTTCTAGTAACTCGTTTTAGCTCTTGAAGTGACAATTCGTCATTCTCCATGTGCTCAATAACTTCAAAAGCAGAAACTGTTTCAAAACAGGCATCCCTAAACGGCAAATATAAAATGCTAGCCAATACATCAGGTCTATGCCTCTTTTTGACGTCAACTGTCACCGCGTTTACTGCTGCCGAAATTTCTTTAGAACCGCACCCGACATCCAAGAAGGGGGGAAGACACCGCTTCAAATAGTTGATTGTATGCTGTACACGAATCCGCTCAATTTTCTTGTAATATGTATAAACGAGGGGAAAAGGCATGAGAACTTCTCCTATTCTCCATCTCACTTGAAGCGACCACACTCAAAGTTATTCACTTTGGGTTCATGTGAAAATGTTCAAGAAATTGGCTGATAGTATGTTACTTTTGGTTTTCCTATCGAAGCTGCAACAATTAATAACATATAGCGATATTCTATAGCTGTGGAATGGTCTATCGGTTGCGAAGATTACTCTGTCTTTTCCTAACAGTTGAACAGCTTTCTCTATTAATTCTGGGTGAAAGCATCCAGAAGTGTCTAAATAGATATTTCGCAAATACCTAGAATGCGATATTTTTTCATATGCTCTTACTATTAGATCCGTTGCTAAACCTCCCATGTGTGCACAGATGAATTGCAAACTAGGATAGTGTTCATTTACTTTTAAGACGTAATCTATCCTACTTTTTTCATTTCTTCCGCAATGAATCAGAATTGGTTTCTTATATTTGTCACATAAGTTCAACATTTCTTCATTCTCTGTTATAGTTGTCTGCGATATTGACGGGTGAAATTTGAATCCCGAAAAACTAAATCTTTTGAAATGATCTTGGACGAGTTGGTGAGGATGTATCCATAGAAAAGGGAAGACTCGATTTTTTTCGGGGAAGATCTTTAGTCTTTCGAAGAACTCAACATTCAATTTTACAGAATCACGGAATTGATCTATTTTCGGCATTACAACAGATTTGCTCCCAGGTACTGAGGAAAGCCATTGTTCAAGGCTATTCCAATCGAATTTAATGTTTATTGTAGAGGGCGTGCCGAAACCTGAAATTATGTGAGTGTGACCATCGATGATCAATGCAAGTCCTCATATGGTTTTTCTAAAAGCCCATAAGGACAAGTTATTTCTTTAACATTTTTGACGACTTTGCCTGGATTTCCTACAACAACAGAATAAGGTGGTATGTCTTGGATGACGTTTGTAGAAGAACCAATTAGGCTACCTCTACCCACAGTGACGCTCGGAGAGATTGTACAGTTCGCGCCGATTTTAACATCATCTTCTATTATTGGTGCCCTAACGCACTCTTTCACTTTTGGGCATAGGGGATGTAAAGTGTTAAGCAATGTTGTTCTCGGAGCAATGAAGACTCTATTTCCAATTTTCGATCCTTGGCATATGTGCACGTCGGAATGGAACTTTACATAATTGCCTATTTCTAAGCATCCCTCCAACTGATTGTAGCTGCCAATCTGGGTATTATCTCCTATCCTTGAAAAAGACCTAATAGTAGTATGGTGACCTACAAAGCAATTCTTTCCGATGGCAACATCGTGGTATATGTAACAATGCGTCAGAATTTTTGTCCCTTTCCCTATCTGCACTCTCTCTTCAACTATTGAGTACTTCCCTATCCTCAATTCATACCCTTTGCTCTTGGTTTGTGTCAATGCAGTGTAACAGAATTAGGAATGCCACCGTAATAACCATTACGGGTATCCTGAATGCCCTATCAAACACTTTGCCCCTGGCTTCGCTTCGAGAGCTTGTGATGAAGATTACAGATACTACAATTTTAGCGATAGTGGAAACCTTGAGCGCCCGAGAAAATCTAAAGAGAGTTTCGACGTTCTTACTATATTATCAAACGGGGATTTACCGCATTAAGAAAGAAGACATTAGGCGCATAATTTATTGCATGTCATAAACGATTTCACTCAATTTCCTTAGGTTCGAATAGACAAATGGAATGGGTAGAAGAACCAGCTCCTACTCCTCTTTCTCGCATAAAGCGACAAGACTAGAGGCAGCAGATAACCAAATATCAGTGAAAACATCAAGTGATTTCATTATTTCACGTGTTAACTTTTCCCCAAACACATAGCGGTAAACATGAAAAAGCCTCTTCGTAAATGGAGGAAAAAACCCACAGCCCTTCAGGCTTAAAATCCGAAATCCACCATCAATTAGAATTTTCTGAAGACTTCTAATCTCAAACCCTTTCGTAAAATAACTTGGAATCTCCCCTTCTCTAAATAATGTACCTATGTTCTTAACGGTGGGCACTGAAATTAGCAACAAGCCTGCACTCTTGAGAGCGCGTCTAATCTCCTGTAGTGTAATTCGTTGGTCACCAACA
>Ga0315307_1001482_pt1 | contig 10505 bp, 11 predicted proteins | sample TDP2_MG_FD_203079 | JGI IMG/M metagenome (GOLD analysis project Ga0315307, IMG submission 203079) | Freshwater sediment microbial communities from Lake Towuti, South Sulawesi, Indonesia - TDP2 | ecosystem: Environmental > Aquatic > Freshwater > Lake > Sediment | place: Indonesia: South Sulawesi... | reverse complement strand
AACATTCACCGCTGTCGCATTCAGATATTGCAATGCTTTTGGATCACAGAATCCGACGCATTTTGGCTCGCCTTGACATAAATCGCATTTGAAGACTTTTCCTGCTTTTGGGTCAATTTCAACTCCACCAAAGGGGCAGAATTGCACGCATAGTCTGCATCCCACGCACAGGTTATAGTCTATCAGTATAGCTCCGGTTTTTGCATCGCGTTTTATCGCTTTAACTGGGCAGACGGTTTCACATATTGGGCTGTCACACTGCTGACAAATTATAGGAATATACAGGCCCGCAGTTTCCCATTTAACTACATGAATTCTGGCTTTAGCTGGATCGAACACTTTCTCATGATGCATTGAGCATACTGTTTCGCAGAGTCTGCATCCTGTACATTTTTCTGGGTCTACAAACAGGATTTTCTGCATTTCATGTCGCCTTCTCTAAATGATGTGTGAAGGTTCTTTGTCCAAGCCTAACTGTTTTAGCGTTTCTTTTTTGGGGATGCCGTTGCTGTCCCATTTGTGAAGCTCGTAGTATTCGTCGAGCATCTTGTTGAACATTTCCTTGTCAATTGTCTTGCCTCTTGCTATAGCTAAGCCTATGGGTGTCGGCTCCTTAAAATAGCGTTCTGGCAAGGCGTCATCTTTTCTTCCGAATCCTTCTCGATTGTTGAATATTCTCTCTAACGTGTAGATTCTTTCCCCAATCTCCATTAACTGCGGCTTAGAAATTTTCATTCCAGAAGCCAACTGAACTAGTTTAGAGAATTCTTTCCATCCTGGAGCGTGAACTGCGCAAAAAGAGGTTTGAAATTTGCATGTACCCAGCGAATCTGTAACAGCGTATAATAATTCTTGCCACCAGACCATTCGACTTTTACCCTCATAAGACGTGTAATCAGATGAGACTTTGCCTTCATAAATTTCTTCCAACAAGTCTTCTGGCAAACCGTACAAGTCCATGGCAGGGCGACTTCTCAGATGGTCTGCGCCTCTTGTTGAAGTTGCGATTCCCAATGCGAAACTTGGTGTGGGTCGCTCATCAGAATGTAAATTGCTCATGCCCTTAACTTGAATTGCGTAATATTCTGAGCCTTTTCCTATCTTTGCCATTGCAGTTTTGAAACCATCTGCTAAAATGTTGCCGAATCCCTCTCTCTCAGCGATTTTTCTTATCAGCTCAAATACGGCTTCTTCGTTGCCCCATTCAAGTTTTAAGCCGTCTGTTATTTTATCGTTAATTATTCCTTTTTCGTAAAGTTCCATTGCCCAAGCTATGAGCCCTCCAGTTTCCAATGTGTCTATGCCATACTTGTTTACCAAATGATTGGCTATGAGTACGGTTTCCATTTTTGGGCATCCAACCATCGTTCCAAAAGCGCCTAATGAAGTATACTCTGGTCCTTCTCCATATAGTGGTCCGTATTTTCCTTCTTTTAGCACATAGCGGTGTCGACAATGGACTACGCATCCGTAGCATCCGCTCATGCCAATTGAATATCTGTCCATGTTTTCAGGTTCCAAGTCTTCGCCTTCCTCCATCCTATTCAACTGAAAGTTTCTTGTTCTAATGAGGCCTGTGGCGTTTGTGTTGTTGAAAATTACCATGGTGCCCCATTTAGACTGAGCCTGCGCCCATCTTGTGTCCATTATCATTTTGTTCATTTCTCTACAATAATCCAGAAGTTCTTCTGGGTGGGCAAATTCTATGTTCATTGTACCTTTGGTTGCTATGGCTTTGAGGTTTTTGGAGCCCATCACTGTGCCCATGCCGGTTCTCCCTGCAGAGTTCTTCATTCCTGTTCTTACGTTGGCAAATTTGACTAGGTTTTCGCCTGCAGTTCCTATAACTAAGGATTTGATTTCTTCATCGTCTAGGTCGGCTCTTATTGTAGTTTGGGTTTCGAATGTGTCTTTTCCCCATAAATGTGAGGCGTCTCTGATTTCGATTTCTTCGTCGTTGATCCAAACGTATGCGGGTTTTTCACTTTTTCCAGTAATGACGAGATGGTCAAAGCCTGCAAGTCTTAATTCTGGTGCAAAAAATCCTCCTATGTTGGAGTCGCCTACAGCGTTTGTTAGTGGTGATTTTGCTGCCATGTCGCATCTTCCTGAGCCAAGACATGGTATTCCGCAGAGTAAGCCGTTGCCTATGAGCAACATGTTTTTAGGCGACAACGGGTCAATGTGAGGCTCGACATGGTTGTAGAGAAGGTACATGTCTACGCCTCTGCCTCCGAGGTACAGTTGCCGCATTTGTTTCGGTACTGGTTTCTGAACGATTTTTTTTGTTGATAAGTTGATGTAGGCTATTTTCTTGTTCCAGGCCATGTTTCTAGTCGCCTTTTTGGTTTTGTTTTATGCTAGGCCTCTGATTTTTGCTTGTCTGATGGTTAGCCAAGAAACGCGGTATTTTGTTTTGCAGTTTGGGCATTCTGTTGTTTCTGCTTTGGATTGTACTTTGAATCTTTTTAGGCAGTTTAGGCATCTGACTTCGGCGCTCATGTATGTTTCTTCTAGCCTCCGCCGACTGGAACTGTAATCATAATTACATCGTTGTCTTTAAGTTTAATGTCTGTTTTTCTGACGCTTTTTCCGTTTATCATGACTAATGTGTCTACATTGATTCGTCTTGTTTTTTTGTCTATTATTTTGTTAAAGTCTTTTCCATATTGCTTGGCTAGTTTGGATAGAACATCTGCCAACGTGTAGTTTGGGTTAACTTCTTCCGTGACTTCTTTTTTTCCAGCGACTTCTCGGAATGTTGCATGAAAGAGAATTTTGACGTGAGATGCAGACATGGGCATCATAGTGAGGAAAAGAGATGCAAGAAATATAAGGATTATGAGAAACCACTCTCTCTTCTCTTTTTTGAAAAATCGGAAATTTTTTGGTTTTTTCATCAATTGCTGAAAGGAACATTGGTTTTGGCTTTCTGATTTTGAAACAGACTATGCAAAGGGTTCTGTTGGATTTGATAACTATGATAGCATTTGATAAGTGGTTTTCAAAACTGTTCGAGAGATGAGTGTGTAGAATATGAGATTCAGAACATTTAATACACTGTGTTAATGTTCAAAACGTTGTGAACGGGCCGGTAGTTCAGTGGTATGAACGCCTGATTCGCAATCAGGAGGTCGCGGGTTCAAATCCCGTCCGGTCCACCAGTTTATCCACTTTCTTGCGCTGTTTGACCTAATTTTTGCAAATTAGTTACACTTTTCTGTTGTAGAGCATTAGGGAGGATGTAGCAGAAATTCTCATATAATCGCCTAGTCTAAACTAGTCGTAAATACTTGCTGGGTGCTTGGAATTGAAAGAGAAGTTTGAGAAATTGTATAGTCTTTTTGATCAGAAAGCTTCGGAGAAACATCCAGTTTTTCAAGCCGCGAAAATAGCTGAAGAAACAGGAGAAGCCATTAACTTAGTTTTTAAGCTTGTGGGGTTCAGAAGGGAAAATTATGATGTTGAAGAGATAAGAGAGAAATTAGGCAATGAATTAGCGGATGTCGTGATAACTACCTTTACATGTGCCAAAGTTTGCGGAATTGATTTGTGGAAAGCAGTTGACAAGAAACTAGGTGTTGAAATAAGAAGATGGGAAGAATTTGGAATCTCGACTTCATAAACTAGTCTACGAGTTGCCTAAAGTAGATTTGCATCGGCATCTGGAAGGTTCCATTCGACCTAAAACCCTTTTAGAAATCGCCAAGCAAAACAAAATTGCCTTGCCAACATATAACTTGGATAAGTTGACTTCCCTTGTCACAATTTCGAAGCCGAAGCCAAGTCTCAAAGAATTTGTGAGACCATTAGAAACAGTGATTCGTTGCTTCTGCAATGGGGAAGCAATTGAGAGAATAACATATGAAGCTATTGAAGATGCATATAGAGACAATGTGAGATACCTGGAATTAGGGTTTAGCTTCGCTTTTGTGGCATCAAAATATAACCTCCCACTCTATACGGTGCTCGACAGTCTACTTAATGGTATTAGGTTGGCTGAAAGGAAATTCTCTGTGAAAGTCGCCCTCATAGTTGGGATCGCCCCATTGTGGAAAGAGCACAAATGGCCTTCTCCAGATGAAATATTTGAGGCTGTGTTAAGCCACAGGAACAGGGCTATCGTTGGAATTGGGTTATGTTCTGAACTAAAAGATGGCACTCCCCTATCAGTGGCAAAGAAAGATGTCTGGCGTAATTTCATTGAAATCTCAAAAAGAGCGAAAGATGAGGGGTTGTTTACCCATGTTCATGCTGGAGAGGTAGGAAACGCTGAATGTGTAAAGGCTGCAATTGAGGATTTATGCGCAGATCGCATAGGACATGGAATAAACGTTATTCAAGATAGGAAAATCTTAAGACTTGTTATTGAAAGGAAAATTCCGCTTGAAATTTGTTTAACCAGCAACGTTATGAGTGGAGCTGTTTCAAGCATAACAGAACACCCTTTCAAGAGATTATATGATATGGGCGCTATTGTCACTCTCAACACAGATGATCCGTCGTTGTGTCAGATAACCTTAACAAGTGAATACATGCTAGCAATGAATGCCTTTCAGCTGAACCTTGCTGACATAAAGAAGATTATTATGAATGGCATGTCTGCGTCATTCTTATCACATCAAGAAAAAAAGAACAAATGGCCAAATCTGTGTTCAGTGGTATGAACGCCTGATTCGCAATCAGGAGGTCGCGGGTTCAAATCCCGCCAGATCCATCAAATTTCTCAAGCGAGCCAAAAAGAGGCGTTTACTATGGATATCTTATGTCAGCATAGGCAAAACCGTGTTTCGCTCTGTGTCTCTGCTCCTTAACCCACTTCTCGACGCTCACTTTCTGCAACTGTTTCCCGTCTTGAATGAGTGTTGGATAATGCTCTGCCAAGGCTTGAACCTGCTGACAAGGATACTCCCTACACTGTGGGCACACTATAATTTTCTTTTGTTTCGCGCACTGGCGAATCTTGCAATCTGGAGGCCCACCGCCTGTTCTGCATGTGCAATCTAATATTGCCAAGTTTTGTAGAAATCTCCAAAACGGCGGAAAAGAATCCTTCATTTCTGGCACATATTTGTACCAATCATCATAGCCCTCTCCCTGCAAAGTCCGTTGCAACTGCTGTGCTTGCTGTGGGATGCGGTTCCGCTGGGCACATAGGCCACAGTATAAACCGCAGTAGCCAACTAAACGAAACGAGTCTTGATTAGGCATAGGTTAAGCACGAGAGGTTAAGAGGATAAATAGTTTCGCTTTACTAGCCGATATTGTCGTTTCCTTTGTCGCTGAGATATGTGCAATTTAAGAAACTTGAGCAAGTCCTTTTCTGAACCCGTTGATATTCTGCTCTTTTGTCTCCCTGGAAACACTATCTGCAATGGCCTGTTCGCATGCTTTTTCACTAACTATTTTTGTCACTTTGACTAGGGCTCCAAGCATAACCACGTTTGCATACATTTTTGCCTTGAGTTCAGTTTCTGCGGTTTTTGTTGCTGGGACCTCAAAAACTTTTGCCTTAACATTGCTAGGAACTTTTTCCACTATGCCCCTATCAACTATTAAGACGCCGTTCTCTTTCAGGTCGCCTATGTTCTTGCCAAGTGCACTCTGGCTCATCGCAACTAAGACGTCGCATTTTCTTACTTTAGGATAGCCTATCTTCTTATCCGAGATTATGACTTCACTTTTTGCAGCGCTTCCTCTTGCCTCTGCCCCATAACTCGCTGTCTCAACAACTTCCTTCCCATCATAAACTGCCGCTCTGCCAAGAATTTCTCCAGCCAAAACTACGCCGTGCCCGCCTAAACCGCTTATTCTAATTTCAACTTTCTTTGACACTTTTCTTCGCCTTCTTCATAACAGCATATACATTTTTCGTGAAAGTTGGCAATTCACGATGCACAAATTCGCCTATGATAATTTTTCCTTCCAAATCTTTTTCAGACATCTTTCGAGCGTACTCAAGTGGCACAGAGTTTTCTTTGAACCAGTCAAGAATGTTGACAATGGTTCTTAATCCAACTCTTCTTCCAAAGGCTGTTGGACAATGGCTTACCGCCTCTATGAAGGCGAACCCCTTTGTCTTAAGGCCCTTTTTCATTGCCTCCTTCAACTGTTCTGCATGTGCAGTTGTCCATCTAGCAGCGTAACATGCGCCAGCTGCAACTATCAAACGCGTTGCATCAAGCGGGCGCTCATAATTCCCATATGGAGTAGTTGTAGTCTTCACCTTGATAGGAGTTGTTGGCGCCACTTGCCCACCTGTCATGCCATAAATCATGTTATTTACCATGATGACCGTTATGTCAACGTTTCTTCTTGCCGCATGAATCAAATGACTTAAGCCAATGCCTGTCAGGTCCCCGTCGCCACCGAAAACTACCACACTCAAGTCTGGGCGAATAAGTTTGACACCAGTTGCCACTGGTATGCTTCTGCCGTGAGTCGTATGGATAGTATCCGCTATAAAGTGAGGAGACGGAATCCACGCTGCACATCCGATTCCGCTGCAGAAAACAAACTTGCTTAGACTGTTGTAGCCAAGTTCTCTGACTGCGTTAAGAAAACTACTCATAACTGTCACGTCGCCGCAACCTGGACAGAACGGAAGCGGCACATCTCGCATGAACTTCTTAATCCCAGTTTCACTCATCTTTCTTCACCGCATCCTCTTCTCAATTTCTGCAAGCAATTCTTCTGGTGTTATCATTTCTCCTCCACCTATTTTGTTCACAGGCACGATTGGAGCTGTGTCGCCTACTACCCTCTGTACTTCATAGAAAATCTGTCGCAGATTCATTTCAGGAACAAAAATAGCCTCAGCATTCTTTGCCATTTTTTTGACTATTTTTTCTGGGAAAGGCCAAATAGTCTTTAACCGCACAAAACCAGCATCAAATCCTTCTTTTTTGGCTAATTCTACAGTCTCATATACGGTTCGCGACGTACATCCATAGGATATCACGCCAACCTTACATTTGTCTACATTATAACTTTCGTAATCTACAATTGCGTCTGCATTTTTGAATATTTTGCTAACAAGCCTTTCAACAAGCTTTCTATGAATTACCGGGTCTGCAGTGTAGCGTATCCCATACTCATCATGAGTAGAGCCGGTTACAGTAATATTGAAGCCTTCGCCGAAAGAAGGCATAGACGGAACATCCTCTAAACCAAAAAAAGCCTTCTCGTCAGGCTTTGGTTTTCTCCTATTAACAATTTTCACTTTGTCTAAAGGTGGCAAAACGATTTTTTCTCTCATATGCGCAATAACTTCATCAGTTAACAACACGACTGGCGTTCGAAATTTTTCAGCCAAATTAAACGCTTTAATAGCCATGTCAAACATTTCTTGGACAGAATTTGGCGACAAAACAATTGCAGCATAGTCTCCGTGGGTGCCCCAACGTGCCTGCATTACGTCACCTTGACCACATTTAGTCGCCTGCCCCGTAGCTGGACCAGCCCGTTGAACATCTACAACAACAAGTGGGGTTTCAGTCATAAATGCATAGCCTGTGTTTTCTTGCATTAGGCTGAAGCCTGGACCAGAAGTGGCTGTCATGGCTTTTGCTCCAGCCCAGCTAGCACCAATAACAGCGCCTAAAGATGCTAACTCATCTTCCATTTGAATTGCGATGCCGTCTACTTGAGGAAGGCGCAATGCTAGATGCTCCGCGATTTCGCTAGACGGCGTTATTGGATATCCTGCGAAGAATCTGCATCCTGCTGTTATGGCACCTTCTGCACAGGCTTCGTTTCCCTGCCAAAACTCTACGTTTGATTTTTCTTTCCTGATTGTCAACTACTTTTTTTCTCCGTTGATGCGAGTGTTTATGCTTTTTTCGTGAGGCTTAAGGATTTTGTTAGAAGTAATGGAAAAGTTGAATCAAGAAACTTTTAAAGAGTGGACATTCAAAAGAGCTTTTGAGGAATACTTGTGACAGATAGGAAAGTCACTCTTTATGTGAAAAGCGTTAAGTCTGCAATCAGAACCGAAAAAATAGGTCATCAGAAACTTATTGGAGGGCCAGGCGTAAGAGGTGGATATCGCGTAATTCCAACGTATGAAGTCGATTCAATAACTAAGTATAATTTTGTTGTTCCAGAAGACCAGAATAGGATTGTTGAAATGGTGAGAGAAATTGCTCCTAAACATGGTTTTGACGTTGAAGTTGTTGATGTGACAAAGGAGAATATTCTTCACAGAGTCTTGCAAGAAGAGGTCAAAAGGATAAAGACTTTTCCAACTTTGATCACTGGTTCTGGAGAAAAGATCGAAGGCAACATCTCAAAAGAGCAAATCAAATCGTTTCTATCAAAAGGCAATTAGATCCTTTATTGTAATACGGCATGTCCTTTTCTTGTTTCTTAGCCATTCCTCAAACTTAGAAAGTTCGATAGTTTTATTACAGATTAGTTTGTTTGCTTAAACATGTTGACTTAGGCGGCTGTAGTCCAGTCTGGTTAAGACATCGGCTTCCCAGGAAACATTTTCGGAGAAAGCCGACAACTCGGGTTCAAATCCCGGCAGCCGCACCATCCATAACTAGCGATGGGTTCAATCCATGTGGAAACACTATTTGCTTTCTTTAAGCATTTCTTCTATTGCTTTGCTTCTTCGAAAAGTAGGACCGCCGACGAATATCAAAGCAACTGCGAGAGCCTCTGCTATCTCATCTTCAGAGGCTCCTTTTCTTAAAGCCTGTTCCGCATGCCCTTTAGCGCACTCTGGACAATTGACAGCAAGACTTAGACACATTGCAATGAGTTCTTTGATCTTGACTGGCAAGACGCCTTCTGTAAAAGACACTTGGAATAGTTTTCCAAATGCCTCAACCACCCGAGGTTGCTTTCTCTCTAGCAAACTTTTTTCAACCAAAATAACCTCTCCCATTGATTAACTCATTAATTATATGGCAGTTTTTATTATCTATTTCGAAAAATAGAAATGCCAGATACGTTGTAAACATACTGTCATGGAGGAAAAATAGGAATGCCTACATATATTCTTCTATCCAAACTCACGGATGAAGGATGGACAACTGTCAAGGAGAAGCCTGCAAGAATTAAAGAGGTTAACAAGGAACTTGAAGCATTTGGCGTAAAAGTGGTCTCTCAATACGCGACGCTTGGATGTTACGATTTCGTGAACGTGGTTGAGGCACCAGACAACAAAACAATAGCCAGAGTTTCTATAGAATTAGGCTCAAGGGGAACAGTTCAGATTATGAGTCTTCCAGCGATACCAATTGACGAATTCATTGCAGCAATAAAGAAAAAATAACTCATACTTCAAATAACTCTCCATTATTTTTTCTATGAATTTATCATCCAAATACGTGACTTGCTCTCTCTATTACTGCTGTAGAGTAAATTATTTTTTATTTGATCTTCATCATCTTCAAGCAGATGTAACATGAAAATCGTTTTTTATTTTCTTAATTGATTTAGAAGTGGAAAAGCCTTATTGCCTTTTCATACACATTTATTTTTCAGTTGGTTCAAAGCCTTTGGGAGTCAATCTAACACCCATCATCGTTAAGCACATTCTGCAACTAGAGAACCTTAAAGGCAAAGGCCTCGCAGTAGACGCAAACAATTACCTATACCAGTTTCTGTCGCTAATTCGTACAAGAGATGGAACACCACTCAAAGACTCGCATGGCAACATTACATCCCACTTGTCAGGACTTATGTTCCGCTCCACACGCCTAATTCACAATTACAACATCGACTTAATATTCGTCTTCGACGGAGAACCCCCAAAACTCAAACAGCAAGAAATCATGAAAAGACGAAGGCTCAGAGAAAAAGCCACAAAAGAGTATGAAGAGGCTCTTAAAGCAAAAGACTATGCCACAGCATTTTCAAAGGCGGTTATGACAAGTCGCTTAACTAAGCCATTAATCGAAGACGCGAAGTGTTTACTCAATTTGCTTGGCATACCATACGTTCAGGCGCCAAGCGAAGCAGAAGCACAAACAGCCTACATGGCAATGAAAGGCGATGTGTGGGCAGCAAGCAGCAAAGACTATGATTCGCTATTGTTTGGGGCTCCAAAACTTCTCAGATATCTAACTATTTATGGAAGAGAATTCTTGCCTAGCAAAGGGATTTCAAGAGCGTTGAAGCCAGAACTCATCGACCTAAAAGAGTTTTTATCATCCTATGGCATCAGTCGAGAACAACTTATCGACCTAGCAATTTTAATCGGCACAGACTTCAACGAAGGCATCAAAGGGATCGGTCCTAAAACCGCCATGAAACTCATGAAAGAATATAAGAAACTAGAAAACTTGCCAAACAACATTCAATCAAAAATCCCAAACAACCATGAAGAAATAAGAAGAATCTTCTTGAATCCAAAAACAACATCAAGCTACAACTTGGAATATGGAGAACTAAATGAAGATGCGCTATATCGGTTTCTCTGCGACCAAAGAGATTTCTCGAGAAAAAACGTAGAAACTGTAGTTCAGAGAATGAAGAACTTCTATCAGAACAGA
>Ga0315307_1001480_pt1 | contig 10512 bp, 7 predicted proteins | sample TDP2_MG_FD_203079 | JGI IMG/M metagenome (GOLD analysis project Ga0315307, IMG submission 203079) | Freshwater sediment microbial communities from Lake Towuti, South Sulawesi, Indonesia - TDP2 | ecosystem: Environmental > Aquatic > Freshwater > Lake > Sediment | place: Indonesia: South Sulawesi... | reverse complement strand
CAGCCCACCGCAATTACTGGAGCGCCATGAAATAGACATAAAGAAAGCCGAAGAGATCAAGGAGGCATTGAAAGTCAACGATTGGGGACGCGCCTTCAGCGGAGTTACTCCAGAAATGATAAGCGCCTTTTCGGTGTGTGGTACACCCGAAATATGCATAGAGCGCATCGCTGAACTCTTAAAATCGGGCATAACTCAATTCGTTGTGGGTTCACCGATAGGCGCTAACGTCAGAGAAGCTATAGAACTTGTAGGTCGCGAAATAATCCCGCGCTTCAAGACGTGACTACATTGTTTGAAACAATACTCGATTTCTTGAAGATCCCTGATTAACTTTGCGACTTCGGGCTTGATAAATGGAGGTTGCTCGCCGCTTGATCACCGCTTGATGAATTCGGCGATTTGAGGCATTTTCCTTTGTTTCATGCTTCCTCGAGTAATTTCGCATGTTCCAAATCTTACGCAGTAGCCAGTGATGTTGTTTGTTTTTTCTAGGGTCTTGAAGACGCCACCGCTCGTGCTTCTTGAGGTGACATTATTTCGTCTATCCTGAAAGACCCTCATATAAGCGAGCGAGTCTACGGTGATTTACCATGACTATATAAGGCTATATTAGCCGAGTACCATTGATAAGTAAGGTTAGACTGCGAGTTGGCAAGGGGTCAAGTTGAACTTCCAAGAAGATATCCATCGCTGCAAGATGAATAAAGAATTTACATGCTTTTTCTGGGTTCTTGTTTTACTAGTCTTGCTTGTGCCAAGATTCAGCTTAGGTGATGCTGTAGGACAGACCTCAAGCACGATCAGGAGAGTGCCAACAAACTATCCAACGATCCAGGCTGGAATAAATGCGGCAGTTGCCGGAGACACTATTCTTGTGGATTCTGGAACATATTATGAAAACGTCATTCTTAACAAGACAGTGTCACTGATTGGACAAAACAAAGCAACAACAATCATTGATGGAAATGGAATAGGCAAAGTCGTTACTATTGCGGCAAGTTACGTCAATTTGACGGGGTTCACAATAAGACGCAGCGGGGAGAGCCTGCCACTCCGAGAGAGTGGCATATTCCTTGATTTCCGCTCGGTCGGTAGTAGGGTCAGAGATAACATTGTTGTAGATAATTATCATGGCATATTTCTTGAATCCTCAACAGGCAACGTTATCTCCTTCAACAATGTTTCCTCGAACACCGGTCGAGGCATCTATCTGCCTTCTTCCTCTGGAAACGTCATATCTTCCAATCTTGTGTCGCGAAACGAGCAAGATTATGGCGTCGAGCTGTTTGACTCGTCGAACAACGTCATAGCAGCGAACGTGGTCTCCCAGAACTGCTGGGGTGGTTTCTATCTGAGGGAATCTTCCAACAACATCATCAAGGAAAACAGCGTGTCCAACAGCAATGAAACCGGAGTCTATTTGGACAGGTCTTCCAATAACATCTTGTACCGAAACAACTTCCTTTATAATGGATTGAATGAGCTTGGGCAGCAGTTCAGTTATGATTCATCGAATGCGTGGGACAATGGCGCTGAGGGCAACTATTGGAGCGACTACTCAGGCGCAGACTTGAATGGAGACGGAATCGGAGACACGGGCATGATTCCACACTTAGACGTAGATTCGAAACCACTTATGGATCCTGTGAGTTCTCTCCGTGTATTCCATGTCGATGGAAAAGAGGTTACAGTTTCAAGCAACTCAACCATAGCCAGTTTTAGCTTCATTGAGTCACGAGCACAGATAGGCTTCAACGCCACAGGTGCTTCGAGCACCCTTAGTTTCTGCAATGTCACGATTCCTAAAGAGCTTCTCAGCGCATTTTACCCTAAAATTTGGACAATTGCTATAGACGGCGTGTACTTCTCTCACACTGTTATCGAGAATCTCACCCACACCATTCTTTATTTCACATTCGGACTCAGCACCCGCCAGGTCAGGATTCAGGTTGTTGAGCTGTCGAATCATCCTCCAACAGCAGACTTCACTTATTCCCCTAAAGATCCAACACCATATGACACCATTAACTTCACCGATTCTTCAATTGATGACGACGGAACCATCGGTTTGTGGATATGGGAATTTGGAGATGGAAACACCTCTACCGTGCAACACCCTCGACACAAATATGCCTTTGCGGGAGTATACCTTGTAACCTTGAAGGTTACAGATAATGGAGGAGTAACAACTTTAACATCTAAGGCAGTTTCAGTGAGAAAAATCGGAACTAATGCAATAATCAATGCTCCCGCCAAGGTTAATCAGGGAGAGCTCTTCAAAATAACTGTGAACTTACAGGACGAAAGCCAAAATCCTTTGCCACATGCAACAATCTGGGTATACATATTCCAAGAACAATGGAATATCATAGGCCATAATGAAACAAATGCCGCTGGAATAGCTTCCGTTGCTTATCAACCTGTCTTGATCTCAGGCACGTATCTGCTTAAAGCCGTGTTCAACGGAACCCAGATCTTTGCTGGATCAAGTAGCACATTCCAAGTTGAAGTAGAATCCTCGGGGACTCCTCCACCGCCAGCATCACAATCAAACGAGCTGTTGTTGAGAATAGGACTAATATCTGCTATTATAGGTGTAGCTGCCATCTTAGTAGTTCTCTGGAGGCGACGGACAAGAACACGTACACTCAAAGATGTAAAGATAGGAACATGTTGATTGTATGTTTATAAGAGCGTTTCTTAAGGCCAAGCGTCTCGTCGAATCCTAAGTTTCGTTGTTAATCTCTTGATCACTGGAGTTTTGGAGAGTTTCGTAGTGAGCAAGGTTGCCAGCAGACCAGCTGCTATGAAGTATGGAAGATTCCTGATCAACTCTATGAAGAGGGTTCCTAACGTAACTGCCTCCTTGAGTTGCTCGCCCTCGTAGTCCCAGAACTCTGCAGCGCCACGGAATTTCCTTAAAACGTTTTCATTTCCCATCAGAAAGGAGATAGGATACAACGCCGGATTGAATTCAACCTGGATATAGCCGTTGAAAAGCCTGTTTACTGTATGGCTTCCTTCCCCCACGCCTCCGCCGCCAATCGCTCCACCTTGATATAACTCTAGATCGGTCACTTTATACCCTGCTCCTGGTATAATGGCTATCACAACCAGTGCTAAGGTGAACAATGCGATCCCGTAAATTTTTTTGCGGTGCTTGTATATGAAAAGCGCGCGCGCGCTAACCCCGTAGTCTGGTTGCTCCAGCACCATTTTTCCTTCTAAGTAAAGCACTGATTACGAGGTTTAAAAGCGTTATGTTACCATAACTTGAACGTGCAAGCAATAGAAAAAGAGAGTGTAGATGTTTCTGCACTCTGCGCCTGTTCTCACGGGAACCAGTAACGTTTTACTTCAAACGTCCCGAAAGCCACCAAGCAAACCCCTAAGAGTATTACACTGATGTTCAACGAAAGGTTCGCACTTTGTCTCACTTGAAGTGGAGCATATATTCCGCCGATATGGTCTCCGCACTTGAGGAAATTGTCTGCAACGAGTGTTTCTCCCTCAACAGGCGGGGCTAGTGCGCTCAGCCAATATGTGCCATATGCCACATCGCTGGTATCCCAAACGAAATCCAATGTTTGAGTGGTTTTGGCTGCTAGGCCTGAGACTTGTTGTGTTCCAACGATGTATTCATCACCAATCACTACTTCATCTGCGTCTGCATAGACTGTGACTTCGAATGTCTCTTCGAAATTCCCTTTGTTCCTTACAACTACTTGCACATTGATTGGGTCCCCTTGATATGCTCCTCTCGGCGTTCCTGTTATGCCGATGACAGCTACGTCATGAACGGGGATTGCCTGAATTTGCATCCCGTCTATAGTGTATGGTATTGGATAGCCGTATGAATCGGTTAAAGCTGTCTCGGTAAGACTCAATCCGTCGTCCCCGGTGTCTGTGTACAGGAAGGTGATTTTCGCCAGTTTCGTTGTTCCATCATATGGAGTTGCTGGTGCTAAAGCCACTGCTGCAAGGTTGTACGTGCCTTCGACTTCATTTACCACATTTCTAAGAATCAGATTTGGGCTCCAAGGGAGCAAGGGAGTGCGGTCAACTAAATCGAGGATAGCGGAGTTATATGTTAAGGTAAAGTCAAAGCCATACAGGTTTTGAACGCCAACGACGCTAATCTCTACTTCGAGTGTTGTGTCTGAAGCCGAGACAAAACCCGCAAGGCAAGTTAACGTAAGCGTCAAGTAGGCAGCAATTGATATTATTAGGACGGCAGTAACATTCTTTCTTTCCAAATCCTTTCCTCCCAATATTGTGAGACGTACTGTGCAACAATAGGAAATTAAAGCTTACTGGTTGATTCTTTGCAGGTATTTGCGTAGCGGAATATCTTTGCATTGAACCTATGTTCTCATGCATCTTGAATATGCGTTCCTTGCCGACTACCTATGACGGTTCTAGGCGTATAGAGATAAATTCCAGAAAGCTTAAAATGGGTGGTGCTATCTATACATATGAAGATAAAGAGAAAGGAGAAAATGTCAATATGATTGGCAAGAAAGTAGCGAGTGTTGTGTTGGCTTCACTGCTTGTTTTGAGCGTTTCAATGATGTTCAACAATGAAGCTTTGGCGCAGTATGAATATCCTCCGCTTCCCTTAATAGCTGTGAAAGTGCCTGCGGTCGGACAGATTGACGTCTGGCTGATGGGAGAAGACGGCACGGAGTTAGATTCATTCTGGGATATCGCTGGAGTGGACATTGTGATGCACTATAACCCTGATGCGCTGTCAGTCAATAATATCATCGTTGACCCTGAAGAGTGGTTTACGAGTTTCTGGCCGGGCGGAATAGCGATTCTCTGGCTAGAGAACAGCCCTGGCCTAGTGAGAGTCGCATTCGTCGGTATCACTGATCTTGGAGCGCATACAGCACCATTCGGCCAAGGCCGCCTATTCACTCTCGAGACCACAGTGGTAGACATGAATAACGCTGAAATTGAGTTAAAGAACCCTGATCCTCGTCCAAACATCGCTCCTTGGGGGATCTACTACTTCCCTCTAGATGTTGCTGGATTTCCACATCCTGAGCGCGTTGTGCCTCCTTGGTCTAGCCTTAAGAAAGCACCTCCGATTCCACACGTAGTGACAGTGCAGGGTCCGCCAGTAGCTGCATTCACTGAATCTACACATAATCCGAAACCAAATGAAGTGATTTATCTTGATGCATCTGGAAGCCATTCTGAAGTTCCAATTGTGAGCTACGAATGGGACTTTAACTCAGACGGTGTTGTTGATGCCTTTGGTGTGACAACGAGCACCTACTACAGCCAATTCGGATTCTATGAGATAACCTTGAAAGTAACAGACAGCGCAGGTATGACTGATACGGTAGCTGCAATAAAAATGGTCAATGTATTGCAGAACGCTGAAGCAGAGCACCGCATTCTCAAGGTGCTAAGCGACGAAGACGGGAACAATACCTTGACTGCTACAGCAAGAAACTTTGGCACAGTTTCCGCACAGGTGAAGGCGAAGTTCACAACGATAGATAAGGCAACCGGTGCTGAGCTTGGAACACTAGAATCCGCCCCTGTTACAGTGATGACTGGTACAAGGGCCACCTTGTCTGCTCTCTGGGATCCATATGATTACGGCTGGACGTCGGGAACCACTGTAAGATACGATGTGAGAGTGGAACTATCGTTCTTCGACGGGCAAGCATGGATCACCGGCGAAACCTTCAAGCTAGGCTTCAGAGCTACCGATTAGGCAGTTGCCAACGGGCTAGAAAGGCGCGCGCCCTCCAATCCCCTATTCTTTTTATGTTTTAGAACCTTAGTCAGCGATAGGAAGTCACATTTGAGATGAACACAAGGGTTCCACAGGTGACGGGTCTCCTTTTCCTCCTAGTCGTGGCTGTGATTGCCCCTGTGGGACGTGCGGTCGACTGGTCTCTAGATATGAGACTGACTTGGAACACCGCAGCAGATGAGATGCCTTCGTTGATGCGGGCAAACGATGGGAGAATTTGGGCTTTCTGGCAAACGCGCAGAACTGGCAACTATGACATTTTCTACAAAATCTATAATGCATCAAGTTTGCATCAATGGTCTACTGAAACTCAACTGACTAACAATTCAAACTGGGATTATCTGCCTAATTCGATGCAGGCTGCTGACGGCAAGATCTGGGTTGTTTGGGCATCTAATAGAAGTAGCGGCGGCTTCTTGTATGACATTTTCTTCAAGGTTTACGGTGGATCAACTTGGTCTGCAGATACTCAGCTTACTTTTGATGCCTCAAACGATAGGTTTCCCTCTATTACACAGACCAATGATGGCAAGATCTGGGTCTTTTGGAGCTCGCGGAGAACTGGAAACGATGATATCTTCTACAAGACTACTGTCGATAATGGGGCAAATTGGTCACCTGATACCCGCTTCTCTTTTTCACATGCAACCGATGATGACTGGGATCCCGCAGTTATGCGAAGCGCTGACGGTAAACTCTGGCTTTTCTGGGTGAGTTCACCTTCAGAGGTCATTTATTATAGCGTTTTCAATGGGTCTTCTTGGTCTTCTCCGCAAATCCTCACTGGAGGAGGCTCATTGGAAAGTTGGCATCCTGCGGTTACGCAAACTAATGATGGCAAGATCTGGGTCGTCTGGGACAAAGGCTCTGATACTGTTACCACCGATATTTACTATAAGGTTTACGATGGGGCAACTTGGTCTTCTGACATTCAGTTCACCACACACGCAGACGATGATTCAGGTCCCTCAATTGCTCAGGATAGTCAGGGAACCATTTTAATAGCGTGGGCTTCTGATCGAGGTGGTGGAATTATTCAGCCAAATGATTTGTTCTATCGGGCATCTTCCTTGTCGCCTGCACATGACGTAGAATTGTTTAGTGTTGTGCCAAACGCAACTGCTATTGTTAGGGGGCAGAATGTCTCTGTTGAAGTTGTAGCTCGAAATCGCGGTACGAGTAGCGAGACTAATGTAGAGGTTAAGTGTTATGTGAACTCAGCGTTATTAGGTTCGAGAATTCTAGATATGGCACCCGGGGAGCTTTATCCACTTTATTTCACTTGGTTTACATCTGGTTATGCTTCTGCCAATTATACGCTGAGCGCGAATGTCACTTCTGTTCCAGGCGAAAACAATGTCAATGACAACACTTACCTTGACGGTATTGTTGAAATTATGAAGGGTCCGGTTGCTATCTTTAGCGTTTCGCCTATATATCCACAGCCTGATGAGATGATCACTTTTGATGCAACACTTTCCCAGCCTAATGGCGGATCCATAGTCAGCTATAGATGGGATTTTGGGGACGGTAACATCACGGTTCGTAGCACCCCTATCATAAATCATGCATATCCGTTCTCTGGGCCGTATGTAGTCAATTTGACCGTCACTGATAGTCAGGGATTATCTGATTCTACTTGGAAAACTGTTCTTGTTGCTGTCCATGATGTTGCTGTTGTAGGTGGATCGATTTATGACAAGGCTCCGTGGAGTGTAGGCGTTACTTGTTATGTTGATGTCGCTAATGAAGGGGATGTTCTGGAGACTGTTGCTGTGCTCGTTTATTTCGGCGATACGTTTGTTGGTTTCGAATATGTTGACGTGCCTGGAGGTTCCGTAGCCTTTAATGTGCCGATCTGGTGTGATACTTCGCTGGCGTCGCCAGGTTCCTATTTGGTGGAGGCTGAGGCTCTTGCTGTTGTTGGAGAAAGGGATCTATCCGACAATAGCATGAATCTGGGCTCCATTTGGCTTTATGTGTTGGATTTGTCCGTTGTGGGTGTGGTGCCGTCGACGTCGCGGACTTACATTGGGCATACGGTGAATGTTTCGGTTGAGATTGTAAATGAGGGCACTGTTGATGCTAGTGCTCGAGTGGATCTTTATCATGACAGCACTTTGATTGAGCAGAGAGACATATTTCTTTTGGCGGAGGAGTCGGATACGTTTGAGTTCTTGTGGAATACTTTTGGCGTGCCTCCGGGAATGTACGATTTGAAGGCTGTAGTTACTGCCACAGTGGCTGGGTTTGTTGAATTAGACACGCTGGATAACGTGTCTGTCTATAATGGTGTGCAGGTTAAGATTATGGGGGATGTGAACGGTGACGGTGTGGTTAACGGTGATGATCTGAGGGTGTTCGTTGATTCCTTCGGTTTAGTGCTTGGTGGTAGCGACTGGAATGTTGATTGTGATCTCAAGAAGGATAATATTATCGACGTTTATGATTTGAGACTGATTGGTATAAACTACGAGAAGACAAGCCCATAATCCTTAAAAAGGAAGATTGTGTTAGTATTCAAGAAGAGAGGGAGAAGATAGTGAAGATCAAGTTTACGGCTAGTTTACTGGCAATTATGCTTGTTGTCTCTGGTTTGCTTGGATTTGCAGGCATTACAGTACGCGAAGCTAAAGCCGCAGACCCAGTTAAGATTCTGGTGGGCGGTCCCGTTACGGCGGGAACTTGGAGTGGGTGGCGAGGGAATCGAACAGGGCCTCCAGGCACTACTGTACGATACACGGTGAACATCACTGGCGTGAAGGAATTGTGGGCGTTCGAATTTACGTTGGCTTGGGGCATGAGCGTGTTGGAGTTCAAAGCTAGGACAAAGCGAATCACCACCATGTCAACCACGTACCCTGATGGCATTCTTAATTGGCCAAACATGCAAGCGGGTATTGAAACTAGTACTATCGAAGCCAATAGAACTGCAGTGTATCATCTTGGATGGACACAACAAAGTACTGCGGCTCTGTGGAATTGGACCAGTGGCACGGGCTGCATTGTGTACCTTGACTTTTTGGTTTTGTCTCCACCCTCGGGAACAGTTGGTGAGTGCGATGTATACTTCGTAGATTCAAAGCTAAGCTTCAAGAATGGGACCTCCATTGCTCATACACGTGAGGACGGCTACTTCTATCAATCAGGCAAGAACAGGGTTCCAACTGCAAGTTTCACAATTTCACCAACAACGAAAATCGCCAACAAGACTTCCGTGACCTTCAACGGCGGAGGCAGCTCTGATCCAGATGCAGGCGGCGGTATATCATCCTATATATGGAGGTTCGGCGAAGACTTGCCAGTGGGTAAACCAATAATTCCAGCAATTGAGAGTCCCCATCCCTATGCTCCAAGTGACAATCTGGTCTACACTCTCACGCACACTAATGCTATACGAATGAGGATACATTTCTCCAACATAACCACGGAATCCGGGGATTATGTTCGTGTGCGCGACAAAAACGATGTTCAGATCATCCAATATACAGGCCCCTTCACTGATCTCTGGTCACCATGGGTGAAGGGGGATACAATCAAAATCAACTTATGGGCTGATGGAGATGCCGGTGTGGGGTGGGGCTTTAAGGCAGATCATTACCTTTTCTTCCTTCAAGTGACGACTGTGACCCCAACCTACACTTACACAATCCTCGAAAGCGATTACCCAACGACGCGTTATGGTCCTTACTACTTTACCGCAAGTCTAAGCGTTATAGATACTGAAAACTCCCAAAGCAAGACCGTCACCAACTCATTTCCAGTAACACATCCAAGACCAGTAGCCACATTCACTTTTACACCCAACGTGACCCATTATTACCCAGCAATCAATTGGGCCTACATCTTTTGTGGCGAGACTGTGAATTTTGACGCCTCTGGCAGTTACGACCCAGACCCTGGTGGAGGCATCCTTTGGTACGCATGGGACTTCGGCGACGGAACCAAAGACAACAGATCCACTCCAACTACAAGCTACAACTTCGCAAAGAAAGGTGGGGTAATGTCGGTTGGCTTAACCATCAAAGACACATCAGACGGACTAAAGAACTATTGGAGCTACAGCATCCGCGTGTACAACCTGACAGAGTATGCCCAAGCCTACGGGAGCTGGGGAGGCATTCCGCCGTGGACTCCTGCGGATCCGAACTGGAACTATTTCTATGACATAAACAATGATAATTACATCACTGGAACAGATCTGCACATCATGGGCAAAAGCTATTATTAGCAGCCTCAAACGTCTCTTTTTTATTCTTGTCTTTTTTATTCTTAGTATGAGGGTTTTTTCAGCATCCGCCTGATTCCTACTTGACCAAGTCACGACAGAGAAATATCCGCCTTCAAAAAGCTTCGTGTAAGCATGGTTACCAAAGTCATTAATAACGAAGTAAACGGCATGAACTGACAGTAGCAAACTATAAAAACCACCCGTCTCAGTATATTTCATAGGTTTTCAGGACTCACAGAGGGAGAAGAAGTGCATAGAAATACGCTAAAAGTATGCGTTGGTTTATGTTTGCTTCTAATAAGCGTTTACGCGACAAATATCAGGCCTCCAACAAGTGAAGTGTTGGCAAGTGAGCCTTTCCCACCAAATAGACCTGTTGTTTTCACAGATCCTGATTTCATAGAACGAGATGTGGGCGTTGAATTCACGGTTAGTGCAAAGATTTTCAATCTTACAAACAACGTTTGGGAAGATCCTGATACTATGAAGCAGTATCCTCTGGGCA
>Ga0315307_1001477_pt1 | contig 10524 bp, 10 predicted proteins | sample TDP2_MG_FD_203079 | JGI IMG/M metagenome (GOLD analysis project Ga0315307, IMG submission 203079) | Freshwater sediment microbial communities from Lake Towuti, South Sulawesi, Indonesia - TDP2 | ecosystem: Environmental > Aquatic > Freshwater > Lake > Sediment | place: Indonesia: South Sulawesi... | reverse complement strand
TAGGGTTGACAGATTTCTGGAATACTTTACAATAGCGCCACAAAGCCTCGACCCGGCGGGCATAGTTTGGAAACTTGAGCACATCCTTGACGTTAGGGACATACGGTTTAAAGATGAAGTGAAACTGATGGCCCCGGCGGCGGACGAAACCCAAGCAGACAATTTGGAAAACACACTTGAAGTGGCCTCGGCGCTAAACTACATTTACAAGGTGATAAGGCACTTTTATTTGCTTGGCAAGAAAACCCTAAGCCTCTACGTTATAATGCAGATTCAAATGATACTGCCCCTTGTTATGCGGGAAGCAGAAGCATACGCCAGCGCATTAAAGGCCTTTGCATATGGCCAACCAATAGGCGACGGGGCAGGCGCATTAGTAGCCGCAAAAATCATGCATGGACATGAAACAAGGAAAGTACCTAAAGACAATGTTGTTGCATCCGTACCAATAGAAGGACGCACAGCATATGTGATAAAAGCTGAGGGACCTGGAGGAAACGTAGGCAAAACCGGAGACGCCGTGAAAACAATTATCGATGAAAACGAAGGAAAAATCGCTACAATAATCATGATTGATGCTGCTATGAAACTCGAAGGCGAAGAAGTTGGGGAAGTTGCCGAGGGAGTTGGTGCGGCAATAGGTGGGCCTGGAGTTGACCAGTTCAAGATTGAAGAGTCCATTCTAAAATACCGAATTCCAATAAACGCCGTAGCAATAAAGGAAGACATTGGTGACAATGTTTCACCCATGTGCAAAGAAATTTTTGACGCAGTCGATAAGGCTATAGAAAGAGTAAAACAGGTTATTTTGGAAAAAACCAAGGAAGGAGATAAAGTGATAATTGTTGGAGTAGGCAACACAATTGGTATTGGACAGTAGGAGATGCGCAAAATGAGTAAGGCTTCATCATCCACGACCACTAAGATCTCTTCATATGTACTGATGATAGTATTCATAACCCTAGCGTTGTCACTGACGGCTCTTGTTCTTGCTATTAGCGCCTTTCCCCAGAGCCGAGAAGCTGCAGTATACCTGCTGATAGTAGGATTCTTGGGAGCAGCGCTGTCCACCTATGTGCTTTTTCAAACAAGAAAGCGAATTTTACGTCTTAGGATTGAAACTCCCCCGATAGTAACCACTATTGAATGCCGGAAATGTGGCCTCAAGAGCGTGAGAGAGTTTCAGCGTGGCGATTTCGTTTTTAAGGAAGTTGAACCCTGTCAGAAATGCAACGACAAAATGTTGATAACAGCGATTTACAGAGAACTTAAAGAAAAAGCAAAAGAAGGATTTCGTTTCTAGGCTAGGACGACGCATCCATCCTCAATTATCAAAACCGTGTGTTCCGCCTGAGCTACTGGTTTTCTGCTTACCTCAACGAACTCGGGATAGCCCATGAGAGCTTTAGACGACAGTAACTCATGAAAGGCTTCCGAGTAATGTTCCTTTGGCATTACGCCTTCCAACCATCGTTCAGCGAAAGGCAGAGTTCTGAAGTTCTCCTCAATATACCTCATGAGTTGTTTCGCGTATGGATTTTTTAATGCTCGGAGCTTGAGAAAACGGAAAATCGTGACTTCTTCACCGTTTTCAACCCTGCCAACAGCATCCGGAAGGGTTACGAAAGGCTCAATGGCGTACACGCCATCTAGCTTGATTTTCGAAAAAGATATTTGCGAAACGTTAGGTAAGGATGTGCCAGTGTGCACGAGATATCGCCCAACCTGATGCCCTGTCAGGTTTGAAATCGGTTTGAAACCGCGAGATTTTATGGTTTTTTCGATGATTGTTCCTAATTTTGATGTGGGCATCTCTGAATGGATGTTTTCTACGGCTACTTTCAAGGCTCGTTCTGCGGTTTCCGTGAGACTTTTGTACTCTGGGTTAAAGCATATGGTGACTGCAGTGTCGGTTACATAACCATCAACGTGGACACCAATGTCCACTTTAACTAGGGATTTTCTGGGAATTCTTCTATCATCATCAGGTGGAGACGTAAAATGCGCCGCTACCTCGTTTATTGAGACGTTACACGGAAACGCTGGTTTCCCACCCTTTTCGCTTATTAACCTCTCCGCTTTTTCGCAGATTTCAATTATTGGCATATCTTCGCGAACAAAGCGCTTCATTTCTTCACGGGTCTCACGAAGAATTTTCCCCGACAACCGATACTTTTCAAGAACTTCCTCATCATAGTCACTCATTAACCTCACACTTTATTTTTTGATGCTACAGTTGGATATGAGCTACAGACACTTCCTTTTCCTCTGTGCAAGGTGACTTAAATGGTTATACGTCGAGCTGTTTTCTGGATGAAGAAGCCTTGATTGAAGTTGAGAATATCATAGTCTTTGGTGAGCTATCCACCATGAAAGTTTCATATTTCACATACGAAAAAACTCTGAAATTACATCTTAACTGGGCTGAAGCTGTTCCAAAGATGATTTTAATCGCGCGGTTGTGATCTCTCCTAGAGCGGCAATATCTTCGGTTGGAAGATAGTGGCTCGCCGATACATCCAGCAAAATATTGGAGGAAGCTGGAAATTCGTTGCTTTTCCATAAGACATAGATTAGAGGAACTTTGGGCAGTGCAGGTATCTCTACGGATAAATCGCCATATTTTACTTCAATTCCATTTAAGGGTTCGGCTGCCTCCACCAACTTCTTTGGTTCAAATCCGAACATTTCAGCAACTGGATGCACAGCCCTTCTTGAAAATGCTGCTTCATAGGCATAACCACCCGGTAAATCTCCGAATTTGATAAGCTTTCCAACCCTGTCGATTGGATCGTTTTTGGCGTAGTGAGACAATAAGACATAAAGCGTTTCCGGCTTCATAATATGCTTGCACTTAAGCTTGTCAAAAATGCGTCCTGATGTCAACTCTAAGCTGTAAGCAAGGAATTCTAGGGGACCTTCAGCCTTAAATCCAAGTCTACCCTTCAAAGTACGTATCTGGTTGGCGTAAAGAGTCCATATGCTCATGAAGGTCGCGCTTTACTTTTTTAAGGTAACGCTGTTATAACTTAAAGCTTCATGTGAAGAGGTGGAATATATGGTTAAAGTAACGTGGTTTGGACATTCAGCGTTCGAGATCGAAATTGCAGGCAAGATTGTTTTAGTTGACCCTTGGCTTAATGGAAATCCAACATCGCCGGTAAAGGCTTCAGACTTAACCAAGGCAGACATAGTTTATGCTACCCATGACCATGGTGACCATTTAGGCGACGCCTTCGGCATATGCAAAAGAACAAACGCAACCTTTGTTGCTGTAGTCGAGCTTGGCAACCATGCGAAAGAAAATGGCGTCAAAAACGTTGTTGGATTAAACATCGGCGGAAGCCTAGAAATTAAGGGGTTGAGGCTGAGGGTTGTTCAGGCAATTCACTCTGCTTCCAAAGGAACGCCAACAGGTGTCATGATGGAAGGTGAAGGAAAAACGGTTTATCATGTAGGGGATACTGGGCTTTTCGGAGACATGAGGCTCTTTGGGGAACTTCGCAAACTTGATCTAGTTTTGGTTCCGATAGGTGGTTATTACACTATGGACGCAAGAGATGCGGCGGAAGCTGTTAAGATGCTTAAGCCGAAGACTGTTATTCCAATGCATTACAAAACTTTTCCGGTTCTAGCACAATCAGCAGACGAGTTCGCGAAGAATGTCAAGGAAAAAGTGCCGAAAGTAAAAGTGGTGGTGCTGAATCCGGGGGAAAGTTATCAGTTTTAGCTTGCAAGCGCTTAGAGTTTCGGCTTGAAGACTTTAGGGTGAAGGATTGCGAACTCGTTTCCGCCCAGGTGGAAGATCATCTTTGCTTTTTCTAAATCGTATTCATTTGCAAAGGCTTCTTTGTCTGCATATGCTTCAACTATTTCGCCAACAAATGTTGTGTGATCGCCAGTTGAGAGTTGGCTATGAAAATTGCAGTCTAAATGTGTCACGCATTCCTTTATTGCCGGAGGTTTCACCTTTTTAGCTCGTAATGGTGTCAATCGTGCTTCTTTAAATTTGTATGCTCTCTACCACTTACCCTACCGCAAAACAAAGTTTCGTTTACTAGGTTCATTGTTGGGATGTTAACAACAAGCTCTTTTGTCTCCTCAATAAGGGAGTGAGAATGTCTCCTGGGCGCGATGCTTACAGCAACTGAGTGAGGATTGATTGATGCGGGCATTGCCCATGCCAGACTTATAATGTTTGGTCTTCCAGTTTTGCTGACGTATGAAACAGGCACCGTGTGCATTGGATGGAGAAGCCTGTAGACAGAAGACAGGTTTACACCAAACTTCTCTTTTCCTAACATTCAGACCACGCCTCAACGCCTTATGTGGAATTTTTCCACTATATTTTTTGCTTTTTCACGTTTCTTCCTGTGTTCAGCAAGGAATTTGTTAACTCTTTCTGTTAGGTCGGTTTTGCATTCACCGCATAATGTTTCGCCCGCTTTGCATTTTCTTTCCCTTTCAGCTAGCTTTTTGTCATTTTCTTCGAATAGGTAAAGGAAGTATTGGAAGACGGTGCAGATGTTTGAGTCTGCGCCAGTCTTTCTCTGCTCTGCTGCTGTTCCCTTACCTCCCGTGAAGGCATTCCATATTTTGCGTTTTACCACTTCTGGCGGGTCTACGGTGAATATGGAGGTTTCAGGTTCCGAAGCACTCATTTTTCCACCTATCCCGAGTCCCGGCAAGAAACGACAGTGAATTTGGGCTGGTTTGTAGTACCCGAGTTTTTGGGCTATGTCGCGGGTGACTCGCCAATAGGGGTCTTGGTCTATGGCTGCCGGAATGAGGGCAGGAACGTTTTCGCCAGTCAATTTTGCGTGTATGAAGCATGGTACTGCTTGAATGGCTGGCCAGAATATCCAGCCGATGTTTGTGCTATCTTGAAATCCGAAGGTGGCCTTTGCCGTTGAATAGGTTACACGTTTCGCAACTTCCAAAGCGATGTCATAAAGTAAATCGATATCCTGCACATCGAAGATAATGAAGGTGTTTTGGGGTTCGAAGCCTAAGGCGATTAAATCTAAGGCGTTTTCATAAGCAAAATTCTTTGTCTCCTCAAGTTTCAGCTCGTCTTCAACAACGAATTTTTCGTCGTCAGTCATCTGAAAATAAAGTCTAGTGTCAAATTTGTCTTGAAGATGTTTGGTGAAAATCCATGGAACAAGATGACCTATGTGAACGGGGCCCGAAGGGCCTCTGCCAGTGTATAACACGAATTTTACTCCTTTTTCGTAAAGGTCGAGGACAACGTCTAAGTCGCGGTGTGAAAAGAAGAGTTTTCTTTGCAGTTGAAGGTGAAGCTTGCCAGTGTGTTTCGCTATTCTCTGCAGCAACTCTTCGGGTAAGGATTGGGTGCCGAACTCGAGAATCAAACGTTCATAGTCAACCTTGCCCCTAACTTCCCATGGAGTAACAACCATCTCGTTTTTATCTTCGCCAACCAATCGAGATGCCGCCTATACATGTTAGCTCCTTATACAATTCATAAAAAAGTATTAAATCTTGTGTGAACAAACTGAAACAACATCTGCGAAACCAGAATAAACTTCAAAAAGCTTAAACATTACTGCTTAATTATTCATCTTGGGGAATGCGTTGGACTGGCATTAACCCTCTTTAAAAATTTCTCGGATTTTTTAGTTGACTCTCTAAAACAATACTCTTCTTGCATCAAAGGAGGAAGAGCTTTTGCTGTCAAATTCGGACAACAAAACAGTGCTTGATCCTTTCGGGACAAGTTTGGTCACAGACTACGAACGGCTGTACAATGAATTTGGAATTGAGCCATTTCAACCACAGCTACCAAAAGTGCCTGACCCATCCTTTTACATGAGGCGTGGAATAATCTTTGGGCACAGAGACTTTGACAAGATATTAAATGCTTTGCAAAAACATGAAAAATTCGCTGTTTTGAGCGGTATAAAACCCACTGGTGAGTTCCATTTGGGTACTCTCATGACTGCTAAGGAAATTATTTACTTTCAACAACGCGGCGCCCAAACATTCTATTGTATTGCTGACATAGAAGCGTACGAAGATAACAAAATTCCGTTCGAGAAAAGCGAGAAAATAGCGGTGGACAACGTTGCAGATTTGCTGGCTCTTGGACTAGATCCCAAACAAGCGTATATTTATAGACAATCCAAGGAAAACAAAGTAAAGGACTTGGCCATAATTTTTGGAAGAGCCGTAACGTTGGCTACTATGAAAGCGATTTATGGCGAACGTCACATCGGTCTATACCTGTCGGCCTTAATTCAGGCTGGGGACATTCTCCTACCCCAGCTGGAATGTTTTGGCGGACCCAAGCCTACCGTTGTTCCTGTTGGAGTCGACCAAGAGCCGCATATTCGTTTTACAAGGGATATTGCTCAGACATTCCATAAGAAATATGGTTTCATCCCTCCATCCTCCACCTATCACAAGCTTATGAAAGGTTTGGATGGTTCTCCGAAGATGAGCAAGCGGCAAATGAACTATTTCACTTTACACGACAAACCAGAAACAATCGCGGAGAGAATATCCAACGCGTTTACGGGCGGAAGACCAACTATTAAAGAGCAATGTGAACTCGGTGGAACTCCAGAAATCTGTCCTGTGTATGAGATTTGCACATTCCACTTTGTAGAAGATGATAACGCGATCATAACAACTTATCAAGATTGCAAAGCCGGGAAGCTGTTATGCGGAGAACACAAAAAGCAGGTAATTAACATAGTACTAAGATTCGTTAATGAACATAAGCGGAAAAAGAAGAAATTCTTCAATAAGGCGCGAGAAATTCTCCAGATAGAGCAAGAACGAACGAAATAAACCATATATAACTCTTGTGCATTTTTCATTATTGTGGTGAAGTGATGCCTCGCCAATTTACGTAAAGCGGCGCCCCTTTTCTAAACGAAGACCAACTAAGAACATGCATACTTTTATTAAAATCAGCACAACTACATTACCAAACTTAGCCTGCTCTGTTAACGAAGGGAAAATCCATGGTTGAGCTTAGAGAGCATGAGCGTAAAAGCCTTCTAGCCATAGAAAGACTAGGCGGAAAGGCCTCAGTGAGACAGCTAATGGATGAAAGCGGATTGTCTGATGCAGCAATAATGCGTGCCGCTTTGACATTGCAAGAGAAAAAGCTTGTGAAAATGGAAGAGAGAAAACAAACTATTGCGAAGCTCAACGACGAAGGAAAACTCTACGCTGAAAAGCTGCTGCCTGAACGCAGAATTTTAGAGGCGCTCTATGACAAGGGCGGTGAAGCGTTAATATCGAACATTCCGCGGGAAGTGGACGTTCCCTCTGGTGCTGTACCTGTAGCGTTAGGCTGGCTCGTGCGGAAGAAGTGGGCTGTAATAAATCAAGAGAAGGGAACGATTGCTCTCACCCCATACTCCCAAGCTCAGAAACCTCCACAAGACGCTGACGAAAAACTTCTAGGGCTTCTAGCAGGAAGGGACACTGTGATCCTTGAAGAACTCGATAAGAGCCTGCAACAAGCTGTTGCCATACTGAAACGGCGCAAGCTGATCGAGACCAGAGAAAAGTCCGTGTATGAACTTCAGCTTACAAGAGAAGGCTGGAAATTAATTGAAAAAGGATTAAAGGTTGCAGAGGAAATCACTCAGCTAACGCCAGAACTTATCATGACAAAGAAATGGCGTGAAACAAAACTGAGAAAATTCGATGTAACTGCGCCTGGTCCCGTCGTTTATCCTGGCAAGATTCACCCGCTGCAACAGATTATCCAGCGCGCCCGTGAAATTTTTCTGGAAATGGGGTTCACGGAAATTCGCGGACCACTCGTTGAAACTGCCTTCTGGAATTTCGATGCTTTGTTCCAACCTCAAGACCATCCGGCTAGGGAGATGATGGACACTTTCTATTTGGCTAGTCCTGAGGCTGGAAAATTGCCTCCTAAAAATACAGTGAAGGCTGTTGCGAAGGTACATGAGAACGGCTGGATTACCGGCTCTAAAGGCTGGAGTTACAAGTGGGACCCTAAAGAGGCTAAAAGGCTTGTTTTGCGGACGCACACTACAGCTGAGACAATAAAATATCTTTCACGACACAAGAGGCCGCCTATAAAAGTTTTCTCTGTGGACAGGGTTTACCGAAATGAACAGCTCACATACAAAAACACTGCTGAGTTCCACCAAATCGAAGGCATAGTTGTTGACAAAAACGTGACCCTCAGAGACTTGATGGGAACATTGAAGACGTTCTATACAAAGTTTGGATTGAAGAAGATAGAATTCTGGCCATGCTACTTCCCCTACACGGAACCCTCAGCTCAAGCTATGGTCTACCACCCAAAACTCAAGCGTTGGATCGAACTTTGCGGAATGGGTATGTTCAGGCCAGAGGTTTTGGCTCCTATGGGCATTAAGTGTCCAGTGCTAGCTTGGGGAGGTGGATTAGAGCGTCTGGCCATGATTGAACTTGGCTTGAATGATATTAGGCTGCTGTATGGTAACCGCCTAGAGTGGATTAGGAGGACACCTCTATGCCAGTGATCACGCTTTACAAAGGAAGATTCTCTCAATTTATGGGTAGAAAAATGACTGTTGAGGATATGACCAAGTGGTTGCCTTGGGTAGGCTTCGACATCGAGGAAATTGGCGAAGATTACGTGAAGGTTGAATATAATCCAAACCGCATCGACTTTTGCAGTTACGCCGGTGTGGCAAGGGCTCTAAAAGGCTTTATAGAGCAGGAAATGGGACTGCCAAAATACCAAGCTAACAAGCCGAAAACAACACTTATCATAGATGAGGCTGTTGCCGATGTCAGACCATTCATGCTTGCAGCCATAATCCGCAATATGGAACTTGATGAAGATTCAGTTGTTGAATTGATGGAGATACAGGAAGATCTCCATTGGGGTATTGGCAGAGACAGGAAAAAGGCTTCTATAGGCATCCACAACTTAGATGTGGTTAAACCGCCCTTTACCTTCACAGCAGTGGAACCTACAAGCGTAAAGTTTGTTCCTCTGGGCAAAACCGAGGAGATGACTCTGAAAGAAATTATGGAGAAACACGATAAGGGCGCAGCCTATAGGCATCTAATAGACTGGGCACCTAAACACCCGTTACTCATTGACAGGGATGGAGCTGTTCTTTCGATGCCGCCCATTATAAATGGGGAATTGACACGAGTAGATGCCAACACAAGAAACCTGTTCCTAGATGTTACGGGCACCAGTTATGAGGCTGTTGAGAAAAGCTTGAAAGTGCTCGCCACGGCTTTGGCGGACATGGGTGGCAGGATAGAGAAAGTCTATGTGAAGTATTCAGATCGCACAGTCGTTTCACCAGATTTGAACCCTGAGAAGATGAGGTTAAGAGTTGACTACGCCAATAAACTGCTTGGTTTAGGGATTTCTGAGGTGGAGGCTGTGAGGTGCCTGCAAAGATGTAGGTTAGATGCACGAAAGGTGGATGACGGTGTTTTGGAAGTTTCAATTCCGACTTATAGGATTGACGTATTGCATGAAGTGGATTTGGTTGAGGAAGTTGGCATAGGCTATGGCTATAACAGACTGAAGCCCACAATTCCGGCGGCCGTGACTGTTGGAGAACAGCATCCAGCTCATAGGCTCGCGAATATGGTGCGACAAATCATGGTGGGCTTAGGATTTCTGGAAGTCATGAACTTCACACTCACTAATGAAAGCATTCATTATCAGCTCATGCGCATGAAGGGGGAAAACCCCATCAAGCTTGCAAATCCTGTTTCAACCGAATATGCTATAATGCGCCAGTCCTTGCTCCCAGGACTCATGAAGAATTTGGCCGATAACAAGCATGAAAGTTTCCCGCAAAGACTTTTTGAAGTGTCTGACGTTGGGAAAATCAGTGCAAGGCTAGAGACGATGTGCGAAAGAAGACTGAATGCAGCGGCGGTTTCATCTCATTCCTGGGCCAATTTCACAGAAGTGAAATCCTTCGCAGAGGCTTTGCTTGCTAGTTTAAGTATGAAAAATTGGAAAATTAAGGAAGCCAAGCATCCAAGCTTTCTAGATGGCAGAACGGCCGCGGTTCACATGAATGGCAGACCCTTAGGCATTCTAGGCGAGGTACACCCAGAAGTTTTGAACAACTTCGAACTAGAGAACCCCACAGTCGCATTCGAAATAAGCCTAGAAAAACTCATTGTTAAGTAAGCATTATTTTACTCATCAACTGAGGCCCCGCGGGGAAAAGGAGAACCTAGCTACATAAAGCCTCCGCGTCACATTACACCTTTTAATATAATATCATTAGCTCAAGTGGCGTCAGCTTTCCGCTGACAGGGTCAACCTGCAAACCCAACAACTCCAAAGTCGTCACACCCAAGAGCACGGGCGTACGCTCATCCGCAATGGCCACCAGAGAAGTCACGCTATCATTGCCTATCGTCACATACGCTTCAGAAACTGGAAACTCCACAACACCTCCATCAGCCATTTTAAATCTCCTTCTGCCTAACTCCTTCAGCTTCACCTTATCAGCAATACTTTTTGTTATGACGGTATAAATG
>Ga0315307_1001473_pt1 | contig 10536 bp, 9 predicted proteins | sample TDP2_MG_FD_203079 | JGI IMG/M metagenome (GOLD analysis project Ga0315307, IMG submission 203079) | Freshwater sediment microbial communities from Lake Towuti, South Sulawesi, Indonesia - TDP2 | ecosystem: Environmental > Aquatic > Freshwater > Lake > Sediment | place: Indonesia: South Sulawesi... | reverse complement strand
GCAGAGTTCCAAGTGGGAAGTGTCATTCTCGGCTTAGAAGAAGTCCGCAAAAGAGGCGCTTCGCATAAGCCTCCATGGGGAGGTGCTGTTGTGAGTTTTCGAGTTGATAAGATAGACCAGGCAAAGACTGATCTTGAAACCAAAGGAGTCCACTTCACCACAGACATCTTGATTTTCGAGAGAGTCAAGGTGGCACAATTCGAGGATCCTGACGGCAATCGTCTTGAGCTGCACGAGCGTATCTTAGGCATGTAATGACGCTAATCTCGTTCGTGTGTGAACGTGTATGCGACGTTAGCGCCCGTCTGGACGGCTTGAAGGCAGCCTGATGTGCCCAGAGATTGGCCACATGGGAATGCCCAGACATATCCCTCTACTGGCATCTTGACCTCTTCGATGATGTCCCCGTACAGATCATAGATCTCAGCGAATGCTTCGCCCTGTGCTATTAGCTCGCCTGGCTTCCTGAGGAAGCGTATCAAGCCTCCTCGGTTGGCACGGACGATCCCGGCGAACCTGTTGGTGCCGGGTACGATTGGGATCCCTGTCTGAGGTTCAGTCTTGCCGTCAATCATGTTGAAGACCTTCATGATATTCAGGACTCCTCTGACGCCAACGGTCGTGGATGGCTCAGAGATCCATCTCCCATCTATCAATTCTTCAAGGATTACTGGTATCCCTTTCTTCGCGGCCAGGTTGCCGACCGTTGGAGGCGCTTCATCGCCGGTTTGCTCGTCGGAGACAATAGTGGTGACTCCGAACGCCCCAGCCATCCGCTCTAGTTTCTCTCTCGTCTTTGGATTGCTCACATTGAACGATTGATAGATGAGAGAGTCAGGCCTCGTGTTACAGTGAATGTTGACTATCAAGTCTGATTTGCTCCACGCCTCGGTCCATAACGCGTATGCCAACCGTTCCGTCGTGTTGCCGTTCGCGCTGTCTGCCTTCACGGTACCGACATCTAGGTTATCGATCCATGAGAGGTACTGATGGTGCATGAAGGCCAGCGGGTTTCCCACAGGAATCCCGATGACAGCTCCTCTCAGGCTCCTTAGGTTGAGCTTTTCCCTCATAACTCTCCGGATGACCTCGATCCCCTGGATCTCGGTGCCATGTTGAGTCGACATCAGCAGGAGCGTCGGCCCTTCTTCGGCCCCATTCATCACTATGACCGGTATGTCTACGCTACCAGCATTGACGAGTTCGACGCCTCTGATGACTCCTCTTCCCAGCTCTCCTCTCTTCGCGACAACGTTTCCCACCTCAAGTCTGTCAGGCATAATCACAACCTCAGGTAGGACTATCCCGTTGAGAATAAAGACCTTTTCAGCGGCGCCGTACCCTCAAAAATTCCCTAGTAGATATCAGACCAGAGTTCAGACACTCTTCCCAAAGACTCGGACAGGTGCTTCCATGAATAAGATCATGGACTCTCTGGCCTTCTTAACCTTCTATCCACCGAGATAGATTGCCGCCGATGAGTTGAAGTGAGCACAGAGCAAGGATGCGGCAGATTCACGGATAACTGCTGTAAATCTAGCCTAGGATGACATCGTGGAGAGATTCGCGCACGAATGTACCGGTGAATCTCTGCGTGCTTCTATGCTGTTAGTAATTCTTTGTGGCTATGACTCTTCCTGTCCTTCATCGTTACGCGCTTGCTCTGACAACTATAGTGGTTATAAGAGCGATTGCTGGCTTGATCAGGAGCGACTACAGATTGGGGAATGTAGCGGCATGGGTCTGAAGGAGTGGATAATTCCTCAGGATAGAGTGTTCTTCTCTCTTCTTGAGAAAGAATCTGATATAGTTTTGCGGGCCGCTAATCTTCTTCTTAGCATTGTTAGCGATCCTGGCGGTCTCGATGAGAAGGTTGACGAAATCAGAAAGCTGGAAAAGCAATCCGATGAGGTGGTGGAAGAGACATTCTATAGGTTGAACCGGACCTTCGTCACACCGATAGACCACGAAGACATATCGACCTTGTCCACAACCTATGACGACGTTCTCGACTACATTGAGGGCATCGCTGTCAGGATGCGTATGTTCAAGACTGTCGAGCCGAGTAACGAGGTCAAGCGCTTTGTAAGCATCATAGCGGAAGCTGTTGAGGAGATAGACGTCACGATAAGGCAGATGAGGAAGATCAACTATCGCCAGATTAGAGAGAGCCTTGAAAAGATCCACGTTCTCGAGAACAAGTCAGATGATCTCTTTGACAGTGTGATTCCTGCTCTCTTCGAAGAAAATGATCTCAAGAAGATCATGATTATGAAGGACATATATGAGCAGCTGGAGGGGATTGCAGACAAGTGTCAGGATGTTGCGTTGGTTATTCAGGATATAGTGATCAAGAACGCGTAGGAATGGTCCGCTGGGATGCTGTTCTATCTTGTTAGTGCAATGGTACTAACCTTCTTCCTCTCATTCTGGATGGGCTTTACCGACGCGGCGTATGCGATCTCAACCGTCATAGGCACACGAACACTCAAACCGATCTTCGCAGTCTGTCTGGCCACTACAGGCAACTTCGTAGGCATGATCTTCGGGTCGGCAGTCGCTTTCACTATGGGGACCGGGATAGTATCAGAATCAGTGGCATCAGGAGAAGTAATCCTCACGGCCATGGTGGGTGCTCTCGTCTTCGACGTGATATTCTCATGGGGTCTGGCATTACCCATATCGGAGACGCATGTCTTAGTAGGTGGTTTGATCGGGAGCGGGTTCGCAGCGGGCGGCCTGGAAGCCATCAGGCTACTCGACATATTCAGCAAAATAGTCGTACCGATGATTATTGCGCCTCCCGCATCCATAGCGATAGTGTTCATGATCACACTGGTTATAATCCGTGCTTCCAGGAAGATGGCGGCTCCGAGAGCAAACAGATACTTCAGAAGACTGCAGATACTCACCTCATTGATTCTATCCGCTACGGACGGGACGAACGATGCTCAGAAAACAATGGGAATTGCGACAGTCCTCCTAATGTACTATGGACACCTGTCTGAATTCGCGGTTCCTGCCTGGGTCATGATGACATCCTATGCGACGCTTTCGATGGGAACGTTTCTGGGCGGATGGAGAATCGTGAAGACGATGGCAACCAGGATAACTAAGATACGGCCCTATCAAGGCTTTTCTGCAGAGGCTGGTAGCGCTCTGATACTCGGTTCAACGGCGCTACTTGGGCTGCCGGTGAGTTCCACGCATGTGACTGGGGGAGCAATAATGGGTACTGGTCTCGCCCACAGGGCTAAGTCAGTCAAATGGGTCACCAGCAGAAGAATCGTATTTGCATGGGTACTATCGGTACCAGTGCCTGCTCTATTTTCGTTTATTCTCTACAGAGTGGTTACTCTTTTTTGATAGGCCAAGCCACTTATCTATGCGGTGGCCGATCTCAGAATCCTGAGCTGCGTGTAGGGCTAAGATATCACTCTTTCTCAGAGCTCAAGGTGCTCGAACCAGGCTTAGCCCAATAGCGACTCGGTTCTAAAGAAGAGAATCCCTGCGCTCAGCTAGTCATGATGGAATGATCACTTCTGGGCGCAGCATCCTTGTCCGGATCTGAGTTGAGCCGTCGATGCTTACCTGTTTTCCTTCGTACGACTTTAGCAGGTGGAAGGTCTCTTCTTCCATTGAGTGAGGGCCGAATCCCTCTGTTGTGATCACTGTGAGCCCGGTCTCCTCCTTCCCTGTCACTCCCAATCCAATTTCATAGCCTAGGAAATCTGTAAGATCCTTCTGATCTAGTCCGCCGACGACTATTCCGTTTACGCCGAGGCTTGCGGCTCTTCTGAGCGCGTCAATGGTTACAATTGATCCTCCGACTATGATCTTTCCTTTGAGCTCGTTCGTAATCAGTTCCTCCGTTAGGGCTTCATCTCGTCGAGCCACGGCTATCACTAGTTCTCCGACCGTTTCTCCTCCAACGCCAAATCTCCCTTGTATAAGAGTGCCCTTGGACTCGACCACTGCGCCCTCGCCTGGAATCGTCTCCACCACTTTGCCTGGCACGTGAGCCTTGACTTCGACTGCTATCGGCATTCCTCTGATCAAGACTGACCCTGAGGATTTCGAGAAGGACATTATCGTTCCGTCGATAGGTGACCTGCAGACTCTCGTTGAGCGACCGAAGAACGATCTGTGAATTGCGATAACTTCGTCCTTCTTGACTTCGTCTCCCTCTTCCTTCAGCATGTACCTCTCCACTTCGTCTGGGTCGATGTCGAGCTGGCCGTAGATAATGACCTTCCGAACATCAGGGTTCACGACTGTACCTTTGGCCACGACCGTTTCAGGCTTAACTAGATCTCCAGTCTTCACGAGAACCTGTCCTTGAGTAGATATTCGCCTGGTCTTCCTGATCCACGTGTCTCTTTCGAATCTACTCTTCTCCATTTCAGACATCTCAGATCACGCTCACGATGATGGTTGCTGTTCCCCCGTGAGTGAGCTCCTCCATCTCACCAAGATGTCTTTCTCCGCTGGCACATTGAGAGGTCTTCCTCGGGCGTCAAGTATTAGGCCAAGCTTGCCTCCGATTACCTCAGTTTCCAATGTTCTTCCTCTTCCCATTCCGAGATCAAGTCCTCTTCTCGGTATCACCTCAAGCATGGCCTTTTCTCCCCTGCCAAGAGCAATCGTCTTCAGCTCCCCGAATCGCACTTCACATCCCGATGTGGCTCCGTCGCTTCTCGTTATCTTAACCTTCATCGTGACCTGTCCCTTGGTCGATCTACCTCTGAAAGCCACACATGTCGCGAGTCTGGAGAGTCCCTCTCTCAGGAGTATCTGCTTGGCTGCCTCAGGGTTCGTCTTGAGGAGCATCCCGAGGTGAGGCATCACGTCGAGTTTGTCAACCATTATCTCGGTGACTCCCTCAGGTTGAAGGGCATCGAGAAGTACAATAGCCGCGTCCGAGACCTGGTCTTGAGTGAAGATCTTGCCTCTGCCTATGATTACTCTGGTCTTCATCAGATCCAAGTATGTCGGTTCTAGAGTCTGGCCGAAAATGTCGGCTATAGTTCGCACGATCTTGACGCCCTTTAGTCTGCTTGCAATCCCCTCATGGTTCTCAACCGCCAATCTGATCGCTTCTCTGGCTGCAGCTTGCTGAACGAGAACTTCATCAGGCGTCAGGGAAGCGGGTTGCAGAACCATCATGTTCCCGATGATATTCCGAACCTCTCTCTCACCCATCTCCTTCGGGATCCAACGCATTATCTTCTCGACTCCCGCCATTTTCATGATGTTGCTGATTCCATATGTCAGCCCGATGTCCGCGTTCAGTGATCTGTTGAAGACGCCGTTATAGACTGAGTAGATGTCGGTCGTGGTTCCGCCAACGTCCACTGCCAGCAGGTTCGCTTTCCTCTCCATGGAGTAGGAATAGAGTATATTCCCTATCGCGGCTTGAGTTGGCACTAAGGGTTCATCGACCCAGCTGGCAAGCTTCTCGTATCCTGGAGAATGGATGATCACATGTTGTCTGAAGGAATCGTAGATGGCCTCCTTGGCCGGTCCAAGGTTCTCTCTCTCAATAGCCGGACGGACATTGTCGACAGCCTGAACCGCGTACTTCCTCTCAGACAGGACGTCCAAAACTCTCTTTCTAGCCTCTATGTTCCCTGCGAAGATTGCGGGCAGCTGGAACTGAGCGCCGAATCTGGGCTTCATGTCCGCCGCGCCGATCAGATGCGCCATCTCCAGAACTTGGTTGACTGCTCCACCATCAATTCCCCCGGCAACCAGGAACATGTCAGGCTTCATGCTTCTCATCGTCTCTATCATCTCGAAATCGGGGCGTGGGTCGGAGAATGAGAAGACATCGATCAGCAATGCCCCTGCCCCTAGGGCGGCTCTCTGAGCGCTTTCTGCGGAGATCATCCCTGTGACTCCCGCCACCATCATGTAGAGGCCTCCGCCAGTGTTGCTTGAGCAGAGGAATCTCTGGACCCTGGAAGGCCTCTTGGCTTCCCAGATCTGCTTGCTTGTCTTCCGGCCTAGATCGTTGGAGGCTCTCTCAACTCCAACGGTGACATCGAGAGTGGGGGGATCAACTGTCGTCGGTGCCTCGCTGATCCCCATTATCTTGTAGTCTTCACCGATCCTGTCGATCAGAACGGCCTTCGTCAGCGAGTCGTCTATGTCAACGATGAGATAGGTTTCGTTCTTGCCCTTGGAGTCCATACATATCCCCTGACATGAGATATGGCGAGCGATCGATATAATGATTGCTTTTGGTTAACCAAATGACATTTAAATAAGTGCCTTGTCGTATGAATATGCGAATCGCCATGCCACAAGCCGTCAAGTCAGAGAGATCGAGGTTCCTCAAGTCGATCAATGAGGAAGCCTTCAGGTTGCTGCAAGACGAAACTAGGAGGAAGATTGTTTTCCTTCTGCGAGAGAATGAGCTGACCGTTAGAGAGATTGCTTCTAGGCTCAACCTTACAGCGCAGAACATTTATCACCACATAAAGAAGCTCCAGGATGCCGGCCTCGTCAAGGTGACTGAGGAGAAGCGGTCTGGGCATCTGATCGAAAGCTACTACACTGTCACAGCAGACACATTCGTTTACCACAGTGATGAGATAGTCGAGAAGAGCACTCAGAGCTTCATTGACATACTGAATGGATTGAATGAGATCGGGGCGGGGGTTGAGGTTAGCATAGAGAACGCGAACAAGCTCTCTAAGCTCCATGAAGAACGGATCAGACTGCTCACCGCGTCTCCAGTCGCGCGTGATCTCTGTTCATCTTGCGGATTCTCAGGATACTTCATGAAGCTCGGGCCAATGAATCCTGTCTTGCTGGAACGAATCCTTCAATACCGAAGCATGATGGAAATGACCGATCAAGGGTTTGAGAAATCGCTTGAGCTCACTAGAGAGCTGAGGCATTTTCTACTCTCGATAAGAACAAAGGGCGACAGATCGTCTCGAAAGCGACAAAAGTGACGATTAGACGAATTCGCCAGAAGATCATTAGAGGTATTGAATATGCCCGAGAAGGAGACTTCTGAATTCGTGAAAGGGGTAGAGAAACCGAGCAAGGCCTTTGAGGACCAATGGTTGGCGAAGCTCTCCCAGGCTCTGGACGCGACTGTTGGCAGGGAGATCAGAGAGAGGGTCCTGGAGGGAAGCGAGGAGCTCGCGGCATCCACAAATCAAGAAGAGATAATCGATTGGACAAGACGAGCAATAGGTCTGCTAGATAACCTAGTTGACGAGGAAGGCCGAAAGAGGATCATGACCGCGTGCGCCTGCCACTTCCCTGAGCAACGCCTAGTCCCACTCAGAGCGAAGTATGAGGAGAGTAAAGACTTGGATACTGTTCATGGAATGCTGCGGGAGCTATTCATATCCGACCTCAAGAATGTCCTCAAACTAGACGATCGACTCATCGCTGACATATTGAGATGGGGCTGGGGTGTGGCAGGGGTCAAGAAGGGGAACTTGATCGTCGCCACAAAGATGCCGTTTCAGCTCAGGAAACATCTCGAGGCCAGAGATCCGAAGGAGAAGCGGTACTACTACTGCCACTGCCCAAGAATCCGAGAAGCCGTAAAATCCTCCAACCCAAGATTATCCACGACATACTGCTATTGCGGAGCTGGTTTCTACAAAGACATCTGGGAAAAGATACTGCAACGGCCTGTGGGCGTAGAGGTGCTGGAGACTGTGCTTGACGGAGGCGAGGTTTGCAGAATCGCAATATATCTGCCCTCAGAAAGTGCATTGCGGGCAATGGGCCGAAACCGAAATAATCCAATTGAATAGCCTGAAGAAAGATCAACCTTGGAACTCAATTCACGAATGCGGGATTGATTCCGGGGCCGGTCCTATCCTCACACTACTTCAACTTGGAAGTACACACGTGAAGTACATAGCTGGGTCGCTGGCGCCAGGAAAGGGCGTGCCTTGACCCCACGACGTAATCTCTAGAGCCAGTCCATATGTCTCCGGGGTGGCTGGATTGGAATCCCAGTCGCCCCAGGCGAACTGCCCGACATTTGCATGCACTGCAATGTAGATTGTGAAGCCACGGCTTGCCCCTTTCAGAGAAATGGTATAGATGTCTGCTTTCTTACCACCGGTGCCAGTGCTTGTATCTGGCGGAGCGTACTCCCTCGTGTAGTTGAACCTACCAGGTATTGGGTCTCCTGTCTGGGCCCGTGGGATATCAGATAGTCTAAAGGCCACTGCTAGATGAGTTTCAAGCAAGTACAAATTGCTGGTATCTGCACCTTCAATGGCGTATGTGACGGCAAAACGTGAACCGACAATGTCAACGGTGACTGTGCCAACATTTAGGGTCTTGCGCACCTTGAAATTGGCAGTCAATCCATACGCAGCTGCAAGCATAGTTGCTATGAAAAGCACCGTCACTATTCCTGCGAGGGCCTTCATTCTTGTTATCATGTTTTCATCTTTCCTTGCAGTGTCGGCATTCGCGTCGCGCCTCGCCTCGGCGCTTGAGAGAGAAGGTGTTCCCCAACTTGGTATATCAATGTACCGAAAATGGTACACCAATATATCGACCATCCGCGTCCTTTGAGAGTTTCTTCTGGACCCAGGCTTCCCTCTCGCAAAATAGCCCCTATAGAGCTGCTTTATGCGTGTGTACGTCAGGCTTAGGCGATCACAGCACAGTTTTCTCAGACGCAGCTCTCGCTTTCCTAACAGGAAACAAGCGTAAGGAACAATGCGTCATTTCCTGCGGATACGAGGTTCTCTCATCTCTGCCCTCTATTCAAGGCAGAGCAGCCTTGTCGAGACCATGTTCCCAAGATTCCATATATGCTACCTCGCAAAGAGCACGCCTAGTCTCCTTGGTCTTCTCGTCGATCGAGATCCCTATGGGAAGTATGGCTTCCAGCCTGAACTTCTTTGGAACATGAGTCACTTCCAGGGCTCCTTCTGTAATTGAAGGAGTGTATGTCAATGTGCTTAGGCCTAACTCCTCTAGGGCGAGAAGGATGTACCCAATCGCAAGCCAGACGGATTGCACAGAATACGGGGCCCTCCTCTCCGATAGCACAAGGACGAGCAGAGGCGCTTCCTCCAAGAAGGGCTTCCTCCAGCTGAGACCCTTCGAGGAGAGCCAGTCTTTCCAATCGCCTTTCACCTTGGAGTAGAAGCCTTTCTCGCCTTTCTCACATGCGGACCTGATTCTTCTCTTCATATGCGGATCTGTGATTATCAGAAATCTCCACGGTTGATAGTTGGCGCCAGATGGGGCTTGACAAGCAGCTTCTAGAGCCACGGCAACATCCTTGAAGTCAATGGGATTCGCAGAGAACTTCCTAGAGGTCCTCCTCTTCTTTGCCAGGTCCAAGATGTGACCGCTCAATTACTTCACTTGGGATCACTATGCCTGACCCGGCTATTTCAGTGCAACCGCAGCAACTTCTCCACCGTCGCGGTCGTCTTTGAACATGGTCATTGGCGACAGCCCTGCGAACCCAGCTGTCTCAAGTGTACGTCCGGGCTTCTTTCGTCTAAGACAGAAATGGACACAGGAGGCTAGTCCGAGCCCTGCGAGGCCACTTCTCATCATCAGCCTAGCCCTTGCCCGGCCCAGCTGAGAACGACAAGCTATCTCGCACCCACGAACTGCCTGCCATGATTCAGCTGGCCATAACGGTTGAAAAATAGAGGTGCAATCATGCAACTAGCCCGTACGAAGGCTTCGCTAAGTGCAAGGCGGTTGAAGCTGACTTATTGGGTCATTCTAATGATTCTGTTCGAAAACGAACACTGCTCTGCTCATGATCTCGCTTATCGGTAGTTGTTGTGGGCATAGGCTCTCGCAGGTTTTGCATCTTGCGCACCTCTTGGCTTGGCTTTCGGGGGTTATGTACTCCCAGTATTTCTTCTTGATCTCGTCATCTCGGCGCTTGATGTAGAACTCGTTGAAGAGGCCGATTATCTGCGGTATGTTCACTCCTTGCGGGCAGGGCATGCAGTATCTGCAGCCTGTGCAGCCGATGTATCCTAGCTCTCTGTATTTCTCTGCGAGTTGATTGATGAGGTTCAGCTCTTTCTCCGTTAGATTGCCTGGTTCTGAATATTCAGCTGTCTTGACGTTTTCTATGACTTGCTCCATAGTGCTCATCCCACTCAGAGTAAGAGACACCTGCGGTTGGTTCCAAACCCATCGGAGCGCCAGCTCCGCCCCTGTACTCTTGATTCCTGATTGGTCCCAAAGGTCTTGAATTGGTGCCGGAGGGTTGACTGCTAGTTTTCCACCGGCTATCGGTTCCATCACAACGACTGCGAGACCTTTAGACGCCGCGTACATCAGTCCCTTTGTTCCTGCTTGATATTCCGTGTCTGTGTAGTTGTACTGGATCTGGCAGAAAGTCCAGTCATCGTAGCTGTCTATGATCTCTTTGAATACGGGGTACTCGTCGTGGAAGCTAAAGCCAAAATGCGTGATCTTTCCTTCGTCTATCTTCTTCTCAGCCCACTCCGTGATCCTTAACTCCTTCATTTTCGACCATCGCTCCTTGTTGAGGCCGTGAAGCAA
>Ga0315307_1001472_pt1 | contig 10545 bp, 9 predicted proteins | sample TDP2_MG_FD_203079 | JGI IMG/M metagenome (GOLD analysis project Ga0315307, IMG submission 203079) | Freshwater sediment microbial communities from Lake Towuti, South Sulawesi, Indonesia - TDP2 | ecosystem: Environmental > Aquatic > Freshwater > Lake > Sediment | place: Indonesia: South Sulawesi... | reverse complement strand
ACGTGGTCACGTGCTTCTCCACTCTGCATTACGTGGGGGACATCGGGCGGGCCATCCGGGGCCTCTTCGGGCTATTGAGCCCGGGAGGCCGCCTGATCTTCAACTACCCCAACAGGTACACCAGGACGGCGAAGAGGAACGAGATCGAACCCGACGAGTACACGAAGCGGAGGTTCGCCCTCGTCCTAGCGGGCAAAAACCTGACCTCAATGAAGAAAATACGGGAGATCCTGGGGAAGAGGCCTAGGAGATTCTATTCTTCCAGGAGATACAACATTTTCGTCGCTGTTCGGAAAAGGGCGCGGGCATAGACTCATCCGCAGGCTGTAGGTAGTCCCCTCATAACTCGAAACCATTATACGCTACGTCGGTGTCTGTTTCGCAAGTTCGGGAGTCCTGATGGCGCCGATGAAGCAGCTGCACCACAACGGCGTCCTGGTGCCGCCCATGTACAAAGGCCTGGGCCTGACAATAGATGTTAGGGGGGAGACCATCTATCTCACAGACGAGCAGGAGGAGATGGCGACGGCCTGGGCCAAGAAGATCGGGACGCCGTACGTCGATGACCCCAAATTCGCCGAGAACTTCCACAACGACTTCTCGAAGGTCCTGGGGATTGAGGTCAACTCCGGCGATGTTGGCTACTCTGCAATCCACAAGGCGGTGCTCGAGGAGCGCGAGCGGAGGGTCAGCCTGACGAGGGAGGAAAGGAAGGCTCAGGTGGCCCAGAGGAAAGCCTCCCGGGAGGAGAACAAGGAGAAATACGGCTGGGCTATGGTCGACGGCGTCAGGATGGAGATAGGCAACTATACCGTTGAGCCGAGCAGCATCTTCATGGGCCGGGGCAAGCATCCGAGGAGGGGAAGCTGGAAGGAGGGCCCACGCCACGGCGACATAGAGCTCAACCTCTCACCCGATACCCCGAGGCCGCCGGGCGAGTGGAAGGCCGTAGTCTGGGAGCCTGACACAATGTGGATCGCCAGGTGGAGAGACAGGCTCAGCGGAAAGATGAAGTACGTCTGGCCGTCCGACTCCTCCCCCCTGAAGCAGGAGAAGGATGTCGAGAAGTTCGACAAGGCCAGGGACCTGAGGGACAACCTGAGGAGGGTCCGAAGGCACATCCTGGAGAACCTCGGCCACGAGGACCCCAGGAGGAGGAAGACGGCGACGGTCACTTTCCTCATCTATCGCTGCAAGTTCAGGGTAGGCGACGAGAAGGACGAGGATGAGGAGGCTGAGACGATAGGCGCCTCGACCCTCAAGCCCGAGCATATAACCTTCAACGGCGACGGCACGGTGACCTTTGACTTCCTCGGCAAGGACTCCGTCCGGCACCTGCTCCGCACCGAGATGCCAGAACAGATCATCGTCAACCTGAGAGAATTCAGCGCTAATCCGGACGCCCCCCTCTTCGAGGGCGTCGATTCCAAGCGCGTAAGCGACTTCCTCGACGAGGTGATGACGGGCCTCTCGGCGAAGGTCTTCAGAACCCATTACGCCTCTACCGCCGTTGAGACCAGTCTGAAAAAGACCGAGGTCCGACGTGACGAGCCGGAGTATATTAAAAAGTACGCCGCGACGATGGCGAACCTGGATGCGGCCAGGGTCTGCAACCACAAGCGCACCATCCCTAAGACCTGGGAGTCCTCGCTCCAGAGGAATAGGGACCGGCTGAAGGCGCAGCAGGCTAAGGCGAAGGAGAAGGAGACGAAGCTCCGACTGCGGATCGAGGAAATCGAGAAGAAGCACTCAGAGATGCTCGATAAGTACGGGCAGGCGCTTCGGGAACACGAGACCAAACTGAAGGAATATGAGCAACAGCTCGATGAGAGTGCAGATTCGGGTAAGTCCAAGGCCCTGGAGAAGGGCATCGCGTCCGAGAAGAAGGCCATCGATATCCAGCGTCAGCGCGTCAGCAAGCTGAAGACGAGCCACGACCAGAGGATGAAGACCCTCAATGGGCAGCTGGAGAACGGCGTGAAGCGTGACACGGAAGCCATCGAGAGGCTGAGGCTCCAGATAAAGGCTCAGGAGGAGACCAAGGACTACAACCTCGGCACCTCCCTGAAGAGCTACATCGACCCCCGTATCTACCTCGACTGGGGAAAGAGGGTAGACTTCGACTGGAGAAAGTACTACCCGAAGACGCTTCAGAGCAAGTTCAGCTGGATCGAGGCAGACTAGGAAGCGAACTAGGGCTTAGAAGCCCGGCGGACTTCGACCGGCGTTGGGTCCCCTCGCTCCAGCCTCCTGTTGATTGTAAACATTTCTATATCCCGGAGTGGTTAGAAGACTGGGCGAAATGTCGAGAAGTATCGTCGTGATCGGGGCGAACTCGGCGGGCGTCGAAGCGGCGATTATGGCCCGGAAGAAGGACAGGGGGGCCGAGGTCACCGTGGTAACGGACGAGTCAGTGCCGACGTACTCCAGGTGCGGCCTCCCCTTCGTCCTCAGCGGCAGGATATCGTCCTTCGAGAAGCTGGTCGTCTACCCGATTTCCCTGTACAGATTGATGAAGCTCGGCCTCCGCACCGAGACGAGGGTGACCACAATCGACGTCAAGGGTAAGACAGTCGAAGCTCAGGTGAAGGACGGCGGGAAAGAGACTTTGGAGTACGACAGCCTCGTCATCGCGACGGGGGCGAGCCCGCTCAGGCCACCGATCGAGGGCCTCGACAAGAAGGGGGTGTTCGCCCTCCACACCCTCGAGGACGGGGAGGGCATAGCCAAGGCGATGAAGAACGCGCGCTCGGCCGCCGTCATAGGAGCGGGCTACGTGGGCATGGAGATAGCGGAGGCCTTCATCACCATGGGCCTAAGGACGACCGTTGTCAACTCCCAGCCAACGATCCTAGCAAAGACCTTCGACGCGGACATGGCCGAGGAGGTCCAGAAGCACTTCAGGGAGAGGGGCGTTGAGCTCGTTCTGGGGCACAGGGCGGACGCCATCCTCGGGGGCGAGTGGGCCAGGGCGGTCAGCGCAGGGGGCATGGAGATACCCGCGGACCTGGTCATCAACGCCACCGGCGTGAGGCCTAACGTTGGTCTTGCCAAGGAGGCGGGGATAGAGATAGGCGTGACCGGTGGAATCAAGACAAACAGGAGGATGGAGACGAGCGTCAAAGGCGTATACGCGGCCGGAGACTGCGCCGAGACCACGAATCCGATAACCCACAGCCCGGCGCTCCCGCTGCTGGGGGCAACGGCCGTCAGGCAGGGGAGGGTCGCCGGAGTGAACGCGGCCGGAGGGTACTCTACCTACCCCGGCGCCCTATTCTCCGTGGTCTCGCAGATGTTCGACTTCGAGGTCGGGGCGACTGGACTGACGGAGTCATGGGCCCGCGAATACGGACTGGACATTATCGTGGGCAAGGTCAGGGGCCACACTAGGGCACCTTATTACCCGGGGGCAAAGCCGATCGTGGTGAAGATCCTCCTGGAGAGGGAGAGCAAGCACATTGTGGGCGGCCAGATCATAGGAGGCGAGGAGGTCACCCAGAGGATAAACGCCCTCTCACTTGCGATCCAGAAGAACATGTGCTGGTACGAGCTCGTGAAGGCGGATACCTGCTACGCGCCCTCCGTCTGCGAGGCGTCTGAGCCGATAGTTATGGCTGCGGAGATGGCCTCCAGAAAATTTTAGGCAAGAAAATAATCCATTTTCTAATAACGCATTTAAGTAGAAACGCTTGCTTCGCTTCAATCGCATGGAGATCACTCACCTTAAATCTTGTATGGCTCACCAAAAACTGGGTTTATGAAATGAAGAACCTCGTAAAGCGCAAGCTGAAGGCCGGGAAGCCAAGCGTCGGGACCTGGATAAGCATTGGCCACCCGGACGTTGCCATGTTCCTCGCAGACCTCGGCTTCGACTGGCTCGTCTGCGACATGGAGCACGGGCCATTCGGCCCCGAGACATACCACTTCATGGCCCAGGCGATGCTCTACAACAGGGAGAGCTGCATGCCGATGGCCAGGATCCCGTGGAACGACCTGATCTGGGCGAAGAAGGCGATGGACGCGGGCGCCACGGGCCTGGTCATTCCGAGGGTGGACACGAGGGAGATGGCAGAGGAGGCCATACGCATCATGAAGTACCCCCCCATAGGCGAGAGGGGAGCCGGGCCCAGGCTGGCGACCTTCAGGGACCCGGACTACTTCGCCACGGCCAACGAGGAGACCCTCGTCGTCGTCATGATAGAGACCAGAAAGGGCATTGAGAACATCGACGAGATCTTCGGCGTCGAGGGTGTAGACGCCTGCTTCGTGGGGCCGTCGGACCTGAGCCTCGACCTGGGCATCCACCGCCAGCACACCCACCCCGCCTTCCTGAAGGCGCTCGACCGCATAGTCGAAGCGGGTGAGGAGCACGGCGTCGCGCCAGGGATGCACTGCACCACGGGCCCCGGGCCGACGAACGTCAACGAGGCGATCGAAAGGGGCTTCCTGTTCTGCGCCGTCGACAGCGACGTCGGGTTCCTCAGAAGCGCCGCGATCTCGGCTCTTGCTGGAATCAAAGGCTGGGAACATGGAGAACCAGAGGAAGGGCCCGAGCTCTAGTCTATGTTAGAGGCTCCAGCGCCAGAGTAATCGAAGACGACCATTTGAACTTCTCCTGGTTTTAATCTTCCCTTTTTTTCACCTACATTATTTTATGGGCTGAGAGAGACATGGGGGTAGGAGAGCCCCGTTGCACATCACAGACAAGATAGAACGGATCCGGAGCAGGTTGAGGACCCATGGAGGAGAGGGCGCAATGGCGGCGGTCGTCATTCTATTCCGGCGGGGCTCAAACGACCTCGAGCTACTACTGGTAAAAAGGGCGTTGATTCTATCCGATCCTTGGTCCGGCGACATGGCCTTCCCTGGAGGGAAGAGGAGCCCAAAAGACGGGGGCCTGATGGAGACTGCCCTCAGGGAGGTTCTGGAGGAGACGGGCATCGACCTGAGATCTGGCAGCCATCTCGGCATGATGGAGACCGTATTCTCTACCGTTAGGCCTGGGATGGGGGTGCTCCCCTTCGTCTTCCTCGTCGATGGTGAGCCCAGGGTGAGGCTCAACGAGGAGCTCTCTACGTTCATGTGGGTGCCTTTGGGGAAGCTGAGCGGATCAAGGGGTAGGGCGTTGGTGAAGAACATGTACGTCCCGGCGTTCCACGTGGATGGGGAGGTGGTTTGGGGGCTCACCTACCGGATGCTGGAGAGTCTGCTGGAAATCGTCGGAGACTAGCCGAGCATCTCCTTTAGGTCCTTAGCCACATCGCCGGGCAGTTTCCCCACGGCAACGCCAGCTCCCTTGAGTGCCCTTATCTTCCCTTCGGCGGTGCCAGAGGAACCCTCGATTATCGCGCCGGCGTGTCCCATCCTCTTCCCTGGTACAGCGGTCCGACCGGCTATGTACGCGGCGACAGGTTTCGAGATTCCGCCTTCGGCGATGAACTCTGCCGCCCTCTCCTCCGCGTCGCCGCCGATCTCGCCCACGAGGGCGACGGCCTCGGTCCGATCATCCTCCTCGAACCACTTAAGCACGTCCACGAAATCGAGGCCAATTATGGGGTCGCCACCGAGGCCGATGCACATCGACTGACCGAGGCCCAGACGGGTGATGTGGGCGGCTATCTCGTAGAAGAGGGTGCCGCTCCTCGAGACGATGCCTACATGGCCCTTCCTGAAGACCTGGGCGGGCATTATGCCCAGCTTGCACTCGCCAAGCCTGATGAGCCCCGGGCAGTTCGGGCCGACGATGGTCGTGCCCCTCAGCCCAGCCCTCGCCACGAGCTCGATGGAGTCCCTCACTGGGATCCCCTCGGTGATGACGACAACGGGGTCAAGGCCGGCCTCGACCGCCTCCAGGGAGGCGTCAAGGGCGAAAGGGGCCGGCACGAAAACTATCGACGCGTTTGGCTTGTGCACTTCCATGGCCTCTGCGACGGTGTCGTACGCCGGGACCCCTTCCACCTCCTGGCCGCCCCTACCCGGAGCCGAGCCGGCCACGATCTTGGTGCCGTAGTCTAGCATGAGCCTCGTGTGGAACCTACCCTGGGTGCCGGTTATCCCCTGGACGAGGACTTTGGTGTCGCCGCCCACGAACTTGACCAGATCTATCCACCCCCCACGAGGGTGACTACCCTCTCGGCCGCTCCCTCCATCGTGTCCAGGGCCTCGATCCCCGCCTCGCCAAGGATTCTTCTGCCCTCCGCCTCGTTGGTCCCGCTCATCCTGACGACTATCGTCTTGTTGGAGCCCGTCCTCTCCCTGGCATCGACGATGCCCCGGGCCATCTCATCGCATCTTGTGATGCCCCCGATGATGTTGACGAACAGCCCCTTAACCCTCGGGTCGGAGAGGATGAAGGAGATCCCGGCGCCGATCCTCTCGGCCGACGCGCCTCCCCCCAAATCTAGGAAGTTGGCTGGCCTCCCCCCGTTCAGGGTCACCGTGTCGATCGTGGCCATGGTGAGGCCAGCGCCGTTCCCTACGACGCCTATGTCTCCGTCCAGCTCGATGTAGGTCAGGCCGAGGCCGCGGGCCTCCCTCTCCCTCCCCGAGAGCTCAGAGGCTTCGACTACACGGGACACCTCGGCGAGCTCGGGGTGCCTGAACAGGGAGTTGTTGTCGACGTTCAACCTAGCGTCGGCGGCGACGAAGCCGGCCTCGGTCACGGCGAGAGGGTTGATCTCGGTGAGCTCCGCGTCCATCTCCAGGGCTACCCTGTAGAGCCTGAGGACTATCTCTGCTAGGGAGCTCATCTCCCGCCCTGAGTATCCCAAGCGCTTGGCGATCAAGCGCGCGTGATAGGGCCTTAGGCCGCCGATAGGGTCGACTGTGTGCCTCACAATCTTCTCGGGCGCCCTCCTCGCGACCTCCTCGATGTCGACGCCGCCCTCGGACGACGCGAGGATCGCGTAGGACCTGCTTCTCCTGTCGACGATTATGCCGACGTAGAGCTCCTTCTTTATGCCCAGCTTCTCCTCCACCAGGACCTTGGTTATCTCGAAGTCCTTCAGCCTGCTGCCCAGAAGCCTCCCCGCGACACCGGCGGCCTCCTCCGGCGTGTCAGCGAAGAGGATCCCGCCCGCCTTCCCTCTCCCCCCGACCGGGAGCTGCGCCTTCACGGCAACCGGGCCCCCCACCGCCTCAGCCGCCTCCCGTGCTTCATAGGGCGTCTCTGCCACGCCACCCCTCGGCGTTGGTATCTCGAACTTTCGGAAAACCTGCTTGGCCAGGTATTCGAGGAGCTTCAATCACGCCTCGCCTCGGGTCACCTAATTCGAGGATTGACCTCGCTCTTAATTAATTTGTAATTCCACACGGTTTCAGGGGTTCAAGCAGGGCCTGTAGGCTACTTTCCTCTGATCGTCCTCCGCTCATGGTCGCACAGGCCCGCTATCGGGCACTCCGAGCACCGGGGCCTGCCCGCCTTGCACGTGTGCTTCGCAAGGAGCCAGAGCAGCCCCGAGGCCCTCTCCCTGATGGACTCCGGGATGAAGGACATCAGGGCCCTCTGGGTGTCCCCGTATCCCGCGTTCGGCTCAACGAGGCCGAGGCGCTTCGCCAGCCTGTCCATGTGGGTGTCGATGGGTATCACCTCACGGTAGGAGTGCTTTGTCGTTAAGAGGACATCGGCGGTCTTGTCCCCTATCCCCGGTAGCTCCATCAGCCTCTCCTTCGCCTCCCCTTTCGGCATCCTCAGGATGGGAGACAGGTCGCCTCTGTAGTCGTCGAGAACGGCCCTTGAGAACTTCTTGATCCTCCTCGCCTTCACCCTGTAGAGCCCGCCGCTCCTGATGGCCTCGCCCAACTCCCCCTCGTCGGCCCCCGCCAGCGCCTCCGGCGTGACCTCGAACCTGGAGGATAGGCCCCTGTAGGCCCTTATGCAGTTCGCCTCGGTCGTGTTCTGGGAGAGGATCGTGACGACGATGTTCTTGAAGGGGTCCTTGTCCAAGTCATCGGGGTACATGCCCTCCGGCCACCAGTACCTGCTGTATCCATTTTCAAGGGCTACCATCGTCTCCAGGGGCAAGTTCTTCACTGTTCGGGTCATCCTTGTTACTATCAGGTTAGATTGACGATATGAGGCTATCCCTTCTCAATGGCTTAAGTGGGCGTAGAGGCATGTCCGTCATTCATAAATACGCGATGGCGCCAAAGGTTGGGTCGGTCCGATGTCGGTAGCTGCTCCGGAGAAGCCAGGGAAGGAGGTCGCTAAACCCCTTAGGTTCGTGGTCCAGATGCACGAGGCGACCCGCCTTCACTGGGACTTCAGATTGGAGATGGAGGGCGTGCTGAGGAGCTGGGCCATCCCCAAGGAACCGCCGACCACGCCAGGTGTCAGGAGGCTCGCCGTGGCCGTGGAGGACCACGGCCTCGACTACATCGGCTTCGAGGGCACCATCCCGGAGGGGGAGTACGGTGCCGGGAAGGTCGAGGTCTGGGACAGGGGCGCCTACGAGCTGGAGAGCTTACAGCCAGACAAGCTCGTGTTTGAGCTCCACGGGGAGAAGATGAAGGGCAGGTACACGCTTGTTCGATTCACCGACAAGGAAGAGAACTGGCTTCTATTCAAAACCAAAAAATCCTGAAGAATCCCCTAAATCACGTTTTTTTTAAAAAGGAGAGTCGTTCTCCCACAGCCCTTTTTCCTTTCACCCTAGGATGGCCTTCAGGTCCTCATCCGGGGTCGTTATGGGCATTATGTTGAACTTTTCGACGAGGACTTTGAGGACGTTTGGGCTCATGAAGGCGGGGAGGCTAGGACCGAGCCTTATGTCCCTTATGCCTAGGCTGAGCAGCGTCAGCAGGATGGCCACAGCCTTCTGCTCGTACCACGAGAGGATAAGGCTCAGGGGCAGTTCGTTCACGCCTACGCCGAAAGCACTGGCTAGCCCCGATGCTATCTGGATGGCGGAGTAGGTGTCGTTGCACTGGCCGACGTCCATCAGCCTTGGTATGCCGTCGATCTCCCCGATCTCCTTGCCGAAGAACCTGAACTTGCCGCAGGCCAGCGTCAGAACCACGGCGTCCTTCGGCGTCCTCTCGACGAACTCCGTGTAGTAGTTCCTGCCGGCCTTCGAGCCATCGCAGCCCCCGACGAGGAAGATGTGCCTAATCTTCCCTTTCTTTACGGCTCTGACGATCTTGTCGGCGATCCCTAGGACGTACTCGTGGGCGAACCCCACTTTGACGGTCTTCCCCAGGCTATCGTCCGGGAATCCCGGCATCTCCAGGGCTTTTTCGATGACGGGGGTAAAGTCCTTGTCGGCGATGTGTCTTACCCCGGGCCACCCCACCATCCCCGTGGTGAATATGTTGTCCCTGTACGAGTCCATAGGCTTCTGGAGGCAGTTGGTGGTCATCAGTATGGCCCCTGGGAAGCCCACGAACTCCCTTGTCTGGTTCTGCCACGCCGTTCCATAGTGCCCGTAGAAGTGGGGATAAGCCTTCAGCCTCGGGTACCCGTGGGCGGGCAGCATCTCCCCGTGGGTGTAGATGTATATGCCTTTGCCCTTAGTCTGCTTTAGAATCTCCTCTAGGTCCCTGAGGTCATGGCCCGAGACAAGGATCGCCTTCCCTTTCCTGTGCCCCAGGGGGACCCTCGTCGGAGCCGGGTGACCATAGGCGCCGGTGTTCGCCTGGTCAAGGAGCCTCATCGCCCTCAGGTTCGCCTCTCCGCACCTCAAGACGAGGCCCATCAGCTCTTCGACCCCCAGGCTGTCGTCGGCGGTGGCCGCCAGCCCCTCTTGAATGAACCTCGTTATCTCGCCGTCCACGTGGCCAAGGATGTAGGCGTGGTCCGTGTAGGCGGCTATGCCCTTTATGCCGTAGGTGATTGTCCAGCGCAGTGAAAGAACATCGGGATCTATATTTGGATCTGATTTTATGCCAACAGATTCACCTTGCCTAATCAGACCCTTCAGGGTGGATTTCGGAACGAACTTCGCAGGCCCCTTCTTATATTTCAAAACGACTCCCGCGTTCACTAGCCTGTCCATGAGCCCGTCTCGAAGCTCCACTGTTCTGTTGATGAGCTCAACGAACCTCGCGGGGTCGAAGTTCACGTTTGTGAGGGTTGCGAAGGCGGCCTCGCAGGTGAACCTGTTCACCTCCGCGTCCTCCATCCCATGTTTCCTGGCCTCTACCGCCACCTGGGAGAGGCCCTTCAGGGCGTGGATGAGGAGGTCCTGGAGGGCCGCGACATCGGGGCTCTTGCCGCAGACGCCGAACTCCGTGCAGCCCGTCCCCCTCGCCGTCTGCTCGCATTGATAACAGAACATATAACACACCTTATCTGAAGATTTCTTCATATGAAGAAGAATTCATATATTTATAAACATTCCTCCTAGCCCAACAGCCCCTAGGAAACGTTTATATTCATATGAGATATATTTCATATGAAATAATATTCATATGTGGTTTCGGCGATGAAGAAGGGTTTGAGCGAAACCTGCCACAGGTTCTTCTCGATCCTTGGCAATCCCACCAGGCTGGCGATCCTCGAGGCCCTCGGCGAGCGGGCGATGAACGTCACTCAGATCTCAGAGGCCC
>Ga0315307_1001470_pt1 | contig 10547 bp, 12 predicted proteins | sample TDP2_MG_FD_203079 | JGI IMG/M metagenome (GOLD analysis project Ga0315307, IMG submission 203079) | Freshwater sediment microbial communities from Lake Towuti, South Sulawesi, Indonesia - TDP2 | ecosystem: Environmental > Aquatic > Freshwater > Lake > Sediment | place: Indonesia: South Sulawesi... | reverse complement strand
AAAATCTTCTCCTTAGAAAGGAGGTGATCCAGCCGCACCTTCCGGTACGGCTACCTTGTTACGACTTCACCCCAATCGCCAATCATACCTTGGGTACCTGTCTCCCCGGTCAAAGACCAGAGTTAACTCAGCAACTTCTAGTACAATTGACTTTCGTGGTGTGACGGGCGGTGTGTACAAGGCCCGGGAACGTATTCACCGTGACGTGCTGATTCACGATTACTAGCGATTCCGACTTCATGAAGGCGGGTTGCAGCCTTCAATCCGAACTGTGACCTGATTTTTGAGATTGGCTCCCCCTCGCGGGTTTGCAACTCTTTGTACAGGCCATTGTAGCACGTGTGTAGCCCTGGACATAAAGGCCATGCGGACTTGACGTCATCCTCACCTTCCTCCCCGTTATCCGGGGCATTTTTCCTAGAGTCCCCGGCATTACCCGATGGTAACTAGGAATGGGGGTTGCGCTCGTTGCGGGACTTAACCCAACATCTCACGACACGAGCTGACGACAGCCATGCAGCACCTGTGCACCTGTCCTTGCGGACTGTACCATTTCTGGCACATTCAGGTGCATGTCAAGTCCAGGTAAGGTTCTTCGCGTTGCATCGAATTAAACCACATGCTCCACCGCTTGTGCGGGCCCCCGTCAATTCCTTTGAGTTTCAACCTTGCGGTCGTACTCCCCAGGCGGGGCATTTAATGCGTTAGCTTCGGCACAGAAGGATTGGATACCTCCTACACCTAATGCCCATCGTTTACGGCGTGGACTACCAGGGTATCTAATCCTGTTCGCTCCCCACGCTTTCGCGTCTCAGTGTCAGTTTTAGACCAGAGAGCCGCCTTCGCCACCGGTGTTCTTCCTAATATCTACGCATTTCACCGCTACACTAGGAATTCCGCTCTCCTCTCCTACACTCAAGTTGACCAGTTTCGAATGCAATTTCCGAGTTGAGCTCGGAATTTTCACATCCGACTTAGTTAACCACCTACACGCGCTTTACGCCTAGTAATTCCGAACAACGCTTGCACCCTCCGTATTACCGCGGCTGCTGGCACGGAATTAGCCGGTGCTTCCTTTAGCGGTACCGTCATCCCCCGATTCAATCGGGGGTTTCTTCCCGCCTGACAGAACTTTACATCCCGAAGGACTTCATCGTTCACGCGGCGTCACTGCGTCAAGGTTTCCCCCATTGCGCAAGATTCCCCACTGCTGCCTCCCGTAGGAGTCTGGACCGTATCTCAATTCCAGTGTGGCCGTACACCCTTTCAGGTCGGCTACTGATCGTTGCCTTGGTAGGCCATTACCCTGCCAACTAGCTAATCAGGCGCGGACTCGTCCCTGAACGACCCCCCGAAAATCGGGGAGCCTTTTACTACTGGATCATGCGATTCTGTAGTCTTATCCGGTATTAGCTTCGCTTTCGCAAAGTTATTCCGAATTCGGGGGAAGATTATCCACGTGTTACTCACCCGTTTGCCACTATCCCGATATCACCTTACGGTTCTATCGGAACCGTTCGACTTGCATGTGTTAGGCACGCCGCCAGCGTTCGTTCTGAGCCAGGATCAAACTCTCCGTAAAAAATCAATTTTCGTTTCAAATTGACCAGGCTCGTTTGGCTTCAGCACTCCTATTATTTTTTCAAAGAACTAATCTCCATTTTAATTATACCATATATTCTTCGCTTTGTCAACACCCCCCAAAACAACAAAACACCACCCCCTGAGAAGTATTCCTACTTCTCTGGTTAGTCCAAAATAGCTTGTACTGAGGAATAACTCTTTGGGCCTGTCGCAGGGAGGTAATTCTGGTGGGAACGACTTGCTTGAGAGAGCAAAATTACTTATCGCCAGGCATCCCTCCCTTCTTAATTTAACATAGCAAAATCTATTTCATTTGTCAAGAGATTTTTTTGGAAATATCCTTCAGACCCCCTACTTGAGGTCTTCGATTTCTAATGATTTCAAAAAATCCTTATTTGATTTAGTCGTCTGGAGTTTTTCTAGCAAAAACTCCATTGCTTCAACGATGTTCAAAGAACTCAGCGCCTTTCGTAGAAGCCACACTTTCTGCAGTTCATCTTCAGAAAGAAGGAGCTCTTCTTTTCTTGTTCCAGAGCGCTGAATATCAATTGATGGAAATATTCTCTTGTCAACTAATCTACGGTCGAGATTAGCTTCCATATTTCCTGTACCCTTAAATTCTTCAAATATGACATCGTCCATCCGGCTTCCCGTATCAACTAGTGCTGTGGCAATGATTGTCAGGCTGCCTCCTTCTTCAACATTGCGTGCAGCACCAAAAAAACGCTTGGGCTTCTGGAGAGCATTGGAATCCAAGCCGCCCGACAATACCCTTCCAGAGGAGGGAGTTAAGGTGTTATAAGCCCTGGCTAAACGCGTTATGCTGTCCAGCAAGATTACCACATCTCTTTTATGTTCCACCAATCTTTTTGCCTTTTCCATGACCATTTCCGCAACCTGAATGTGACGGTCTGCCGGCTCATCAAAGGTTGAAGAAATAACTTCTCCTTTCACCGACCTTTGCATATCGGTGACCTCTTCCGGTCTTTCATCTATCAATAATACTATTAGGATGACCTCCGGATGGTTGGTTGTGATGCTATTTGCAATCTGCTGCAATAGAATAGTTTTCCCGGTTCGCGGCGCAGCAACAATCAACCCTCTCTGTCCCTTTCCAATCGGGGTCAAAAGGTCCATTACCCGCATCGATACTTCTGTAGGCTTAGTCTCCAGCCTAAACCGCTTATTTGGGTAAAGAGGCGTCAGATTATCAAACAAAACGCGGTCACGAATGATTTCCGGGTTTTCGCTATTGACCGCCTCTACCCGCAAGAGGGCGAAGAAACGCTCACCTTCTTTTGGTGGACGAACTTGACCCGAAACGGTATCCCCCTTATTTAGCCCAAAACGCTTAATCTGCGAGGGTGAAATATAGATATCATCCGGGCCTGGCAGGTAATTATTGTTAGGAGATCTAAGGAAACCGAAACCATCGGGCAAAATTTCTAAAACCCCTTCATCGAATAAAAGACCGTTGGATTCAGCCTGGGCATGCAAAATTTTGAAGATCAAGTCTTGCTTTCGCATGCCTGATATCCCCTCTACCTTCAATTCTTTTGCCTTCTTTGTTAGGTCCGCGATAGTCATCTTTGAAAGAGCACTTATGTCTAATGGCGTTGTGTCCACTGTCTGCTCCTCCTTATTTTCAACAGGATAAGAACTTTCGGAAAGCACCAAAATAAAGGGAAAATATCTAGGATTTACTAAATAGGATTGAGTTGAGGAATGTTTAATTGAATGTATAAATAGTCTACACTATTCTTCAATCTTTGTCAATAGTTATTTTCTACTAATGTCCAGGAGTTAGAGCAGAAAGATTTAATATCCTCTTTCTCGAGTGGGAAAATCGAAAGGGGAAACGGGTTCTGTATCCTCTTTTTTCTCTTTCCCTTCTTTATCTCTCCCTTTCCTTTTAAAATACCCCACGGGCAGACCACTACCTCCTTGGGTAGCAACAGCTATAATTTCCCAGTCCTCCTCTTGAAGATTGTTGAGAAATTCTTGCTGATCAGAGAGACTTGGCACCCCCTTCTTTTTTATCCTTTCCAGTTCAAACTCCTTAAACGATCTCAATGCTTCTAATTCCCTTTCAGGAGTAAGTCCTTGAGGATAGAATTTTTCGCAGAAATCCCTAAACTCCTTACTCTCTATTCCCAGTTCTTCCCATTCTTGAAGAGCCTGAGCATAGAACCTTACTCTTTCTTCAGGCATAAGGAATGCTACCTTGTATTCCCATTTAGATTTGCCTCCTATCACGAACCCCGTAAGTAGAAAGATTACCAACCCAATAATTACACCTGTTAGCGATTTTTTCATTTTCAACCTCCTTACCATTTCTGTCCAGAAAAACTCACCACAAAATAATTCTTGTTTTTCCTCTTCGCGCGTTCTTTGTACTTTTAGAACTGGAACTTTATCCAAAAGCCAGTGAGCGGTTTATAAAAACGCCTTACCCAAGATTATTTTCGACTAGACTTTTTAGATCTTGCAAGTTGGGAAGGGTATTAAGGTCGGCGAGGTAAATTCCGCGTTGAGTTCCTTTTCTCCAGGCCAAATACAATATTTTCTCCTCGGTTGGTGAGAAAATAGGGTTTGTATTTCCATAGTACTTTTCGCTTACAATGCAGCGTCTGTTTCGGCCATTGACATCAACCACATAGACCCCTTTCCAACCAAAAAACTCTTCAGCGGGCTTCCGACGACGGGTTCCTCCGGTACTTAGAAATATTATCTTCTTCCCATCGGGAGAAAAGGATGGAAATTTATTGTACCACTTATCACTTACCACACATTTCTCATGTCCGCCTTTAATGTCACATGTATAGATTCCGCTATTATCCAGTGAATCGACCTTTCCATCCCTATTGGTATCCCTCCGCCTAGTAAGATATGCTATCATAGAACCATCTGGAGAAAAAATGGGGAAAGAGTTACTGTATCTATCGCTTACGATCTCCTGTTCATTTCTGCTGTCAATATCTACAATATATATACCGCTATTATCACGCAGGTCAATACGTCCATCTCCATTTGTGTCTCTTCTCCAGCTAGCATAAACTATCTTTTCCCCACTGGGTGAAAAGGAGGGAAATGTGTTATCGTATTCGTCACTTACTATCTGCTTTTCATCTTTGCCATCTATGCCTATTGTATAGATTCCGCTATTTGCCCCTCGCCAGCTGGCGAAGAGAATCCTTTCACCGTTCGGGGAAAAAGAAGGGAACTTATTATGGCACTGGTCAGAAACAATACATTTTTCATCTTCCCCTTTCAGGTCTTTTATATAAACTCCTGGATTATCAAGCAAATCAATCTTGCCATCTCCATTAGTATCTCTTCGCCTACTTAAATATACTATCTTCTTGCCATCGGGTGAGAAACAGGGATAGCTGTTATCCCAATCATCGCTCACAACTTGCCTCTCATCTTTTCCGTCCCCATCAATTATGTAAACACCAAAATTATCCTTCTGGTCAATTACACCATCTCCATTAGTATCCCGGCGAATACTACAAAAGACTATCTTATTACCGTTGCGAGAAAATCTTGGGAAGGCATTGCGATATTGGTCACCTACAATTTTTCTCATTCCAGTCAATTCGCAAACTTTCTTGACCATCTTTTCCGATGGACCTAGGGCAATTACTTCCTTTAAGGCCCTTTTCGTATTTTCAAGGTCCCCTTTCAGAAAATAGGCCTCCGCTAAAAGATAGTAGGCGTTAATATCCCGTTTCTTAGAAACTGCAATAGAAAGCTGCTTGATGGCTTCATCAAAAACTCCTAACTCACATAATCTTTGTCCTCTTTTGACTTCCTTAGTTTTTCCAAAAAGGTACATGGCCTTACCCTATCCTTAATAACTATAATCCGACCTTACAATAAAGGCGTCTTTAATAAGTTCTATGCGACCCGAACATATGGAAACGACATCAAATCTAAAGTCTTGCCCCTCAATTTTCTTTTCTTTAAGATACCTTAAAGCCACTTTAGCAAGTCTCTTTTGTTTATGCCAGTCTATCGCCTCTTCAGGTAAACCGTATTCTCTTGTCCTTCGGGTCTTAACCTCCACAAAACAAATAACGTCTTTATCTCTCGCAATAATATCGGCCTCACCCGCAGGGCAGCGGTAGTTTCTCTCCATAATTTTATATCCCTGCTTTCTTAAGAATTCTATAGATATGTCTTCTCCCTTTTTACCCAGACTTATTCTTTCTTTACTCATTTGGTCTCTTATCTTTAACTCGCGCCTCTTTGCCTGTTTTTCGCCGCAGATAGAAAAGCTTCGCCCGCCGTGCCCTTCCGCTCTTGATGACAACTATCTTCTCAACTGAGGGAGAATGGAGGGGAAAAATTCTTTCCACGCCTATACCGTAAGAGACCTTCCGGACAGTAAAAGTTTCGTTTGTGGCTTTTCCTGAACGACTGACCACCACTCCCTCAAAGGTGTGGAACCTTTCGCCCTCGCCTTCGAAAACTTTGGAGACCACACGTACTGTATCCCCCACCTTGAATTCCGGTAAATCTTTTTTCAACAAGTCACTGATCGCTTTACTCACAAAAATGTCCATAACCTCCACCCTCATATATTAACAAGTTTATCATCCTATTTTTCGGGAAATAGTGCAGTTACGACCATATGCCTTTATTTTTCTTCTAACATCCTCCAAAATTTTCTTATCTTCTTCGGAAAGCCTTATTTTTTCCAAAAGGTCGGGCCTTTTCTTCAAAGTGCTCTCTATAGCTTTCTCTCTCCGCCACTTCCTAATCCGGCTATGGTCGCCTGATAGAAGAACGACGGGAACTGACTTTCCCCTAAATTTTCTTGGCCGCGTGTAATGGGGATAATCGAGCAATCCGTTATAGAAAGAATCGTTCTCAAAGGACTCCCTCTTATTTAGAACCCCTGGCAACATCCTTACCACTGAATCAATAATTACCATTGCCGGTAATTCCCCTCCTGTCAAAACGTAATCTCCAATCGAAAGTTCATCGGTAATCAACTTCTGGCTGATTCGCTCATCCACTCCCTCATAATGTCCACAGATAAACAGCAAGTGTTTCTCCTGGGAAAGTTCCTTTGCTTTAGCCTGATTAAATGTCTGTCCCTGAGGAGTTAAAAGAATAATGCGCGCTCTCCGTCTTTCCCTTCTTCTACCCGCAATCTTTTCTACAGCGCGAAAAATAGGGTCTGGTTTCAAAACCATCCCCGCCCCACCACCATAGGAATAATCATCAACAGTAGAGTGTTTATCTAAGGTAAAGTCACGCAAATTATGAATGTTAATTTTCACAATGCTTTTCTCCTGTGCCCGCTTTAAGATACTTTCCTGAACTATTCCTTCTACCATTTGTGGAAATATAGTTATTACATCTATTTGCATTCTTGTCTTCAATTACAGCCCCTCAGGAAGGTCGATTATCATTCTCTTCTTATCAAGGTCTATTTCCTTCACCAAACTCTTTAACGCCGGAAACATAATTTCTCTAGTCTTCTCTTTGATCAAGTATATATCGTTTGCTCCCGTTCCAAGAATATCCACAATTTTCCCTATCCTGCAAAGTCCCATTTTTTCCTTCTTAAAAACTTCCATTCCTATTAAATCTCTAACATAATATGCTCCTGTGAGTAAGGGAATCCTCCTGAAAGCAACCTTACATTTTTTTAGCTGTTCTGCCTGACTGATAGTATCGTAGCCAGCAAATTTCAGGACAATGTATCCTCTTTCTTCTCTCATTTCAAGTATCCGAACTCCCTTTTTTTCTCCCGCTGGAGTTAGTAGGTAGACATCCTTCATACTATTTAGAATGTCCCTTTGACTTTTTAGAGCAAAACTTGACAGGGACAAGTACGAGGTAAGTTTCACCTCGCCCTTAAGGCCTCGCGTATTGACGATCTCCCCTAAAAAGACTAAGTCTTCATGATCCTCTTTCATCTATTTGATTACCTCTAAGGTGACTCGATGTCCTGACTTCGCTGAAGCAGCGTTGAGCAATGTGCGAATTGCCTTAATAGTCTTTCCCTGCTTGCCAATTACTTTACCTATGTCCTCCTTGGCCGTAGATAATTCCAAAATTATATTCTGCTCTCCCTTTACCTCCTTAACCTTGACCTTATCCGGATTATCAACTAATTTCCTAACTATATAAAGAACCAATTCTTCAAATTCTTTCAATTTTTTCTCCAAAGAATGAACCGTATATGTGTTCGGTGGTCCAACAACTACTTTTCCTGCTTTCGTTTCAGTAAACTCTTCACTGTTGGCGAAATCAACGCACCCTTCTCTAGCCAGGCCTTAATTTTTTCCGATGATAAAGTAGCCTTATCCGCTCCCGCACATGGATCGTAATGTCCAAGAATTTCTATTACCCGTCCGTCCCTTTTCTTTCTCGAGTCAACCGCAACAATAGTGTAGAGGGACCGCCTGTGCGCTCCAGTTCTCTTTAATCTAATTATTACAGCCATTTTTCTTCCTCCTTACCCCGTTAGAAGGCCCTTGCACTCTTAGAAATACTAGTATGGAATCAATTTTGGATTTCTCTCGTCATATATGCCTAATCTCAGAGAAGTTGTACTAACGAGGTCTAGGTGCGATTCTCCTTTCGTAAAGGTCACATAATTTCCGAAGGTCTTTAAGTGCCTTCCTAGGGTCGTGCGAGCCGAAAATGTATTCACCAGCGACCAAAATATTCGCGCCACTATCTATTGCAGACCCTGCAGTTTTGAGGCCAATTCCACCATCAACCTGAATATCCACATTGAGTCGCTTTCTCGAAATCCAGCTTCGAATTTGAGCAATCTTTGGCAAAACGGAACCAATAAACTTCTGGCCACCATAACCAGGTTCTACTGTCATTAACAAAGCCATATCAATCTGACCTAGGTGGCGTAACAAAGATTCCACGGGTGTCTCTGGATTGATAGCCACCCCAACTTCCAGTTTTTCATTCTTGATTGCCCGAATTTCTTCCCTAATATCAACTGCCGTTTCCAATTGAACTGTGATATTTTTTGCTCCAGCCTGAGCAAATATCGGTATAAACTTTTTAGGATTCTCTATCATCAAATGGACGTCAAGTGGAAGATGAGTTATCCTCTTTATGGACCTCACGACCATAGGCCCAAAGGAAATATTCGGAACGAAGTGACCATCCATAATATCGAGATGTAACATATCGGCTCCTGCTTTTTCGACTACCCGTATTAATTCTCCCAGTCTGGTAAAATCACAATTTAGAATGGAAGGGGCAATCTTGATCACAATTCTATCTCCTTAACTAGAATCGTATTAACAAATATTCTCGCCCTTGCTTTACCCAAAACTTGTATAGGCAATGAAATCTTCGTTCCTGGAGAGTGCATTTTATGGTATACTTCTCTCTCGCCCTGGCCGTCTGTTACTACAATTAGGACATCTTTGTCCAGTACGCCTTGAGAAATCTCATAGTATATTGTTGCTTCCCTTATTACCTTCTCCACTTCGCTTTTCCTTGCTACAGTCACCTTGACTATGGTATCTTTGTCAATGATTTCATCCGCAGGAGGTTCTTGTGTCAAGACAGTTCCTTCCGGAACGCTATCATTAATGATCTCTTTGATTTCCCCCAGGGGTAAATTCATATCATGCAATATCTTACGGACAGAGGCAATATTTTGACCAAGCAGATTGACCATCAAAGGTACCTCTGCTTCTCCCGCTGGACCGAGGCTTACCACAAGATTAACCATAGTATCTCTTGAAACGACCTCCTCTGAGGAAGGGTCTTGCGCTACGACGAAATCCTTTCTAACTTTTTCTGAATATGTTCCCGTTTGTTCGCCGAGAACCAAACCCGACTGACGAATGAGGATCTTTGCTTCACGTAAAGAAATCCCTACAAGCTCGGGGACGAAAATAACCTGTCCGCCAGAACTAATTATAATTTTAACAACCTTTCCTCCTTTCACCACCGAACCCGGCAGTGGGTCTTGAGAAATAATGCTACCGTCAGGTATGTTTTCGCTATATTGCTCACCAATTTTCTTAATATATAAGTCCTGGTCGCTCAAGATTTCTAGAGCCTGCCCTACGCTCTTCCCGGTTAAATCGGGAACCATAATCTCTCTCCTCTGACGAATTACCACGCCCATCAACTGATTAAAAATCAGAATTCCAAATAGTACCGAAGCGAAAGTAACTAGGAGGAGCCTCGCAAATTTTTTTAACCCTTGCTCAATAGAAAAAAATCCAAGCAATGCGATGGAAATAAGAAGTAAAATTCCCAATATTACTTTCATATTTTACACTTTCAAAATCTTTCTTTTTAACATTTACCGCTTTTTGTTCTGGTGCTTCCGGAAGTAGTGTAGCCCTTTATGGGCGTCCCGATTTATCGGGACGGGCATGAAGCCCTACACTACCGAGCGACTCCGCGGTAACTATCCCAAACCCTTCTTCCCAATTCTTATACGAGGGTATTTGGTAAAGCGAGCAATATAATTCTTAGCCAAAATCGAAATTGTAGGGGCGACATTTATGACGCCCGATAATGCGGGTTCGATGAATCGAACCCCTACAACCTGAGATTTTGGCGGTGGTCAAAGACCAAAAAATTATCGGGCGAGCGGGCCAAATCCCGAGCATTCCTCTGGCCGAGCGACTCCTATAACTATCCTCACCTCTATCTCCCCAAGAGATGAAGGGATAGTTTCAGGAGCTTTAAATCGGCCAGGTTTCGTGTAGTGTAGCCCTTTATGGGCGTAATTCTTACGGGCATAAAGCCCTACACTACCGAGCGACTCCCATAACTATCCCTTCATCCCAACCTCACATTCTCACCATTCTGCAAGCAAACATCCCGTCCATGTGGTGACGATGAGGATAAATTTTCAAGAAGCCATTTTCGTCAACGAGCTCTCCCCTATCAATAGGAAGATAAGACTTAACTGACTCCAGACGGAATAACGGTCTCTCTTTTAAGAACTT
>Ga0315307_1001469_pt1 | contig 10548 bp, 9 predicted proteins | sample TDP2_MG_FD_203079 | JGI IMG/M metagenome (GOLD analysis project Ga0315307, IMG submission 203079) | Freshwater sediment microbial communities from Lake Towuti, South Sulawesi, Indonesia - TDP2 | ecosystem: Environmental > Aquatic > Freshwater > Lake > Sediment | place: Indonesia: South Sulawesi... | reverse complement strand
TGAAATGCTTGGAAAAGGAAGCGAATTAGCCAGCAAACTTCAAACACAACTCAGCGCTCTATTAATTGGACATGAAGTCAAGAATCAAGCCAACGAACTTATTGGTTATGGAGCAGACAAGGTAATCGTTGTTGACAATCCTCAGCTTAAGACCTTTCAAGTTGAACCCTACCTTAGCGCCTTGACAAATTTGGTCAAGGAGCATAAGCCCGAAATCTTGTTGATTGGCTCCACGAAGAGAGGAAAAGAACTGGCGGCAAGACTAGCGACACGACTCGAGACGGGATGCGTGCCCGACTGCACTCAACTGAGCCTAGACGAACAAGGATGGTTAGTAACTGAACGCATTGTTTACGGAGGAAACGCCTCTGTAACGCAGGTTTTCCAAAAAAAGCCTCAAATTGCTTGCGTGCCACCGAGAACCTTTGAAAAACCAGCGTTCAAAGAAAGAAAAGGCGAGATTATAGATGTGAGTATTCCTCAGCTTGAGACGCCGAGAACCGAAACCGTAGAGGTCAAGCCAATCGAAGCGGCGGCGGTCAAGATTGAAGAGGCTAAGGTAGTTATTGTTGGTGGGCGTGGCGTTGAAAAGAAAGAAGACTTCGCTATTCTTGAAAACCTCTGTCAAGTTTTAGGCGGACAGGTTGGATACACGAGACCCTTAGCTGAGGACAGAAAATGGTTCAAAGGCGACTGGATAGGCTTGTCTGGGCATAAGATTAAGCCTGCACTCTACATTGGCTGCGGAGTCTCAGGCGTGATTCAACATGTGGCAGGTATAAGAGACTCCCAAATCATAGTTGCCATAAACAAAGACCCACAAGCGCCAATCTTTGAAATCGCAGATTACATAGTCATCGGCGACCTATACGAAATAGTCCCAGCCCTAGCAACCGCACTCAAAAAACTACTCTCAGTTTCATAAATTAGTTTTAGTTTCAAGAACATTTTGTTCGCGAGTTTAAACATTTATACGTGATTTCTTCTAGTAATATTCTCTGAGGAATCCTTCTTGAGTTTACAATGCGGTGGAGGCAAGCAGAAAGAAGAAGAATTGAAGCGGCAAGGTTGGGTTAGACAGTTTGTAACCGATGAGCCGCGTCTCAGCGAAGCCATGGAACTATACAAGTCGCTGGGCTATGAGGTTCGTTTGGAGGAAGCCTCGTTTGAAGAAGTCAACCAAATATGCAAAAACTGCCTCCAAGCCGACTGTGAAAGATACAAAACCATTTACATAAGGCGAAAAGCATAGGCAGGATTGACTTTTTAGTCGAAAAGGTTAAAGTTGATTTATTTTCCCTTGAACTGTGGTTTTCTCTTCTCCAAGAAGGCTGTGACTCCTTCTTTGAAGTCTTCTGTTGAGGCGACTAATCCGAAGGCTTCGGCTTCCTGCCCCAAGCCAACTTCTAGACGCGTCTCAGTGCTGTTGTTAATCAACGCCTTCGATAACTTGATGGCAATAGGCGGCTTCGCAGCGAGTTCTAAAGCGAGTTCCTTAACCTTAGCCTTCAACTGGTCAGCTGGCACAACAGCATTTACTAGACCTAAGCGTTCAGCCGTCTTTGCATTAATGCGCTTACCTGTGAAAATCATCTCTTTGGCTATGCCCTTGCCAACAAACCTTGGAAGGCGTTGAGTTCCACCCCAGCCCGGAATTAATCCCACGTTTATTTCCGAATGTCCAATCTGAGCGTTTTCAGAGGCTATTCGAATATCGCAAGCCATAGCCAATTCATTGCCGCCTCCGAGCGCGTAGCCGTTTATGGCTGCAATAACTGGTTTTTCAAGCGCTTCAATGGAATCAAACACGTGTTGCCCAATTCTCGAAAGCTCCGTTGCTCTCACAGAACTGACGCCCTTTATCATTTTTAGGTCTAGACCCGCTGAGAAGGCTCGGTCTCCAGCTCCTGTGATGACAATAACTCTTATGTTCTCGTCGTTTTTGGCGTCTTCAAGGCGGGCTAAAATCTCGTTGAATGTTTCCTCGTTTAGGGCATTGCGCACCTCTGGACGATTAATGGTTATTGTGGCTATTCCCTCGTTCTTTTCATACAGTGTGTTTTTGAATTCTGTCATTTTTTCACCTCCACTATTTTTTCCAGTCATAGAAGCCTTTTCCAGATTTTCTACCCAACAGACCCTCGTTTACCATCTTTCTTAATAGTGGATTGGGCGCGTACTTGGAGCCGAGTTCTTTCTCCAGCACCTCGGCTATGGCTAGGGTTGTGTCTAAGCCAATGTTGTCGAGCAGGGTTAATGGACCCATAGGCCAGTTTAACCCAAGTTTGACGGCTTTGTCAATGTCTTCAGGTTCGGCGACATCTTCGTCAACGAGGGCTACGGCTTCGTTTAATGCTGGAACCAGTATACGGTTGACCACAAAGCCTGCAACATCTTTTTTGACCACGACTGGTTCTTTGCCCATTCTTTTAGTTATTTCGATTATGGTGTTGACTGTTTCGTCAGATGTATTTGCTCCACGGATAATCTCTATGAGCTTCATCAGTTGCGGTGGATTGAAAAAGTGCATACCAGCGAATTTTTCCGGTCTGTGCGTGGCTGAGGCTAATTCGGTTATGCTGATTGAAGACGTGTTTGAAACGATAAGCGCTTCTGGCTTGGCAAGTTTGTCAACTTCGGCGAGCACAGTCTTTTTGAGGTTGAGGTTTTCTGGAATTGCTTCAATTATGAGGTCGGCGTCTGCAACTGCCTCTTTCATGTCTAGGGTTGAGTGAATTCTGTTTAGAATTTGGGCGACTTCTGCCTCTGTTATTTCTCCTTTTTTTAGGAATCTTTGCAAGCTGTCGTTTATCATTTTCATTCCGTTGTCTAAGAACTCTTGCTTGATGTCGCACATGTAAACCTCATATTTAGCTGTTTGAGATGCAACTTGTGTGATGCCATGTCCCATTAAACCAGCGCCCAAAACCGCCACTTTTCTGATTTCCATCTTTTCGAATTCTCCTTTTCAATAAAGGTGTTAAGATGTTGAACAACATATATAATTTCTGAACAACAAAACCCCAGTTCAAAACTATCAGAGAACAACGCAAAATAACGTAACAGATCACAAACTGCGCTCATTTGAACATTGAAAAGCCTATTAGGATCCAAATAGAGGGCTCTAGACCCCCCTCTAGGCGTCTCTCTCTGTCTCACACTAAGTATCACTTTCTATTTGGAGCCAAACAGAAGGGGCTAGATCACAAGTGCGCACACACAAACAAAATTGTTCTTTAACAAAATCTTTTATGCCAACATAAACAAACACACTTAATTCTCAACAAAAACTGGAAGGTATCCAAAATGATAGAATTCGAATTCACAGAAGAACAACAATTATTCAGAAGGACATTACACGAATGGTGTCAAAAACGCCTACCCTTAGAAGTTGTAAGACAAATGGACAAAACAGGCAAAATGCCTGAAGGTATAGTCAAAGAAATGGCAGATTTAGGCTTACTAATCATGACAGCGCCCGAAGAACACGGAGGAACAGGAGCCGACTGGATAACAGCCTGTATAGCAGCCGAAGAACTAGGCTATGCGGACATAAGCTGCGCCATACCTGTCTTCTTCCTAGTGCAATCAAGCTGGGGCTTCGTAGTCGACAAATACGCCACAGAAGAAGTACGCAACGCTGTCATTCGACCAGCTATTAAGGGAGACGCATTCATAGGCATAGCCACAACCGAATCAGGCGGAGGCTCAGATGTCGCAGCCTTCAAATCCACAGCCAAAAAAGAAGGCAACGAATGGATAATCAACGGCGAAAAAATGTACATAAGCGGCACAGAAGAAGCCCAAAAAATGGGCGGAGGCTACTGGATAATCGCCCGAACATCACCACCACCGCCTGAAGCGCCACATAAAGGCATGACAGGCTTCTACATGCCAATCAATGCGCCTGGTGTTGAGATTACCAAACGCTTCGACGATGTTGGCAGAATGGGTATATCAACAGGCGGATTCAGCATGAAAAACGTGAGACTGTCAGACAGTTACAGACTGGGCAAAGAAGGCGAAGGCTTCTATCCCACAATGGAAGGCTTCGACAACGCACGCCTACTCATAGGCGCAACATGCATCGGCGCCACTCAGAGAGTGTTAGAAATCGGCATGGACTACATCAAACAGCGCAAGGCGTTTGGGCGTCCAGTAGGCAAGTTTGAAGGCATACAGTTTGAATTAGCCGATGACTGGGCTGAACTGGAAGCTATGCGGTCACTGCTCTATCGCACAGCTTGGATGACCGACCAAAAATACAAACATGGCAAGTTCACGCCATTGGAAGTAACCAAGTATATTGCAGCTGTAAAGTTGAAGATACCACCGTTTGCCATGCACGCTGCTGAGCATGCTATGATTTGGATGGGAGCCTACGGTTACTCACAAGAATGCCCCATAGAAATGGCTTGGCGCGGAATCATGTCCTACTGCATCGGAGCAGAAGGCGCCCTAAACATTCAACGCATAGTCATAGCTAGAGAACTGCTTGGAAAAGAATTCATACCATACAAGTAACTTAACATTCTCCTTCTTTCTTTTGCAAGTCTTTGGTTGAAGTCTAGTTTATTTGTATATCATAGCTTTTGGACTAGAAAGCAATTTTTGTTTATTTGTGGGCGCACACAAATACAAAGCACAAATAAAAAAATAAGAATGAAAAATTATAAACGCGCAAAGTCCCTTACAACTACACACCAAACTCTTCCATAATATTTAATTTTCTTATACCGCATAGAAAACTCTGGATTCATATATTGAGAGGAATAATCGTGACCAAAAAAGTTACAGCTGAAGAACTGCTTGAAAAAGCCAAAAAACCCAGCAAGCTTGCTCTTGCATACCATCCCTTCTATGAAGGAAAGGTCCAAATAATGCCAAAATGCCCCATAAGAAGCCCAGCTGACTTTGCAATATGGTACACTCCAGGCGTGGCTGTCAGCTGCAAAAAAATTCAAGAAGAACCCAACCAAGTTTGGGAGCAGACCAACCGAGGCAACTATGTGGCTGTTGTGAGCGACGGCACCAGGGTTCTCGGCTTGGGCGACATAGGTCCAGAAGCAAGCTTACCCATTATGGAAGGAAAAGCCTTACTGTTCAAATACTTAGGCGGCGTCGACGCTTTCCCATTCTGTCTCAAAACCAAAGACCCAGATGAAATTGTGAGAGCTTGCGAGCTGATTGAACCAACATTTGGTGGCATAAACCTTGAAGACATAGAGAAACCCAAATGCTTCTACGTTCTAGAAAAAGCCCGCGAAAAGTGCCAAATTCCTGTATGGCACGACGACCAACAGGGCACAGCCACCGTTATTTTGGCTGGTTTGATAAACGCGTTGAAAATAGTGGGTAAGAAAAGACAAAAGGCACTAGTTACTCTTTTCGGCAGCGGCTCAGCAAACATGCGCACAGCCTTTGTCCTCTTCCGAGCTGGCTTCAAGCCGGGCAACATTTTGATGGTAGATTCAAAAGGCATCCTTACACCCGACCGCCCAGACGTTGAAAAATACAAGGAAAAAGACCCTTGGAAATACGAGTTGTCACAAAGAACAAACGCTGAGGGTAGAAGAGGAGAAGCAGCGTCTGCGTTTAAAGGCGTCGACGCTGTGGTGGCAGCCAGTAAACCCGGTCCTGGCGTCATAAAGCCCGAGTGGATAAAAACAATGGCTACAAACGCCATAGTCTTTGCATGCGCTAATCCCATTCCAGAAATCTGGCCGTGGGAAGCAAAAGAAGCAGGCGCAAAAATAGTAGGCACGGGTCGCAGTGACTTTGAAAACCAGATAAACAACAGCTTGGGCTTTCCAGCCATTTTCCGCGGTGTCTTAGATGTCAAAGCGAAGACTGTCACAGATGACATGTGTGTTGCAGCGGCTGAGGAACTGGCTCGATTTGCAGAGGAACGTGGCATGCATGAAGGCGATATAGTTCCTCGTATGGAAGAGTGGGAGGTCTATCCGCGTGAGGCTGTTGCTTGTGCGTTGGAAAGCATTAAGGAAGGTGTGGCGCGCGTCAAGCTAAGTCGACAAGAACTGTGGGAAAGAGCGGTTAAAATTATTAAAAACGCTCGAGAAAGCGCGCAATTGTTGATGCGGGAGGGTTTGATACCGCCGTTTCCGCCTGAAAAAGATGTCTTGGGCATTTAAGGATAGTCATCAGTCTTCTTTTTCTTTTGTTAATTATTTGCGCTATTCATTTTTTGTTTAGGTGTGTGCGCCTAGGAGGGGGGTCATGATGACCAACAGAAAGGCGCTGAACGCCAAATAGGGTTAGAGAAACAAACAGATTGCCTAGCCTTGTGCACTGGTAGCCTAGCCCCTCTATTTGGAGCCAAATAGGTTTGGAATGTTTGGGTTGTATTGTGAAAATGGGTTTTGTTGAAGGATGTGTGTTGTTCTTGTTTTGGTTGTTTGAAGGTTGGTCTTATGTAACGTATTGACTCAGTCTTTGGAGTGATTTTAATCTTTCTTTGTCGCCTATTTTTGCGTTTTTTACGGCGTCTTCTAGAATGTGTATGGATTCGTCCATGGCTTTTCTGTCAACTGGATAGGGGACGCCGTCTTTTCCGCCGTAGGCGAAGGAATATTTAACTGGGTCTTTCCAGCTTGGCGATGCGCCATAGACTAGTTCAGCTATGAGAGCCAAGCCGCGTACAGTTGCGGGTCCAACGCCTCTAATGCCCAATAATTGTTCATAGTTTTTTGGTTGAAATTCATACACTTTTTTGATGGCTTTCCAGTTTAGGTTGTTGGGCATTGAAAGCACTTCGATAACATATTCTTTCCATTGGGCTTCAGGCATCCACTTCTGCAACGAAGTCTGATAGGCAGGTCGAACAGACTGGAGCAGTCGCATCAGTTTTTTAGGTTGTTCCTTCACGATGTCGGTTGAAACTTTTCGGCAGCCTTCGCTTTGTTTGGCAGTCATGTCTAACGCCACGTTTCTTTTTACGTGACCTACAATGGCGTCGTGCGGCTCAACCACAAAGTTTTGAACGTGTTCTGAGAGCCAGTGATAACGCCGCGCTGTTCTATCTTGAACGCTCATTCCTTGTTGAACAACTGCCCATTTTCCGTCTTCAGCCACAACAAAAGCGTGATGATATAATTGATAGCCTGCTTGAACAGCCGTGTTGTCCACTTTGGCGCTCATTCGGCTTGCATAACGCAGCTGGTCAATTCGACTTGTGGAAAACCCGAATTTATCACCGATTTGACTAATTTCAATTGGCGCTTGCATTGATGCTTTGCCCTTGCCGCCACAAACGGCGAGTCCGTGCTCTTCGGGTTTTATTGCGTTTTTCAAAACTCCTGTCAAAACTGTTGTGACGCCGGACGAGTGCCAGTCATAGCCCAACACGCAGCCCAAGGCTTGAAACCAATAGGGGTCGGAGATTCTCTTCAGAAACTCGTCTCGACCGTATTCGTCGATGATAATTGTTGTTATTTCATGGGCTAAGCCTATCATTCGAACAACTAGCCAATGGGGCGCTTTCCCGTAGTGTAACAGAAGCTTCGCCATGCCTGTTCTCTGCAACGCATCACCAATGATAATACATAATAATATTCAGAATTCAGAACGTTTAAGCGTGCCTCTTGCTTTTCCAAAAGTTTGTGTAGCTAGTGATTTTTAGGTTTGATTTGATTTCCTTCACGGTCTATTTCGATACGTCGAATTCTTGTGGTTGAAATTGGCGTATGGTTGTATGCGGGCACCATGTCGACGACTATGACACTGAGAGGTTTAAGCCCTCCAGCTCTGCGTTTCTCGTTGATTTCATGCGCTCGCGGCTCGGTTTCGCGGCTGACCACAATTCCTTCAATCAGTTTGCTTGTTAAAGTAATGCCGTATGGAGTATGCAGCGGCACAATTTTTGCTCGGTCAATCCAACCCTGTTTTCTCAGAAAACCCTTCAACTCTTCCAACCTAAAATCGTAGGTTGCAGTCTTGTGCGGTTTTCCCAACTTTTGGACCAAATCGTCGGAACAGAGCCCAATCATCACCCGTTCGCTGACTTCAAAGGCATTTGCGAGCAAGACTCTGTGACCCTTATGAAACTCATCGAAGGTTCCGCCCACAGCCACAACTCTGAATCTCATTTCCCAAGCCCTTTTTATCTCAGCAAGCGTACGCCTTGAAGGTCAACCTTGCCCGAGAGAATCCTCTCATTTGGCAACATCTTCTTAAAAACCTGCGTCACTTCTTCTACGTTTTCTTGAGTGGTCAAGGCGTGAACTGCTTCGCCAACCATGTTCTGAGCCGCACCTATGGCTCCAGCCTTCTCAGCCAAAGTCATAAGTCTCTTAACGCGCTCTGTTGCTAAACCAGTCTTAACCGCAAATTCTTTGCTGGCCCTCAAAAAATTCTCCAACGAAGGCTCAGCGAGAATCGCATCAACTGTTTTTCTTCCCCACTTGTTCACTCTTTTTCGCTTTTCAGTCGACGCCAAAACTTCTTTCGTGCGCCAAGGCTTGAAAACACCTGCAACAATCCAATGTTCCGCTGTTATTGGAATGCGGTCGATTAATGCGTAGCCAGGAGCACCAGGTTGCAAAGTGACTATGCACCCGCCGAGTAACAACGGTCCAACAGTGCCCAATCCGGTTCTGCACTTCACCTCGGCAACGTGGGCTATTCGACCCAGTTGGTTATAAGTTAGATGAATTCCAAGCGCCTCACTGAGCGCAAACGCCGTGCCCAGTGCTCCAGCAGCACTCGAGCCGAAGCCAGCGCCAATGGGAACCTCAACACGATGCCTAACAATCACAGCGTATTTTTTGTCAACTTTCTCGAGTAGAGTCTTAGCCACGGTTTTAGTGGTCACAGCTTCAGGGAAGTCTTTACCATTTATGAAAACCTTAACACTGCTTTGCTTTGATTCGGTGACGCAGACTTCCGTCAAGACTCCTTTGACAAGACCGAAGCCTCCGCCCCTTGCTCCCACTCGTTCAAGGTCCATGATAGGTTTTCCATCGGGTGTTCGGTCGCAGATTTCGAAGAAGCTGGAGATGCCGGCTGGGGAAAAGGCTCTTGAAGTCTTTGTCACCTTTAACTGCTCCCTTCTTTTGGAGGCTTCAAACTTGGAAAAGCTCTGTAACACGCTTTAAGTATGGGCGGACCGAGCAACAACAAGAAAGGAATCTCCGTGGTGAAAGTCCAAATAAACCAAAGCAGAATAAAATAAATTGGCGACCCAAGGTAAGCCGTGACCCCCAGTCCGATTATTGCGCTTCCCACACCTAAGCCTATAACTGACCCAACGCCGTAACTTCTCCATTCAGGCCACTTAACAGCTGCAATAATTATCAATGTGTAGCTTCCACCAACCGCTCCAAGGAACAAGACAATGCTTCCAATCTCTGAAAGTATTGTAACAAAAATTGTGTGGCTCTCAGGGAAAGCAATTATTGAGTAAACACCTGCGATGAGAATTAGAGCGCCTATAGCTAAGGCGGGTATAAGCTTTTTCAAGCTTAGTTGTTTCCTTGCAATATAGCCAAGCAAGTAGAAGCCAATGAAGTTTGAGGGTACACCAACTGTTACGCTTAAAAAAGCGTTCCCATGAATAACCATGTCACTTGCGAAGATGCCGATGGCTGCACCTATCCCGCCTACCCGTGGTCCAAAAAGTGCGGCAAAAACTCCAGGAACAATCACAGCAGGCCAGAATCTAACAACGCCTAAAGGTGGAGGGGCAAAGATTCCGAGATATGTGACGAGTCCCACTGCTGGGTATAGGGCTGCGTTGATGGCTGTCATGGTAAGCTGGAGCGGCGTCAAAAAACCTATATATGTTCTATGCTTGTTGGCAGTCATTCCATCACCTACGTAGAGTTGATAACATGGATTTTTCTTATGTTAAATAAGAATTTTGTATGGATTCTTTAAACATGTTTATAATTGACTGCTTACGTGCTGTGAAGCGTAAAGTTTAAGGTTTTGAAGGTTTATTGTTGCTCTACAACCATTGTTCAACGGTGTTTATGTTTGAGCGGCAAAGAAACGATTGAAGAACGCAAGGCACGAATTCTCATGGGGTTGCGTGGCTATAAACTCGTCAAAAGGAGAGAGCACAAGGGTGCTACGAGTTTTTTGATTAAGACAGCTGAAGGTAAGAAAGAGTTGATTTGGTGTTTGCCTACGCAGGGCACTGTGGGCGTTCAGTTCATCAATCAGTTGAGGAAGGCTATGAAGGATGCAGATGTTGAAAGAGCAATAATAATTACAGGTGGACGCTACACTCAGGCTGCTAAGACTCATTCTAGAAGGCGAGGCATCGAGTTGATTCCACGTATCTTTCCCTCTTTCAACATTTACGAACACGTGTTGGTTCCTAAACATGAGATTGCAACTTCAGAAGAAAGGGCGAAACTTTTGAGCGAGTATCGGGTGCAGCCTTATCAGTTGCCACGATTGAAGGCTTCTGATCCAGCTGTTAAGGCAATAGGTGCTAAACCTGGTGACATTGTTAAGGTTACGCGTGATAGTCCAAGTGCTGGGAAATACGTGTCGTATAGGTATGTGGTTGAAGGCTAATACTTT
>Ga0315307_1001468_pt1 | contig 10551 bp, 10 predicted proteins | sample TDP2_MG_FD_203079 | JGI IMG/M metagenome (GOLD analysis project Ga0315307, IMG submission 203079) | Freshwater sediment microbial communities from Lake Towuti, South Sulawesi, Indonesia - TDP2 | ecosystem: Environmental > Aquatic > Freshwater > Lake > Sediment | place: Indonesia: South Sulawesi... | reverse complement strand
AAGACAGATGGAAAAAAAGAATATTTTTATCAATTTTCTTGTCATTTGCCTATGCACGAGATTATTTTATATATTTTCCCATAAATAATCAAATGAAAAGTCTAGATTACTATTGAATATGTAAGAGCGATGATTATCATCAGGGATACTGGCAAAATCAGTTCCTCATAATAGAGTTTAAGCCACTGGGCCTGGAAATATTCTCTAGTTAATGCCAGACAGAAGTGGACTGGCGTCAATAGTACCCCGGCAAACCCACACATAAAAGAAAAGGTCACAAGCGATAGCTTTCCGTCAAAAAGAGGCAATATCACCGGAAAAGCGATACCCACTGCAGCCATTGTCATTCCTGTTAGGAAACCTACAATGAAAGGTAGAAACGAAATAACCAGATATCGAGGAATGCCAACACTCTTAAAAAAACCAGGTAAGCGCTCTATCATTCCTGTGGCTTCTAATATATTCTTGAAAATCATTACAGCGAAAACCAGGAGAATCATTCCGTATTTTTCTCTTGCCATAGAGCGTAGAATATTTCTAACCGATATATGATTGCTTATAGTTGTGTAAAGAATTGCTATGAGTAGAGCATATAATACTTCTAATCTAAGAATGAGAACCAGAATCATCACCAGGAAGATTGGCGATAGATTGAAGGCCAACTCAAGAAATGGTCTCCCTTTCCCCGAGTGAGCGTCCTCAGGGTCTTCTGAGGTGGATTTCAGCCTGCTTGTGCCAAGAATTATCCCTATAATGAGCGCGCTTACCGTAAGGATACTATTACTTGCAATTAACCTATAAACTGGAACGCCAATAATTCCGGCGGCTAATAGGATTCCAGGATAAAGCGGTAAAGTATATTCCCAGAGATGTCTAAACCAAAAATTTAGGAAAGTTCTACGCTCGTTCGTTATGTTCATCTCCCGGGTCACTTCCATTACTACAGGAGCAGAAACAAGTGCTCCCCCAAACATTGGAAGGAAACCAACCACTGCCGGGACAATCGCCACAATCCACCTCACATCTAAAAGCAACCTCTTCATATTAACAATTATCTTCTTAAAAGTTTCTGCCACATCCATCGATAGATTGAAGACAATTACAAGAAAAAGAGCGCAAGCAATCTCCAGAGTCTCTCTTGATAGGCAGGCGTTGAGAAAACTTTTTGAAATCTCTAAAGGGCTTAACCCGTAGACAATTCCGAGAAAAAGCGCCGCTATTATCATCGTCAGAGTTAGATCAATTTCCCATTTGAAAAGAACCAGGATAATTGCTAAAGAAATTGCTAAAATTATTAAGTCGTGCATATTTTAACCCGAGAAAAAAATTTGAAGAGATTGTAATAAATTTCGTGGAAGAAAAGAAATAAAAAATCTTCCCTGCCGGGAAGATTTTATTAACCATATGACGAATAGGGTTTCAAAAACGACTATTCCGAGATTTCCTTGGGTTTTTCCTGGAAAGCAGCCTTATATTCAGCTCTTTTCATAAGTTCGCCAAATTTAGTCTCGATTGTATTGGTAATCGTTACCACTTCGAATGGTTTCACGATATAGTCATCCGCACCCTTCTCAAAAGCACGCTGTATATCTTCCATCCGGTCCAAAGCTGTAAATATGATGATGGGAATATCCTTCGTCCTATTATAAGACTTAAGTAACTCACAGACCCTGAAGCCGCTCATCCCGGGCATAACCAGATCTAAGAGAATCAAGTCCGGTTCTGCCTTCCTTGCTTTTCTGATGCCATCTGGCCCATTATTTGCTGTAATCACTTCGTGTCCAAACTTCTTCAGTTTAAATCTAAGAAGCGATAAAACGGCCTCTTCGTCATCTATTACCAGTATCCTTAAGGAAAACCTTTCCATACTATTATTTTAACAATTTTTCAGCAAAAATCAACTAAAAAACTACTCCTGTCTATAAACAGAACTTCATTTCTTGTCTTTCCCTAAGAAATCCTGCTGTTCGGGAAGAAAGGCTTTTTTGAGTAGCTCTTTTGTTCGCTCTCCCATTTCCACGATTTCGCTAAGAAGACTCTTCATCTGCAAGGCATTTCTCGCTGCCGCTCCCGCGTGACAGTTGTTGAAAAATATATATCCTTTTTGCGCCTTCTGATGAATCTTCTTGATGGGGTCAATAAATTCTCTCAATTCGCTATCAGAATATGAGTAGTTGTACCGTTGGGATGTTGGTACATTGAACCAGTTCTCGTTCCTTCCGTGAAGCCTCAGATATCCTATACTTGATGTTACCTCCTCCACAAGAGGCATCAGCCTGGGCAATTTTGGTTCATCTACCATACAGTAGGCAAGGCCATTGTCTCTCAGAAAGGCGAATGTCTCAGGTCTTGCCCATGCCCTGTTCCTGAACTCAATTACCAAAGGCAAATCTCCCAGCCACTCCTTGCACTGGAGAATGTAGTCCCTGCTTTCAGACAGAGGGTAAAAGAAGACTGGAAACTGTAAGAGAATCCCACCAAGTTTCTTACTTTCGATTAAAGGCTTCATAGAATAGAGAAATTTTTTGAATGCTTCCTTGACTTCGGCCATTTCGGGTCTCTTCTCTAATCTGTTATCAAAAGGGTCGTGAGTCATACCCTTAAATCCCTTTATGACGAAATCGAATTTCTCCGTTGTTTTCCTTACCAGTCCTTCTATTGTTTTCACTCCAGGTAGTGTATAGTAAGTAAAATTTATCTCTACAGTATCGAATCCAAGCTCTCGTTCATAGTACTGGAGCGCATCTTTGGGTTCGATGTTCCTAGGATAGACCACGCCGCGCCAGTCGGGAAAAGAGAAACCGCTCGTCCCAATCTTTACCAATTGTCTTCTATGCCTCCTTCTACAATACTTATTGACGGAACTCTCACTATCTTTTCTCCAAAATTTCCACTATCTTTTGCCTTGACTTCTCTCCCTGAACTATTCTTACTTGACTCTTATTCACTTTGAACTCTTCTGACAGTAATGCAATCAAAAGCTTATTTGCCCTCCCTCTTTCAGGAGATGCAACTAAATGGACCTTTAAGTAATTTTCTTCTTTCTCGATCCTATTCTTTCTGGCATTTGGGATTACTCTGATATTAAGAATCATTTATTACTTTCAATAAGGTCCCAAAACTTTCCGATTCCGGAGTCAAATCTGCGGGAATCTTCCGGGTGAAGTAAATCTCCTTTGAATTGCAAAGAGTCAGGCGGGGTCCATATAGATTGTCTTATATTGCGTGAAAAACTCGATAGCCGTTCTACCCATCTCACGGAAGTAGGAAGTAGAGTCCTTCATACCTCCAAATGGGACATGTGGTTCAGCGCCGGCAGTGGAATTGTTTACATGAACCAAACCCACACTAATCTGTCGTATGAACCTAAGTGCATTCCCAATGTTTCTGGTACAAATGGAGGCACTCAATCCATAGCGAGAATCGTTGGCAATATCAAGGGCCTCCTGCAGATCTTTGGTTTTGAGTATGCACACAAAAGGACCAAAGACCTCCTCCTGTGCAATTCTCATCTTCGGTTTGACTTCATCGAAGATGGTGGGTTCGATGAAGTATCCTCTATCATATTTTTTGCCAGTAAGGCGCTTCCCTCCCCACAGGAGCCTAGCCCCTTCTTTTCTTCCCACTTCAACATAATCCAGGACCATTTGGAGTTGTTCTTGACTGACCATAGGTCCAACCTGCGTTTCTGATTCCATGCCGTTCCCGACCCTGAGATTCTTTGTCTTTCTTACCAAAAGCTCGGTAAAATCTCTATGTATCTTTTCATGGACTATTATCCTACCAGTAGCAGTACATTTCTGCCCGGTGGACCAGAAGGAACCATCGATTGCGATATCGGTAGCATCGTTGAGGTCCGCATCTTCCATGACAATTAAAGGGTTCTGGCCGCCCATTTCCAATTGCAGTTTGGGACGCTGCCCGGCCACTTTTAGAGCAATCTGTCTACCGGTAGAGCAGGAACCCGTAAAGGAGATTCCGTTGATTGCCGGGTGGGTAATCAGAGCATCGCCCAATTCGCTGCTCGTTCCTGCGATAAAATTAAAGACCCCGGGAGGGAAACCTGCTTCTTCAACAATACGGGCTAGTTCCAGACCACATTGCGGAGTAAGATTGGCTGGCTTGAACACCACTGTATTACCGTAAACTAAGGCTGGGGCAATCTTCCACACGGGTATGACAAAAGGAAAATTCCAGGGAGTCAGTATAGAGATTACTCCTAATGGCTCACGCAGAGTAAAAAGAAGCCTGCTCGGTTTAGCTGAAGGGAAGGTTGTCCCTGTCATTCTCCATCCTTCTCCTCCATAAAAACGGAATAGTTGTAGTCCCCTCAGGACCTCACCTTTTGCTTCACTGAGGGTTTTGCCCATTTCCCTGGTCACCACCCTCGTTACTTCATCGGCTCTCCTTTCTAAAACATTGGCCGCCTTGGTTAGTAGTTCCCCTCTTTCATTTGCCGGTGTGGCTGCCCAGGACTTCTGTGCGCTTTGTGCTGCAGTGAAAGCCAGATGGACATCATCCACGGTTGAGCGCTGATATGTCCCTATCACATCGTCAGTGTCTGCAGGATTGAGACTTTTGAAAGTATTACCACCCTTTGACTCTTGCCATTTACCGTTAATATAATTCCTATTGACCTGGTTCATCTTTCACCTCCAAAATTCTCTTCTAACTATTATCTAACCATACTGGGCAGAAGTAGTATGTGGTTTTACCTCATCAGAAATTTTTTTAAGCCGCTTTCCACAGCCATTCTAATGGAAATTGGCAAATCGGAACTTAAAACGCCTTCTCGTACAATCGGATTATATCTTCGAGGCTTGTCTCTCGTGGATTGACTTTCACATTTCCGCTTTTCATCGTGTCTTGAGCCATTTGCGGAATATCCTCTTTCCTTACGCCTAAGGAGCTCAGTCTGGAGGGGAGGCCGAAATAATCCCGAAGGAATGTTACTCGCTCGACGGTCCTGCCTGCAGCTTCACCCTGGCTCATATTCCTGGTCTCAATCCCCATTTCTTCACCAATCTCAACATATTTTTGAGGCACACCCTCAGCGTTATATTCCATCACATAAGGAAGAAGAAGGGCATTGGCTACACCATGAGGGATGTCATATAATGCACTTAAAGGGTGACTCATAGCATGCACAATACCGAGACGCGAAAGGCTGAATGCCATACCTGCGATGGTACTTGCTATTGCCATACTAAAAGTGGCTTCAATATCGCTCTTGCTTCCTACCGCCCGCATTATGTTTTCCGAAATCAACCTTATGGCCTTGACTGCCAGCATCTTGGAAAAAGGGCTGGCATTCTTAGAACAATAAGATTCTATTGCATGACAGAGTGCATCTAAACCAACGCTGGCAGCAATTTCGTAAGGAAGGGCAATCATCAATTCCGGATCTACCAGGGCAAGGGTGGGCATAATAAACGGGCTACCAATAGCAGCCTTAAAATTCCTTGTCTTGTCAGTAATAACAACAAAGGAAGTCACCTCGCTACCCGAACCATAGGTAGTGGGTATTGCGACCGTCCAGGGAATCGGTTTCTTTACCTTGCCCACGCCCTCGTAGTCCATAATACTGCCGCTATTATTTTTCAAAATTCCGATAGCCTTTGCCGTATCGATGGAACTTCCTCCTCCCAAAGCAATCAGCGAATCACACCCCTTATTTTGGAACAAACTGAATCCCTCTTCCACCACTGCAACCGATGGATTCGGCTTTACATCTTGAAATAGAACAAAACCGATTTCTTCCCTTTTAAGTACCTCCACAACTCTCGTTACAAGACCCGCTCGGATTATCCCCGAATCGGTGACGACAAGAGGCTTGTGCACTCCCGCGCTTTTTATTTCCTCCGCGACCTTCTTTGCACATCCCGGACCATAGACTATTCTCGTAGTAAAATAGTATTCAAATATCTCCATTTTGTCCGCTTGGATGAAAATAATAAATGGGCCCACTAGGATTCGAACCTAGGACACCCTGATTATGAGTCAGGTGCTCTAACCAGCTGAGCTATGGGCCCAATTGTCTCCTTATTAAGTTCTCAATATATACTCTGCTCTTTTGACTCTTAATTCTTCTCTCTTCGCGTACTGCTTCTGACTTTAGCTCATATTCTCTGCTGGATGCTCTAACCAGCTGAGCTATGGCCCCAATTCCGTTAACATTATATTAGTGTAGTTAGTAAAGGTCAAGTAGATTTTCTCGACTCTCATTTCGTTAATTCTCTTCTAAACTGATTGCATTAACTAGATAAATATCTTTGCTTCTTTTATCTTTGTGACAATTAATGTTTCTGTTGCAGTAGCGCCAGGAATTGCTCTTATCTTATTGATTACAAGAGAAGCGAGATCGTCTATGTCTTCGGCCTGTACGTCAACTGCAAGGTCCCATCGGCCAAAAACAGCAATAACTTTACTAACCCCCTTGATCTGTCTCACTGCCTCGATAACAGCTTCTTCGTGGCCTGACAATAGACGGACAAACACGATCCCGTAAACCATCTTTGGTCACTCCCTTATTTTGAACATTCGTTTCCCAATCATTTCGATCTATCCCTCTTCCGAAGGATGAGGTCGGCAAAATATTTCACTCTGCAAGCATGCTCAATGGAACATATAGTCACAAATGCTTCTTCTACGATCTTTCCTATAGCAATTGACCCGTGCTCCTTTATTATCGCACCTTTATGGTCTTTTAGGGCATTCGCTGCATTTTGAGCAAGTTCTTTCGACCCTACTCCTCCACTTATAATGGGAATCTCGTGAAGAAAATATTTACTTTCACAATCGGTAGGAACCAGAAGATCCGAATTCGAAATCATTGATTGCACTATGGCAAATGGAGAATGGGCATGGATTATGGCTAAGCCGGATGTCTCTTTGTAGATTTGCCTGTGGACTATTGTTTCTGAGGAAGCTAAGGTATCGAAACTACTCGGCTTGTCCAGGTCCACTTCCACAACCATATTCTCGTCAATCTCGTCGAGCATGCTACCACTTCGGGTAATTATGAGTTTATTTCCAATTCTCACGCTGATGTTTCCAAAATGGGAATGAGTCAATCCACACTCTACCATCTTCTTGCCGAATTTGCTAATTTCTCTCCACATCGAGCTTCCTCTGGTAAAAGGACGAGAACATTATCTTCAACAAATTCCAATGTTGAGCTGTTCCAATTTTTCCTTAGTAGGAATCCCTGTGCTGTCCCATCCCCGAAAACGGTAATATTCAAGAAGAGTTGCCAGGAACTCTTCCTTGTTGATATTCCTGCCGTTTACACCCCCATCTTCTTGGAAAAATCTTTCGGGTAGCGTATCATCCTTGCTATTGAATTTCTCCCTTATGTTGAACAACCTCTCTATATTCCAGATTCTTTCACCTATCTCAAGCAGACTTTCGGAGACAAAATCTATCCCTGTTACTGCACTTAGTATATTTGCCCACTCTTCTTCTCCCACGCTGAAAAGAGCAAATTTACACACTGCCAGGGAATCGACAGCAGTGAAGAGGTTCTGAATAACTTGGACAAGGCCCGACTTTCCTGAAAAGGAGAGCCTATTTACCAGTTTAGGCTTCCCGAAAATCTCAGGGCCGATCATATATGCTCTCAAGTGGCATCCTCCCCGATTAGAAGTGGCATATCCCAAAGCCAATCCCAAAACTCCTCTCGGGTCATAACCGGGTAACTCAAGTCCTTTCACCTGCATGCTCAGACCGGGTTTGTTATGGGCTAAAGCATATCTGACAGAGCCTTCTGAAAGCTCCTGGCCTATGTCCTTTCTTTCTCCAATTAATTCCACCCATCTCAGCAGTTCTTCTTCCTCAGGCTGTTTTCCAGTCAGTTCCAGATAGCAAGCTATAGTACTTCCGGCAGTTATGGTATCCATACCGTACTCATTGCAAAGCCTATTCGCCTTCATAACTGTCTGGATGCTGGAAATCCTGCAGGAAGAGCCGAACATACTGATAGTCTCGTATTCGGGTATCTCCATCCTAGTATCTTTGACTTCACGCTTGCAGGCTATAGGACAGGCATAGCAAGGGGCCTTCCTTATGGCAAATGTGGAATTTATCTTCTCTCCGGAAATTTCTTCCGCAAGGTGGAAGTGGGAGAGTCTGAAATTTGCGGTGGGAAGAATCTTCATATAATTTATCAGGTTTACAAGAACAGCCGTTCCATACTCACTGAGACCCTTAGAAGATACAGGACTGGCCACAAGAAGCCTCATTATGTCCTGAAAATACTTTTTGTATCTCTCCCTGTCAAAGACTTGCATTCTTTTTTTCCCTTTCACTACGATTGCTTTCAAATTCTTACTTCCCATTACGGCTCCCAAACCGCCCCGACCACAGGTGTGGGTATAGCCATTCATTATGTTGGCGAACCTAACTCCCTTTTCTCCCGCTCTTCCTATGCAAGCAACTTTACCCATTTTCGAGAGTTCTCTGGTAACCTCGCGGGTATTCTTGCCCCAGAGATAGTTTGCTTCTTCAATCGAAATTTCATCATCTACAATTTGAATATAGACCGGTTTCTCTGCTTTTCCATATAGTACCAATCCATCGAATCCTGCAAATTTCAACTCGGGACCAAAATCTCCGCCACTATTAGAATCGAATATAGTGCCAGTAAGTGGAGATTTAGAAACAGCGGCAAATCGTCCTGAGGTGGGGCAGGTTGTACCTGTAAGAGGCCCTGCGGCAATCACAAGAACATTTTCGGGAGAAAGCGCATCGGTGCCGGGCTTCACCAAGTCAAAGATGAATTTTACTCCTAAACCTCGACCCCCCAGATAGTCGTGGAGAATTGCCTTCCCTAAAGGAATAACATCTATTTTCCTTTCAGTTAGGTCAATGCTGGCTACCTTCCCATTCCAGCCAAACATCTTATCCTCCAGCAACTATTGGGAAGAAACAGAGAGTATCGCCTTCCCGAAGGAGGGTATCCTTTCCCCTAGTATACTCATTTACAATAATAAGAAGAGGCTCCTCTTGAGGAATTCCTATCCGGGAAAGCACATCTTTCACACGGGAGCCGTTTTCCACATCTATCTCAAGATTATCCTGATAAGAAAATTTGCGAACACTAGCGAATAACTTTACATTTACTTTCATACAGAAGAGTAGCCTGTCCCCTTTTTAAAAGAGGCAGTAGGGAGTGGGACAACCGCCAGCATACTCAGAATCGACACTCACATATCCAGTTGCTTCTTGACGTATCTCTTCCGGGATAGAACCAAGATAGAGTACCTGTTGTGGTTTACTTCCATAACGATAAACGGTAACGCCTTTACATCCAAGCTCATAGGCAAGTTTGTAAACTCTTTCCACTTCTTCCACTGTAGCTTGATGAGGAAGATTCACCGTTTTCGATACGGCGTTATCCGTATACTTCTGGAAGGCTGCTTGCATCCTCACATGCCATTCAGGAGATATATCAAAAGCTGTCACAAATATCTTCCTTGCTGAACGGGGAATTTTTTTCATAATTTGGATCGAATCCCTCTTCGCTATCTCCATAAGTAATCTCTTATCATAGAATCCCTTCTCTCTCGCTATTTCCTCAAAGAGACTATTGGTTTCCAGAAATTGCGTACCCTCCAGTATGCTGCGGATATAAGATATAGCAAACAGTGGTTCTATGCCACTGGAACACCCTGCGATTGTGCTTATTGTTCCCGTGGGCGCAATTGTAGTTAAGGAAGCATTGCGTACTCTAATCCTTTTCTTATCCCAGACACTACCTTTGAAGTTTGGAAAAACTCCTCTCATTTCTCCCAGCGTCTTCGATTCTTCCCTCGCTTCTCTGGTAATGAATCTCATAACCCTTTCAGCAATATCAATTCCTTCCCGGGAATTATAGGATATAGCCAATTTGATTAACATCTCAGCGAATCCCATAACTCCCAGACCTATTTTTCTATTGCTCTTTGTTATCTTTTCTATTTGGGGAAGTGGGTATCTATTGATGTCAATAATATTGTCCAGAAAATGGACCGCCGTCCCCACCACCCTCCTCAATTTTTCCCAGTCTATCCTTCTTTTCTCTACCATCTTTGATAAGTTTATCGAACCCAGAACGCAGGATTCGTATGGCAAAAGGGGTTGTTCTCCACAGGGGTTGGTGCTTTCGATTTTTCCAATATGGGGAGTTGGATTTGCCCTGTTTATCCTGTCAATAAACAGAAGCCCGGGGTCTCCTGTCTTCCAGGCTGTGGCCACTATCAAGTTGAACACATCTCTTGCTCTTAATCTCCTGGTAGGCTTCCCCGTCCTGGGATTTATTAGATCGTATTCCTTATCCTCCTCAACTAGCCTCATAAACCTGTCTGTAATGGCAACCGACAGATTAAAATTGGTAAAAACTCCTTCTTTGGTCTTGGCTGTAATGAATTCCATGATATCAGGATGGTCCACTTTCAGGATGCCCATATTGGCTCCCCTTCTCCTTCCTCCCTGCTTGATTATATCCGTCGCCATATCGAAAACACGCATAAAGGAAACTGGACCGGAAGCAATCCCTCTTGTTGACCTAACTAG
>Ga0315307_1001465_pt1 | contig 10558 bp, 8 predicted proteins | sample TDP2_MG_FD_203079 | JGI IMG/M metagenome (GOLD analysis project Ga0315307, IMG submission 203079) | Freshwater sediment microbial communities from Lake Towuti, South Sulawesi, Indonesia - TDP2 | ecosystem: Environmental > Aquatic > Freshwater > Lake > Sediment | place: Indonesia: South Sulawesi... | reverse complement strand
GGTCTCCGCCGCTCGGGCCGCGAGCTCCGAGAGCGTCCTAGCCACCCTCGAGGCGACCTCGCCGCTGCCGAGGCCTTCTTCCCTTCCCTTTCGATGCGTCTCCGCCACGTTCTCACCGAGCGTCGTGGCCAGGATGAGCGGCGTCCTCATCGGCCTAAGCTGCCGTATCTCCTCGACGAGGGCCGCGAGGGATCGCTCCCTGCCTTCCGCCTCAAGGAGCGCTGTTCTCCCATCGACTTCTAGGAGCTTCGCGCCGGTCGCCCTCTGGGCTTCCAGCGTCTGTCTCACGGAGACCGGGTTCGGGCTCCCGGAGATGACTAAGACGGGCTTCCGCGAGACGAGGCCGAGAGGCTCGGGAAGCTCAGCTGCCAGCCCGGCGGAGCCCGCGGGCAAGGCTTGAGGATCAGCGGATAGAAGCCCCTCCGCCACGTTGTGGAGATCAGCGTCCGTAACCGCGTCTGCGACGAGGATCTCCGAGTCTTCGGCCATGGCCTTGACTGCCTCTGCGACCGCGGCGGGGCCCTTCATCACGGTCGAGAGCGGCAGGTGGCCGACGCGCCTGGAGCTCTGAGCCCTCACCAGCCCTGGAACATGCGATTCGCGTACGGTCATCGTAGGGTCAGCGGCGTAGTGGCTCCGAGCCAAGGGAACGTCGTTGACGAGGTGGTATCCGCCTACCGTGATGCGGCCTTGGGCTGGGTAAGCCGGCGCCAGCAAGCAGAGCCCGGTGCCTCCCGCGTCCATCAAGGCGTCCAGCTCGCCGCCGAGGTTGCCGCGTAGCGTCGAGTCCACCTTCTTGTAGAACGCCTCGGCGCCGAGGCTGCGAAGCCTCTCCGCCGCGGCTCTGACCTCCCTGTACGCGTCCTCCGCGCTCGCCTCACGTGTCTCCGTGCTGTACGCTACCACGTCGTGGCTTCGGACGAGGCCCTCTGCGTTGTTGAGGCTTAGGAGGACCACGGTCCTAACGCCGCTGCTCGCGAACTGAGCCGCGGTATCGTTCGCCCCGGTGAGGTCGTCGGCGATGACGGCCAGCTTCCTCGGCAAGGGTGACCCCGCGTAGACGTTGGCGTTACGATGAGATAAGGGAGACGTATCGTCTCCGCGGCGACGGGTTCCTAAGCCGGCCCTACTCCGGCTCCTGTCGGCTCTGAAGCTGGAGGACTTCCTTCCAGAGATGGGGAAGGTCGCACGCGAGTTCATAAGAATACCTAAACCGGATCGCTGTTGCGCCCTCCTCATCGGGGACACCCGTAAGCATCGTCACTATGTGCCAATACACATCGGGGTGCTTTCCGAGTTCTTGAGAGCCGGCTTCATCCTGAAAGAGGATATTATCAAACTGCAGCACAAGAAAGTCTACGAGGGAGAAATGGCGCGGACACAGATACGACTTCTACAAGATCGCCCATGAACACCTCTACGTCCTCAGGAAGCCGTCTTATGGTGAACGTATCAGTCAATACAAATACAGTCAGAAATGGTGGTAGGCCCAACCTGGCTCTATGAATGCCCCTGCTTGGCCTTACTCCTTCGATCCGTACAGGAACTGTGCCCATACAAAGGCAAGCCTCAGTCCTCTCAATCTGCTCGGTGGTCTCGGGAATCTTGCGTCAGTTACAGGCAACAATGCTGTCGGTGATTTCGGCGGGCAAGGGAAGGTTCTTAAGGCCGGTTATCCCTCATATTAGATGAGGGAAACCATGGAGACGGTCTTGGTAAGTGACAGGTACAGGGTGACGATCCCTGAGCCTATACGCAAGGAGCTTGGGCTGAAGGTGGGGGACGAGTTGCTTCTTGAGAGGGTAGGTGAGGGAACCTACAGGTTTAGGGTCGTCGAGAAGAGCGCGCAGTACCATGAGAGGCTTCTGCAGCTGCTGAAGGCTCCTCCCCGTCGGACAGGGAAGCCGGAGGAGATCTCCCCCCGGGAGATGAAGCGGTTGGAGGAGCCCAGGGTTTGATCTGCGGCCTAGACACGAACATCCTTGTCTATGTTCTCGACCCTCTATGCCCGGAGAACGAGCGCTGCTCTTTCATACTCGACCGGCTATCCACGGAGTTTTCCATAGCCCTAAACCCGACCACCATCCACGAAGCCTACACGGTCCTCGTATACGCTAGGAAGTGGGAGAGAGACGAAACCCGAAGACGCCTCACGTCGCTTCTGAAAGACCCGTACGTCAGGTTCTACAACCAGACCAAGGAGGTAACCATTCTGGGACTCCATCTGGCGAACAGATACGCGATCCGAGGAAGAGACGCCCTCATCTTGTCCAACCTGCTCGTCAACAAGGTAGACGCGATCTACACCCATGATGAGGAGGTCAAGAAGCTAGGTAAGGTGACTTGGCGAGACAGAAGCCTGACGGTCAAAGACCCCGTAACGGGGTAGGGCCGTCAAAATGTGGCTGGCGTAACAGCGGGACCAGAGCGTTACGAGCCTAACCCGCTACTCCATCATGACCTCTCTTTGGCTGTGTAGGGGGTAGCCCTTGATCCTCACGTCTTCTAGGCTGGCGCCTTTGACCTTGATCCGGGAGAGATCACAGGTGCCTAGGCCGCGGTCCTCCGCCCACTTGATGTGCAGGATCTTCCTTGGGTCCAGGCTCATCGCCGCTGAGGCTACGGCGTCCGCGGCCACCATGTCCGCGCTCGCGAGGACCATGTTCGTCCGCTCGATCACGTATCTTCGCCTGTTCCGCTCGGAGAAGCCCTTGTGGTAGCCGCTCGTCAGGCCGTCGATGAGGCTGATCTGCCAGCCTTTGGCCGCGGCCACGTCCACGAGGGCCTGGGAGACGGAGACCTCCTGGCCGAGGAGGCGCTCGCCGCTTCCCAGGTGGTGTATGGGCATGGGGGCATCGGAGCCCTTGACGTAGCTGCCGGTTATGTTGAGGCCGTAGTACCTCCCGGGCGGGACGCCTAGGCCCCAGTTCTTTACGCAAAGCGTCACCACTGTGGAGCCGTGAACCTTGAGCGGCGACTCGTTGATGATCAGGTCGGATTCCAGTATGACCTTGGGCACCCAGACGTAGTCCAGCAGCAGCCGGTTCGGAACCGGCATCTTCACCGCGTCCTCGTAGTTGAGGTCTACGAGCTTCACATCGTACTTCTCCGCCATCGCGTAGAGCCCATAAGCCCTGTATGCTATAGTGGTCTCGCAGCCCTTCGCCCCCTCGCCGATCGTGATCTCCCTCACGCCGAGCTTGTGCAGGTAGCGGACGGTGCCCTCGATGATGTCCGGATGGATGTCGTCGCCCTCAAGCACGCTCACCTCGTAGGCGCCCTTCTCCTCCTTAAACGGCAGGATGGGAGGCGTCCGGACGAAGTTCGGCTTGATGAAGACCCTGAACTCGGGCTTCACCTTATCCTCGAAGCCTATGAGCCGAAGCGCTTCCTCAACGAGGTCGAGGGCGCGCTTGTCCCTCGCGATCGACACGGCGGCCATAGCCCTCGCACTCCGTAGGCCAAAGCTGAAGCAGCCTGCCAGAGATAACCCTTCGCCCACGGCCGTCAACTCCTAGAGCCCTCCTCGTACCATGCGGCTTTCAGCCAAGGGAACACTTTTATGCCTAAGGCAGGAATCGCCGCCGGGGAGATGGAGGATTCCCCTAAGCGGTGAGGAGAATGGACGTCCGGGGTATCAGGAACGTGAGCATCATAGGCGCCGGCATCATGGGTCACGGTATCGCTCAGGTCTTCGCTCAAGCAGGCTGCGCGGTTTCACTCAACGCTAGGAGGGAGGAGACGCTGAGACAGGCCCTCGACCGGATAAGACTGAACCTCCGCTTCTTCGCTGAGCATGGACTCGTGAGAGACGACGCCGCGGACCTCGTGCTCTCAAGGATCAGGACCTCGACCGACCTGAGGGAGGCCGTGTCCCAAGCTGACTTCGTGCTGGAAGCTATCCCGGAGGTGCTGGATGCGAAGAGGGAGCTCTTCAGCCACCTCGACTCCTACTGTGCGGAGGACGTGATCCTCGCGACGAACACATCTTCCCTGAGCATCACGGAGATCAGCCTGGCCGCGGGGCGGCCTGACCGCGTCGTGGGAGCCCATTTCTGGAACCCAGCCCACCTCATGCCACTCGTGGAAGTCACCAAGGGAGAGCGTACCTCCGAGGAGACCATGGACGCTGCCTGCGAGCTGATGACGCGGATCGGCAAGGTTCCGGCCCGCGTCTTGAAGGACATACCGGGCGGCATAGGCAACCGCATTCAGGTGGCGATGTGGCGCGAGGCGATCTCGCTCCTAGACCAGGGCGTGGCGAGCGCGGAGGACATCGACAACGCGGTGATGCTCACCTTCGGCGCCCGCTTGCCGTTCATGGGCCCGTTCCTAACCGCGGACTTGAACGGCGTAGACCTCATCCTGAACGTCCACAGCTACCTGTACAGGTTCCTGTACAGCGCCCGTGAACCAGCCCGTGTACTGCGCGAGAAAGTGGAGAAGGGCGAGTTCGGCGTCAAAACTGGGAAAGGCTTCTACACCTGGACGAAGGAGTCCATCGAGAAGACAAGAGCGAGAAGGGACGAAGGCTTGATAAACGCCTTTAGGCCCCTCCTTGAGAAGCAGCTCCAAGCTCTGCGCTAGAATGGTTCAAACCGTTGAGGCTTCAATGGCTGGTTGAGGTGTTCGTTGTGAGCGTGGGTCTCTTCAAGAAGTATGAGCATACCGGCGTCGTCGTAAGCGACCTGAAGAGGTCGCTGGAGTTCTACAACGGGCTCCTGGGCTTCCCCGTCGTACGAGACGCCGAGGTGAAGGTCCTGAACCTCCATGTGGTCTTCCTCGACGCCGGAGGCGCCCTCATCGAGCTGCTCGACTACCACGATAAGAGGGGCTACGTGAAGGCGCCTGAGAAGTACTTCGGGGTTAGGCACCTTTGCATCCTAGTCGACGACATACACTCCGTCTCCGAGAAGCTGAAGGCTGAGGGCGTCCCCTGCGTTGAGCCGCCGTTGGAGATCGTGCCAGACCAGGTAAGCCATGCGGTCTTCCTCGACCCCGACGGCGTGCACGTGGAGTTGCTGCAGCGGCATATGCCCATGCAGCCAGGGGCGGCTAAACCTAAAGTACCCATGAGCAGGGATTAGAGCTCCTATGGGAAAGGCGAGGAGTGCGTATGCCGCTTCTGGAGGAGCCGATCAAGGAGGTTCTGACGCTTAGGAACTACATCGGCGGAGAATGGCTGGAATCCCAAGGCGAACTCACGGACGTCGTGAATCCCGCCACGTGCAGGGTCATAGCGCGGGTGCCCGCCTCGACCGGGGAAGAGGTAGACAAAGCCGTGGAGGCGGCTAAGGAGGCGTTCCCTGACTGGCGGAGGACGCCTCCCCTCGCTCGGGCCAGATGCATCTTCAGGCTGAAGGAGCTCATGGAGCAGCGGTTTGAGGAGTTGAGCCGCGTCCAGACGATGGAGCATGGCAAGACGATCGATGAGTCCCGCGGCGAGACCCGGCGGGGCATCGAGCAGGTGGAGGTGGCGACGGGAATCCCCTCCTTGATGATGGGCTACAACCTCGAGGACATCGCCTCGGGCATTGACGAGTACGTGATCAGGCAGCCCCTAGGCGTCTTCGGGATAATCGCGCCCTTCAACTTCCCGTTCATGGTGCCGCTCTGGTACGCGCCCTACGCCGTGGCCGCGGGCAACTGCGTCGTCATCAAGCCCTCCCCACACGTTCCCATAAGCCAGGCCAAGCTGGCGGAACTCGTGAACGAGGCGGGTTTCCCGCCGGGCATCTGGAACGTAGTCCACGGCGCAGGACCCGTCGCATCGCATATGCTGGAGCACCGAGACATCACGGGCATCTGCTTCGTCGGCTCCACGCCCGTCGGCAGGGAGATCTACAAGCGCTGCGGCGAGACGGGCAAGCGGGTGATCGCCCAGTGCGGGGCGAAGAACTTCCTCCTCGTCATGCCCGACGCCGACCTGCCGCGAACCATAGCGGCCTGTATGACCTCCTTCTTCGGCAACACGGGGCAACGGTGCCTCTCAGGCGCCAACCTCGTCATCGTCGGCGAAGGCCAGAACGACCAAGAGTACGAGGCGTTCTACAGGAAGGTCGTGGACGCCTTCGTGGAGGCGGCTTCGAAGATAAGGGTCGGCTACGGGCTGGACGACACCGTCCAGATGGGACCCCTACAGAACAAGGACAGGAAGGAACGCGTCCTAGGCTTCATTCAGAAAGGCGTAGAGGAAGGCGCCACGCTGACGCTCGATGGGAGAAACGTGAAGCTCGTCGGGGACTGGCCTCACACCTGCTTCTTGAACCCGACCGTGTTCGACGATGTAGCGCCGGACATGACGATTGGACGCGAGGAGATCTTCGGCCCCGTGGCGAGCATCATGCGGGCCAGGAGCTTCGACGACGCGGTGGAGGTGATCCACGGCAATCCCTACGGCAACTCCGCGGCGATCTTCACGTCCAGCGGCAAGTGGGCGCGGGAGTTCCAGTACCGCGTCCAGTGCGGCAACATAGGGGTTAATATCGGCATCGCGGCGCCCATGGCGTTCTTTCCCTTCGGCGGCATGAAGGAGAGCTTCTTCGGCACCCTCCACGGCCAAGGCCAGGAGGCCATCCGATTCTTCACCGACAGCAAGGTCGTCATCCAAAGGTGGTTCTAGCATGACGAGGCCGGGCTTCACGGCCTCCACCATCATCAACTTCGCCGAGAAACTCGAAGAAGACGCCTCCCGATTCTACGAGCAACTCGCTAGCGCTTTCCCGCAAGGTAGGGAGACGTTCCTAGCCTTCGCCAGAGAGGCAAAGAAGAGCAGGGCGTTGATCTCAAGAACCTACCAGGAGACGATCAGCGACGCGATCGAAACGGGTTTCTCCTTCGAGGACTTGGACCTGAACCGCTACGCAGCCGAGGCGACAGTGACGGGAGACTGGAGCTACCCTGATGCGCTGAGAGCAGCGATGAAGCTTGAGCAGGAAGCTGCAAGGTTCTACTTAGAGCTGGCAAGCCGGTCCCAATCCCTGCTGGCGACGATACCTAGGGCTTTCACAAGGGTCGCCCAAGCAAGGAGGGATCGCGCGCAGAAGCTCAGCTCGGCCCTGAGTGCCCTGAAGGCTTCAGATACCTGAGCGGAACACCTCGAGGCTGCGACTGGCCAAGGCCGAATGCATCCCGGTCCCACCGGGAAAGCTTTATCAGCGATGGCTATGGGCATCTCGCCCATTGGGGTGCCTTCGCTGAGCGACTGGAACATCTGTCCTGAAGCCCCAGTAACCCTGGATCGATCCGGCCGCCTGGCCTGGCTGGCGCTAAGCGGTTACCCGCGGTTGGCCGCGGACACCCTGCTTAACAAGCAGGTTCAAGGAAGGCTTCGCAGCGTCGTTGGGAACGCAATCCGCCGGCTTAGCCTCAGGTTCATACAGGACACGGCTTGCCGCGAGAGATGCTACGAGGCCCTTGTTGAGGTCGCGTTGAACCTGATCGGGATCGAGAGGCAACGGGCCGGGTTCTCAGAGGAGGAGTCTGAGAAAGCGCTGGGCGACGTGGTCGAGGCGCTCAGGCGGTGGGAAAGCCTAGAGAGCCAAGAGGGCGGGCCGAGGGCGGCGAGCGCGGTGGTCGAGAGGCTTCTCGCGGAGATGAGGAAGGTTCTCCTAGGCGAGAGCATGGTTGCTCGGATGGCCGAGGAGACCAGGAAAGACCTAGACGAGAAAGACCTGATAGCTAGCTTCGTTCAAGCCGCTGAGAGGGCCGTTAGGGAAAACGTCTACTACAGGATCGTGGACAGCGGCCTGAGTAAGCTGGGAAACGACTCGGCCACGGGGCTGAGGTGGATCAGGCATCTCGGCGCCGTTCAGGTTTCGAGTAACCCCGTGATCGCGGCGCGGGCCTTCGAGGAGCTGCCGGAGCTGTGGCAGCGGTTCCGGGACGTGGCCGAAGCCCATCCGGAGTGGCTTCAAGACCCCGGGAAGTACGCGGATGAGGTCGCGATGTACGGCACGATCACCTCGCTTCTGCCGAACCTCTTGGACTTCAGGCCGATCGCGTTGCTCTCGGATTTCCACGACGGCCTTGTAAGCCTCCAGCTTGACCCGCATAAGGCCGCAAGCCTCAAGGGAAGCCTGAAGGACGCCCTGAAGATATACGGCATACTTCAGGCGATTCTCGAGGAGTATGATGCCCATCTCCTGCCGGACGGGGAGTTCGAGGGCAGGGGTAGGCCGAACGTCGTCTTCAAGGTGGCCGGCGGCGACCAGGCGGCCATAGCCATAACCGAGGCGCTCAACAGCCTCGGGATGGGAACGAACGATACCGTCACGTACACGGTGGCCCAGGAGATCCGGCTGATGCTCGCGGCTGTGAAGGGCCTAGCGGAGGCCCTGAAGACCGGAATCCCCATCACGCAGGTCTACGTAACCAACATGGAGGGCAGGCTGGAAGACCACCTCCGCGAGGCCGAGGCCGCGCGGCTGCTGCAGGGAGCGCTTCAGGAAGCAGGGGACAAGGAGGCCCACGTGAGGCTTCTCGCCGAGAAGCTTGGAGCCCTCGACAGAGTGGAGAAGGCGGGCTCCCTGGAGGAGAAGGTCGCGGTCGTCTGCTCCAAGAGGTACCTGAGGTCGCTTACGGACGCAAGGTTCGCCGAGACCCTTCACGGAACGGATAAGGAGGCCCTCGCGCAGCTGGAGAGCGACATCCAGTGCGCCGGCGTCCTCGTCACACGACGGGTCTACCAGCTCGCGTTCAAGCCCGAGCATAGGCCGAGGTGGGTCAGATACATTCAGCAGGAGCACGGCATCTCCGAGGAGAAGGCCCGAGAGGTCGTTGACAAGGTGGACCTCCTGCCTTCGTCGAAGCGGAGGGCGGACGACACCTACCTCGTGCTGGGAGCCACGGATGTGACGAACCTGACGAACACAGAGTTCCCCGACCAGCAGCTGAAGGTCTGGGAGCGCTCCCGCCAGCCGGGCTTCAGCCTAGCCGCCTACGAGGGCAGCATCGCCCATGAGCCCGAGGCCGCGACCCTCGAGCGCCTTCTGAGGATCGAGGACTTCCGGAAGGCCTACGAGCTTACCCCGGAGCTTTCCCAGAGGCTGAACAGCATCAGCATCGAGGCTCCTCATGAAGACGGCGGTCTCACGCCCGAGCAGTGGTCCTCCTATGGACCCGCGGCTAAGACGATGCAGGAGTTCAGGAACGCGTACCTAGGCTTCAGACAGAAGCTCGTCGACTCCCTCAAACCAGCCTAGAGGCGGTGCTCAGCCCCTTCCTAGGCTCGGCAAGCTGGTGCCATGCGCAGCCTCTCAGGAACCCCCATAATCAGGAACATGGTGGCATAGGCGAAGATGCTGGAGCTATGTAGTCGAGGGCGGTGAACTTCGCGGCTCAACCATCGATAGGCTGCCGAGTTAGATGGGCCTGAAGGCGTTCTCCGACGGATTCCCGTAGACGGAGACGACCAGCGCTTGCTGAACCATAGGCGGGATAGCCTGGGTGGTGAACATCGAGCCGCTGTCTACGTAGAGCTGCACCGTGGTATTTGCCCAGTAGCCCGGGTCCATCGGTGACCGGTGGAACAGCTTGCAGCCTTGCCCGAAGCCCTCCGGGATCAGGATGTCCGCTTGGGTCTTGCCCTGAGCCCACTCTCATCAAGTCGAGACGCAGATAGGTAGGTCTCATTCTGCTGCCCAGAGCATTTCATCAAGGCAAAGAAAAAGGGGCTGGAGGTGCTGGGCTACGTTTCCCTTGCCGCTGTCGGGGCTGGCGTCCCGACGAGGCCGATCTCGTGGATTCTCTCCGCCTACCTCAGGTAGGTCTCAACTGAGGCGACGACGACCATAGCCTTTGATCGTCAGCAGCTCCGATCGACCACCTCCAGCAAACTAAGTGCAGGCGGTACTCCAGCAGCCATTCAGTCCGCCTTGCTGCCATCGGGGCTACTTCTCGTCATTTATCTGCTCTTTCAGGTTCAGATTCACAAGCCAAACCCGCGAGAAGCCCACGGCGACGAGGCCACCGCGCCGGTTCTACCCAGCACGTGCAGGTGAGTGAGGTCAGGTTGGCTGCATGAGCACGGCTTCCTCAGCGAGTTGGTGCATTAGCTCTTCAAGCACTGACTTGCTGATGCTTCCATCTGATCCATGATCCTGGCCTCTTCTGCAAGCCAGAGCTAGGGACATTGCCAGTCGCGTACTGGTCCATTTCCCACCGGATGGCGTGCCGATGCTGCTAATGCTGTCGCGATAGGCGTTTGACCGAAGGTCTTAAAAAACGAGCGTGATGAGATGGGAGCCGGGTGATGGTATGGCGAGGACAACGTCGACGACAGTTGCCTTCTTACTCATAGGTGTGCTGGTGGGCGTCGCTGTTGGGTGGGTTGCCAAACCGATTCCGCCTCCTGGCCCAGAGTACGTCGCTAGGACTGAGTACGACAGGGTGAAATCTGACTATGACAAACTGTCGGCTGACTACAACGCTGCGTTAGCGCAGCTCGCGAAGCTGAAGAAGCCGGTGAAGATCGGTCTCGTAATGGCCACAGGCGGCCTAGGAGACAAGTCGTTCAACGACATCTCGTACGCGGGGGTCGTGCAGGCGAAGGAAGAGC
>Ga0315307_1001462_pt1 | contig 10565 bp, 11 predicted proteins | sample TDP2_MG_FD_203079 | JGI IMG/M metagenome (GOLD analysis project Ga0315307, IMG submission 203079) | Freshwater sediment microbial communities from Lake Towuti, South Sulawesi, Indonesia - TDP2 | ecosystem: Environmental > Aquatic > Freshwater > Lake > Sediment | place: Indonesia: South Sulawesi... | reverse complement strand
CGCTAGGCTCTTGCTATTTTCATTGAATTGGTTTTTCCAGCGTACGGCACAGGCGGAAAGATGTTCAGCTGCATATACAAGGAGCAGATGGCCTTTAATTCTTAGCGACATGTCCCTAGCTAGATTCGTCTTACTTTCAGGTTTATAGCTATTGCACAAAATTTGCAAATTCTCAATTGTCTCTCGAATCTCCCTTTCTTTAGAAATAACCAATCCCAATCTTTCCATAATAGTAAGCACAGGGAAAAATAGATACCCGAAAGTCGCCCTCGGGGGCATACCCCGAACAATTTCAATCAGGTCGATGCCGTCCTTCTGGCAGAGTTCCTTCAGCCTTCCACCACTGGTAATAGCTATTATTTTTGCACAGCGCGAGATAGCGTCTTTATAGGCAGAAATTGTTTCTTCAGTGTTTCCGGAATAGCTAATTGCGAAAACCAAAGTTTTCGGCCCTACATAACCCGGAAGGGAGTATCCCCGGTTCACCTCAATGGGAATTCTTGTCTCGTTCTGCAGATACGATTTCAGCAAGTCGCCACCGGCCGCCGAGCCTCCCATTCCACAAACTACTAATTGTTCCACGGAAAGGTATCTCTCCTTATCAATATCATATCTCTTGGCGATTTGGAGCGCACGCTCACACTGGGCAGGAAAATCTTCAAGATATTTGACCATCTTATTCATAAGGAGCCTTCTATAAAAGTTAATGTCATCTACTCTAACGTTTATCTTCAATAGCCAAACTATGGCAAAGCTTCAAATTTCTCGATTATCCTGTTTACTTCTTCCTGATTTACAATAGCCAGAACTTGGTTAGCAAGTTCCCGTGCCCTAGTCAAACTGGTCAAACGAACTATTTTCTTAATCTTCGGTATTGATAATGGGGACATACTGAACTCATCGAGACCCATACCGAGAAGAATCTTTGTGAAAGTAGGGTCTGCAGCCATCTCTCCGCACATTCCCACGCGTTTTCCAGCTTGATGACCGGCATCTATCGCCCTTTTGACCAGGCGTAGAATCGATAGATGGAGCGGTCTATAGAGGTGAGTCACATTCTCGTTTACCCGATCAACTGCCAAGGTATACTGAATCAAGTCGTTTGTCCCAATGCTTAAGAAATCGACCTGCCGAGCCAGAATATCTGCAATGACGGCGGAAGAAGGAGTTTCTATCATTACCCCCACTTCCATATTTTCCTTGAAGGGAATTCGTTCTTTCCTTAATTCACTCTTTACCTCATCCAATAATTGGTTCGCATGCTTCAATTCTTCTTCACAACATATCATGGGATACATAATCTTCAAATTTCCTTCCACAGAAGCCCGGAGAATAGCCCTCAATTGCGTCTTAAAAACATGTGGATATCTAAAGCAAAGTCGGATTGCCCTCAAACCCATAAAAGGATTCCGTTCGGGAGAGATACCAAATTCGCCCACAAACTTGTCTGCTCCCAGGTCCATTGTCCGGATTATCACAGGATAAGGCATCATCTTCTGGGCTACAGAAACATATTGTTCGTACTGCTCTTCTTCCGATGGCAAATCGGTTCGATTTAAGTAGATATACTCAGTGCGAAATAACCCGATCCCCGTTGCTCCGTGGGCATGAACTGAGGGAATTTCTTCTGGAACCTCAATATTTGCATGTAGTTCAACATTATATTGATCGGTAGTAACCGCTGGAAGGTCGGTTAGTTTTTTTAAGGCATTCTCGGCATCAAAATATTTCTTCTTCTGCCGCTCATAATTCTCAATAGTCAAAGAATCCGGGTCAATAATAACGATTCCTTCTATCCCATCTACTATTATCGTATCCCCTGGCTTGACTTTTTTGGTTACATTCTTCAATCCCACCACGGCAGGAATTTCCAGAGATTGTGCCATAATCGCAGTGTGTGAAGTCCTTCCTCCAATATCTGTGACAAAGCCTATTACATTTTCCTTCCTCATAGCAATAGTGTCTGCAGGAGTAAGATTGTGGGCAACCACAATTACTGGTGAGGAAAGAGTGGCTAACTCCTCCCTCTCTCTTCCCAGAAGTTTCTTCAGCGCTCTTTTTCCCACATCAAGTATATCTCGACTGCGGTCCCGGAGGTACTCATCGTCTATCATATTGAAAGTTTTTGTTATTTTGTCAATTACCATCTGCAAAGCGTACTCGGCATTAACCCTTTGCTCCGTAACCATCTTTATCACATCGTCCCGAAGGATAGGGTCTTCCAGGATTAACACATATGCGTCGAAAAGGCGAACGTGTCTCTTCCCAAGTTGCTTCAGGACTTTCTGCCTTATCTTATCCATCTCCTCTTTTGTTTCGACGAGCGCCTTTCGAAAACGAAGGATCTCCTCCTTTATGTCGGAGGCGTCGATTGTCCTTTTAGAAATATAAAAATCCTCTTCTTCAAGGAGGAAAGCCCTCCCGATTACAATGCCAGGTGAAGCTCCAATTCCCTTCAACATAGCCCCTACTCCTCATCGAATTTTCTTGCAAACAACTTTTCTATATTTTTCATAGCTTCCTTTTCGTCCTTCCCGTTAACCGTTATTGTTATCTCCGAACCGAACTCTGCTGCTAGCATCATGATCCCCAAAATACTATCCCCATCTACTTCCTGCCCATCTTTTATAATAGATACCATTGATTCAAATTTCGAGACAGTCTGAGCAAGAAGAGCTGCCGGCCTCGCATGGAGCCCCAACTTGTTATTAATTCGGAAGTTCTTCTTTACCATTTAGCTACCCAAGATTAGAATATGTATACTCCTAAACATGAAATTCCAATAAGTAAATAAAGTAACTTTAACGAAGAAATCGAGCGCCTATTGAGAAATACCATTAACAGGAACAGTGCAAGAAAGAATAGTCTTTCTACCATTCTCAATTCCTGAGAAAGTATTGCCAGAATAGCCAGAATGACGAGGCATAAGCCAATAAGATGGCTACTTCTTATTGTCTTAGAATAATCCATTCTTTTTAGAAGTCTCACTACCTTTGTTTTCCTTTCATAGCCCTTTATAATTCCTTTAATCCGAGTATGAAAGTGGAGAAAATTATATAGACATAGAAAGAATATCGGTGCTATCCAGGCGCTCTCCCACCTATTGAAAAGCAGAATTACCAGAAGGCAAGCTACCATTGCAGTAAAAGGACGCCACGCTCCCCAAAACAGGGAATCGCCAATGCCACCAAATGCTCCACCCATAGTCATCTTTAGCTTGCTAATCTGTTCTGGATTAACCTCTTTTCCTAAAGCCATCTCTTCTTCTAACCGGGCAACGATACCTCCTACAACATTTGCAAAGTATGGGTGTGTGTTGAAAAATTCCAGATGTCGTCTGTAGGACTGAATCCTCTTCTCTCTTTCCAGATAGAGCTTATTGAGAACCGGTGCCAACATGTAGAGAAAACCCAAATTCTGCATTCGTTCGAAATTCCAGACAGCCTGTATAGAAAGCGACCTGAGGAAAAGACGGTAAAGGTCAGACTTTTTAATTATATTATTGTACATAGGGCAATAATAGCTATCGGAATTTCCTGAAAGTATTAAAGGCTATTGCCAGTCCTAAAGTTGGTAACAATCTATACCCAAAGTCCAAGCCGGTCAGTATACCGTACGGCAAACAATAGAATAGTTTAGGTAAGAGATAGATGCCCGCAACAATCGAAATAAATGAGAAAAGAAATGCTTTAAAAAAGAAAAGAAGTGTACTCAAATAGTTTACTTTCTTTATGGCCTCAAAATTGCCCCTACAAATTTCTCGCTCTAAATAGTGGACAAAATGTGCATTCAATTTCCTCTGCTTAACGTCCATGAGTCTAAAAACCTCTCCCAAGGGCATTGTAAGTGCCAAGACCAACATTCTATAAGATTTCTGAAGATTACTATCCATTCCCAGCGTCCTCTCACTCAATATTATCAAGGCAGTGCATGCTATGGCTACTATTGTGGCATCAGGTGGAATGGCTGCTCCTACTGATATCACATTTATCCATATGAGTTCCAAAAGGACACCAATAATCAGCCCTGTCTCCAGGTCCCCCAATAGAAAGCCTATAAGTGGTCCTGCTACAATTGGCCTGGAGACCATTACCTGTCCCCATGCGCTTACATCTAAACTTAACAAACCTCCAAGGAAACAAGTGGGAAGGATTTGAGAAATCATTTAAAAGTGCTGAGATATTAGTTTTGGTTCACCAGCCACATTCTCCAAACCGCCTTATCTACACATCCTAAAAGCGTTGAAACAAAGTCATAAATTTCACAGACTTCCAATCTTGAGCTTCAAACTAACAGTCTTTTCTTCTTTAGCATTCAGACTTAATTTCCAGTTTGGAAACAGAACTGACTGCTGGTACATACGTTCGTAGGCGGCGTCTCCCTCTGAGACCGTCTCTATTGGAAAATGCCATAAAGAACAGAGTGGCTTTGACATCACAGTTATATTCACTCTGGAATACCCATCGTGCATGCCTATTTCTCCCAAATCAGACACCTCTCCCGGTTCGGAGAAAGGTTTCCTTTCATTCTTATTTGGAAAGTAGTAGTAGCATTCCTTATTTTCTGGCGAAGAGAAGGAAAAATTAAACTCTGAGCCAAACCACAACTCTGTCGGATTTTCACCCCTATTCATAATTCTGTAGGTTACCAAAATTTCCGCTGAGTCGACTGAAATCACTATTTTCTTCTCCACCCTCACTGGTTGTTGAAAATCCCCAACCCAGACAAAGCCATCCCTAATGAAGGTTATTCCATTATTTCCAATCTTATAAGTATAGGGCCGGTCGACAAAGTCGCCTTGCTCTCCATACTGGCAATTCGAGAAATCCTCAATCTTTGTATCAGGATGTAGGAAATGGTCAATTAAAGATGCCCTTTCGTACCAATCATAGTGGAGATATCTGGCTAGCGTTTTGTCTTTTACTTTCTCTATATCGTGGATTGACCTTACACCTCTATTACCCATATTGGTTCCTGAATTAAAGAGGCTGGCTCGAATAATCGCTTCGTGGTACGCCTCCTTCCTCCGCGTCAGAGTATTCACCAAGTTTATGTTTTCTGCTTTATAATCCAACTCCGATAGGCTTGCACCCACAAACGGCCTAAAATAGGCATTAAGAAAGGGAGTGGTAACCAGAACTTCTGGCTTTCCGTCAAGGTCGAAATCAAATTCCTGTTTTTCCATCCATTGGCTACCCGAATGGCTTCTATCATCAATCATCTTTTCTGCGTTGATTAAATGGTTGTAAACCGCGCTTCTCAGGTGCGGGAAATAGAGCCCTCCAAACACTCCATGCCAATACGCACAGTTGCATTGCCCTTTCCAAAGTTCATCTCTTGCTTTTTCCAACCAATCGGGGAGATCCCGTTTCCTCTCCTTAGACTCGGCCGATAACCTGTCTCCTCGTCTGTTGCTAGTCGTCTCTAGGCCGGATAGATTTTGAAGTGCCCTGAAGATTTTATTACTTACCATAAACATCTTCCTTTGCATCCAGTTACTCTCACTGTATTTTACAAAGAAGTTTCGCCAGAACCCTACTCTAAAAAATCGCGAATACCGCTCGCACTGGGGCAATTTCTCAACATCTCTTTGCAAATCAATAAATTCCTTTCTTGCTCTCGTAGGGAGGACCCATTCCATCATCTGTGAATATGAGCCAGTGGGAATATATATCCTCCCTTTGGGTTCAAACTTCGCAATATATTCAGAAAAGGTAAATGTATTAATCCATTCACTATTTATCTCCAATTCAGAAAAGAATTTTTCCAGCCAGTTCTGCCCGTACACAAGGTCGTGAGTTCCTGGCCAGATCCCGAACTTCTCTCCGTCATCAGCCATTACCGCGAGTTTTTCCTCCTTCTCGCTCGCTTGGGACTGAAAATAGCTAATAACTTCTTCCACCGGATGGAACGGCATCAGAGATCTCAATTTTTCATTGATGGGGAAAACTTTTAGAGGATAACCCTGTTCTTCTGTGACATAATACCCGAATAACTCATCTTCAAAGAACCCAGCAGACTTAAAAGGCAAATCATCTATAACGGTATACTCTACTCCCGCCTCAGAAATTGACTTTGCTAACTGTGGCTCCCAGACACGTTCCGCAAGCCACATACCCTTCGGCTCACAATCAAATAGTCTCCTGATATAGTCGCTCAATTTTAGTATTTGGTCAATCCTGTCACGGTCGTATAGCATCGCCAGAATTGGTTCATAGTAACCGCCGGTCATAATCTCAATTTGCCGTCTTTGTAAGAGGTTCTCTACTATTGAAATAAATTCCGGATGGTGACTCCCAATCCACTCCAGAAGAACACCACTAAAGTGGATAGTCACCTTTATGCTGGGATGTCTCGCCAGAACCTCCAGGAATGGCAGATATGCCTTCTGGTACGCCTGTTCAAAAATGGCCTCAAAATTTCCCACAGGCTGATGATTATGAATACCGAATGCGAAACTTATCTTTTTCATACTCTGGAAAGACTCTCAGGGAAAGCTAAAAGTAGCTTTCCCTCATCTTCTAGTCTCCTTTCTTTTCCGCTCCAGATTTTTCTCTATGGAGTCAGAGATTGGTTTCAGTAATTTCATTATATCAATCTTCTCATCACCGGGAACCATTCTTGCTTCCAAACTTACTCCCAGCCTTTCAAGTTCCAGAAATGCCCGAATGTCCTGTTCACTTACTGAAATAGCCTTAAGAATCTGCTTCTTCTCGGGAGAATAATGCATTCCACCTACATTTACCTCTCTTATTCTTACCCCTCTATTAGTCAGTTCCAGGACATCTCCAGGCGAAGCAAAAAGGAGCATTACTCTGTCTTGCTCAAACTGGCCATTGGCTATTGCTTCTTTCGCTTGAGATATTGTCAAAATGGATATCTTCGTATGGTTCGGGACTGCCATCGAAAATAAGGCCTTCTGTGTTTCGTCATTAGCAACAAAGTCGTTTACGACAACTACAAGATCTATTTTAAGCGACTTCATCCAACTTTCAACTATTTGACCATGAATTAGCCGGTCATCTATTCGTGCAAGTACGATGCCCACTATTACTTTTCACCTTTAATAGTTTATTATGGAATATTTCCTTTACATCCAGAATGCTTTCCCTTGCGTTCTCACGAATAATAGAAGTCAGTTCCTTTAAAGATAAAGACGCACGATAGTTAATGGCGGCAATTAACATAGGCAAATTAACGCCACTAATAATTTCAACTTTCTCATCATTGGCAAACTTTAGACTTGCGTTTGCCGGAGTGCCCCCAAACATATCCACAAGAATGATTTTCCCTTCAAACTCTTTTTCTTTTTCCTTCAATATCTTTGCTATCTTTTCTCTCAAGGTTTCCAGACCATTATTCTGACCGAGAGACACCGCCCATATCCCTTTCTGTTTGCCAATAATAGTCTCTGCAGCTTTAACTAACTGACGACCAAAATCTCCGTGAGTTATAATGATTAGTCCAACCATATGTGAATCAGCTCCGAAGGAGTCCGACGGCTCCATCGCAATTCGGGGTCCTGTCGGACCTGTGCTTCCCGATATACATCGGGACGTTCACTTTGCTCGCTGTCTCCCAGGGTGCTCACCATCTCGCACCCGCGCCTTTCCTTCGCTCCGCTCGGTCGTCCCGATATAATCGGGACCGGCGCCCCCTTCCGTACATGGTTTCACTATCTTGAATCCGTCTACATAGTTTTTTCAATATCTCGATATTGAACCTTAACAGGATATTTCTTCTCCAAGAATTTCTTCAACTTGTTAACCACAATTACCGAGCGATGGCGTCCTCCCGTACACCCGACAGCAATTGTCAAATACGATTTCCCTTCCTTAATATAGTAGGGAACAAGAAATTTCAACAATGCGAAGTATTTTCTAAGGAATCTCTGAGTGACGAAAGACTTTAGGACAAATCGCGAAACTTCGGGGTCGTTCCCAGTTAACGGCCTCAACCTCTCTATATAATGGGGATTTGGTAGAAAACGGGTGTCGATTACAAGGTCTGCATCAACTGGGATACCATACTTATAGCCAAAGGAAATCAAGCTCACATTCATCGTATCAGGCTCTGGTGTCTCCCTGAAGCTGGAAAAGATAACCCGCTTAAATTCTTGCGGCGTTAGACTTGTAGTATCGATTATCTTATCGGCTCGCTCTTTTATTATCATTAACCTTTTTCTCTCTTGATTAATTGTTTCCAATATGCCTCTTCCTTCTCTATCCAGGGGGTGCTTCCTGCGTGTTTCACTATACCTTCTCACCAGAATAGAATTACTCGCCTCGAGAAAGAGAATCTGGTAACTGAAACCCATTTTATCCAGTTCCCCCAATGAACTAAATAGATCGTCCAAAAAGTCACCCTCCCTTATGTCAATTCCCAAAGCAGCCCTTTTTATCTTGTGTTTCAGTTGCAGACAGATTTCAGCAAATTTAGGGATGAGCGTCGTAGGGAGATTGTCCACACAAAAATAGCCTAAATCTTCAAAATTATTGAGCGCGGAGCTCTTCCCTGCCCCCGAAAGTCCGGTGACGATAACAAAATTACCTTTAGCCATCTATTTCTTCTTCTTTCTATAGCAAAAGTCTCTTAAGCTATTTTTTCCTTTTCTTTTGCCGGATGATTTTAATTAATTCCCTATCCAACTCACTAATTGCGGAATATCCCTCTCTTCTCAGCCGCTGGTTCAGAGCTGCTACCTCAATAATAATCGCTATATTCCTCCCCGGTCTAATTGGGATTATCAGTTCTGGAACCTTAACCTCCATAATGGTTGTATACTTCTGGTCAAATCCCAAGAGTTCGTATTCTTTATTCTTATCCCATTTCTCAAGTCTTATTACTAAGTCAATCTTAGCCGAACTTCGGACTGCACTGGCTCCAAACAACTTCTCCACATCTATTATGCCCAGTCCCTGAACTTCGAGATAGTAGCGAATTGGCTCTTTAGCAAAGCCAACGACAGTGTCTTCCTTGCGCCGCCTGATGCCAACTACCTCTCCTGCAATTAGGCGATGTCCTCTACTGATAAGTTCAAGAGCGCACTCGCTCTTGCCAATTCCTATTACTCCCAGTATCAAAATCCCCATACCATAGACTTCGACCATCACTCCTTGGATAGATGTATTAACTGGAATACTAATATTTCTCATCAAAACTCAACCTAATCATAAAATTAGTAACTTTAGCTCATTCTGGGAACTCTAAGCTAACCTAATATGTATCCTCTTCCTTAATAATTTTTATTATTTCACCGGCTGCCTTTGCGTCGCGCAAGGCTTGCCTAAAGAACTTATCCTTAAGAAGCCGGGAAATTTTCGCTAGGACTTTGAGATGCATCCCTGCTGAATCCTGAGGGGCAATCAGGAGAAATATTATATATACCTTTTCCCCATCCAAGGCATCGAATTCCACTCCTTTTTTAGATGTACCGAATGCACAAAGAATGTCTTTTACTTTATCCGTCTTGGCGTGAGGTATTGCAACTCCTTGCCCAATTCCTGTCGACCCCAATTTTTCTCTTTCCAGTAGGGCTTGGAGTATTTTTTCTTTTACATTTTCATCTATTCTCTTTGCACTAACTAACCTATCAATCAATTCGCTCAGCACTTCTTTCTTCTTGGTCGCTTGCAAATCAACTTCGATGGCATCCTTGCAAAGAAAGTCCATAATCTTCATCTCCTACCTCCTATAAAAAAACGGCCTTTTGCCTTTATCTTCTGGAAAATTATCTGATTTAACTACATTTTATTGTCTTTGTCAATCAATGAAAGAAAAGGTCCCATTAAATTCAAAAGTTTCTCTCACAGCCGGCTAATCACATTCTAAACTTTTCCCCCAGATACACCTTACGCGCTGCTTCCGACTCCAATAACTCCTTCGCTGTCCCTGAAAGCAAAATCCTACCTTCATACATAATATAAGCTCTATCGATAATTTCCAATGTCTCTCGCACATTGTGGTCTGTAATTAACACTCCCAGTCCATTATTCTTTAATTGGGCAACAATCTGTTGAATCTCCATGGTGGTAATGGGATCAATCCCTACAAACGGTTCGTCTAAAAGAATGTACTGGGGTGTAATTACCAGGGCCCTAGAAATCTCCACTCTTCTCTTTTCTCCCCCGGACAATAAGAATGCCTTATTTTCTGACAGATGTTCCACTCCTAATTCCCGAAGCAAACTTTCCAATTTTTCTTTCTTTTCCGACTTGCTAAGTTTTGTCATCTCCAGAATAGCCCAAACATTCTCCCTGACCGTGAGCCGTCTGAATATGGATGGCTCTTGTGACAAATAGCCAATTCCCTCCCTAGCACGCTTATACATGGGCAATTCCGTAATGTCCCTTCCTTCCAAAAATATCTTTCCTTTGTCGGGACGGAGAAGACCCACGATCATGTAGAAAGTAGTTGTCTTGCCTGCACCATTTGGGCCAAGTAGACCTACAATCTCACCTGGATTTATTTCTATTTCTACATCATCCACTATCTTGCGATGTCCATATATTTTGACCAGACCCTGCGCCAGTAAGCTCATAGTCTATTTCTCAGACCTTGAAATT
>Ga0315307_1001461_pt1 | contig 10569 bp, 8 predicted proteins | sample TDP2_MG_FD_203079 | JGI IMG/M metagenome (GOLD analysis project Ga0315307, IMG submission 203079) | Freshwater sediment microbial communities from Lake Towuti, South Sulawesi, Indonesia - TDP2 | ecosystem: Environmental > Aquatic > Freshwater > Lake > Sediment | place: Indonesia: South Sulawesi... | reverse complement strand
TTTTCGTAGACATTGAAGATAGAAGTTATACTATTGATACTGAAAAAATTGAACAGGCAATTACGGAAAGAACTAAAGCAATTATCCCGGTTCATCTATTTGGTCAGCCTGCCGATATGGATAAGATTGTTGGTATTGCTAAGAAGCACAACCTCGTTGTAATTGAAGATGCTTGCCAGGCTCATGGGGCTGAGTATAAAGGGAAGAAGGTGGGAAGTCTGGGAGATATCGCCTGCTTCAGTTTTTATCCTGGGAAAAATTTGGGTGCCTATGGAGATGCAGGTATGGTAGTCACGGATAATAAAGAATTAGCAGAAAGGGTGAGGCTGTTGAGAGACCACGGGCGCAATAAGAAATATTACCATCAGGTGGAGGGCTATAACTATCGACTGGACGCAATTCAAGCTGCCATACTTAGAGTGAAGTTGAGACATCTTGCGGAATGGACAGAAAAGAGGAGAAGAAACGCTAAATTGTATAATGAGTTACTTAAGGGAAGCGGAGTGAAAACTCCAGTGGAAATGGAATATGCCAGGCACGTTTACCACCTTTATGTTATCAGAACAGAGAAGAGAGAGGAATTATACTCAAGGTTAAAGGAGAAAGGAATTTCTGCAGCCATCCATTATCCTCTTCCTTTGCACCTTCAAGAAGCATATAGATACCTGGGTTGGCAAAAAGGCGATTTTCCCATCTCCGAAGCCTGTGCGAAAGGATTGCTTTCTCTTCCCATGTTTCCCGAATTGACCCGAGGGGAAATTGAAGAGATTGTTCAGCTAATAAGAAAATTTACAAGCTAAGATATGAAAGGCGGTGTAGATGTATCGAGGAAAGAGGATTTCATTGGTCATTCCTGCATATAATGAAGAAAAATTAATATGCCCTACTCTGGAGAGTGTTCCAGGAATTATCGATAAGGTTTATGTAGTGGACGACGGAAGTACGGACAATATGGCAAACGTAGTCAGGGAATATATACAAACGGATAGTAGAGTTGAGCTTATTCAGCATGGAGGGAACAGGGGAGTCGGGCAAGGAGTAATTACCGGGTATAAGAAATCGAGTTCAGAAAACTTTGACATTACTGTCGTTGTGGGAGGAGATAACCAAATGCCTTTGGAAGAGGTGCAAGACTTCCTTGACCCCCTAATCGATAGAGAAGCCGAATACAGCAAAGGGAATCGCTTCTTGATTGAGAAAAGCATTTTTGAAGATATGCCCAGAATAAGATTGGTGGGAAATTCTATCATCTCCCTCCTTACCAAAGTCGCTTCTGGTTATTATAAGATATTTGATATGGTTGATGGGTATACCGCGATAACCAAGCGTGCCATAGACTTGGTCAACTGGGACAAAGCCTGGAAGGGATATGGCTATCCTATGGACTTTCTCATTCGTCTTAACGCTTACGGTCTGAGGGTGAAAGACATACCTCGAAGAACTATTTATTTGGAAGGGGAGAGGCAATCTCAAATAAAAGGACTAAGCTATGCATTTAAGGTTTCGCCAATGTTGATTAAGGGTTTCTTCTGGAGACTGGTTAAGAAATACATTTTCAGAGACTTCCATCCGGTTGTGTTTTTTTACTTCCTGGGGTTGACCCTTTTTTCCATTGGTGTGTTGATGGGTCTATTGTTGATTTACTATAAATTGACTGGAATAAATGTGTCTGGTCCAAAATCTATCCTCTGTGCTTTATTAATTATTATGGGATTCCAATCGGTACTTTTTGCGATGCTATTCGATATGCATCAGGAAAAATAAGTACCTATGAATGGATGATGGTAAAAAAATACTGGTTCAGGATTTGTACATTAACCAACCGATCTCCTCGCTACGGAGGAGATTCATCAGCTTCCTTTCTTTTTCTTCCCCCAATTATTTCCTCTAACACCACTTGTAAACAAGGAATGGCAAATACATCCTGTAATTGTTCCTTCGGCGTCAAGCGGGGATTAGCGTAATGGATCTTTATCTAAGATGAAAATATGTATTCTCACTTCAAGCTATCCTATAAATAGACAAGACTATATTCAAGCTCCTTTTCTTCTGGATTTTGTGAAAATTCTGATAGAACGGGGCCATCGTGTATTCGTATATACACAGAATAGAAAAGGTGAAAAGGAAACAGTAGTTAATGGCGTTCAAGTGAAATGGTTTAATTGGAAAATGAGTAGTAAGCGCATTTCAGGGTTAATTCCCTTTAATCCATTCGATTTTTTTAAGATACTAAGTTTACTAAACAACGGAAAAAAGGAGCTACCTAAATTTATTAAGGAAAATAGGATTGATGTGTGTCTCGCTCTTTGGGTTATACCCAGTGGATATTTTACCTATCATGCCTACAGGAAAATAGGTACTCCTTATGCAGTTTGGGCATTAGGCACAGATATTAATAAATATGGAAGGTTTCCTATTGTGAAGAGTGTCATGAAAAAAATTATAAATAATGCTCAAGAAATGTTTGCTGACGGATTTGAATTATCGGAAAAGATAGAAAGGCTATTTCATAGGAAATGTTACTTTTTGACCAGCGCAAGAAAATTGCCAGATGTCGAAAGACCGGTTGAAATTGATTCAACGGAATATAGTTTTCTTTTTGTAGGTAGGTTAGAGAAGGTTAAAGGAGTAGATGTTTTGATTTCTGCTATGGTCTTATTGATAGAAGAGAATTTCAGAGCAAAATTATATGTTGTCGGAGACGGTCCTTTAAAAGATTATATTAATAAAAAGATTTCAAAAGCAAACCTCCACGAGAATGTAATTTTGCTAGGGTCTATATCTACTGAAGAACTTGTTTCAGTCTTTAAAAAATGTAATTGTGTGGTCATCCCATCGCGGTCCGAGACTATTTCCTTGGTTTTATTTGAGGCATTAAATTTTGACAAGGACCTGATAGTAACCGATGTTGGAGATATGGGCTATTTGGCGAGAGAATATAAGATTGCTGAAGTGGTTCCTCCACAAAATCCAACTGCCCTAAAAGAAACCATGAAAAAGATGATTTTAGGAGAAGTAAAAATTGATAGAAAAAAATATAAGGATAAGCATATCCAGTTAAGACAATTACTCAATATGGAAAGGAGTGTGGATCGATTTCTATGTACAGTGAAAAGGGACAAATAGAAAAGGAAAGAAGTTTTTTCGATTAAAGCTATAAGATATTTTTATATGTTGAAAGGAGAGAAATGACTTATGGAGTATAAGGATAGAAAAATCTTAGTAACCGGAGCGGGAGGATTTATTGGAAGTCATCTCACAGAAAGGTTAGTAAATCTGGGTGGTATGGTTAGGGCATTCGTTCGTTATAATTCTCGGAATGACATAGGCTTATTACAAGCCTTGTCTCCTTCTATTAAAGAGAAAATCGATGTGTTCATGGGAGACTTAAGGGATTCGGAAAGTGTCCGGCAGGCGATGAAGGATATAGAAATAGTTTTTCACCTTGGTGCTTTGATAGCTATTCCCTATTCTTATATCCGTCCCAGAGAAGTTATTGAAACTAATGTCATTGGGACATTGAATGTTTTGAACGCCGCAAGGGATTATGGAGTAAGAAAGGTTATCCATACTTCCACAAGCGAAGTTTATGGGACAGCACAGTATGTTCCTATTGATGAAAAGCATCCTTTACAGGGACAATCTCCTTACTCAGCAAGCAAGATAGCCGCAGATAAGATTGCCGAAAGCTTTTATAGGTCATACGAATTGCCAATAGCAACAATAAGACCCTTCAATACATATGGTCCTCGACAGTCAGCAAGGGCAGTTATTCCCACAATCATTACGCAAGTGTTAACTCAAGATAAGATTTTTCTCGGTTCATTACATCCCATAAGAGATTTTACATATGTCGAAGATGTAATAGATGGTTTCATCAAGATGGTACAAACAGACGACGTCATTGGGGAAGTCATTAACTTAGGTTCGGGCCTTGGGGTTTCTATCGGAGAGTTAGCAAGGAGAATTATGGGTTTAATAGGAAAGACTGTTGAGATAGTTTTAGATTCAAGACGGATTAGGCCAGCTAATAGTGAAGTAGAAAAATTGATAGCAAATAATTCTAAGGCTGCAAAGTTACTGCATTGGGAACCCAAAGTCTCATTAGATGAGGGAATAAAAGGAACAATTAAATGGATTGATGAAAACATAGGAATGTATAAAGCATCTGTTTATGAGATTTAGGAGGCAGAGTTGATGATGGCCGTAATATTTGCGGGGGGAGAAGGAACACGCTTATCGCCTTACACTCAAATAATCCCTAAGCCACTTTTGCCTTTAGGTGACACTCCTATTTTGAAAGTTATTATGACGCAATTAAAGAACGAAGGTTTTACAAATATAATAATTTCTACCGGGTATCATTCAGACCTTATAAAGACATATTTCCAGAACGGTTCTAACCTTGGTGTCAAAATTAAATATACAACTGAGAAGGAGAAATTAGGGACGGCAGGCGCATTATCGTTGATAAGAAAGGAAATTAGCGAACCTTTCTTTGCCATAAATGGCGATATACTCACTCTACTCTCATTTAAGAAATTTATGGAATACCATAATGCCTCTATGTCCGTACTCACGGTAGGTATTGTTAAGTACAAAATAGAAGTGCCATATGGGGTTATAGACCGCAATGAGGATATCTTAGAAGGCATTCAAGAAAAGCCAAAATATTTCTTGGATATTGGTGCCGGAATATACGGGGTTTCTCCCTTAGTCATAAAATATGTCCCAGAAAATACTTATATGGACTTTCCTACACTTATCAATCTTTTAAAAAGTAAAGGTAACAAAGTCTCTTGTTTTGAGGTCGAAGAATATTGGAAAGACATAGGAATACTGGAAGACTTCAATGCCGCCAATAGGGATGTGAAAGAGTGGACGGAAGGCCAACTCTATCATGTTTTTAAATAAACGAGAAATAAGAATACCGTTGGTAAAACCGAATCTATCCTATGAAGAGGCAGATGCAGTGAGGGATGTGATTTTATCCACCTGGCTCAGTGAAGGAAATCTGGTAAGAGAATTTGAGACCAGGATGGCAGAATACATAGGAGTAAAGTATGCCATTGCATTCTTCAATGGGACAGTGGCTCTTCATGCCATTTTGCTTTCACTGGGCATAAAATCCGGGGATGAGGTTATTGTGCCATCCTTTACTTTCTTTTCAACTGTTTCCACGGTAGTACATGTAGGGGCAACGCCGGTATTTGCAGATATCGATAACGAGACCTTTAATATTTCTCCACAAGACATAGAAAGAAAGTTAACTTCTAAGACAAAGGCCATTGTTCCTGTGCACTATGGCGGATTGCCTGCTGATATGGATGCTATACTGGCGATTGCTAATACAAGAAACCTTTTTGTGATAGAAGATGCTGCTGAAGCAATAGGTTCACAATATAAAGGAAAGAAAGTCGGCTCCTTCGGCAAAGCAGGGATGTTTAGCTTTACGCCTACAAAGAATATCACCACAGGGGAAGGTGGAGTTGGTACAACCAATGACTCTGAACTTGCAAGAATGTTACGACTGTATAAGGATCATGGGCAGGAGGCGATTTACTACCACGTGCTTTTTGGATATAACTACAGAATGACTGAGATGCAAGCCGCGATTGGTATTGAACAGCTAAAAAAATTAGAGAGACTGCTGAAGGAAAAAAGAGAAGTTGTGCGGAAAATAAATAAGAATTTACAGGGGATAAAAGACCTTTCCCTGCCGTACGAACCTAATGATATGTATCATACATATATGCTTTATACAATTTGTTTTAAAGACCATGACACGAGAGAACTAGTTAAGCTCGCTTTAGCAGAAAAAGGAATCCAAACAAGGGTATATTTCCCACCTGTACATAAACAACCGGTATTTAAAAATTCAAAGATATCTTTACCTGTTACAGAAGACATAGCCAGCCGGTGTCTTTCTCTTCCTTGTTATGCATCAATGACCGATGAAGAAATAACTTATTTAACCGATTCTGTCAGGAGCCTGTTTAAGTGAAGATAGCGTTAGTTCAACCGGTATCCTTTCATACATGGGAGGCACTAAGCGCGGGTTACCTCGCGGCGTACTTGAAGAAATATGGATTCAACAGTATTGAATTCTATAGTGGATTTTTTGATTCGGATGAAGAAATCATCTCGGGCTGCAAGAATGCGGACATTATCGGGTTTTCTTGCACATCGCCACAAATTAAACATGGGTTTGAATTAGCTAAGAAGATAAAAAACCAGAGGAATCATATTGTATTTGGAGGGTGTCATCCCTCAGCACTTCCTGATGATACTTTGCAAAAGGAGTTTATTGATGCGGTCGTTGTGGGGGAAGGAGAAGAGGCTTTTTTGGATATTGTAAGAGGGAATAGAGAACGAATTGTTCAAAGACCTTACATTCAAAATTTAGATGATATCCCATTCCCGGATCGACAGACCATCAAGCAAGAAAGAAACCTTCAGCTCTCAATGAAGAACTACGGAAAACGAATAGGGGGAATATTTTGTAATCGTGGGTGCCCGTTTAGTTGCGTCTTCTGTGCCAGTCATTCCGTGTGGTCTCGCAATTGCCGATTTCGCAGCCCGGAAAACATCCTGGAGGAGTTTGAAAAGATTGTAAAAGACCTGAAGCTCGACTTTGTTACTTTTGCGGATGATGAATTAGGTATTAATAAAGAACAGCTAATTCGCTTTTGTGAACTTAAGATTAGGAAGGGCATAAAGACCTCTTGGGGCTGTAATGTAGTTGCTAGCACCCTTACAGATGATTTGTTACCTGCTATGAAGAAAGCTAATTGCACAGAGCTCTGGATTGGGGTAGAAAGCGGTTCTCCGAAGATTCTTAAAGATATAGGGAAACCAAATACAATAAAGAAGATAAAAGTAATTTTTAAAAAGACTAAAGATATGAGTTTTATTCGTCGTGCTTATATGTTACTTGGAATGCCCCAAGAGACCTTTGAAGATATCAAGATGTCCGAAGAACTAATAGATGAGATTGAGCCAGATATTGTTGGTTTTACCATTTTGGCTCCATATCCAGGGACAAAATTTTATGATCCTCAAATCCACAAGGATATTGATTGGTCTATAGTGGATGAGTATCAAAATATGTTGACAGATACTAAGTTCCTTTCAAATGAAGATTTGAGAAAAGAGCAAGGAAGATTAGTTGAGAAATATAAGAAAATAATCACAGTCAGACAACGAGAGACATATGCCTGATTAAAAATAAAGGCTCCTGGTTATGCAAAAAAGATGAAAAACGTAATTAAAGAGAAGATAAAGTCATATTATGACAGTCTATATTCCTCCCTTGATGTAGAAATGAGACCTATAAGAGCGTATAGAAAGGTTATCGAGTATCTTAATGGAAAAGAAGGCATGAAACTACTTGATGTTTCTTGTGGAACTGGCAACCTGATTAAATGTGCTGAACAGAGGGGAATAGAAGGACACGGGATTGATATCTCAAAAAAAGCTGTAATGTTAGCTCGCCGTAAGGTTAAAAATAGTGAAATAATTGTCCTGGCAGATGCTTCAAATTTACCTTTCAAAGATGGATATTTTGACTTAATCACCAACTTCGGTTCCTTGCAGTACTATCCTGACCAGGGAAAGGCGATATCCGAAATGGTTAGAGTTGCACGTAAGGGAGGACGTCTTTGTATCGTAGTGCCGAATGGGAATTTCCCGTTGTTTTACATTAAACCTCAATCGAGGTGTAAAATCTATGGAGGCAAAATTGAAGGGAAAGTGTTAAAATTCTTTGAATGGATAACGCTATATAACAAGAATGGTTTGATTGTGAAAAAAATATATAAAGAGGCAGGCCCTGATTTAAGTAGCTCTAAATCTATTTCACAATTTATAAGAAGAATTCTACTTAAGTTCTCTCTAATATTGCCTAAAAAATTCAATTATCAACTGTATTTTATTTGTGAGAAAAATTGAAAGTAGTTATTTTTCTCGGGAGGTTTAATGGGTATCGGGAAAATTTTGAAGACCAGTGCTAAAGTTTTCATAATATTGACAATATTCTATTTTTTGGGAAAAACTCTATGTCAAAATTGGAGACAAATTGATTTTAAGGAATTACATTTTAATATTTCCTTATTCATTGCTTCTATCCTTTTTCTTTGGGCGCATTTTCTCTTAGCCGTCTTCGGATGGAGATTAATCTTAGAAAAACTTAATGTTGGTTTACCATTTTTTAAAGGAATTAAAATTATATCTTATTCCGAGTTGGGGAAATATCTACCGGGTAAAATCTGGGCGTGGGCGGGAAGGTTGTATTTCTGCGAAAAGATAGGCATTCCCAATAGCAAGACGTTCATTTCTATGGTGCTGGAACTGGCATTAACGATGATAAGCGGTATCCTTATTTTTCTGATATCGTTTCTATTCAGTTCAAGGTTTAGAATGGATATAAATCCTTTTCTATTAGTAGCCGTTGCTGTATTAATTCTTATGATTATTCACCCCAAGGTTCTGGTTAGGCTTATAAATTTTTTCTTGCGCTGGCTAAAGAAAGAACCAATAAAAATAGGTCTAAATTTTTCTCAAATATTTGTTATGATGGTATATTACTCTATCATCTGGTTTTGTTTTGGCATTGCTTTCTATTTTTTAATAAATTCCGTAACTTTTATTCCTCCCTCTAAGATTCCAATCATCACGGGTTCGTTTGCTATTTCTAGCACCATCGGTGTAATGGCTTTGTTTGCTCCTGCTGGTTTGGGAGTGAGGGAAGGGATTCTTGCGGTGTTATTAAATAATTTTTTCCCGATATCTTTAGCTATTTTGATTTCTCTTTTGTCGAGAATATGGGTTAGTATTGGAGAGCTGGTTATGGTGGGAATTTCCACGAGGATTAGATTATGAAGTTAGAAAATAAAGGAAAACAAAAATCAGAAGGGAAGATTCTCGGTCACTGGACGATACTTTTGTCTATTTTTGCAATTTGGATTTATATTGTTTCTAAGAATTATTATCATCTCAATCCGATTAGATTGAATTCTCTTGGCGCACTTTTTCAATGGCGCATAGGGCAAATGACTCCTCAGCGTTTTATGTTGCTTCTGGATTACTTCTTCTCTGTGGGTCTTCTGTTCATGGTTGCCGTTGTGGCGTATTTTTTGGGGAAAAAGTTCCTCCAATGGATAAGAATCGATTTTGAATTTTCATTGGAAGAGACTGTTTTCTCCATTGGCTTGGGTTTTGGCGTTCTGGCATACATCACCTTGTTCCTTGGCCTTTTGGGTTTATTATATACTTCCCTCTTTTATGGATTGCTTGGCATAATATTCATATTGGCCATCATTGACATATCAAGATCACGAAAACAGATTGTAAACCCCAATCCTACTAGTCCATCTAAGTTTGAATTCACTTTCGAATATCTTCCAATATGGATTCTTCTGGGAAGCTTCGTTTTTTTGAATTTCATTATGTCCTTTACTCCCGAACTATTTTATGATTCTTTAACATATCATGTAGGAGTTCCTAACTATTATGTTATCAAACATAAAATTTGTGAAATGCCTTACAATGCAGCTTCGTACTATCCATTCAATATGGAAATGCTTTACACATTAGGGCTTTTACTGAAACAGGAGGGACTTCCAAAACTTCTCCATTTCTCTTCAGGGGTACTATGTCTGGTGGCGATTTTCTCTTTTTGTAAGAGATATTTCACTCCTCCTGTGGGAATAATCGCCTGTGCGATTTTTTATTCAATCCCTATCCTGGCGATGAATTCGTGGGTGACTGGAAATGATGTAGTGTTGTCTTACTTCTTTATTTTGTCTATATATGCTTTGATGAATTACTTCGGTGCCGAATCTTCTTCTGTGAATAATCCCAAGCATACAAAAAATAGCAAATGGTTTATTCTATCGGCAATTTTTTCTGGTATAGCTATGGGGACTAAATATACAGGATTGTTCAGTCTTTTTGGAATAGTCCTTTTGATTACTTGTTACGAACATTTTAAAATGAAAAAAAGGTTCCCTGAAATTACAAAGGAGATTTTAATTTTTACTGTCATAGTGGTTGCCATAATGTCTCCCTGGCTTATTAAGAACATAATACATACTGGAAATCCCGTTTATCCATTTTTATATAAATGGTTGGGAGGCAAAAACCTGAATGTCTATGCTAATAGTAATTTGATAGTAGCATCAGGGCTAGAGAGTCTAAAATTAAAAGAATTCTTCACAGCTCCCTGGACTCTGGCAATGAAAGGACAGGATAGTATGACATTTATTGGTCCTATGTTCTTACTGTTTATACCATTGGTTTTCTTTATAAAAAAGAAAAGTCTCATTAATTATTTAATTTTGTTTTTTATATTTGCGTATATTCCTTGGGGGATGGCTACTTTTAAATCTCGGTATTTACTGCCGGCGCTGCCTGCACTAAGCATTGTTATAGCCTGGTCTCTGGTAAACTTTGTTAAATGGATTCCGAAATATCTTGGGAGATTGGTACCGGTTATCTTTGCCATTTTTATGGGGACGAATTTATATTCTATCCTGATGATAATGCATTTTTGTTATAATCCTTTTAACG
>Ga0315307_1001458_pt1 | contig 10587 bp, 15 predicted proteins | sample TDP2_MG_FD_203079 | JGI IMG/M metagenome (GOLD analysis project Ga0315307, IMG submission 203079) | Freshwater sediment microbial communities from Lake Towuti, South Sulawesi, Indonesia - TDP2 | ecosystem: Environmental > Aquatic > Freshwater > Lake > Sediment | place: Indonesia: South Sulawesi... | reverse complement strand
ACAGACAAACTTCGTCTCACCGTTCACAGTAACCCTACATGTGCCGCACATGCCTGTTCCGTCCACCATGATGGAGTTCAAGCTGACGATTGTTTCTATCTCGTACGGCTTAGTAACCTCACAGGCTGCTCTCATCATTGGAGCTGGACCTATGGCCCACACTTTTTTCACATTCTTTTTTTCCCGCAGGACCTCCTTCAGAAGCTCGGTCACAAAACCCTTCCTCCCATAGCTCCCGTCATCGGTGGTAATTAGGAGCTCGGTGGAGGCTTTTCTCATTTCCTCCTCCATGATGATCAAATCTCTTGTTCTTGCGCCGATGATGGCGATGACTTTGTTGCCAGCTTCTTTCAAGTTTCGCGTTATGGGATAGATGCTGGCGATACCCGTTCCCCCCCCAACGGTCACCACAGTCCCGTAATTATCGATTTTGGAGGGTTTGCCAAGAGGACCAACAAGTGAAAATAATTCATCTCCCTTGTTCATCAGGGAGAGCTTGGCCGTTGTTTTCCCCACCACCACAAACACGATGCGCACCAATCCTTTTTTCCGGTCGTAGTCGGCGATGGTTAGCGGGATCCGTTCTCCCCTTTCATCGGTCATCACGATCACGAATTGCCCCGGTTCGGCTCTCTTTGCTATTAGTGGGGCCTCAACATCCAATGAAATGATGTCGGGAGCAATTTTCTTTTTAGTGATTATCCTGTGCACTTCGGTCCCCTATAAATAAATTTACAATCAGTTTATAGTTCTTAACATGTTTCAAATACTGATATGGTTGTTACCAATCGTCGATGTCTTCGCCATTCAGCGGATACTGAGATATTACAGTTCGTTTGGGGTCCGAGTTCCTTGGGGCCACGCGAAGGCAGGGTTAATCGAGCGGTGGGTCGGCTACCTGCCGGCGGGTTTCGTCATGGGGTGGTTTGAGGGCTTCTGGATGGCTTTGCTAGTAGCGTTTACCATCTTGGCTATCGTTGGACCAATCGAGCTCTACCTGATGTACCGGGGTGTTAGGCCTTGGAAATTTTTTAAGGGAAAGCCCCCCAAGCTCGTGGCTAAGATTTTCCTGCTCGAGGGCTACAACGCCATTGGCTATTTCCTGCTGGGGGCTTTGCTCGCGCTGTTGGTCAATATCTGACCTCGCGAATGGGCTTCTCTTCCCGTGTGCGAGGCGCGAGATAGTCGATCAAGCCCTCGATGTCTGGGGCCTCCAGCGTCACGACAATGGGGCCAAGGGGGGACTCGCCTGCAGTGAAACTGACTTTGCCCACGAAGGCGACCTGTCGGTTAAGCATAAATTGCACAGCATCATCCCGCCTGTTTCGAAGCATCACGGAGCGAGCTGAGTCGCGGATGGCCTGCTGTCTCAAAAGCTGGTGCAATCGTTCGAGCGATTCCACGCTGGTCGATTCTCCCACGAACAAATTCCCGACCAAGCTGAGCTCAAGTGTTGGAAAAATCCGCTTTACCGCGATCTCGACCTTTTCCTTAGCTTCGGTCGGCTTTACCTCCGCCTCGACCCGCAGCCTCACGTCTTGCCACCAACTACTTTTTCGTAGAAGCCAATCGCGCGCTTATGAAGTTCTTTAAGCGTTTCCTCGTTCACGATGATAAAATCTGCAAGCGTGAGTGCCTCCCCCAGCCCCCAGCCGAGCTCGCGGCGATCCTTCTCTCGAAATGATTCTAAACTCATCACATCATCGGCTCTCCTCCTGGGAGCGACGCGGGAGTAGCGAATTTTTTCGTTTGCCCAAATCGCGAGTAAGTGAAAACTATCGCCGAAGGAGCGTCGGAACTCATCAACCTCGGCTATGCCCCGAATTCCATCAACGACGACTGCTCGCTTTCCCTTGCCCCGGGACTTGATCAACGGGACACACCGCTTGGCAATTGCGCCCAAGCCCTCGCGCTTCCTGAGTTCCTCCGCGACCGCTGCGACAGTCGACTCGTTGATTTGCTTGCCCCGGCGCTTGACCTCCTCCCAGACAACATCGCCCATCCGAACGCTGGGAACATCAAATCTAGCCAGGGTCTTAGCAACCTCAGTCTTCCCTGAGCCGTGAAGGCCGACGATGCCTATTACCTCAAGCGCCATTACAATTCGACCACGATCAGCGTAGTAGTATTTGTGACGCCAGAGATGCCCCGAATTTCTCCGAATACCGCCTTGGTCAACTTCTCGAGCGAGTCAACCTCAATTCGGGCGACGATGTCGTAGGGTCCTGCGACCGCCTCAGCCCTTTTAACTCCCCCGATGGCCTTGACCTTACGGAAGACCTCCGCCGTCTTCCCGGGTTCGGCTGAAATCAAGCTGTACGCGTTCACCATCAGCCCACCTCCACACCCATTTCCGTGGCTCGCTTTAAAACTTCTCGCCTAAGGAAAAATCAAATTATTATTTACCTTTTAAGAACTCACGGACGCCTCGAAGCCCAACCTCTTTGAGTGTCTTAAACTCCGCTTTCGTGCGCCCCTCCACCACCAACCTTGCCTTCGGCTCTGTTCCCGAGACCCTGATGAGAACCCAGCTCCCATTCTTGCGGTTAACCCGAACGCCATCTATGTCGAGCACGTCGCGGACCCCACTAACATTCTCTTGCAAGTACTTCCGAATGCCCCGCATGAAGTCTTCCTTCTGCTCTTCGGGGCACTTGAAATCCTCAAAATACATCGGATAATCCGGCACGTTAGCTGCGAAGATTTTTGAAAGCGGCTTTCGCTGGAGGGACATGACCTCAAGCAGTTTTGCCGCCACTAGCACCCCATCAGCCCAAGGTCCAAATTCTGGGAAAATCAACTTTCCCGGCTCGCCCGCGAAGCATGCACCATGTTCGAGTATCGCAGCGGAATAGTTGCCGAGCGCCGTTCGGAAGGTCTGTCCCCCAACCCGTGCCACGACTTCCTCAATCGCGACCGAAGTATTGATGCTTGTAACAATTGCCCCTCCTCCTTTAGCCTTCACTGCGAGCTTGGCGAAAAGCGCGATGAGCGCATCGTGCTTCACGAATTTCCCCCGCTCGTCGACCATCGCAACTCGATCCGCATCACCGTCGTGCGCTATGCCCAGATCAGCCCCAACCTCGCGAACGGTCAGCATGAGGTCGTTCAAATTCCAGGGCTGGGGCTCGGAGGGATGGCCTGGGAAGTGACCATCGAGGTGAGAATTCAGCGTCGTCACCTTACACCCAAGCTCGCGAAGTAGCAAGGGAGTAGCCACTGCCCCCACACCATTGGCGCAATCGACGACGACCTTGAAACCCCGCCTCACTTTAACCGCACGTTTGATAGCCTCTAGGTAGCGGGGGATTGCATCGTGATGCTGCACGGAACCCAGCGAGTCCCAGCTCGCGCGTTTCAGCTGCTCTTCAAAAATAAGTTCCTCCAACTTTAGCTCCTCCTCAGGCAAGAACTCCATTCCATCCGAGCGGTATAGCGCGACGCCGTTGTCCGTCGGCGGATTGTGTGAAGCAGTGATGATTGCTCCAGCTTTAGCCCCCAAATCGCATACGGTGAAAGCGACGCAAGGCGAGGGCACCAATACCACATCGATCATGTCGCACCCTCCGGCAAGCGCGCCGGCCACAAACGCATGCCGCAACATCTCGCTCGAAGTCCGAGCATCCCGCCCCACGATGATTTTTCCCTCACCTACGTAGCTCGCAACAGCCTGACCGAGCTTCAACATGAGCTCCGGCGTGACCTTCGTCGCTATGGGGCCGCGAATGCCCCGCGTGCCGAAGAGTTGCTTTTTGCGCATATCATCCCTCAAGCAACTTGGGCAACCCAACCTCTTCTAACTTTTCTCGCTTGGGCCTACCCTCGGCATCCCAACCTCGAATCTCGTAATATTCGTCAAGCATTCGATTGAACTCTTTTTTGCCAAGCTTAATCCCCTCCGCTGGCCCACTCGGAAGCGTCTCGCTCAGCAGCCTGGGTGGCAGGGTGTCGTCCTTCCGCGAGATGCCATCTCGCACGGCAAGCAAGCGCTCGAGGTTGTAGATTCGCTCCCCCACCTTGAGCAACCCCTTGACGTTGAGGTTCCAGCCCGTCGTCACCGCGAGCACGCGCACCATCTCTTCGATTCCTATCGCGCGGCCTCCTATGATGCAAACGCCTAACGAGTCCATCACCGCCCGTTTGTTTTGTTTCTCGTAAACGAGCTTCGCCTTTTCCTCGGTAGAAAATCGATCGTACTTTGGGGCGAAGACCTCATCTGAAAGAGTCCAAGCCTTGAGGTGACAGCCGCCTCGACAAGCTGTGGCATAGGATAGCCCCATCCCCCAAGCGCCTCGGGGATCGTAGGCGGGCAGCTCCAAGCCCTTGACGTGCATGGCGAAAGCTTCCGAGCCCCTCCCAATTTTCCTCGCTGCGCTGCGAACACCTTCAGCAAGCAGGCTCCCTATGCCCTCTCGAAACGCGATCTTGCGGATGAGCTCAACGAAAACCCCATGGTTGCCAAACTTGAGCTCCAAGTCATTGACACCGTGCTTGCTCAGCAAACCCCGCTCGAAACACTCCATCGCGAAGCCAATCACGTTGCCAGTCGAGATCGTGTCCATGCCGTAGCGGTCGCACCACATGTTGGCAGCTGCAATCGCATCGAGACGATCTACACCACACTGCGCTCCGAACGCCCACAACGTCTCGTACTCCGGTCCCTCGACAAAAGTATTTGCGTACTCGCCTTCCACGACGACGCTGTACTTGCCGCAGGCGATCGGGCACGCGTAGCAAGCGGTATCTTTTTTAACTAGCTGTTCGCGCATGGTTTCCGCGTTGATGCGCCCTGCACCCTCGAAGACCCCGGCTTGGAAGTTGCGCGTGGGGAAGAGGCCCCCCTCGTTGACCGGGTCTACGAATTGTGGGGTGCCGAACTTCGCAAACTCTTGGACTTCTTCGTTCCTTTTCATTTCAGCTATTAACTCCCGCATGAGCGTCATGAGCCCCTCTTCGTCCGCCACCTCGATCCCGCCGTGTCCTCGCACTACAATCGCCTTGAGCTGCTTCGATCCCATCACAGCCCCTGCCCCCCCTCGGCCGATCGAGCGGGAGTCGGCCTGGATGTTGGCAAACTTCACAAGGTTTTCGCCTGCTTGCCCTATGCTGGCGACGCGCGCGCGTTTGTCCTTGAGCTCCTTTCGAGTCGCGGCTTGTGTCTCCTCGGTCGTCAGCCCCCAGAGTTCGCCAGCATCGTGAAGCTCGGATTTGCTGTCTAGAATGCTCAGCCACGTTGGACTCTGGGCCCTGCCTCGCACGATGATGCCGTCATACCCAGCGAACCTCAGCTCCGCGCCAAAGAAGCCGCCCACCGAACAGCAGAGGTACATGTTCGTCAGGGGGGATTTCGTAGCCGCTTCCCAACGTGGGCATGCTGGCAAGGGTGTACCAGTGGCTGGGCCTGTCATGAAGACTAGGACATTATCGGGTGAGAGCGGGTCGACCGCAGGTTTGAGTTCCCTGTAGAGCAGTGCTGCCCCGAGACCGCGCCCGCCCAGAAAAGCGCGGACAAATTTTTCTGAGGTTTCCCGCTCCTCAATCGCCCCGCGCGTTAGGTCGACGCGTAAAATCTTACCAGCATAGCCAAACATTTAACCCCTCCTTGTCCTTGATACATCAACATTTATAGAATTACCCAAGTTTCGTTTAACAGAGATGCTAAGATGAAGGTCAAAATCTACACCACACCATTATGCCCATACTGCCGGATGGCGAAGGAGTTCCTGAAGCAACGGGGCGTCGAGTTTGAGGAAGTAAACGTACAAGAGGATCGCGGCGCGGCACTCGAGATGATCCAAAAGACCGGCCAGAACGGCGTTCCGGTAATTGAGTCTGATAATAAGATCATCGTCGGTTTTAACAGAGAGAAAATCATCGAGGCTATGGGGCTATGAACGCGGAGCAACTTCGTGCCATCCTCGAGCGATATGCCAAGTCACAGGGTTTCCAGCTAAACCCGGATGATAAAATCCTTGATGTAATAATCCAAGGGTTACTTCAGAACGAGCAGAAATTAGGTCGCCGATACTGTCCCTGCCGCGCGATCACCGGCGACCCTGGACAGGATCGAAAAATCATTTGCCCGTGCATCTATCACAAGAACGAGCTCAAGCAGATGGGACACTGTCACTGCGGGCTCTTCGTGGTTAAGGAGTAACACTTTTTGGTGTTTGGAGTTAAAACGAAAAAGGAGGTGTGAGATGGCCCAAGAAGTGCACATAGTCCTGCTCTCCAATGACCCTGCCAGAGCATACCCTGCCCTAATGCTGGCGCTCGGGGCTGTCGCAAAGGGCCTAAAAACAGAGATCTACTTCGCCATGAAGGGCCTCGACATCGTGCGCAAGGGGAAGGCCAAGAAGATAACCATGCCAGGAGCTCCGCCTCTCGGGCAATTTCTCGACGACGCGAAGAAGCTCGGGGTGAAGCTCTGCGCATGTGCCCCTTCAAGGCAAATGCTCGAACAGATGGGAATCAGCGGGCAAACCGTCGAGGGCGGCGTGAAGCTAGAAGACATGATGGGGTTCTTGGAGCGTGCGCTACCGGCCGCAAAGGAAGGCGGACTCGTGCTGTTCATTTAAACGTGGCAATTAATTTAGAAAAGATGTCGACATGAAACCGCTCCTGAGGTACCCGGGGGACACAGTTTTCACGGCGCAATAAAAAGTCTAATAAGGGAAAATAATGACGAATACTAAATTGAACGAAGGCGGGATTGCGAGCACTCTTGCGCCTGCCGCAATTGTGATAGCCCTTGTACTTGTAATGTTTGCTGTTTGGTATTCCTCCACAGGCGAAAAAACGCCGGGGACCGATGATAATAACATTGGGATAGAATTGGGGCAAATCGCTCCAGATTTCGCTATAACGGACATCGATGGCAATACATTCAGCCTGAGCGATCATCGAGACCATGTGGTTATCATGGACCTTATGGCGACATGGTGCGGCCCTTGCATAACGGAGATGAGCCACCTCAGACAAGTTTACAGCAATTACAGCGCTTCAGGAGTGGTAATCATGTCGATCGATGTCGATCCAAGCGAGATGGATGAAACAATACGTCAATTCAAGACGAACTACGGGGATGACTGGATATTCGCGAGTGGACCCAATGTAGGAATAACATATGAAGCGATTTCCATTCCAAAAATGTACATCATCAACCAGCAGGGGCGCATCACTTACAAGAGCGTTGGCGTGACATCCGCTTCGACGCTCGCATCCGAGATTGACAAGCTTCTTTAGGTCGATGCAGAGTATGGTTGACCCCGCGCTTCTCTCGCTGGCCTTCAGCGCCGGACTTCTCACATTTTTCAACCCCTGCGCGTACGCAATGCTGCCAGCCTATGTCGCTTATCAATTCAGCCGGCGTGGGGGCGCGTCGACCTCGATTACCCAGAGCCTCATCAAGGGAGTCGGCATAGGGGCCGCGGTGTCACTCGGCTTCATTACAGTTTTCCTAGCTATAGGGGCACTCGTCTCACTCGCTGGAGCTCAGATTAAGCCGTACTTGCCGTGGGCGTCAATCGTGATTGGGGGAATTATCATCGTGATGGGCATCCTTTGGTTGGCAAACGTCAGATTGTCGTTTTTCGTTTCAACCCGTGCACCGCTTAAGGGTGGGTACCATCACTTCTTCATCTTTGGAGTTGGGTATGCGGCCGCCTCGGTCGCTTGCGCCTTACCAGTGTTCCTGATGGTCGTGTTCACGGCACTGAGCTCCGGGGGACTCCTGTCCGGGCTCCTGATCTTCCTTGCGTATTCGCTGGGGATGGTTGTGGTGATGATCCCGTTAGCGGTGACAGTTTCGGTATCAAAAAATTTGGCCCTGCTTCGCTTCGAGCGGGTTATGCCCTATGTGCAAAAGATTAGTGCAGTGATTTTGATCATTGCTGGGGTGTACTTAATCTACACTCAGAGCTGGGTTTTCGAAACGTAGTGCTACTGATTCATTTTATTTCGAGAGTGACAAGGCTAGGATATACCAAAGCCTATTGGCGTTGCTTCAGCCTCTGCAGATATTCGTGAGCGCACAGGGCCGCTTTTGCCCCTTCCCCCGCAGCCACAATGACCTGCTTTTGCGGCACATCCGTAACATCGCCAGCGGCAAATATCCCATCAATGCTTGTCTTGCAGCGGTCATCAACCACAATCTCCTTTCGCTCGTTCAGCTTGACAACTCCGGCCGCGAACTCCGAGTTTGGCATGTAACCTATTTCGATGAAAACTCCCTGCGCTCCCAGCGTTTCCCGCTTCCCCTCCCGCTCCACCGTAACACCTGTCACAAATTTGTCGCCTGATATTTTGAGCACATTAGTGTTGGTGAGAACTGTCACCTTATCGCTGCGCTCGACTTTGTCGCGCATTATCTCATCACCCCTCAGCCTTGGCCCGCGTTCAATCAAGTGAATCTTGTTCGCGATTTTCATGAGCTGCAGAGTCGCATCGAGACCCGAGTTGCCACCGCCGACTACTACCACGTCCTTATTGGGGAACAAGGGGGCATCGCAGGTCGCGCAGTAAGTGACGCCGCGGTTCTTAAACTCTTGTTCGCCATGCACGTTCAGCATCCTGGGTTTTGCGCCGGAGGCGATGATCAGCGCCTTTGATTCATAGACGCCCTTATCAGTTTTCACCTTGAATCCTTCATCCGTCTTCTTGATCCTCACGACATCCTCGTATTTCAACTCGATCTGAAATTCCTGCATGTGTTCCTCGAATTTTTTAGTCAGCTCGGGCCCCGTGATGTACTGATAGCCGGTGTAGTTTTCGATATCAGAGCTTAGCGCAGCCTGCCCGCCAATATCTTTCGTTATTACGAGGAAATTCATCCGCTTTCTGGCGGCATAAATAGAAGCCGTTATCCCGGCCGGCCCCGCGCCAACTATTATCAACTCATACATTTCCTCACCTTGAACTTGAGGCAAGACACCTCGTTGCATTTTATGGCAGTTTGAGTGCCTTTTTTATAGCATTCCGATCGAAGCCAACAATTATTTCGCCGTTGATATCAAGAACCGGCACTCCCATTTGGCCGGATTTCTCCATCATTTCAATGGCTGCGGCCCTATCCGCCCCAACGTTCTTTTCAACGAATGGAACCCCATTTTCCTTTAGAAACGCCTTAGCCATTACACAGTAGGGACACGTAGGAGTTGTGTAGATCTTTACGTTTGATTGACCTTTCACCATCTATATCTGCCCTTTTTGTTCTACTGTTTTTGTCCCTTTTATTTTTTTGTGGGATGTTTTGCTCGAAGTCACCTTTTCTTGATAACCCCTTGATTTCAAATGCGTGCCCCCAACCTTGTAGGTGATTACGTAATGCTCGCCAACGCTGGTATCGACTTGTATGATTTCCAGCGGTTTTTCTAGCACCTTTTCGAGCTCGAGCTTTAGGTCATCAAAGTAATCGTAAAGGCCGCAAGTCCTACAAAATGGGCCGCTCAGTTCGGCAACGATCGAGGGACCTTCCAGCTTGACGAGTTCAGCAACGGCCTCGGATCCGTGCCATTTGTTAAACTCATTTAACGCTCGAGCTACATGCTCTTTGTAGCCACAGGTGCCGAAAGTCGATGCCATATCATTCACCTACGCGTGGCGAGATGCCTTTTATAGGAGTGGGCGCAGTGCACGCAACAGAACATCAAGGTCTTCCCTTCGATCTGCTCCCTGTGTCCGCCCTCGTATACCTTGCAGCCGCAGTGGGCGCACTTTGTCAGCCTTGGCTCCAATATCGCAGAAACAATGTCGCTGAAACTATTCATCATCCTGGTGGCCGCCGTCTCCCCGTCCTTGGTCAGGGTGTAGACTTTTTTTCCTCGTTCCCCAACCATCATGACTTTCTGCCTAACCAGCCCGCTTCTTTTGAAATTTTTGAGCAGCGGATAGATCTGCCCGGGGGATGGTTTTTTACCTATTTTTTTCCCAAGTTCTTCCATTATCTCATAGCCGTGCATTGGGCCATCCTTAAGAAGTTGCAGGGTGTAAAATTTTGTGAGGCTGGTGAATTGGGTTTTTTCGACCATGATTATCGAATAAAATATGGGATATAAGATATATTTAAATATGATATATCAAATAATGATATATTGAGGGTCACCGTGAAAAAGGATCCAGTTTGCGGGATGGTGGTCGACGAGAAAACCGCAATAAAGCGGGTGATCGAAGGCAGAACATTTTACTTCTGCAGCGACACGTGCGCCGAGACCTTTGAAGCTCCGGAAAGGGCCATGCGCAGAATGAAGCGGAGGGTTACGGTAGCTCTCAGCGGCGCAGTAACAATTGGTGTGATACGGGTTGCGGTCTTTCTCGGGCTCGCAGCTGGCGCCGTCACGATAGAGTGGGCACCCCTGTCCCAGCTTCCGTTCCTGACCTATGGTGTCCTGATGTTCCTGCTTACCACGCCAGTCATCTTCATAGGCGGCTGGAGCTTCCACCACGGCGCCTACGATGCCATTAAACACCGCACATTCAACATGGATGTTTTGATTTCGATGGGCACTCTCACCGCATACTTCTACAGCGTGGTGGTGGTCTTCTTCCCTGGAATCTTGCCCGTTGAGGAGTCCTACACCTATTTTGAAG
>Ga0315307_1001457_pt1 | contig 10599 bp, 9 predicted proteins | sample TDP2_MG_FD_203079 | JGI IMG/M metagenome (GOLD analysis project Ga0315307, IMG submission 203079) | Freshwater sediment microbial communities from Lake Towuti, South Sulawesi, Indonesia - TDP2 | ecosystem: Environmental > Aquatic > Freshwater > Lake > Sediment | place: Indonesia: South Sulawesi... | reverse complement strand
AGAATATCATTCCTTTCATGGTTTTTTGTTATGATTTCTGCAGCACGCAGAAAATAATCTACGCCATCTTGAGGTCCCATTACTCCAAGGTAACAGACCATATATTTCCTTCCCCTTTTTAACTCTGGTTCTGATTCCAACTGTTTTAGTTTCTCTGAATCTGGTCCCGTCCTTACCACAAAGATATTTTCCTCTCTTACTTTACCCCTTTCTAAGGCAATCCTCTTGTACGACTCGTTGGTTGCGATTACCAAGTTGGCTGTTTTATAACTCAATTTTTCCAAAAGGGACAGGCCTTTAAGAAGTAAGTTACTTCTTGGCGAACCGAATCTTGCCCTGTAAACCTCCGGGCACAAATCGTGCTGGTCAAAGACAAATTTCTTACCTCGCAGTTTATAAAATGCTGCTAAAAGAAAAAATGTGTCGGGAGGATTGCATGCGTGAATAACGTCAAATCCCTCACTAAAAAGTATCTTCACAGATAACAAAAAAGTCATAAGCCAGCAATACGTAAACTCCCAGAGGTAACTGAGAAAACTCTTTGTGGGAGGTGGCATAGGATAGCGGTAAAGGCTGATACCATTTAGCACTTCATAATTAGAATCACCTTTCCCTCTCGGCGATATCACTGAGACCCTGTAACCCTCTCCAGTAAGAGTAGTAGCTTCCAGCCAAACTCTCCTGTCAAAAGGGACGGGAAGATTTTCCACTATTATTAGCACCTTACCAGCATATCCCTTCATATTCTTTTTTCGTTCCACTCTTGCCATCGATAATTCTAGCCAGGTCAATCATTATTTGGCCTTCTCTCATTAACTTAGGAATTTTTTTGAATTCCTCTGAGTTGTTCCCAATTACTAAAACCTCTGAACGACTCAAAACCTTTTCCATAGAAGAGCACATCAACGATGAGATATGAGGAATTTCTTTTTCAATGTACTGTTTGTTGGCCCCGAAGATTTTTGCGATTGAAACATTTCTATCATAGATGCTAATCTCGTACCCCTTCCCCAATAAAGTCTCAATTAGTTCCACCATAGGACTTTCTCGAAGGTCATCCGTGCCGGGTTTAAAGCTAAAACCAAAAATTCCTATTTTTTTCTTTTTCGTTTTTCTTATTAGATTTATCCCTATCTTTACTTGATTCTCATTACTATCCAGGATGGAACTAAGCAACGGCAACTCCAAATCTTCTCTATGTCCTTTATAGAGTAATGCCCGCAAGTCCTTGGGAAGACAGGAACCTCCAAAGGCAAATCCTGGTTTAAGATAATACGGGGATAAATTAAGGCTTCTATCCTCACAGAATATTTCCATTACTTGATGGCTATCAATACCTAGTTTTTTACATATATTTCCTATCTCGTTCGCAAAACATACTTTAAGTCCATGAAAGGCGTTATTCACATACTTTATCATCTCAGCAACTTTGATCGAAGTTCTAATAACAGGAGCATCTATACCAGTATAGATATCGTTCACCGTATCCCCACTTCTCTTATCAAACTCTCCAATGATTATCATCGGAGGATGATAGAAATCATAGACCGAGCTTCCTTCGCGCATAAATTCTGGATTCATGCAGACTCCAAAGTCGGCTCCTGCTTTCTTACCTGAAGTTTTTTCCAGGCCTGGAATCACCTCTCCTTCAACGCTACCTGGCAGCACAGTGCTTCTGACTGCGACGACGTGATAAGTGTCCTTCTCTTGCAATCCACTGCCAATTTCTGCGCATACCCTTTTAATGTATTTCAAATCCAGACTACCGTTCTCCTTGCCCGGTGTCCCTACACAAATCATAGATATTTCAGAGTTTCGTACCGCTTCTATAGCATCTGCAGTAGATATTAGTCTTTTGGTTTTTACGACCTCCTTAATAATTTCGTCAATATCTTTTTCTACAACCGGACTCCTGCCACTATTTAAGATATTGACTTTATCCTGGTTCACATCCACTCCCATAACTTTATGTCCGTTCCGCGCCAAACAGGCGGCAGATACACATCCCACATATCCTAACCCAAAAATACTTATGTTCATTGCAAAAACCCTCTATCCGTTATAGATTTCCGCTTATCCTAACCTTGCCCTAAAAAATCGCGGTGCGTACAATTTCACAAGAAACTTAGGTGTTAGATTCTTCTTATAGACCCTCAAAGCAATATCAAATAGTCTACTTTTTGCTGTCTTCTTCTTATGCCTTGCTCTTATCCTTGAGAGTTTTCTCTCCGCTTTCATCTCGGCGATTTCTACAGGGTTGATATTCTTTTCTTTCGAATCTTCAATTATCTCCGATATCTTCTCGCCAATCTGTTGGATAATAAAATTCTCAATGACTTTAATACTCAGTCCTGCGCGCTCCATGTTGCTCCCCAATATTCCCCCACAACTTGTGACAAAATCGGGAAGATATAGTTTCCCCTTCCGCCACAGCACTTCGGCCGCTTCACGAGTAACTGGAATGTTGGCTCCAGCACTAATGATAGCCGCTCTTATCTTTTCAACGTTTCTTAGATTAATACTATGATGTCTCGCACAAGGCGATAATATGTCCACATCTAAAGTGAGTAATTCGCTTTTTTCTATTCTTTTCGCGTCTTTATAAATATTTACCACATCTTCCCCAATCTCATTCTTCATCTGGATCAATTTACCCACATCTAACCCATTCGGGTTATATACCGCTCCCTTAACCGTTGAGACGGCAACCACCTTCACTCCCTTTTGTGAGAAAACCCTGGCTACGGAACTTCCTACTTTTCCAAAACCTTCTATTGCAAGAGTAGATTGAGATAGGTCCAAATTCATATGCTTTGCAGCTGCCTGGGCGCCACCAAGAACGGAAAGAGCAACATAGAACTCGCCATTTTCCTCTGCTCCAGCATTATGTTGGGCCACTCTTAGACCTATCGATTCTAACATGTATTTAATCTCTTTGTTATTAGTCCCCATATCAGATGCGGGAACGTAGGCATGGCTTTTCAGCAGCGGGCTTGCAACCTCGGCAAAAGTTCTAAGTAGAGCCAATTTTTTCTCGCGCGGCAGAGATGGGTCGGCAATTATCCCTGCCTTTGCTCCACCTTCGCTCATTCCCAAAAAGCTGAATTTTAGAGTCATTACTCTGGCCAGTCCTTGTAGTTCGGCGATGGAAACATCAGGCATCATTCTCAACCCACCACAAGAGTGCCCATTAGCGGTAGAGTCGATGACTATATATCCTAATAAGCCTAATCTCTTATCTATGACATTACATATGAGCTGGGAACCTAAATCCCCCTTGTAATCTTCCATCTAATAACCTTTACTTTCTTCATAGATTCACAGGTATTTTGGACTCGATTGGCCGGACCTTGCCCGATCTATCTTTGGGTATTTCACTCACCGTATGTACATTGATTTCGGCATTCTCGCCGAGAATTTCTCTTAGTTGTTCTCTGATTTTCTCTATTGTAGCTTCCTTGAAATTTTGTCCCTTAACTATTCGAACATCAAATACATCTAGCTCTTCCTGCACCAATTTATATTGGTTAATTCCGTCTATTTTTTCCAGGCAGAGTCCCAAAAGCACCGGAGAGAGGACCTTCCCCGAAGGTAAAGTAATGAAATCGTTAGACCTACCCTCAACCAATTCTATAAGCGGGAAATTCCTGCCACACCTGCATTTTTCTTTGCTCAATACGACCATATCTCCCAGAGCGTATCTTATAAAAGGCATTGTATAATTAGTTAAGTCAGTACAGATGACTTGCCCTTCTTGTCCGTAAACTTGCTGACTGTCTTTTATTGCCTCCGCCACCACGATGTCACTATTGATATGATACCCTCGATGTTCTTCGCACTCCCAGGCGACAATGCCGAACTCTGTGGTACCGTAGAGGTCAGTTAATTTGGTATTGAAAACAGCTTCTATCTGCTTTCTATCTTCTCTACTTAATAACTCCGCCCTGGTGAACACCAATTTAGGAAAAATGCCGTTGATATTCTTTTCCTTTACAAATTGCGATATTAATTTCATTGTTGAGGGCTGTGTTTCTATAACGTCCGGTCTAATCTCCAGCAGTTTTGAGACCAGCTCGCAAGGTTCTTCGAAAAGTGAAAAATAGTACCTCCTCCATAACCCCAAACGGTTTAGATACTTCTTAGCCTTTCTGAAAATCGCCGCAGGCGCGCCTTGCGGAGGAGCGGGCTCGCGGTCAAGTATGTTTACCTTCTTATCGGTTAAATTCAATCCATAGACTCTAGTCTGCATAGCAATTCTATAACTCATTTCTTTCTTGCTGAGAAGTACATCCAGGGGCATTCCTGTAGAGCCGCTCGTCCTGCATTTCATACATTTTCTTACATCCACGCCCTTTGCAACTCTTTCGCTAATGGGCAACTCTTGGAGGACTTTCTTGTTAGTTATAGGTATTTTCACTAAGTCCTCTTTTGTTCTAACGTCTTCCGGATTTAAATTGACTGAATTGAATAGCTTATGGTAATAGGGAACTTTTTCGTAGGCGAATTTGACCACGGCTCTCAGTTTTCTATTCTGCAACTCATCCAATTCAGATGTGCTCAGCCGTTGAGCTTTTCTTATTTTCCACAAATAGTACAGAAGATAAGGTGCAGTTTGTAGAGGCAATTTGTACCCTTCTTTTATAGAATTACCTTTTGCCGAAGAGTCCTAACTTGCCCGCAAAGACCATTCCCTCCTGCCAATACCCAGAAAGGTTTTTGATTTTCACCTGACTTTTCTCAATTTAAATAAGCACATATTCCCAAAAGACCTAATAACAGGCATACCTGAAAATTCTTCCAAAAAAGCAGTTATACTTATGTTTATTCCCTCTGGAAAAATCCTTCGACCAAAAAATGTCAATGGCCCATATTGAACTGCCACACAATCTAATTCTCTGAACCCGGCAATTTCTAATGAATTTCTCAAACTTGGAATGAAATAACTTCTTAAAGTAGAGTAATCTCCTTTGATTCTATCCTGGCTTTTCTGATATATAATTTTTCTACGCAGCACCCTTTCGAGCCTACGTTTCACAAGAACTGATATGTCAAGACACTTTGCTAAAGAAGCCTTATTTAGGATACTTAGAATCAATATCCCGTTAGGCTTTAGGATCCTTGATATTTCCTGTAATGCTTTCTCTTCAGATTTCAAATATGTGATTACGCCCAAGCACAGCACCATATCAAAAACTGAATCCTTGAATGGCAAAGATTCTATATCTCCCTGTAAGAAATCTATATCAGCCTGTTTAGCAACGTCACACACAGTCACGGCCTTCTTAACCATATTGTAGGAATAATCCATTCCAAAAACTTCGTATCCTCTATTTGCAATTTCCCTGACCATCACACCTGCACCACACCCGATGTCCAAAATTTTCGCATTTTTCTGTAAATTCAAATCATCCAACCACGATAACGCAAGGGACATTCTTTTCCTGAAGGAAAGTCCCCAGAAGTCTTTTCGCTTGTAAATCGATTCCCAATAATGTATGTCGGCCTGATTAGAAAATAACCTATGTAAATACTCCTGTTTCTTTGACTTTCCTACTTTTTCTCCTAAGAACATTGTTTTCCTTCACCTAAATCAAATTGCCCGATTTGGTACAAGTAAAAAAATCCGGTCTATTTCGCTAAAGTTTCAATGAGTTTCTGGGCTCGAGATTCATTACACACAGCACAAACACACTGTCTGCTCATCACCCGGACGGCCTCTTTGCTGGATATTTTTCCATCCCTTACATCTCTGGCCAGCTTTTCTACCAGCCTCGGTGAAATCGTATGATGACCACACATAGTAGTTATCTCTAAAATTTCGTCGCGCGGCAGTAACTCTTTTTTCCCAAAGATACCCAGGGAAAATTGAACGGTATGGGGAGTCAGGTTTATCTCCTTCAGGCATTCATTGACTTCTTCAAACAGTCCAGAGACGACCACAGACTTTCCTGTACGCTTTTCTTTTAACTCTTTTAGGTAAGCGACCAATTCCTTCTTATTATTAAACACCGGGCCTTGACACCTTCGCCTTGGTCTTATTTTCTTAATGGTCCTGAGCACATTGAGCATTCCCAGATTCAACAATGTTTTCTTAACTGTCTCATATATCCCGGGAAATTTTCTACGCAGACGCATCCTACATGCACCAAAGGGAATATCCATACCTACAACCAATACAATATAGTCCTCCTTTAGCGATTCTATGTTTCCTTGTCGATGCAAAGTATGCGTCATAAAAGTCTCTCATTCTTACGGAGCCAGTGGTCGTCCAAGCCCAATGTTAATCTTCCCATTTGGTCGATAGAAGATGCCCGCTTCGTCCAGGATGCTTTTAACCGGTATTGTGCCATCAGGCTTGCATCTACAGATACATCCCACGCTAAAAACTGTATTAACCAACTTAGAGACGTCCTTAAGAGCATTTATGACGCAGACTGTCTTGCTATCTTCAGTCTTAAATTCCAGTACGCATGAGAGTATCCGCTCCGTTTTTATTTCATCCCTTACTCTCCCTTCAATCTTGTCCTTCATAAGCTTTGTGACCGGGTTCATCCGTTCAAATTCAACACCCACTTTAGCAACTGCCATAGAAATTTTCTCAACATCTTCAAAGGTGGCACCCACGCCAGGTCGCCCAACATCTACTGTAAACCCTACTTCGCCGTGACGATAACGCCCGGTAACGTCGTTAGTCTTCATTTCTGCAGTTCCTCTTCCATCTATTCCCGTGTCTTTGTGTATCATTGCCACTGAACTAAATTGATGCCTCAGTATCCTTGGCCATTTTAGCGGCATCTTCTCCAGTGCGTCCACAGGACAAACATCCGCTTTCAGACAAACATAGCACTCAAGGCATCTATCTTCGTCAATCGTACACTTATCCCCCTGGGGCATTATTGCACCCACAGGGCAATATGGAATACATTCCATGCATCCGATGCATTTCTCAAAGTTAACACGCATTTTCTCCCTCTTTTTCTGATGCTCCTTAACTTTTTATAATCCGAACTCAATGATTTCTAAAGGTCACCACCCAAAAATTTTTCCTTATTCTTTCCGAACTCATCTATGGCTTTTTCGTAGTCATCATGTCGCCCGATATCTAACCAGTAATCTTTGCTGGGATAACCAATAACTCTTTCTTTATTTTTCAGCAATTTCCTTACCAAATCCGGGAAGTCCAATTTCTCGTTTGGCCTAATATATTTCAGAACCCTGGTTTCAAACATATAAATCCCCATACTGACGAGATACTTCAAACTAGGTTTCTCAATATAATCGGTAATCTCTGTATCTGTATTTAACTCAATAACACCGTAATCAACATCCACCCTTCTTTGATGCATAGCAATTGTGGCTACAGCTCTTTTTTGTTTATGGTAGTTGACAAGCACTGAATAATTGAGCGTGGTCAAGATATCCCCATTCATAACCAAGAAAGGACTTGTCAAATTTTCAATTAGTGAAAGAGGCCCTGCTGTCCCAAGAGGCTTATTTTCTCGCGAATATTTGATATCGATTCCGTATTTGCTTCCATTCCCAAAATAAGTCTCCAGAAGTTCAGCTAAATAACCTACAGCCATAATTATTTTTGTGAACCCGTGTCTTTTCAATTGCCTCAGGACTACATCCAGGACAGGCACCTCTCCAATAGGCATTAGTGGTTTTGGAAAAATTGCTGTATATGGCGCTAACCTCGTTCCTTTGCCGCCTGCGAGGATGATTGCATCCATATTTATCCCCTAAATATTGTAGATTTCTGGTCTATACCTACCCTGATATTGCGAAAACCATTCTATAGTTCTTCGTAATCCTTCATCGAGAGAAACCTTTGGCTTCCAATCGAGTAGTTCTTTCGCCTTTGAATTATCAGCAATTAATTTCTCCACCTCACTTTTTGGGGGCCTAATACGCTTCGGGTCAGAAACTATCCTTACCTTTTTCCCTATCAAAGAAATAATCTTTTCCGCCAAATCTTTGATAGAAATTTCAGAGCTTGAGCCCATATTGATAATTTCCCCAACACAGCTTTCTGATTCAGATGCCTTAATAAATCCGTCAACTATATCTTCCACGTACGAAAAATCTCTTGTTGGCCTAAGAGACCCGAGGAAAACCTCATTTTGAGCCAGCGCCTGAGTAATAATTGTTGGGATAACTGCTCTTGCCGACTGTCTCGGGCCATAGGTGTTGAACGGCCTTACCGTGGTGATTGGCAAACCGTATGACCGGTAGAAACTTTCTGCGAGTTTGTCGGCTCCTATTTTGCTTGCTGAGTAGGGCGATTGGCCCTGAAGCGGATGCTTCTCGTCGATAGGTACATATTGCGCCGTTCCGTAAACTTCACTTGTAGAAGTGTGGACTATCTTTTCTGGCTTATACTCTTTTGCTGCGTTTAAAATATTCAAAGTTCCGATTATGTTGGTTTCCACCACTTCCCTGGGATGAATATAAGAATAGGGAATAGCAATTAAGGCAGCGAGATGGAAGACTATATCGACATTTTTCATTACGCCTCCAATTGTTTCGGAATCTCTTAAATCACCCATAATTACTCCAATTTTCTGTTTAACATCTGAAGGCAAGATTTCTATTAAGCCCCAATCGTTACGGGAATTGTAGCGAACGAAAGCTTTAACTTTTGCGCCTAAGCCGGCTAGCTTTTCTATTAAATGGCTGCCGATAAATCCGCCGGCTCCGGTTACAAGGACTTTCTTTCTTCGCCAGTCCATAAATGGTTTCCTTTTGTTTATTAGATTTTCTCTCGCCAGTAATTCAGCAAATCTCTTAACGTTTCTTCGATAGGAATAATCGGCTTCCAGCCAGTTTGCCGGTGAAGCTTTGCAAAACTTCCCACTTGGGAAGGAACATCACAAGTCCGGATTCTTTTTGGCTCCTTCCTGATAGCGATATTTCTTTTCGCCATCTTTAATAATCTATCTAAAATTTCGCTTATTGAATAAGCCTTTCCTGAACAGATATTGTAAACTTCTCCCGGGATGCCCCTATCCAATGCCAACCAGTATGCTTTGACAACATCCCTGATATCTACAAAGTCTCTTTTGGCTTCTAAATTACCCACATAAATCGTTGGTTCTTGTTTGCCCTTTTCAATTAGTGCCAATTGGCGGGCAAAGTCAGAACAGACAAAATGTTTTTTCTCTCCCGGCCCTGTGATATTGAAAGCCCTCGTTCGAATAATCCTTAATCCATAATTCTTAAAATATTGACACCCAATAAGGTCTTGTGCGAGTTTGCTTATTCCATACGGACTTATTGGACGAAAAGGATTATTTTCCGTAATGGGAACCTCGTTTTCGAGGATTACTCCATATTCAGCACTCGAGCAAGCAATATGGATCATAGAATCAACTCCTAACTGTCTGACTGCTTCAAGCAAATTAATAGTGCCAAGAATATTGGTTATATAAAATTTCTTAGGAGAATCACCCGAATCTGGATTGAAGGTCAAACCTGCCAGGTGGAAAATTCTGTCAGGTCTAATCTCTTTTATCCTTTTTTCCGTTTCTTCCTCATCCAGGATGTCACAAGTCAACACCTTCGCCTTCTCTAACGTCGCTTTAGCATTTCCACTGGCGTCCCCAACAATGTCAATGCCATATAAATTTATGTTATCCTTGCCTCTATACTGTGATGACAGATATTCTGTTAAATGCACCCCCGTAAAACCTGTTATTCCTGTGATTAATACTTTCATAGAACGCCTTGGATTACTTCTTCATAAAGTCCTATTATTCTCCTTACCGTTTTCTCAGATGATAAATGCCTAATGTTATCTCTTCCCGTAGCTCTTATCCCATCATCAAGAACCAACCTCACCCTCTCAGCGATATCAATAGGATCCTGCTTACAGATGTAGCAGTTTGAAACATCTTTGATTACTTCTGCAACGTCACCAACATCAACAGAAACGATCGGTAAGTTACAGGCCATAGCTTCTTTTATTACTGTAGGGGAACCTTCCGAATCAGAAGTCAATACTAATACGTCGCAAGCATTCATAACTAATGGAATCTCGCAATAGGGTCGCCCATCATTGCTTAAAATTATGGGGAGAATATTGCGATTTTCGTTTTGAAGCCGCTCCACGGCTTTGTTGAAGATGTCGAATCTTTTTTCACTTCTTTTTGGACTACTCGGAAAGAGGACAAGTTTCTTATCCAGAGGAAAGCCCAATTTTTTTCTCGCTTCTATTTGAGGTATTGGTCTGAAAAGGCCAAAATCAACCCCAAATTTGATGAGAGATATCCTGTCAGGGTCCGCTCCTAAATCAAAAATGAGTACATCTCTTATCTGATTGCTGACGGCAATGATGTGATCAGACCGGGACACAACAAATCTCTGCAGGGTGCGATAGATCTTGTTGCGTAAAGGCTCTTTCAGAGCATCACTTCCAACAAAAGTTATTACAAGAGGTTTCCTTCTTATAACTGCGGCGAAGAGAGCAGAGTGAAATCCGTAATATGCATGGACTATGTCGTAAGAGCTAAAAAGCAAATAAAAGATATTCTTCAAAATAAAAGGCAAGTAAGGGGCGACACCTTCCCGATTCTTCACCACTTTCGTTATGCGGAAGCC
>Ga0315307_1001454_pt1 | contig 10606 bp, 11 predicted proteins | sample TDP2_MG_FD_203079 | JGI IMG/M metagenome (GOLD analysis project Ga0315307, IMG submission 203079) | Freshwater sediment microbial communities from Lake Towuti, South Sulawesi, Indonesia - TDP2 | ecosystem: Environmental > Aquatic > Freshwater > Lake > Sediment | place: Indonesia: South Sulawesi... | reverse complement strand
CGTCCTGAACACCGATCATGTCGAGGTTGATCGGCGCCGCGGTGGAAGGCGCGTAGAAGTAGAAGACACGGTGCGCCCCCCAGTCCTCAACAGCGGAAGCCGCTAGGCCTGGCAACGATAGGGATGCGACTATCATGACTGCAAGGATCAACCCGGTGGGTTTCATGGAGATACGTCGAGCGCGGTGCCTAAGCCTCACCATATAAGGGTTGTCATCCGATCAGTGCCTCAGTTCCCCCCAAACAGGCTGCGAGTCGAGGGAGGCCTCTGCTCAAGCTGTAGCCTTGAGTCACGGTTCCGAGATAAACCGGAGTTTCGTCGACCCGATCTCCTCGCTGTAGCGGCGCTCGAACCTCACGCCCCTAAGCCTGATCAGGAAGCCCTCCACGTACTCCTTCACGATCGTGCCCGGGAAGAGATGGCCGCCGTACGCGTTGCCCGTGTGATCAGCGACGACCACGTGGATGTGAGGCATCAGCCTTCCCTCTTCGAGGCTGACGGTTCCGCTGCCTGAGACAAGCTCCAGCCCCGTCGGCGTCGCCACCGTGTTGATGTGGAACCGCTTCTTCTCCGTGAGGTAATAGGCGATCGCGGCTCGCTTCACCGTGCCCACCATCCCTGGGATGTACGCCGGGTACGCGCGGTCCTTGAAGATCCTTGCCTTCAGGCAGTTGTAGAGGTCGCCGCCCGTGTCCACCCGCCAGGCGATGACCTCGTCCACGCGGCAGGCGAAGGACTCCACCCTTGATAGGTACTCGTCGATGCTTCTCTCGGTCACCTTGGCCGACTGGGCGTAAGCCAGCCCTTCGGCGACCGGCGTCTCCTCCAGCTCGATCTGCTCAAGCGTCTTGATCTCCTCAGCCAAACCCCAACACCTCGTTGCCCGGATGCCGGGAAGCCGTCTTCGCATATAAGGGCATCTAGCCGTGCCCCTCGCCTCGGAGGCAAGCTCAGCCGGGGTCCTCGAACAAGGAAAGGCGAGCTAGGGCTACTCTAAGCGTAGCCTGAGGACGGTTACGTTCATCGGTTCGAGGCTTACGGACAGCCTAGCCTCTCCCGGCGGCGCTTGCTCCACGGCTCTCGGCTCGCCGGTCTCTAAGTCGGTTATCTCTCGCACCGGCCTTGAGATGGCTATTCTAGTCGCGATCCTGGCCCAAGAGTGGCTTATCACGAAGAGCAGCCGCTCCCCAGCTTCTCCTTGAAGTACGCCTAGCTCTACGAACGGGTTATCAGCCGTGAACTCGTTCTCGACCTGCGCTAGCCGCGAGAGAGCCTGGTACAGCCTATAAGTTCCGTCGTCCGCGTGCACGTTCACGGTATTGATCAGGTAATACTCGATCGGGTAGGCGCAGAAGACGGCGTGGCCTTCGCCCAGCCGGTTCAAGGTCAGCGCGGGCTTCTCCGAGCTGTCGACGGCGAGCACCTCAGCCCTCGTGGCCTCAACGGGGCAGAACGCGGTGTCAGGTACGGAGCCGGAGACCCTGTAGCCGTAGACCTCGCCCTCCTCGACGCCGTGGAAGCTCCTCGCGAACGTGAGCTTCACGTACGGCTCCTCCGGCAGGTCGGGCACACCATATCGGAGCTGGTGCCTCACGCCGAAGAGCTCCTCAAGCATGGGGCACCAGGGGTCATGGCCGAAGGAGTAGTAGAGCGTCCCGCCTCCTCGCACGTACGCCTCCAGCCGCCGCCAGAACGTGGACAGCAGCATCCTGCCGAACGGTATCAGCACCAGCCTGTACGGGTCAGGTGAGCCCAGGGCCTCCTCGCCCTCGGGGGCCGTCTTCGAGTCCTCAGGGTTCACCCGGCGCAGCTCGCGGAGAAAGCCCACGTCGAGGTGTGCCATCTTCGCCAGCGTGAAGGCTTCGAGGAGCACCTTCCTAAGCTCGTCCTCCTTGAGACGCCAGGCCATGAAAGGATAGCGCACGTACAGCACGGACGGCCAGAGTACGGCTGCCTGCGGGCTCGGCAACCGGTAGCGTTCGAGGTCTATCTTCGCGATCAGCTGTGAGAAACGTCTTATCTCGAGGGCGGAGGGCCGGGGGCTCCCATCGGCTCTCGTGACGCCGAAGGAGAGCTCATGCGGATGATGCACGTAGGGGCGGCGTTCCCAGGTCTTGAAGTCGCTGAAGCACCAGCCTAGGGCTCCGGCGGCGTCGTTGACGAATGTGCTGAACAAGGCGACGCGATAGTAGCAGGCCTCGTTCGCCTCAGAGACCTGAGCCTTGGAGCTTCCGAACTCCTCCAGCAGCACCGGCTTGCCCAGGGCGGCGGCCTTCACGCGGGCCGCGTGCGTGTAAGACCACCGGAGCGCGTCGTTATCCCAGCCGTAGACGTGAGGCCCGAGGAAGTCCTCGACGGGCAGAATGTACTCAGCCAGGAAGCCGCGGGAGAAGATGCCGTCGCCCGTGCTGACGGGATGCTCCTGGTCCACGGCCTTGACCGCCCCATACATCCGCCTCGTCCAGCGATGGGCGGTCTCAGGCTCCGGGTCTCCGGCGTAGAGCGGTAGCTCATTCGAGAGCAGCCAGGCCAAGACCGTGGGATTCGCAGCATACCTCTCCGCGATGCCCTGCACGTACCTGGCCTCGTTCGCCACCATGAAGGGGTCCGTGTAGAAGTCCCTGCCCTTGCGCCAGGGGAGGTCCCAGTTCTCACCGGACATGTGACCGACGAAGAAGGAGGGAATAACCCATAGCCCGTATCTGGCGCAGATGGCGAGAAGCTCGTCCAGCTTCCGGAGGGCCTCCTCGTTCAGCCGCCCGGGCTCGGGCATGAAGTCCTCGCTGTAGAGGAAGGCCCTGAAGACGTTCATCCCTAGGGCTTTCATCTGCTTCACATCGGCCTCGATCTCCGCGGGGTCCCATTCCTTCCACATCTGGGTCGCGTGGGACCTCGGCCAGTAGTTCACGCCGATCAGGTAGATGGGCTTCCCATCACGTTGGAAGTAGCTCAATCCCATGCCTCCTCCAAGGCGCGCTCCGGATAGCTCCGCGAATAAGACCGCTGTTAAGCCAAGGCTCCACGCGGAACAGATATAAGCCCTATGAGCAGAAGCGCAGGCTTGTTCCATAGTATGCCTTCAAGGTGAGCCCTCTTGCCGGCCGACATAGTGGCGATGGGCGAGATCCTCGTCGACTTCATCCCTGTGAAGCCGGGCAGCTACATGGACGTGCCCGCGTTTGAGAAGTGCTTCGGCGGGGCGCCGTTCAACTACGCCGTGGCCGCCGCTAGGCTTGGCGCCAAGGTCGGCGCCCTGACGGCGGTGGGCAGCGACCCCTTCGGCGAGTTCTTACTGGAGACCCTGAGGAGAGAGCAGATCGACACCAGCCAGGTCAAGGTTAAGAAGGCGAGGACAACCCTGGCCTTCGTCGTCTCCGAGCCTAGCGGCGAGAGATCGTTCTTCTTCTACCGCAAGCCCTGGGCTGAGACCGCGGATACGCTGCTCTCGCCCAGCGACGTGAACCCCGCGTACCTGCGCGGCGTGAAGATACTGCATTACTCCGGCGTGGCGCTCTCGCACAGCCCTGAACGTGAGACGGTCTTCAAAGCCGTCGAGGAAACGCGGGCCTCAGGCGGCCTCGTCTCCTACGACCCGAACATCAGGCTGGACCTCTGGGGCTCCGCGGAGGAGCTCAAGGCCGTGAACGAGGAGGCGATGAAGACCGCGGACATCATCCTCCTAGCCCGAGACGAGGCCGAGCTACTCTTTGGGGAAACGGACCCCCGGAGAGCGGCCGCCCAGGTCAAGGCCAGGTATCATCCGCGTTACGTGGCCTTGAAGCTCGGCGCTCAGGGCAGCTACGTGGAGGACGAGGCGGGAACGGCCGTCTCGAAGCCGGCCTTCAAGGTGGAGGTGGTGGACACCACGGGCGCCGGCGACGGCTGGGGCGCAGCCTTTGGTTTCGGGCTGATCCAGGGATGGAGCCTTGATGCCTGCGTCACCGTGGCGAACGCCGTAGGCGCCCTCATTGTGACAAAGCGTGGCGCGATCACGGCGATGCCCACGCGGGTTGAGCTTGGGAGCTTCCTCGGGCAGAGAGGCGTAGTCCTAGGGGAGCTTAGAACCGTACGATAGGCTCACTCAGTCCGGCTAGGTTTATCTAGGCTCTCTGCTCTCTCACGCGTCCATATGCCTAGAACAGCGGTGCCGCGCGTCGATCTCCACGTGCACAGCCAGTTCTCGTCGTGCGCGGAGGACGTGACGATCGAGAAGGACGTTCTCCGCGCCGAGAGCCTGGGCGTGGAGAGAATGGCGATCACGGACCACGGCTACCAGCCGAGGCCCGCGTGGATACCGGAGTACATGCATGAGCTTGAGAGGTGGCGCAGGGACTCCATGGTGGAGGTCCTAACGGGCGTGGAGGTTGAGGTTCGGCCTGACGGCAGGCCCGCGGTTGACCGGAGTGTCCTGAAGTCCTTCGATGTGGTCGTGGGCGCGGTGCACGGGCTTCCCTCCCTGGGGAACGCAGGCACAAGTGTCCTATTGGAGGAGTACGAGAGAGCGGTCCTGGGCGCTCTCCAAGGTGGCTGGATGCTCATCTTAGCTCATGCTACGGACGTCGCCTGGCAGAAGCTCCCTGTGCCCGAAAGCTTAGCGCAGAGGATCGCTGAGACGGCGAGAGACCAAGGCGTAGCCGTGGAGTTGAACTTCCATCACAGGGACCCGGATCTGCCCTTTCTCCAGACGTGCATCGAGGCAGGCGTCAGGATCACGCCGACCTCAGATGCTCACAGGCTCGACGAGATCGGGCACTACGAATGGCATGCGGAGATGGTGGAAAGACTGAACCCTAGGAGGAAGCCGCTCTGGTACACGGGACCTTCCTGAAGGCTAAGCTCCGCGGCGGCAAGAGCCTAAAGGTTAATGGCTGAGACCGGTCTATTACCGTTCAGGTGTGAGCACGTCTGACGAAGAGCTGGAGAAGCTGAAGCGGCGGAAACTCCTAGCGATGCAGAGGGAGCTTCTTCGAAAGAGCGCTGAGAAGGAGGCTAAGCCCAGCGAGAAGCCGAGGCCGGAAGAGGTCCTCAGGGCCAGCCTCGTCGACCAGGGCGCGGAGGTGCTTGACGCCTTCAAGCATCAGTACCCGGAGGCGGCCAAGGTGCTCATACCGCTCCTAGGCAGGGCGATCGAGGAGGGCAAGATAGGGAGCACCATCGACGGCGGCTCGCTGCTTCAGTTTCTCCGCGGCCTAGGCTACAGGGTTCGGATCGAGACCAAGATCTACGTCGGCAAGAGCGGGGAGCTCAAGGAGCTCTCAGAGTACCTCAAGGAGAAGAGCCCCTAGGAACGCCCCACAGCTCGACGCCTCGTAGCCGGGCCTTTCTGCGCGCAGCCCGCTAGCCCCATCGCTTGCTCATGATATGATAGTGCCTTACGCCCGTGATGCCCGGTACCTGCGTGTAGAAGAAGAGATGACCTGTCCAAGGGATGACGGCGTCCGCAACCCCGTTCAGCCTCATTCGTTGGAGGGACTCGAAGAGCAGAACGGTTCCAACGCCTAGCTTTCTCCTCGCCTCGTCTACGCCTATCGGGCCGAACCAGTTAGGCTCCAAGGCCGCGTAGGTCGAGAAGCCGACGAGATCCCCGGTTGCCCTATCCTTGGCGATCAGGGTTCCAGACCTGTTCGCCTCAGCGTTCTCGATGGAAGCCGCCACCTCGTAGGCCCAGCCTGGGCCGAACGTCTTCTTCACCCAGCTGCAGAGAGCCCTGCTCTCGTCCCGCGTGGCCAGCGTGAAGGAGATGCCCTGGGCCTCCAGATGCCCACGCAGGCTCTGCACTCTTCGCGGCGTGGAGAAGCCTCCCAGCCCTATGAGGTAATCAACCGCCTCCCCGGCCTTCGAGTAGCCGCGGCTCTCCAGCACCTCCAGTATCGTCTCGTAGCGGATGTCTATCCCAGCCCAGACGTGCCAGGACGCGAAGTCAGTCAGCCTGACAGCAGCGGCCCCAAGGCTCTTAAGATCCGTCTCCATCTTCTCGCAGAGAAGGCCCAGCACCTCGGCTTGACTGCTCTTCCTGCCCGCCCGGGCGGCTAGGAGCTTTATCCAGCCCGCCTTCGGGTCCACCCACTCCGCGGGCTCACGGATCCTCCTGCAGCCCGCGGCGAAGCCCACGGGCTTCTCGTCCTCGTACGCTATCAGGGCGAGGCCAGGCTCGAAGTTGGGGTCTAGGAAGGTGATCCGCCTCAGAGTCGAGGCGTTCAGGAAGTCGTAGACGAGCGAGGCGTTGCACACCTCCACGGCCTCGGAGACACTGCTCTCAGTCAGTTCCTCGAACCTGATCTGGCTCATAGTTTCCGTCATCTCAAGACCGGTCGGTTAGGCGGAGGCCCGTGCTTAAAGGCCTACGCCTGCCGAGACGCGGCTTGCCCAAACCATATAAGCGCATGGAGAGACCTACATGCGCGAGCGATGAGGACTCGTTTTGACGTGACCCTGAGAAGAGCAGCCTTCGCGATCATCGCGTTAGGCTGTCTGCTATGGTTTGTGTCCACGGCAGCCTTCATCGGCATAGTCCAGACCCTGGTGGGCCACGACGCGATCCTGGGGTCCAAGCTCCTCAGGTACGGCACAAACGCGCTCGGAATCCTGCTGGCGATCTGCGGAGCGGCTTTGCTCACGGCCTCCTTCGGCTGGCGCTATCTGGCTGCCTTCCTGACCGCGGGGCTCTCGGCCGGAGTATCCGCGTCCCTCCTTGTCTTCAGAGCCCTCTGGGCAAGTTCCGCGGCCATGATCGAGATAGGCGAGGCCTCGGTCTTCACCTTCCTCTACTACGCATTGACCACCGGCCTCTGCTCCGGGCTACTCGCCGGAGCCTCGGGCGTCCTCATCTACGCCGTCTGGAGGCTGAGAAAGGCCTCCAGGATTCCTGGCCTTCCACAGTAGGCCTATGCCGCCAACCGACCGGCTTCGCCGGACCTCCTCGGAGCCGGGTCGCTGACGACGAGAGGAGAGAGCTGCCGCCCAGAGCGCCGGAGCATGGTTGATGAGACATCAACAAGGCTTAAATACCGCCTCAGTTCCCAAGTAGAAACTCTTTCCCGGTTGAGGAAAATGCATTAATCTACCGTGGAGTGTTGAGGAAGAAGGAGGCGGGCGGCGTGGACAAGGTCGTGTTAGCGTACTCGGGCGGACTGGACACCACGGTCTCGATAAGGTGGCTGCAGGACAAGTACAAGATGGACGTAGTCACCGTCACGGTGGACATGGGCCAGCAGGAGGACCTAGCCGCGATCGCGAAGCGGGCAGAAAGCCTGCAGGTCGCGAAGCACTATGGCATCGATGCCAAGGCCGAGTTCCTCCGCGAACACGTTTTCCCAGCGATAAAGGCAAACGCCATGTACGAGCGGGACTACCCGCTCAGCAGCGCGCTCTCGAGGCCCCTGATAGCCTCGAAGCTCGTCGAGGTCGCGGCTAAGGAGGGCGCGGTCGCCGCAGCCCACGGCTGCACCGGCAAGGGAAACGACCAGGTCCGATTCGAGGTGGCCATCCGGTCGCTTGCGCCTGAGCTGAAGATCATCGCGCCCGTCAGGGAATGGGGCCTGGACCGAGCCGCGGAGACCGAGTACGCGAAGAAACAGGGCATCCCCCTCAAGCGGAGGGAGAGCGTCTACAGCACGGACCAGAACCTCTGGGGCAGATCTATCGAATGCGGCCCCCTGGAGCACCCGGAGGACGAGCCCCCGGAGGACATATGGCTCTGGACGAGGTCGCTCAGGGAAGCGCCGAATGAGCCTGAGAAGCTGGAGGTAGGCTTCGAACGCGGCGTCCCCGTCGCGCTGAACGGCGAGCGAATGGAGCCCGAGGCGCTCGTCCGGAAGGTGAACGCCGTGGCTGGAGCGCATGGCATCGGCCGGATCGACCATGTGGAGGACAGGATCGTCGGGGTCAAGTCCCGCGAGTGTTACGAGTGTCCCGCCGCCCTGAGCTTGATCAGGGCGCACGAGGACCTGGAGAAGCTGGTGCTCACGCCGCGTGAGCTGAGCTTCAAGCGGGCCGTGGACGAGGAGTGGGCCTCCCTTGTCTATCAGGGCTTATGGACGGACCCGCTTAGAAGCGACCTGGACGCGTTCATAGACCATGTGGAGGAAAGGGTCACGGGCACCGTTAGGCTGAGGCTGTTCAAGGGCGCATGCCATGTTCTCTCTCGGGCTTCGCCGCTTTCGCTCTATGACTTCGACCTCGCCACGTACGAGGCAAAGACCACCTTCAACCAGGCCGCCTCGGCGGGCTTCATCGAGCTCTGGGGCCTGCCCACCGTTCACGCCCGGAAAGTCTTAACGAGAAGACGCGTGAAGGCGGAGAGGTGAGAGGCCGTGAACGCCCGATGCCCTGAATGCGACGGCAAGATCGAGGTGCCGGACGATGTGGTGCTCGGAGAGATCCTGCCCTGCCCGGACTGCGGCACGGAGTTCGAGGTCTACAAGGCTAATAATGGGCATGTGGAGCTCAGGGTATCCGAGGTCGAGGGAGAAGACTGGGGAGAATAACAGCCAAGCCATGAGCATAAGCGGAGAGGAGACCCGAGGCCCTGGGCTCCGTCTCAAGCCAGGCGGCTAGGAGAAAGGAATGCGGATGCAGATCGTGGCCAAGATAGGCGGAAGCATACTCCAAGCTGGAGCACCGGACCTTAACCTCGTGAACGACGTCAAGGCGTTATCCGCGACGGAGAAGCTCGTGATCGTGCATGGCGGCGGGGACGAGGTCACTCAGACCGCGTCGAGGATGGGCAAGGAACAGGTCTTCACCGTCTCGCCGGAGGGCTTCCGCAGCAGGTACACGGACAAGGAGACGCTGGAGATCTACGTCATGGTCATGGCCGGCAGGATAAACAAGGAGATCGTGGCCGCGCTCCGGAGCTTCCAAGTGCCCGCGCTCGGGCTGAGCGGCGTCGACGGCGGCCTCCTCACCGCGGAACGGAAGAAGCGGCTCATATCTATCGACGAACGCGGCAGGAAGAGGATCATAGACGGCGGCTACACGGGCAAGATCACGGCGGCAAACGCTCAGCTCTTAAGGCTCCTAATGGAGAACGGCTACCTGCCCGTCGTAGCCCCGCTAGCGCTCAGCCCGGAGTACGAGATACTGAACGTGGACGGAGACCGCACCGCCGCCTTCCTAGCCGGCGCCCTGGGCGCCGAGAAGCTGGTCTTCCTCACGGACGTGAAGGCGCTCATACTCGACGGCGAGCCCGTGCCTAGGCTTAGTATGGCAGAGGCTCAGGGAAGGCTGTCATCCATAGGGCCGGGGATGATCACGAAGGTCTACGCTGCGCTTGAGGCGCTCAAGATGGGCGTCAAGGAGGCGATCATAGCCTCCGGCCTAGAGCCGCAGCCCATAACCTCGGCGGCAACAAAGGAGAGTGGCACCGTTATCACCTCCTAACCAAGCCGAGGCCGCCGGGAAGCTCACCTCCGCCGAGGAAGAACTCGCCGTAAGGCTGCTCGAAGGCGCGGTGAGAATCTACAGCCCCTCAGGCTCCGAGGCCGAGGTAGCCCGCTTCCTAGCGGACAACATGCGCCAGCTGGGGCTGGAGACCGAGATCGACGAGGCGGGGAACGTGCTTGGAAGGCTGGGCGAGGGTAGGCCTAAGGTGCTCCTATGCGGGCATATGGACACGGTTCCCGGCCTCCTGCCCGTTAGGGTCAGCCAGGGGCGTGTGCTGGGAAGAGGCGTTGTGGACGCGAAGTCAGCCCTTGCAGCGATGGTTATGGCCGCTTCAGGCTTCGCCGAGCGCGCCCCGAAGGGAGAGTTGACGGTAGCCTGCCTCGTGGATGAGGAGGGGCAGAGCCGCGGGGTGAAGCACCTCGTCTCGAAGGGGTTGAGGGCGGAGTACGCCATCTTCGGCGAACCCAGCGGCGTCGAGAACCTCACCATCGGCTACAAGGGCAGCCTCCACATTACGACCAGATGCAAGACCACAGCCGGACATGCGTCGTCTCCCTGGGCCTACGAGAACGCGATAGAACGGAACTACGAGCTCTGGCAATGGATCAAGCGGGAACTCGCCACCCAGGAGCCCGTGGAAGACCGGTTCTATTCGATCTCCGCCTGCCTGACGGGGCTGAGAGGCGGCGAGGCCATAAACGTCGTCCCCGGCGAAGCCTCAGCCACAATCGACATCAGAATCCCGCCGAGCGCGAAGGTGAACGAGATCACGGGCAGGCTGGAGACGGTCCTTCGCCGGTTCCAGGATGATCATCCGAGCCTAAAGGCTGAGCTTTCAGTTGACGAGGCCTCGGAGGGCTACGAGCTCCCCGAGGGCTTCGAGCTCATCCGAGTCTTCGCGGATGCCGTCCAAGCGGTTCGGGGAAAAGACCTGAAGCTCTTAAGGAAAACTGGCACGGGCGACATGAACATCTACGCCTCCAGCCTAAGCGTGCCGTCAGTCACGTATGGGCCAGGGAACTCGCGGCTGAGCCATGGACCCGCGGAGTCCATTCAGCTCGCGGAGTACCTCGACGCCATCCATGTCTTAAGGGAAGTCGTGAAGCGGCTCCTGAGCTCGGCGGAAGAGGGAGACGCGGAGGGCTAATGGGCAACGAGCCCTAGCCCGCCTCTCGGATAGCGGCTTCAACCTCCTTGTCGAGGCGGTCCCTGGCGCTCGCGA
>Ga0315307_1001452_pt1 | contig 10607 bp, 8 predicted proteins | sample TDP2_MG_FD_203079 | JGI IMG/M metagenome (GOLD analysis project Ga0315307, IMG submission 203079) | Freshwater sediment microbial communities from Lake Towuti, South Sulawesi, Indonesia - TDP2 | ecosystem: Environmental > Aquatic > Freshwater > Lake > Sediment | place: Indonesia: South Sulawesi... | reverse complement strand
CCGATCGGTGGCCAGGCAAATGTACTATGAGCAGAGGTACGACGAGGCACTGGACTACGTTCAGGGCCTATACGAGATGATGAAGGATATCGAGAGCCGGGCCATGGCGCTCAAGGACAGATCGTTCATGTGGATCTACATCTCCGAGTGGCTTGCGGTCACCGGCACGTTCTTCGTTACGGCTATTGTGGCGTGGACCCTAATGGTGAGAAGGCGGCTTTACAGGGACATCTCGGTGACGAGGGCCAGACGCTAGCTGTGGCGGCCGCGATTGTCGCCTCACGCAAGGAGACGGCCTCGAGCCGAACCGCGGGGTCGGTATGAAGCTGAGTTACATCCGCGTACCTGCTCGGGCGAGGGATCTTCGTCATTGGTGTCCATCTGTGTAGGAGCCCCTGCCCGTAGATACGGATGAGGAGGAACTCTGTCGGACTCAACTCGCGTTTGGATTCAGTCTCTGGCTTCAGTAATTGAGTCCGATATCGGGCCTACTGTCCGCGCGACCCCGAACCCGGCTCCCTGGACCGTCTCCCCGCCTCCTCGACTTTCGCCTCCTGGAGGCGGGTGATGGCCTCGGGAAGGTCCTTTGTCGCGACTCTCCACACGATGTCGAGGGCGACGCCGAAGCGGCCAATTGCTGAGTCGAGGCCAGGTTGGGGTGATGAGTGGCGCATATCTCCGGGCGACACCCTACATGCTGGCGCCAGGGTCAAGGACCTGTCGGTTCGGAGCGTCACCCCGGCTGGCAGCTAACGGGCGGTCAGTTTGACGACATGGCTTTTGGTGATGAAGAAGTCTGGGTTCCACCGCATGTTCTTGCCCTTTCCCTGTGTTGCGCGGGATTCTGCCTGATAACCCGCTACCATGGCGGGGTGCTGCTTCGCGAGCGTAGGTAATATTTTATAGAACCCGACGGGGTCGGGTTGTCAAAGGGGTTTCGATGCTGCTGTTCCTTTTCAAGACCTCCAAGTCGGCGAAGACCAAGGTCAGCATCAGTAAGAAGGAAGAGATCCCCATCCGCTACAACATCCATCCCAAGACGAGCCCCCAGTACCCCGGCGACAGAGTGAAGTACAAGGTCACGGTCATCAACGACAAGCTGGACCAGATCTCGGGCAGGGTGACGCTCACCCCTCCCGAGGACTGGAAGATCAGCCCCTTGGTGAAGGAGTACGGTCCACTGAACAAGGAGGCCTCGCAGGAGCTGGAGTTCGAGTTCGAGATACCCAAGGACGCCCAGATGGGCTTCATATACAAGGTGGCCGGCAAGATCAGTTACGGGAGCGAGGAGGTAGAGTCCAGCGCCATGATCGAGCTGGTCAAGAAGGGAGAAGAGCTCCTCTGGTAGGTCGCGCTTCTCAGAGGAGCAAGATAACATGGTCAAGCCGACCTCGCTCGAACAGCATCTGGACAAAGCCAAGGATCTCATCAGGTCGGCCCAGAGCGCGAAGCTATTCTTTCACCGGGATGCGGACGGGACATGTGGCGCAGCAGTTCTGAGAGCCCTGCTTGAGAGTACCGGCGTTCAGACTGCCATATCTCCACTGCTGCCCGAGGACGTGGGAAGGGCGAACCCGGGAGAGGGCCTGAATATCTTCTTAGACATTGGCAGCGGGCAACTGGGCGAGCTATCCGCACGCTTCAAGGATCGGCCCGTCTTGGTGATGGATCATCACCCGCCGTCTGGAAGGCAACGGAGAGGGATCCTGCAGATCAACCCGCATGCGCTTGGCCTTGATGGGTCAACCGAGATCAGCGGGTCGGGACTTGCCTACCTCCTCTACACGAGGATGAAAGGCGAGAGGGGCGCGGCGAAGATCGCGGTCATCGGCGCGGTTGCCGACAGACAGGATCTGCTGGGGGAGCTTCAGGGCCTGAACAGGGAGATACTAAGGGATGCCCTGGAAGCGGGTTCGGTCAGGGAGGAAAAGGACGTCCTCCTTTTTGGCAGGGAGAGCAGGCCTCTTCATGTGGCCCTCACGTCATTTCAGGATCCTCCCATTCCGGGCGTCTCGGGGTCCGAGGTAGGGGCCATGCAGCTGCTAGGCGACCTCCGCATACCCATGAGGGACGGCAGGGGCTTTCGCACCCTTCGGGATCTGGACCAGGGGGAGCGGCGGAGGCTTGCCTCGGAGCTTGTGGTGAGGTGCATAGCACGGGCTTCGCCTCGGGTCGCGAGCTACATCCCAAAGCTCATAATCGGGAGCGTCTACCGCATGGTCGGGGAGCCCTACCCGCTTGAGTACGCCTCGGAGTACGCGACCTGCATCAACGCGGCGGTCAGGATGGGCTTGGCAACCGAGGCGATCGAGATGATGCTGGGCGATCGTTCGGCCAGCTACGACAAAGTCATGTCTGGCCTTCGGGACTACCGGGGGATCATATCCAAGGAAGTCCGCAGGATATCGGCCAACGGGGTCAAGACCGCGGGAGCAGGCTACCTGCAATACTTCCTGAGCGAGGAGACTCCGAGGAACCTGATCGGGCCCGTCACCGGGCTTCTGCTCGGAGGAGGGCTGGCTGACCCCTACAGGCCCTTGGTTGGGGTTGTCCCGGGGCACAAGACCAAGGTGTCCGCTAGGTGTTCCAAGATACTGGTCCTGGAGGGATTGGATCTCTCGAGTTCGGTGAGGAACGCGGCAGCGAAGGTCGGGGGGCAGGGCGGCGGCCACAGGGGGGCGGCCGGGGCCTTCTTCGAGGGGGGAAGGGAGGCCGAGTTCCTGAAGGCCATGGAGTCCTACGTCCTTGTCCGGGCCAGACTGGCTAGGCTACCTCGATCAACTGCTTGATATCGGCTCCGACGTACTGCTCCGGGAGTTCCCCAATGGCATAGCCCTTTCCGGTGGTTTCGCAGTAGTAGTACCGCCTGCTTCCCATCACGAAATACTTCCCCCCTACTCCCTCGTTCCCGGTGACGCCCACAGCCATGTGGTCGTCGATCACGATCAGGGCCGTGCCGTAGTTGAAGTACTCGCCGTTTGCGGTGATAGAGGCAAGAAGCGCTGAGGTGTCCTCGCAGTCCCCGCCTTTGTCAACGATGGTTTCGATCGGGTACTTGGGGTAGTTGTCGCCCTTCGTTACCTCATCTGAAGTGTACGGCATCTCTTGCACGAAGGCCAGGAGGAAGCTGACCTCTTCGTAGCTCTTGTATGAGGCTGTCCGTGCGTAAAATTTGAGGATCTGGGCCAGGGCGCTGACTGTGCGATCATCGGGCTTGACGTATTTGAGATACTCATTGTACGAGTGTATGCTTCTCTCTAGCGGCAGCGCGTCCAGATCCTTTTTGGGCGATCCGAAGTCGCATGTCCACAAGGTCCCCTCGTAGGACCAGGAGAACGTTGTCCTCACCTGTGCCTCGCCCACTATGACCGTGGTGGCAAGGCAGTTATTGCCCTCGATCGTCTCCTTGATCTGGTTGGATGGGTCGACCAAAAGCTTCACCACGCTCATCCCGGTGGGAAGGGCGAGTTTGTCTGGGAATGACAGCGAAAAAGATCGTCCGGCCTTGAGCGTCGGCACGGTCAACTCTCCCACCTGGCTTTCGTCAACCATCAGCCTGACCGTCGTCTCTGCCGACGTCTTTCGCCCCGCATTGCGGACCGTAACAGAGATCGTAACCGTTTCGCCCGCGCGAGGGTTGTCGGGCTGCCGGGTGATGTTGCACAGGTATAGATCCGGGAACCTGCCGGTCGGCGCGTTGGAGTTGTTGCCTGGATTGAGGATGTCCCTCAAGTCGTCTATGTCATCCATGATGCATCCGCAAATGGACAGCGCAAGGGCGTTGGCTAGCACTGAGGCCAGGAGTGTGTTCCGAAGGAGGTGGCCACGGGTCCTAGGGGGATTCGGAGAAGTAGCTGAGTGCCTCCTCAACGCTCTTGAAGCCGTACTCGATTCCCTGAAATCTTTTCCTAAGCTCAATGGATTGGTTGCGAAGTTCGTCATAGCTGGTCGATTCGCCCTTTATGACCCGGAGCATGATGTCGCACAGTTCCTCCACGTCGGCCTCTTTGAACCCCCTCCTTGTTACCTCCTGGAAGCCGATCCGGAGCCCTGAGGGGTCCTTGATCTTGGAGGGGTCATCGTAGGGCATCAGGTTCCGGTTGACTATGATGTTGGCCCTCTCAAGGTTCTTTGCGACCATCCTGCCCCCGCCGTGTTCGGCCACATCGACCGCGATCTGGTGGGACATGGTGAAGCCCCTCTTCTCGCCCAGGACCTTGAGCCCCTTGTCATGCAGGTACTCGCCGGCCTTCCTTGCGTTCCTCACGATCTGCTTGGCGTAGTCCTTTCCGAAGGCCCACATCTCAACCGCAGCCAGGCCCAGCGCCGGAAGGCGTCTGAGGTGATGGTTGGAGACGGAGAGGGGAAAGACCCCCCTCTGGACGGCCTCGGCGGCGGCCCTCCTCTTCTTACTTATCTCGCCGTCCTCATCCTCCAGCTTGGCAAGGACAAGCCCGCCCTGCGGTCCGGGGAAGGTCTTGTGCGTCGACGCGGTGACGAAGTCGGCGCCCTCCTTGAAGGGCTTCTGGAATTCGCCCCCGGCCATAAGGCCAAGGACGTGGGCCGCGTCGTAGACGATGAAGGCCCCAACTTCCTTTGCCGCGTCTGCGAGTTCCTTGACCGGGTGGGGGAAGAGGTACAGGCTGCCGCCGAACGTGATTATGCCCGGCTTCGCAGCCTTTATGATCTTGGCCGACTCATCGGGGTCGATGTTCATCTCGTTCATGTCGAAGGCGTGGTCGATCGTCTCCAGTCCCACGACCTGTCCCGCAAGTCCGGTGTAGTCGTGGGAGATGTGCGTGCCGAAGTTCACGGGCGCCACGACCATCTTGCTGTTGTGGGTCGCGTTGCTCAGCCCCTTGAAGGTGGCTAGGTTCGCCACAGTTCCCGATATGGGGCGCACGTCGACGAAGTCGGCTCCGAAGAGGTCCTTGGTCAGCTCGGCCGAGTTCCTCTCGACGATGGACATGTAGGTCTGGCCCTGGTAGTGCCGCTCCTTTGGGTACCCCTTCAGGTCGTTCTCTCCCTCAGCGTACCGATGCCAGAGGTCCTGCGACATCCCGTATATCTCATGCACCGCCGGCGAGGGACAGCCCTCGCTCGCGATGAGGTTGATCGTCTCCCGGCCGCGCCATTGCTCGTGGTTCCTGGTCGCATCCACGAGATCCCGAAGATCGGTAGCGATGTCAATCTTCTTCAACTAGCTCACTTCGATTGATCAAGATGAAGCTGGCAGCGCTACGCTGCTCCGGCCGTCGGCTTAAAACTATCTTCTGCTCACTCTTCCACCGAGATCGAGACCGTTGCCGTTAGGGCCGCGTGGTCCGACCCGGAGAGCCCCTTTGCATCTCGAGGATTAAGGACGGCAACGTTCCTGACCGCGGTTCGCGCCCACGGTGATGAGGTCATGAAGATGTAGTCTATCCTCTTGTCCCCGAAGCTTCTGGGGCCACCTGAGCCAGACTTCTTTGGCCTTGGGGCCTCGTCCCAGACATCGATGAGGTTGCCGACGATGGACTGGCCAGGCATCCTGTCGGTGCCCATCAGAATCCTTGCTGGTCGGTCGTCGGGCGTGCAGTTCAAATCGCCGACCACGAACTTGGGCAGCGAGGAGTTGAAGGACTGCACGAACTGGAGGAGTTCCAACGCGTTGGACAGCCTCATCTCGGGGCTGAGGGAGAAGTGGCTCACGAAGAACTCAATCGGCCCCAGCGGCAGGGGCACGGTGCCGTTCAGGACGATTCTCTGGTGTACGTCCTTCATATCTTTGGGATTTCTGGTGAGTTCCACGCAGGTCGTGGACCGTATGGGGTAGCGGCTCATTATGCAGAGGCCCTCGACGCACCTTGGGGATCTTGAGTAGATCATGGCCGGCTGGTAGTGATAGTCAAGGCCGGTGCGGCTGGCGATCTGCCTTGCCTGGTTCTGGCCCGGGGCGTTGAACCTGCTGTCGTCCCTTATCTCCTGGAGTCCCACTATGTCGGGGTCCTCCTCCAGTATGCAGTCGACGATTATCTTCCGCCTTTCGGCCCAAGGCTCGTTGTAGTTCCATATGTTGTAGCTCATCACCTTGAGCTCTAGCTCCTCGGCCATTCCCCTCGGTGGAAATGCCCCCTTTCCTTTTATTAACTAATTCATGCCCGGCGGAAACGAACCTGAGGAATTCCGCAAAGGGGGCCTAGGTTGGTCTCTTGGTGAGGTTGCCGATCTTGTAGGCGGCGCTGGGGACAACGTTTCTGCCGTCGACCACCCGGGCGGCCACGGATTCCAGCTTGGCGATCTCCTTCCTGTACTCAGGATGGTCGGTCACCAGGGCGACGCAGTCGCATTTGAGTGCGTCGTCCAGGGTTGCCGGCTCGAAGCCCATGGACCGTATCTCATCCTCCGTGAACATGGGATCGTGGGCAACGGCCTTGGCGTATCCCTTGAGGAGTTTGAGGAGGGCCGTCCCTGGCGATAGCCGCGGCTCCTTCACGCCACCCCTGAAGGCGATGCCGAGCACGCTCACCGAGGATGCGGCGGGAGACTTCCCCTGGTCCCTAAGGCACAGGTCAATGAGCTTCTTCATGTGCCTCGGCATGGCATCGTTGATTCTCCTCGCAGCTCGGAGCAGGGAGACATCGGTGGAGAAGGACCGGCCCTTGTTTATCAGAAACCAGGGGTAGACCGGTATGCAGTGTCCCCCGACCCCGCTTCCCGGCAGGTGGATATGGCAGTAGTCCGATGTCTGATGGTTTGCCGCCTTGATCACCTCCCAGGCGTTGACGCCGTGCTTCTCACAGAGCATGGCAAGCGTGTTCGCATAGGCGATGTTCACGTCGCGGTACACGCCCTCAGACACCTTGACGAGTTCGGCGGCCTCCAGGCTTGAGACCCTGACCACCTCACCGAAGGGTGAGTAGAGGCCGGCCGCCGCGTCGGTGCTCTTCTGATCCAAGCCCCCCAGGATCTTCGGATACTTGTACATGTTCCGAATCACCCTTCCGGTCATGAGCCTCTCGGGGGCGTGGGCAACTCCGAAATCCCTGCCAGCAACCAAGCCGGATTTCTCCAGCAGAGGGATCACCACCTTCCTGATGGATCCGGGGGGCATGGTGGTCTCGACGATGACGAGGTCCCCTTTTTTGAGCCCCTTGGCTGCACGGTTGCACGCCTCCCTGATGTGACGGAAGTCGGGTTTTCCGTGTCCATCCACTAGAAGGGGGACTAGGATTAGGATTACGTCGGATTGCTCGGCTGCCCACTTGCCGTCCGTCGTTGCCACCAGATTCCCTTTGGCGACGGTCTCGCGGACGATCTCGGCAAGATCGGGCTCCTCTTGTACGGGGCATCTTCCCCGGTTGATCTCCCTCACCATCTCGTCGTTTCGGCGCACCCCTATGACCTTGGCTCCCTCCCGGGCAAAAAGGGCGGCGAGTGGAAGGCCCATCTTCCCTATGCCTATCACATCGATGGTTATCTGGCCGGAGCGCATGAGACGGGTGACCTCGTCGCTCGTCAGGCCATAGATCTTAGCCAAATGCATCACCCAGAATGGCCAAGGACCTGATGGTGGACCGATAAATGTCTTGCCGGTGCTTGGAGCAGCTCGAGCAAGATGCTCTAGCGTTGCTGCTCCAGCTCAAGCCATGTGTCCGGGCCGTCCGGTATCACTAGGACCTTTGCGTCGGGGCCGATCCGCTCGATGGCGGCTTCGACGCCTTCCTCGACGCTGCTCAAGGGCTTCAGCCACATCTTCCTCAACTTGTCCCTGTCGAGGTTCTCAGAGTAGATGGATATCCTCGCCTTCAGGAGGATCCGGGCGAGGACCTGGACCTGCCACTGGTCGATGACGAAGAAGCCCGGGGCGTTCACCCGTTTGAGGAAGTTCTCGGGCGAGCCGGCTTCGAGTATCATTCTTTCGAAGGTTTCATGGCCTATGCCTTCGGAGCATTCGGCTGCCATCACGATCTCACCGCCCTTCCTGATGACGGATTCGGGGACTGTCATCCCCTTGACAGCCTGGTAGAGATTCAGGTCGAGGGGATATCCGGCGTTGTTGGTGATCGCTATGTCGACCTCCTCCGGCAGGGTCACCTTTGCCTTCTCGGAGATGAACCTCATGCCCTCCTCGTGGGCCTTCACCATGTCCCCGGCGAACACCTTGGTGATCTCCTTGTTTCGGTTCAGGGTGACGTTAACGATGAACTGTGCGCCGACCTTCTCGGCGACCTCCACCGCGTCCTCGTATATCGGGTTGCCCTTGGTCATCCCGTATCTTGCCTTCGGATGGCCTATGTGGGCAGCATCGTGGTTGTGGGCGATCGTCTCAAGCCCTGCGCAGCCCGGCAGGATGGCCTTCCTGCCGCCGGTGTAGCCTGCGAAGAAATGGGGCTCGATGTAGCCCGTCAGGATCCTGAACTTGGCCTTGTACAGGACCCTGTCCAGCCAGACGGGTGTCCCGCTCTTGGTCTTGCCCAGGTAGACCTGTGAGTCCTTGTCCCGCGCGTTGTGGTTGATGACCCTGGTCCTAGCTACCACATCCGCGCCGAGCATTTCGGCCAGCTCTTCCTCTGTGTTGGGCCTGTGGAGGCCCGTGGCATTGAGGATGGTTATGCGCGCGTCTTCCACGCCCGAAGCATTGAGTTCGTCAAGAAGCGGCGGCAGGATGATCTTCGTTGGCACTGGCCTGGTCTTGTCCGAGACCACGATGGTGACGTCGGTCCTCGGCTTGATCAGGTCGCCCAGGGGCGGGGATGCGATGGGACTGTGAAGTGCTTGGGCCACCGAAGCGTATGGATCCTTTGCCCCGGGAACGAACCTGGGCTCAACCACCCGGTAGAGGTTATCATCCGGAACGTTGATGTTCAGGCCCCTCCTTCCGTAGGCAATCTTGACCTTCAAGTTGATCATGGTTTGGCGCGCGTGCAATATTAAGACTTTTTTCATTGCCCGGGCGGGCCAAGGGCGCGAACAAGATATTTCAGGGGGCTCCGCACGCTATGCCCGAGACGATCCGGCGGGCTCGGCAGGTCGGGTGAAGTGAGGGAGAGACTGCGGGTCGATTCCAGCCTGGTTTCGATCATGCTCATAGTGCTCATCAGCTCCGCGCTCGTTGTGTTCAGCCTGGCCCACGAGAAGATCGAGAGCCCGGTAGAGCTCCTGAAGAACGTCTTCCCGAAGAAGCTATTCAGCGAGGCATCGGTCACGACGACGGAGAGGATGGATTTCTCCTTCAGCCTTTCAGCAAGGCGGGATATGAAGCTCTTGGAGGTCCAGTACGCAACGCTGGTTCAGGTCGAGCCGGTCTTCGTGACCGGGGCACGGCCGGAGGGGTCATTGGAGGAGATTGCGCAGGGCATACTCCCCATAAGGGCGTTGCTGGATGAGACGGAGAACAGCTACGTTCCGTACGAGGCCATTGAAGTGAAGGCCAGCTATCGGAACTTCACGTTCGACGGCCTGTTCTATGATTTCCCTCTGGTGAGGCTGTACTCGGACCCAGACACCTCGGGCCAGGTCTACACCTCGTTCCTGATCCTGCGGAACGGCACGGACATCATCTACTTGGAGGGGATCTCGGATTTCTTCCTCAACAAGCTGGGCGGGTTCGTCGGCGTTGAGTTTCCCGGAGGAAAGGAGTTGAGGAGCGCGATCTCCAGCCTCCGGATCCGCCGTAATGAGAACATGACTTCGTACTCCTCGGCCGTCGAGGTGCCCGACGGGTGGAAGGACATTGCGGAGACGCCGCCCTTCGGGCGTGTCACCTTTGCAGATGTGTTGAGGAATGATACATTCTCGGTCGATTTCACCGTGGAGACGCCCAAGAGGCCGCAGAAGATGTCGGCCCATGTCATCCGGGTGATCGCGGATGGGAAGGTTTGCGAGGTCGCCGTGAACCTCATGGAGTGAAGGCCATGTCGGGAAGGGCACACATCGTCCCAGTTGCCGGCATCATTCTGATCCTGCTCTACGCTGGGTGCCATGCAGAGGAGCCTCAGCCCGTGGTTCTCGTCTATGCAGGCAGGTTGCCCGGTTATGCCGATGCCCTGGCGGGGATCATCAACGAGACCGGAACGAGAACGATCGTGGCACGGTGCGACACTCTGCTGAGAGCCCTGGCCAACCTCCCCCAGGTCGGGTGCATCGTCATACCCGCCCTCAACCCCTCGGACTTCGACTTCCTACGCGAGTTTGCACCCGTGCTGCAGCGGCATTTCGAGGAAGGGGGCTCGGTCGTTGGGTTGAGCGCGGCTTGCAGCATGGACTTGAAGGGCATGGCCACAACCATCTTCCCCATCCATGGAAATGCGACCGGCAAGGGCAAGAACGTCGAAGGCGTCTACGGATCAACCTATGTGCTATCCGACGTCCTTGAGGAGATCACTGGCGGACTTCCCAGAGAGTTCGTCATCACCCAGTCCGACTACACGTACCAGTCCAGCCAGGCAGGCCCCGTCCCTCCGAGCAGCGATGTCGGAAAGCTCAGCATCCTCTACAAGGAGCAGTCCACGGGCATTCCCCTGGTCGTGGCCCTGGAACGTGACGGGGGAGGCAGAAGCGTGTCGCTTCCCGGATGCTATGTCGCAGTCGTCGAGCGGCTGCCGTTCCACTGGGGGAAGCTTGTC
>Ga0315307_1001449_pt1 | contig 10615 bp, 5 predicted proteins | sample TDP2_MG_FD_203079 | JGI IMG/M metagenome (GOLD analysis project Ga0315307, IMG submission 203079) | Freshwater sediment microbial communities from Lake Towuti, South Sulawesi, Indonesia - TDP2 | ecosystem: Environmental > Aquatic > Freshwater > Lake > Sediment | place: Indonesia: South Sulawesi... | reverse complement strand
AGTAGTAGAGCTTAACCCTGAGAATGTGGAAGCCCACGGTAACTTAGGAATAGCATTAGACGAGTCAGGAGAAAGCGAAAAAGCTATGAGAGAGTATGAAAAAGCCATAGAGATAGACCCAAACTATGGCCGGGGTTATTACAACCTCGGATTGGCTCTATTCAAACAGGGCAGATTAAGCGATGCCGAAGAAAAATATAAAAAAGCTCTCTCATTAGACCCGAAGGACCCAATGATTTATAACGCATTAGGTAACCTTTACGGCGAACTAATGCTCCGCTCCGCTTCATCCAAGTTAATGGCCCGCTCCGATTCATCGGAGCGGAATAAAGAACAGGCACTGGATTCATTTAGAAAAGGTCTCATCCTATCCCCAAAGAATACCGATTTACTTAACAACTTAGCCATATTTTATCATAAAGCAGGTGAAACGGAAAAGGCAATAGAAACATTCCAAAAAGTGCTAAAGATTAATCCAAAAGAGGTTGGCGCTCTCCACAATTTAGCATTAGCCTATAAAAAAGAAGCAGAGCCCGAAAAAGCGACAGAAACATTAAAGGAGGCAGCCAGAATAAATCCAGAAGATATAGACGTATGTTATCAATTGGGGAACGCATATAAAGATGAGAAGAGATACGGAGAGGCTATCAACGAGTTTAAGAAAGTCTTGGAAAAAAGGAAGGATGCCGAGGTATATCTCAATTTAGGCTATTGTTACTTAGGAGCAGGTGAGATAGAAAAAGGTCTGGAAATGTATAAAGAAGCAGAAGCATTAGACCCCAACAATAGCACAGTTTACAATAGTATTGGCGCTATTTATTATTCCTCCGGAGAAGTAGATAAAGCAATAGAAGAATATAAGAAAGCTGTATCTCTAAGGCCAAACTTTAGCCTGGCATATTCTAACTTGGGAGATGCTTATAGCTCTTTGGGAAAGAAGGATGAGGCAATAGAGTCGTATAAGAAAGCCATAGAAATAGACCCTTACAGAACAGATGCATATAGCCAACTGGGAAGCATTTACAGCTCCAACAAAGAATATGACAAAGCGATTTCTTTGTACAAGCGGTATCTTGCTTTGATGGAAAAAATAGGCTCACAAAAAGAGACATACCCGATACATTATAACTTAGCAAATGTTTATCGAAATAAGGGATTAAGAGACAAAGCTATTGAGGAATACAAAGAGGTGATAAGGCTCAACCCTGAGGACGAACTCGCAAAAGTCTCACGCCACCTGATAAACTCCCTCAGGTGAAATATTTTAATATTGTCATTGCGAGCCCGAAGGGCGAAGCAATCTCGATACTGTCGGAAAAATGGTAGCCGACGGCTTTAGCCGGCGAATAAAATCTCCTGGGTTCGAATCATCAAGCTATAATCAGGGAGGAATACTCAATGAAAAAAATATCAAAAATAACTGCATGTTTTGTGCTTCTAATAATGGGCAATCCGTCCATACTATATGCAGAGCCACCTGGCTGGATAGACGATACAAGGTTGACGAATAATTCTATGGGTTCTTCCTTGCCTGCTATAGCTACAGGCAGCGATGGAATCCATATTGTCTGGGGCGATTCTCGTGATGGTAATTGGGAAATTTATTATAAGATGAGCACTGACGGAGGAAATTCATGGACAACAGATATGAGGTTAACAAACAATTCTGAAGAATCCGACTCCCCAGTCATAGCTACAGATAGCAATGGCATCCATGTAGTGTGGTGCGATCAGCGTGATGGTAATTGGGAGATCTACTATAAAGGGAGCAGTAATGGTGGTAAGTCGTGGACAACGGATATAAGATTAACGAACACTTCTAGCATGTCTCGTATTCCAGTCATAGCCACGGACAGTGATGGTATCCTTGTTGTCTGGATGGAAGAGCGAGATGGTAATTGGGAAATTTATTACAAGATGAGCAACGATGGAGGGAACACCTGGACAACTGATAAGAGGCTGACAAGTGGGTCTGGTTATTCTGGGTTGCCGGCGATAGCTACGGACAGCGATGGCACCCATGTCGTCTGGATGGATGGCCGTGATGGCAATCGGGAAATTTATTACAAGAAAAGCAGTGATGGAGGAAATACATGGACAAGTGATAAAAGGCTAACAAACAATTCTGCTCGATCTGGGTCCCCAGCCATAGTCACAGATAACAATGGCATCCATGTTGTCTGGGAGGATGACCGTCATGGTAATAATGAGATTTACTACAAAAGGAGTAGTGACGGAGGGAATAGTTGGGCAGGTGACCTAAGGTTAACAAATGCTTCTGGTGATTCTATCTGCCCAGCCATAGCCACAGACAGCGATGGCATCCATGTTGTCTGGATGGATACTCGCGATGGCAATACTGAGATTTATTATAAGAAAAGTATCGATGGAGGGAATACCTGGACAGGAGACATAAGATTAACAAATGCTTCTGGTGATTCTATCTGCCCAGCCATAGTCACAGACAGCGATGGCATCCATGTTGTCTGGATGGATACTCGCGATGGCAATTGGGAAATTTATTATAAGAAGGGCCGTCAACCCCCTGTTATTTCTGATTACATAGCATCTCCGGACGCACTTTCTCCGAACGGAGACGGAGTGAGAGACGTAACAAACATAATATATAACATTTCTCATAATCTACCTGGAGACCTAAAGGTAACGATAAAAATCTACGATTGCGCGAGTGTGCTTATAAAAACGTTGGTTGATGAAGATTTAAGGTCTCAAGGAACAAATTCAGAGATTTGGGACGGGAAGAATGAGGCCGGTAACGTGGTTTCAGATGGGAGGTATACCTACAAGATTAATGCTGTGGATCAATTGGGCATCCCTGCAGAACAAAAGGAAGGTACTGTGGTAGTGGATACAGTGCCACCAGTAGTCTTTTCTTTAGCCGCATCTCCTGACCGATTCTCTCCAAATGGAGATGGAGAGAAGGATACGGCGCGTATATATTATAGTCTTTCTGATAATCTTTCTGGATACGTTAATGTAACAATAAAGATATACGATTCAGGAAATGTGCTTAAGAAAACATTGGTTGATGGGGTATCAAAACCTCAAGGAACAAATTCGGATGTCTGGGACGGGAAAAATGAGGCTGGCGTTGTAGTTTCTGACGGGGCTTATACGTACAGAATAGATGCCGTAGACCAAGCAGGTAATAAAGCGGAACAAAAGTCGGCTGCTGTGGCAGTAGACAATACACGACCAACAATCTCCTCTTTATCAGCATCACCTGATCCATTTTCTCCAGATGAGGACGGAAAAGAGGATACAACAATTCTTTCTTACGATCTTTCTGATAATCTTCCTGGAGACATCATAGTAACAATAGAGATATACGATTCAGAGAATGTTCTTAAAAGAACATCAATTAATGCCTTGCCGAGATCTCAAGGTCCAAATTCACAAGTTTGGGATGGAAAAGATAATTCAGATGTAATAGTTCCTGATGGGACTTATACATATAAGATAGACGCTATAGACGAGGCAGGCAATTCAGCTATTCAGCAAACAGGTACAGTAGTTGTGGATTGTTTGCCGGTAGTATCTTCTTTATCAGCTTCTCCTGATCTATTTTCTCCAGACGGCGATGGAGAAAACGATAGAACAACCATATTTTATAATCTTTCAGAAGAAAGTTATGTAACATTAAAAATATACGACTCAGAGGGTAAATTTAAAAAAACACTGAATAATGGCACCATCCTGAGGGATGCGGGACCAAATTCAGAGACATGGGATGGGAGAGATGAGGGTGGCATTATAGTTCCTAATGGAATTTATACTTATAAAATAAAAGCTGTAGACCCCGCAGGTCATGAAGGAGTAGAAAGGTCGGGCACAGTTACAGTACAGAATCTTGTAACCATAGAGAGCACAATACCAGGAGATAATGGATATCTTGTTAGATGGTCAGATAAAGAAGAGATAGAGATAACTTTTAACAGACATATCTCAACTACAACCATGACAACTGAAAACATAAAGATTATAGATGAAGCTGGAAAAAACATAGCATTCAAAATAGTTTATGTGTCCTCAACGACAATGATAATTCAAACAAATCTTGATTACTGTACGAAATATACGGTGGAAGTATCAACAGGAGTGGAAGATTTTCTTGGCAATGCGTTAACAGAGAAAGAGAGTTTTTCATTTACAACGTTGATAGCGGGGAGCGAGACAAATCAGGTTATGGTAGAACACAAGGGAGGCGTAGTTAGGATACATAATCCCTCAGAGACATTTCCGGGAGGAAGTAAAGGATGGTATATAAACCTGGTAAAGATAGATATTTCTTCATTGAGTAATTATGTAGAAGGGACAGGAAGGATATTGAAATGTTATGGTGTTGATGCCAGTGGTAGTCCCAAAGATATAGACTGGTTAAATAGCCCAGTAACTATATCAATACCCTATCCTTCTGACACAAAAGATAAAAAGAATCTGAAGCTATATTTTTATAATAAAGATATAGAGAGATGGGAGTTAGTAAAGGGTTCTGGAGATCAGAATCCCGATGATGGTGACTATTATGTAATGGGTGAAGGGAGGGTAACGAATACAGAATATTGTGTAAGAGGATTTGTAGCAGGTGCTCTGGTGGAGAATTATTCTAATTATCCGAACCCATTCAAGGCAGGGAAACAGGAGACAACGATAATATATGATTTAGAAGAAAACGCAAAAGTGACCATAAGTATATATGATTTACTTGGAGAGTTAGTAAGGAGGATAGAGATACCAAAAGGAACTCCAGAGAAAGGCGTAGGAGGAACAAACAGGGTTTTCTGGAATGGGAAGAACGAGAGAGGCAGAGTGGTAGCAAATGGTGGGTATTACTGTGTGATGGAAGCAGATACGGAGGCAGGAAAACATATGAAAAAGACGAGAAAGATAATGGTGATAAAATAACTCCGGGGGTGATTTAAAATGAAAGCGATAAGAAAATTAAAGTTAATGGTCTGTTTTGTTTTGGTTTTTACATTTTTTACAGGTTATGTTGAGGCTGTCAAGCAGAAGGACGGAGACGCAGGTTTACCTGGCGCATACCTCTCGTGGGGAGTCGGAGGGAGAGCGTTGGGTATGGGGAAGGCTTATGTGAGCATTGCCAGTGACGCAACAGCTCCCTACTGGAATCCAGCAGGATTGGCGCATCTCAGGCAACAGGAGGTTATTGCTCAGTATACAAGCCTTTTTGAAAGCACATTTTTAAGTTACCTTGGTTATAGCCGTCCTTTCTTTGATTTAGGAGTATTTGGCATAGGACTGGTCGATTTACGTTCCCTCGATTTTGAAAGGACGGAATCGGGCCCCAGAGTCCTGGGCCATTTCAATGAGTCAAAGGATACGGTCTTTCTATCCTATGGCAGGAGGCAGGATTACATATATTCTATTCCTTTCAAATTGAGCTACGGGGCTAACTTTAAAATAGTTAATCAGAGTGTTTTAGGTCATTCAGCTACGGGCATTGGCTTAGATGTGGGAGTTATGTCAAGACCATTAAAAGGCTTGAGTTTAGCTTTCATGGTGCAGAATCTATTGCAACCGAGATTAAAACTGGATGAGGAGGCTGATACATTCCCGATAAGCGGAAGATTGGGTGCGTCTTATGAGTGTGGATTCAATATTTATAAGTATAATACGAGGGCTACAGTTTCTGTAGAGATGGATAAGATAGAACATCGCAAAGGAAAGTTTCACTATGGATTCGAGTATAAGATAGTGGATATGGTAGGATTAAGGGCTGGTTTAGATGATAGTGAGCTTACCTTAGGGTTAGGATTAAGCATAAAAAATTATGATATGGATTATGCTTATGGTTCTCAGGAGATGGGAGCAAGCCATCGGGTGTCTTTGGGAATCCGTTTTGGCCGTGTATTACCTCTTGCAGGAACAAAGGAGTGGGAAGAGGCTAAGACTGTAAGGAGTTATTGGACAAAGGCAAGGAGATACTGTAGACAACAGGAATATTTTAGAGCATCGGAAGAGCTCGAGAAGGGTCTCAGTTTAGGTACGGAGGATAAAACGAGTAACAGGTATATAAAAAGGATTCAACAGAAGATGGAGGATACTGTGGAGAAAGGGAAGTTTAAGGAGATAGAGGACTTCTACTATGCACAGGCATACATTGCCTACAAGAAAGGGGATGTTGAGAATGCGGTTACGCACTGGGAGCTTCTCTTAGGAGTAAACCCGACAAGAGAGGAAGTAAGAGAATATCTAGGGAAAGAAAAAGCAAGATTGGAGAAAGAGGCAGAATTGGAGAGAAAGAGATTAAGCGAGGAAGAAAAGAGAATGAAGATAAGAGATGCTTATGATATGCAGGTGAAGTGTTATGATGGAGGGGAATGGAGTGAAAGTATAGTCTATGGGAAGAAGGTCTTAAGACTGGATTCTGAATATCAAGAGGCTAAAGATTACATAGCCAGGGCAAAAGATAGAATAAGAGAAGAGGCTGAGCAAAGAGCAAGGAAGAAAGTAAAGAAGGAACCAGAACTACTTCCTGAGGAGAAAGAAGAAGAGACCAGGATTGAAGTAGACCCTGAAATTATAGAGGGATACTATAAACAGGGAATAACCTATTATTCTCAGGGCAAGTATCAAGAAGCGATAATAGAGTGGAAAAAGGTATTGGCACTTGACCCAACTCATGAGAAGGCGCAAAAGAACATCCAAAAAGCCCAGGAGAAATTAAGCATTTCAGAGTGACGGTAATTTTGATGAAATTAAAGAAGAAACTTCCCAAGGACAGGACATTTGAACAGATAAGGAATCACTATGAGGTAGAAAAAGCCATTGCCACAAGACTCAAAAAGGCTACCCGTGAAGAGAGACGAATAATCTATCGAATGATGTACGATGAGCTATTTCGACAAGTTCCTGACCACCCAAGACTTAAGCAGCGGGAAGAACCGCGCCTTACTGCGATTGCCAATCAAAATAAGTTGAGGCTAATTGAAAGGTTTATCAATAAATCCACAGTTTTTGTAGAGTTCGGCCCCGGTGATTGTAGATTTGCAATGAGTCTGTGCAATCGTGTAAGGCGTGTGTATGGAGTGGACATTTCAGACCAAAGAGGACAATTTGGTAATGTGCCAGATAACTTTGACCTAATTATTTATGATGGCTATAACCTCCCAATGGAGGGGAACTCTACTGATGTTGTATTTAGTGACCAATTGATAGAGCATTTGCATCCAGAGGATACGGAATTTCACTTTCAGCAAGTGAGAAATATTTTGAGACCGCAAGGTGTATACGTATTCCGGACGCCCCATAGATTTTCAGGTCCCCACGATGTTTCTCGTTATTTTTCCGATGAGCCGGAAGGATTCCATCTTAAGGAATGGACTTTTGGCCAAATAGCAGAGATTCTCAGGCAATTGAAATATTCATCATGGTCTGGCTACAAGTATACAAAGAGGAAACTGGTCAAAAAGCCATTTGTATATTTCATTATTATTGAATATGTACTTGGCATCCTTCCAAAGCGATTAAGAAAAATTTTTTCAAGACGCCTATTTTCCAGGTATATTACTATGGTGGCCATTAGATGACTGACCAGCGGTACATCTGCTTCGCTTGGTGTAAACCTCTAAAAAGGGGTCAGAGACATTTTTTCGAGCCCTTCACCTTATGTCCTTCTGAACGTAGCGAAGAATTTCCAGGTCGCCACGCCCTACGGGCTCGCGATGACAGACCAAAGGCACAGCTCTTCAGAGGCTTCTCTAAGATATTTCTTATTGAGTTTATCGGTTATGAACGAAGAAATTAAATTCCAAAAATATAAAACCAAAGGTCCCGGCTATCATTGGAAGCTAATAAGTAAATCGATATGGAGAAGAAATATTTTTGTATTGGGAAGATATCAGTTAGTTCTGGATTTAATTGGGAAGGAGATGGAAAATAAGACAGTTTTAGATATTGGTTGTGGAGATGGCGTTTTGAGTTATTTGTTAGCAAAAAGGGGCGCGAAGGTGGTAGGAATAGATACCTCGCAGAATGCCATACAATTTGCCAGAGAAAAATGCAGAAGAAGGGATAGAAATTTGAAATTTATGGTTGCTTCTGCTTACGCATTACCGTTTAGGGAGAGAGCATTTGATTATGTAGTATCTCCAGAAGTAATAGAACATTTAGAATATCCGGAAAAAATGACTATTGAAATAAACAGAGTCTGGAATCAAAAAGGAAAAGTAGTTATTAGCACGCCCATAAAACTCACAGAAGAACTATGGGATAAAACACATTTTCGAGAATTTTCTGAATCGGGGTTCAGGGAATTATTGGAAAGATATTTTGAGAATGTTGAGATAATCAAATCTCACCCTTTATTTTGGCTGGAATTTCAAAATAAGGTTATTTTTCATCATCATTTTCCTAGATATTTCCTCAACTTTTTAAGTTTATTTCTTAGATTTAATCCTTTTAATGCTACAAGCGGCTGGGGATATTACACTTTACAAGTTGCAATAATTTCAAAATGATATAATACTTTCTTACCGAGATGGTTCCAGGAAATAGTGTTGCGTTTTCATGCGATACAGAAATTTTAAGTAACAGGAGGTAAAATCAAATGAACGGCAAGATTTTCACAAAAGTATTGAAGGTATTAGAAGTGTTGTTACTGGTATTGGCTATGTCTAATCTGGCATCTGTCCATGCACAAGTTCCTAAACTAATCAACTTTGAAGGGAAACTTACCGAGACAGGCGGTAGCGCAATTTCAGGTAAGAGGACTATCACATTCAGAATTTACAAATCCGCGGTCGGTGGACTGCCAATCTGGGTTGAAGAAAGAAAAGAGGTAACTGTAGATAATGGATTTTACAATGTATTGCTTGGCAGTCCTGATGGTTTTCCTTCCGGAATCAGCTTTGATGATCCTTACTGGCTCAGTGTACAGGTAGAAGGAGAGGGTGAGATGAGTCCCCGGTACCAGATCGGTGCTGTTCCTTATGCCATAAATGCTGATATGGTGGACGGGAAAGATTCAATGGAGCTTATTCCAAGGGGTGTAATTGTGATGTGGAGTGGGAATTTAGCAAGTATTCCGAGTGGTTGGCAGCTATGTGATGGAACAAATGGAACGCCAGATCTAAGGGATAGGTTTATTTATGGAGTTCGTTCTGGTGAAAATCCCGGGACAACTGGAGGAGCAACATCCCATTCTCATAATTATTCTGATGTTCCGGGGCACACACATGGCATCAGTGACCCCGGACATTCTCATCGGATTGCGTGGGAGCGCACAGAGTCGGTAGATCCTGGTGGTTTCGATATTCCGATTTACTGGCCAGATAGTTCCCGTCCAGCGGGGTCATGGAAGTATACGGATTCAGCTAAGACTGGTATTACAGTCAACTCCGCTGGTGTGTCTTCACCATCGACGGATTCAGCGTCCTCACTTCCGCCCTACTATAAATTAGCGTTTATAATGAAACTTTAAGAACGAGGGACAGTAATAGTTCATTATACAGAAGAAGGTAAATCGGATCCGAGTGGTAATTATTTTTATTTGACGAGCGATAAAGGAAAGTCTGGGTAATTTTGGCAAATTTTTTAAAGAAAGAGATAATGAAGTGTTTCAAACAAAGGTCAAGAAGCTTTTTTTACTAATTTTTGGATGTATTTTTGCACTATTATGTTTGGCGTCTGCGGCCGTGCTGGTTGGCAGATACCATCAGTTAACTCATATTATAGTTGATTCAGGTGGCGGAAAAGTAACCTCGTCGAGTTCTGAATCTCGCAGCTCGATTGGTCAAGGATTTGTAGGTGAAGCGAAGAGTGATCTTTATAGGAATATAAGCGGTTATATTCGTCTTAGTGAAGAGAAAACTACCGTTACGGGGATAAGGGTAATTAGGACACTTCCAAAGAATAATGGATATTTCGTCATAGGAGAAGACACAAAGATAGAGATTGAGTTTAACAAACATATGTCAAGTTCAACGATGAATACTGCAAATATAAGCATCGCAGATGAAGATGGAAACGATGTAACTGAATGGAAAATAGTTTGTGTCTCCTCAGTGACAACAATGATAACTAAATTGGAACTTGACTATTGCACCAGATATACCGTAGAAGTATCCACAAATGTAGTAGATGTTTATGGTAATTCATTACCAAGGTCAGAGAGTTTTTCATTTACAACATTGATAGCAGGAAGCGAGACAAGAGAGGTTAGAGTAGAACACAAGGGAGGTGTAGTCAGGATAGATAATCCTTCAGAGACATTTCCGGAAGGAAGTAAGGGATGGTATATAAACCTGGTAAAGACAGATATTCGGTCATTGGATAAGTATGTAGAAGGAACAGGAAGGAGATTGATATGTTATGGGGTTGATTATGGTGATAATCCAAGAGATATAGATCAGTTAAATAGCCTCGTGACTATATCAATACCATATCCTTCTGAGACAAAGGATAAAAAGAATCTGAGGCTATATTTTTATAATAAAGATATAGAGAGATGGGAGTTAGTAAAAGGTTCTGGAGATGAGATTCCTGATGATGGTAACTATTATGTAATGGGAGAAGTGAAGATAACCAATACAGAATATTGTGTTAGGGGATTTGTAGCAGGTGCTCTGGTGGA
>Ga0315307_1001448_pt1 | contig 10615 bp, 8 predicted proteins | sample TDP2_MG_FD_203079 | JGI IMG/M metagenome (GOLD analysis project Ga0315307, IMG submission 203079) | Freshwater sediment microbial communities from Lake Towuti, South Sulawesi, Indonesia - TDP2 | ecosystem: Environmental > Aquatic > Freshwater > Lake > Sediment | place: Indonesia: South Sulawesi... | reverse complement strand
CACTAAGATACAGTCGCAGGTGTTCGAAAAAGCCTGACTCATAGAGCGTAAGCATCAGCGCAAGGAAACAAGAGAAGCACAGCACGGCAAGAGAGATCTTCGTCTTGTCTCGAGTTAGGAACTTGAATTTTCGGTTCAGTAGGAGGACCAAGAGGCCACCGCCCAGGGCAAGAGGGAGAGCGACAATTAAGCCCTTCGGATCGTAGAAGACCGCGAACACGAGCTCATAGACGGCGTTGAATAGGAAGAGCATTGAACACACGATCAAGAAATTTCTCATCGGCTCACGAGGCGTGACTCCTAGGAACGTGACGAGATAGAATATGCTGACGTTCAGAAGCGACAATGAGTGCATTTTGAAAGGTAATGGGAACAGAGAGGAGTAACTGTAGAAACCATTGTGCAGGAGAGCATATGTTCCAATGACCAACCATACCAGAGCCGGAACAAGCAACGCAGTGCTGACTATTACGGAGAGTCTCATCGGCTGCTACTTCCGCTTCAAAGTTGTTTCAGGCGTTACTACGGAGTGGTGCAGGGGTGGGATTTGAATCCAGCGCGAAGTGGCGATGTCCCCCGCAAATCCCCTCTTTTTTCTGTCGAATAGGAATGATTTTGGAGTGCGTTGTTGTACCTCAGTCCTATTGGCTAGAACTGAAAGAGACCGCAGATAGAACATAGCTCGCGCTCAATGCGAGACCTTAAAGAAGAAGCGAGCTCAGAAGCCTAATCATGCGTTTGTCGTCGAATCAAAGAAAAATGAGGGAGTTAAGACTAAGCGGCTAATCTTGGTTAAGCGGGTTTCGCGGCTTTCTTCTTTGCCATCCTTCCTCTTTTTTCCCTACATCTCAAGGCTCCAGATCAAATATCTGCGCAAATGTTTCTAAAGAGATTTTTCTTTGAGGTTGGTTGCTTTCAAGGGTTTGAGACTTCGAATGCCAGAAATTTCTGTAGGATTATCCCTGGCTTTACGTGGAAGTAATAGAAGGCGAAACCGTCTGGCGTATACGGACAGCCCTCCTCCACAAGATGCTCATACGTGATCGTTGTTTCATTGTTAAAGGTGATCAGAAACGTCAAGTTGTTGCGTTCCAAAGTCTTCCATGGATCATAGATTGCTGATTGATTGTAGAACGGAGCATAGGCGTGAAAATGGAAAAGTACAGGCGCATCGAAGTAAGCTCGCATAGGCGCCTCGCCCCCGTGGCCGCCGATTCTCGGTCTTATCAGGCTGCCGTTCTCATAGACCAATAAGATCTCTTGGATATTCTCAGTGAAGTCTATCTCGAAAGGCGTCCTTATGTCTCGGAAAACCTCAACAGGACCAGTAAGGAAGGCGACGGTACCGCCCACAGCTAAGACGATTAATGCAACTACCAACGCGACCTTTACAACAGTTCGCATTGGAGGGACGGTGATAATGAGTTCCCTACGCCTTCTCCTAAAACTCATCTTCGCTTTCACCAAGAGTTTACAGATATGCTAAGGGTGCCATTACGCTTTGTAGGTTTTCCATGCTTCTTTCCAGTGGCCTTCTTTACTTCATCTATATTCTTGCCTTGGAGAGAGCTGTTCTTATTTTTCTCTAGTGAGTGAAGTAGCCATTGTTCTTTGACATGGAGACCACCGGACTTGACCCCTCCAGCGATCAGATAGTTACCATCCAGGTTAGAAGAAGAGGGAGGAATTACATCTGGAAAGCATGGAAGCCAGATGAGTACACCGCCATAGATGGTTTCCTAGACTTCCTAACCACCTTACGCCGTCATTCGAATCCAGATGGAAGAGTATGGCGGCGTGGAAGACCCTTCCTCCCGGCGCTCGAAGGAAGATAGCGTTGAGCAGATGACATCAGTGGGGAAGGCTTCCTTCCAAGAACTTAGCAGGCGCAGAGACGAGCAGCTCATAGAACTGCTTCAAGTCCAAATGCCGTCTCAACCAGGGCGACGATGATCCCGTGTAAACGAAGACCATTGGTGTGGCATCAAATCTTCGTGAAAGAATGAAACCCTTACCGTTGGCCGAAGGCATGGAAGTGAGCCGGTCGACCATGCACGTTACTTCGAAAGTGGTCTGTATCGATCAAGTGACGCGAGTCTGAATCCGAACCTCTCCACGATTATCGGGTTCTTAGGATCGACTTCCGATGGAACAGAGACACAAACAGAGAGAGTAACAGGCAGCTTCTGATAGGGGGTCGCTAGTGAAGTCTGCAGCTCACGGAACACTCAGAGCCGCATCCAATCCTCCACGTCATTGTACCATTTGCTTCTAGTTCCGACTCTCGCTCGAAGTTTCCACTTTGGACTCTTCGGTTGGCTCTCCAGATAGCCAAGGATCTTGCCCACTCTGTCTCCGACCCTCTTGATGTCAATCTCGGTCAAGATCTTGCTTTGTTGGGTGAAGCGTTGAACTTCCTTCAGATTTGTGGTGACAGTGTAGTAGAAGCCCCAGTCAGAGAGGAGTCCGGCCTGACTCAGTGCGTTGAGATTTACCATCTCATCGTCCGTCTCTCCAACCTCGTGGGATCTCAACATGAGGACGATATCCTTGATGTCTTTCTCGTTGATTCTCACTATCTGGAGCTTCGCGAGTAAGAGTTCCGCGAGCGGGATCGTGGGGCTGTCCGCCTCGAGGCGCTTGGCGAACTCTATGACGTGATTCATGTCTAACCTGTCGAAGAAGACTTCTGCCATTGGAACCTTGCCCCCGAAGTAGATGTGTCTCTTTCTGAAGTAGTGCATGTGCAGCGTTGGGTCAACATCATAACCCCGCTTCTTGAAGAAATCGAATACTTTCTCGCGGAATCTGCCAATGCTTGCGAAGTCTATGTCAGTGAACACGCGCTCTCCGAGCCTACCCAGCTTCTCGGACAACTCCTTGTCTTCCGGCCCGTGAGAGTGCAAATAGATTGCAAGTCCGCCAATTACCCTCAGTATGATACCTTCTTCCGCCGCCTCCTTGACACACTGATTAGCCTCTTCGACAAAGGTTGAAGGCGGGGGGTACTCTTCAAGGGGAATCTCGGACGGTAGTCTAAACCTCTTGGCGGGACTTGCCAAACCCTCGTTACCCCGATGTAAACTGTATGTTTTTGACCTTTCCGTCGTCCAGTGTGATGATGACACCCCTCAGTATTCCTTCAGAGTATTCGCTGCCCGGATTCACACACGAGGTTCTGCCTATCTGTTCAATACCACGCGATTCATGAATGTGACCGTGGAGTCCCAGAAGAGGCTGATACTTCTTAATCGCATCAAGTACGGCTGTGCTACCAACGCTGACCGTTTCGCTTACAGACGGCACCAGATCTTTTGATAGCTTGTACGCCGAGTCCACATGCGTGCCATACGGTGGAACATGGAAATTGAAAATTCCTCTCTCCATGTTCTGAATCTGCGACGCTAATCCATCGATCTTTTCGGCAAGCTTCTCTTCGCTACACTCTCTAGGCGTATCCCATGGTGTCGGATTCGACCATGATAAGGTGGCCATCTCATAACCGTCCACACTCACTTTCTTATCGTCTGTATTGACGGCGTATCTGAAGCGATCTAGGACTTCATTCACTTCGAGAAGGTCATCGTTACCCGGCGAAATGAAGACCTTTATCCCTGAATTCTTGAGCCTGTCCGCCATCAGTGTATCCCAGGTCTTGAGCCTTTCAACCACTAGTTGGATGAACATCTCATCTATCTTGCCGGTTCCCAAGTGAATTTTTCTGACCTGCGCATCTATTCGTCCTTCGATAGTCTTTCCCTCGGCCATCAGCTGCTGCATCTCATTTGGCGACAGGACGGCGTAGTAGTTTCCTGTCAGTGCTATTCTTTTCTGGAGTTGGGACAGTTGATCCTGATTTTTGGCTACTATTCCTTGGCCCATGAAGTTGCATGTGTGGGTGCCGTCAGGTAGGGCGACGATCGGGTTGATCATTTTCCCGCAGAGGTCGCCTAGTATGATGCCAACGTTGACATTGTAGATCCTTAAGGCATTCACGAATTTCCTGAACGCGGCATCCGATCCATGGACATCGGTGACGAAGAAGAGCCTGAGAGGCATATTCTATGCCAGCGAACGCCTGTCATGCTATGGATTGGTAGCTTCTATTCGGGCGGCAGTTCCTTGAACGCGAGAGTGACGTCTATTCCTTCTTTGGCGCGTTTCCAACGCCAGAAGAAGTACCAGAGTACGGCTACTATCATTACGCCGAAGTAGATCGGTGTCCAGTAGACGTTGAGTCCGCCCATAGCTGGGGAACGGTAGATCCCCCATATTACTAGAATTGTGAAGATTACGCTAGCGGTGCCTGCGATTGTGGCAACCGGTATAGGTCCTATGTACCATCTGTGTGGGGAAGCGTCCCAGATATGCCTCACCTTCTTGACAAATGGGAAGATTGCGCAGGAAATTCCCAGAATTCCCCACACCGTGATTGCGTCCAAGCCGGTTATTGACAGGCTTCCCAATATCTCGGGGGCGAGGCAGTAGTAGGTAATCGCAACCTGTCCCAATATGAACACAAGAGCCAGAAGCTTCACCGGAGAACCAAATCTTCTGTTCAGAACTGTGAACCATCGTGGTCCGATCTGATCTAGTCCCTGTGCAAACGCAACTCTGCTGAAGACCAGATAGGAAAATGGCACCCAGAAGAAGTCGAACGCTATGAAGTTGAACCCTATCAGGAAACGGAGTATGGGATTATCCGTTAGAATCGCGGCAAGGTTAGCCCAGGTTGCTGGAAACAGCATAGCATACCATTCCGGCCCCTCATTGTCGACGTAGGCAATCGCATGCATAAAATCATAGCCGGTAAGATTCTGCAAGGAAAGAGCGAGCCAGACCAGGAACACGATCGGTACAAGAACAGCCAACGCTTGCGCCAGCATAATACTGCGTTCAGGCCTCTTGATTTCTCCGCCAATGTATCCGATGCAAAAGCCGTAGCTTAGGGCCCAAGCTACAACTGGCGTCAATCCCAAGGTGGCTTCCCAATTCCAAGTTTCTTGGACGGCACCTGCATCCTTGGCTAGTTGTATCATATCCTGGTAGCTGGCTGAACCCTGCTCCGCAGCCAGCGTGTTCCATAGCGTCACAAACTTATCGTGGGGTGTGGACGAAATGACAATCAGCCCTATTATCACACCAATCATTCCGATAGTGAAACAGAATTTTTGCATGTTGATGTAGGACTTTAGTCCGAATATGACGATGATGAAGCTCAGAATATTCACTGTTGAGGCCACTATTAGCATGCCAATCGGCGTTACCCAAAACTCCACGGACTCGGGAGGAATCCCCATTGCCCCAGCCAGTATAGGTACGCCAGGGTCAGCCACCCACGGGGTCAGGACCCACAGCCAAGCAATCGAGATGAAAAGCCCTTGGGCCCAGCTTGTCGCGGTTCCGATTGCGGGATGAATTATCCTAGAGTTATAGACATAATCTCCGCCGCTTCGCGGCATCGAGCCGCCTAGAATCCCCCACGACAAAGCGATACCAACTAGAGAAAACACTCCAGCGACAATTGTGCCCACTATTAGATTTGCTCCGGGGGAAACGTACAACCCTATGCTGTGCAGATACCATAGACCGACTCCGAGGCCGTTGTTCATGAAGCCGAACACAAAGGCGTCAAACGTTGAGGCTTCTTTGGTGAGTCCGCTTGCCTTCCTCGCAAAGACCGCCAATCGAAATCCCCCGTAATTATAAGAAATTATAAGAAATTATAAGACTTGCGGAGACACTCCCAGACACCTTTTAATAACCGTAGTCGCAACTTATTCGAGATACTCTTGAACGTCCAAGACGACGAAATGAAGAGATTTGTGGAGAGAACCCCTAGGTCTAAGGCGATCTTCGAGCGAGCGAAGATCGATGTGCCGTTTGGTGTGCATAGCACCTACAGGTATTCCGACCCGTACCCATTGTACTTCACCCGCGCACAAGGAACGAAGATGTGGGATGTGGATGGAAACCAGTATACGGACTACAACATGGGCTTCGGCGCTCTAGTCTCAGGGCACAGCCATCCGGCCGTCGCTGAAGCCTTAATCGAGCAGATCAAGAAAGGGACAGATTTCGGGTTTGAATGGGAAGAGACACCGAAGTTTGCGAGGATGATCTGCGAGAGATTTGGCGTCGATCAAGTGAGATTCTCAAGCACGGGCGCCGAGGCAACAATGTATACGACACGATTTGCAAGAAGCTTCACCGGAAGAACGAAGATCCTCAAATTTGAAGGATGCTACCACGGTGGCAACGACACCACACTGGTAAGTGTCAAGCCGTCGCGAGCCAAAGCTGGCCACGCTCGCTACCCCAACCAAGTGCCCGCTTCGCTCGGAATTCCAGAGGCAGTCTACAGGAATACTCTGGTCGCGCCATTCAATGACTTGGAAGCAGTCGAGGAAATAGTCAGGAAGAACGGCCATGACATCGCTGGAATGATTCTTGAGCCGATTCCGATGAACATGGGGTTCGTTCTCCCCGAGCCTGGCTTCCTCGAAGGTCTCAGAAGGCTGGCAGACGAGTACAACTTCATCCTAATCTTCGATGAGATAAAGACCTGCGGAAAATTCTACGGCGGAATCTCAGAGTACGCAAATGTGAAGGCTGACCTCATCACGCTCGGTAAGGCGATCGGAGGCGGGGTCCCTATCTCAGCAGTCGCTGGAAAAAGGGCGATTATGGAAACCATAGTCCCCGGCGTGGTAAGCCATGCAGGTACCTTCAACGCGAATCCGCTTTGCGTTGCAGCCGGAATCGCCACCCTATCAAAGGTGCTTACAAGAGATTCTATGAACAGGGCAACTGGACTATGCGAAACCCTCGCGAAGGGATATCAGGACATCATAGATGACAAGGGCCTTGTTGCGCAGATGTCATACGCAGGTCTGAGCGGTGCAATCGCATTCTCCTCCAAGCCGGTCAAGGACTGGAGAAGCTTCCAAGACTGCCACACTGGGAGATGGTTCGCATACTGCTTCGGAATGATGAATCGCGGAATACTACCGGCTGGCCCGTCTCCGGATGAGCAATGGACTATTTCAGTTCTCCACACGAAAGAGGAGATCGAGGAACACATACAGGCATTCAAAGAAGTCGTACAGTATGTGAAGAAATTCGAAACAGCAATGCCAATAGTGGAAGCCATCTAGAGGCTGTCATCTAAGATCTCTGGCCCTGGTTCGGCGCAGGTGCCTCTTGAGGTTCTCTAGGCTGACACTTGGAACAGATAGACGTAAATCTCGTTCGTCCACTTGCCAGAACGTGACCAGGCTTCATTATGTTGTCAAGGTCAGGAGATTCGAGTCGGTAGTACGATGGCTAGTTCGGACGGATGGATGCAATACTACGATTGCTTTACCCTGCCGAGAAACGGTCGAAGCGTTCCAGTGCAAAATGCGTCATGGTTAGCTGAGTCGTGAGAGTAGCGAACGTTTTTGAAGCGAAATGGCAGCGCCGCTGGTGTGTACCGTGCGCCACATCCATCCTTCCGGAACTGAGTGGAATCGTCTGGAAATTGGTGCGATGGAGGTATGCGACGTCAGAGAAGCTGATTGCGTAGCCAGTGGTTGATACCATTCAACGACGCAAGTCTAGCGTTATTCCGCTCTGTAGCTTCCTCCCCGTTATCCTTTCGATCGTTATCTCAACAACGGTAGTCTTGCCACCCAACGGCGATTGTATACCTATCGTTTCGAGTGATGGATTGGCGGCAAACAAACTCCTTCAAGATCGGAACTATTCGTGTGGCACTCTTCCGAGATGCTGTTCATTCCTCGCGTGGCAGGCCAGATCTCTCGTCTTCGTGTCGCGCCTTCGATCTTTCCCTATGATCTTGCAGCCGCGATGAGAGAGAGTTGCGGACGATTGTAACGAGAAATGTTTAAGTTCTGCGCGCTTCACAACGTTTGATTTGGACACAAGGTGCGGAGTAGTTCGATTCAAAGCGAACAAGCATCTGAATAAAAACATCGCGTACTGTTTGATAAGTTTTTTAAAATATTTCGTGGTAACCTAATTCAAGGCTCTAAAGCCTTGAACGCGACAAGAGGTTGTCTCTAATTGAAACAGGTAGTGATCGCGGATTTTGATATGTGCAGCGGTTGCAGGATTTGTGAATTGGCCTGCTCGACTGCTAAAGGAGAAAGCTTTGCGCCGAGGAAAGCGCGGATATACGTTTCAACTCAAGCGAGCGGACTGATGGCGCAACCAATTGTTTGTCACCAGTGTAACAATCCTTTCTGCATGAGAGGCTGTCCATTCGACGCTATTCAAAGGGATGAAAACATGGGGATCGTGAATGTCATAGCGGAGAAATGCAATGGTTGCGGCTTATGCGTCAGATGCTGTCCCGTGAACGCTATCAAAGTTGACCCGAAGACCAGAAAAGCTCTCAAATGTGACACCTGTATTGGAAGCCCAACATGTGTAAGCTATTGTCCCACGGGTGCCTTGAGTTTCGTGAAATATTGAGGAGGAGAACCCATGAACACCTATGCTGGGAAGATCTTGTGGATAGATCTATCCAGAAAACGAGTCAACTCTGAAGAACTGAAACCTGAGTTTGCGAAAACATTCTTAGGAGGGAAAGGATTCGGAGCCAAGCTTCTCTACGATTATGTGAGGCCTCAGGTAGACCCTCTAAGCCCTAGAAATGCTGTGATCTACTGCACTGGACCATTAACAGGAACTCTAGCGCCTTGTAATAGGCAGTGCATCGTCACGAAATCTCCATTGACGGGAATATTCACCGACTCGTATGTTGGCGGCCACTTCGGGCAAGAACTGAAGTTTGCGGGATACGATGTCTTAGGGATTGCAGGCAAAGCAAGGAAACCCGTGTATCTTTGGATCGATGATGACAAAACTGAAATTAGGCCAGCCAGCCACCTATGGGGCCTTGATACGTACAAGACGTACGAAGTGCTTAAAGAAGAGTTGGGCGATGAAACCGTCAAGATTTCATGCATAGGACCCGCTGGCGAAAGAAAGGTTAGGTTCGCAATGGTTGACTGCGACCACCATAGGCAGGCTGGAAGGTGTGGAACGGGAGCCGTGATGGGAGCAAAAAACCTGAAAGCCGTAGCAGTTCGAGGAACTGGTAAGATTTCAGTAGCCGATCCAAAAGCTTTCCACGATGCCGTCCGGACGGCATACGATGAAATCAGCAAGAGCTTGGATTCAGCTCAATATCAGAAAGGTGGAACACCAAGCTTCGTATCATTCTCCAATGATCAAGGATTATATCCAACCCGAAACTTTCAAGACGGCATGTTCGAAGGTGCTGAGAACCTAACTGATACTAGCCAAAGAAAGAACTTTTGGCTGAGAGAATATGGCTGTTTCGCCTGCCCTATACACTGCAGTAAGGTGGGAATTATTAGAAGAGGAGAATTCTTCGGATCCATATGCGATACACTAGAGTATGAAAGCACGGGTATGCTAGGAGGCAACTGTGGGAATAGTAATCTTGAAGCTGTCATCTACGCAGCTCTTCAATGCGACAAACTCGGCCTCGACACGATTTCCGCTGGAAATGTCATAGGCTTCGCGATGGAGTGTTATGAGAAGGGAATTCTAAAGAAGAAAGATACTGGTGGGTTGGACTTGACTTTCGGGAATTGGAAGGCGCAAATCGATTTGATCAAGAAAATCGCTTATCGAGAAGGGATAGGGAAGGTACTGGCTGAGGGTGTCAAGAGAGCATCCGAGTCTATTGGAAGAGGTGCTGAGAAGCTCGCTTGTCATGTAAAAGGGATGGAGAATCCTGCTTGGGGTCCCAGAGGCGCACCCGGTATGGGGCTTGCGTATGCAACGGCTGAAAGAGGAGCTGACCATGAGAGAGCTTGGCCAATCGCATTCGAAATAAGCGGGTATTCATGGCCCTTCGGAGGCCCACTGGATAGGTTAACTACAGAAGGAAAAGCTAAGGTTGTAATTTGGGAGCAAGATCATCTTTCGGCACTGTATTCGCTTGTTCTTTGCGATTTTATCAGGTCCGGGGTTTCCAATGAAACCTTGATGAAATTGACGTCGGCGGCTACTGGCTGGGATATGAACTATGATCTATTCCTAAAATATGGAGAAAAGATATGGAATCTAATTAGGATGTACAATCTTCGGGAGGGCTTAACCAGAAAGAACGACGATTTGCCGCAGCGTTTTAAAGAGCCTTTGCCATCGGGGCCAGTGAAAGGCCATAAGTTTACTGATGAAGATCTCAACAAGATGCTTGATGAATACTATACGCTTAGAGGCTGGGACAAGAAGGGCGTTCCAACAACGAAGAAGCTAGCTGAACTTGGGTTGGCAAGCCGCCGAAGGAATTGAAAGAGTTCTCGCGAGAATAGGAATCAGGAAATGGCACACCTTTCTTTTTTCCGCCCACTAAGACTTGAGCTTTAAGAACTGTTGATGCACCAAACTTCTAGAGTCAAAGCTACATAGTGCTTGGGGATTTGAATTCTGTAAGGATTTCTTTCACCTCATACTCGTAGAGACGCATCTGACCAGCTTCCGCCCTGACGCCTTCTACTCCGAGGCCTACCAAGGAAGTATCACTACCTTAACCACGGTTGCTTTCTCCATCATTTCCGTGGCCTTTTCTAGA